>Ga0134124_10000016_pt1 | contig 307031 bp, 247 predicted proteins | sample KB304_FD_96880 | JGI IMG/M metagenome (GOLD analysis project Ga0134124, IMG submission 96880) | Terrestrial soil microbial communities without Nitrogen fertilizer from Kellogg Biological Station, Michigan, USA - KB3-0-4 | ecosystem: Environmental > Terrestrial > Soil > Unclassified ...
CAGGGACCGCGCACCGTGCGCTGTCATCGCGTCCGCGAGCTCAGGGACTGCGTTCACGAGTGGAGAGGCGGCGTTCGTGATCTCAGGGCCTCAACTCGCGAGCTCAGGGGCCGCGGACCGTGCACAGTCATCGCGTTCGCGCGTGGAGAAGCGGCGTTCGCCCCCTCAGTGGCCGCGTTTGCCAGCTCAGTAGCCGCGTTCGCCGGTTCAGTAGCCGCGTTCGACAGCTCAGTGACCGCGTTCGCTGATGGCGTGCCGGTCGTCGCGAGCAACCGCGGCGCGCTCGCCGATCTGCCGGCGGACGCTGGAGCGGCGGTGAGGCGCACCACCAGGTCCACTTCGTCGTAGCATTGGAGCAGGCGCTCGGGGTCACGCGCAGCAACCGTGGCGGGCGGGCAGAGGGCGGCGGGCGGGGCGGGCGGATTGGGTGGCATCTATTCCCGGCAGTCCTGCCGCCGCGGCGGGAGCGAGCTCAGTTGCTCCAGCTTCGTCTTCTCTATAGAGACGAAATGCGCCCCGATCGAAAAAACGTGTGAGATTGGAGACCCAAAATCCGTCTTATATGGGGGTATGCGGCCACTGCGCCACGTCCCCCGGGAGAAGTGTCTCTTCGAGGTGACAGTCCGAACCGTTCAGGCCCGCTTTCTCCTGCGGCCGAGCGTGGCGTTGAACGAGATCATCCTCGGCGTCCTGGGGCGTGCCCAGCGGCTCCATGGGGTCGAGATCAACTCGTTCTGCTTCCTCTCCGGCCACTTCCACCTGCTCGTGCGGGTGAACGACGCCAAGCAGCTCTCGGACTTCATGTGCTACTTGAATTCCAACCTGGCGCGGGAAGTGTGCCGCCTGGCGGACTGGGGGGACAAGGTCTGGGCGCGGCGGTACCGGGCGATCGAGGTGAGCGACGAGCCCGAGGCGCAGCGCGAGCGCCTCAAGTACATCCTCAGCCACGGCGTCAAAGAATTCCTGGTCGAGAAGGTGCTGGACTGGCCCGGCGTACACGCCGCCCAGGCTCTCCTGGAGGGCAAGGCGCTGGAGGGCCTTTGGTTCGACCGCACCCAGAAGTACGGCGCGCGGCGCCGTGGAGAGGAGCACGAGCGAGATCGCTTCGCGACGCCCGAGACGGTGACCCTCTCGCCGTTGCCGTGCTGGGAGCACCTCTCGCCCGAGGACCAAAAGAAGAAGGTCGCCGAGCTCATTCGCGAGATCGAAGAGGAGGCCGCCGCACAGAGGGCGGCGACGGGGAAACCCGTCCTCGGCCGCGCCGCCGTCCTCAAACAGCATCCCCATGAGCGGCCCAACCGTCCGAAGAAGTCGTACGCGCCACTCGTCCATGCCGCATCGCGGAAGGTCCGCCTCGCTCTCTATGAAGGCTACCGGGCCTTCGTCGCCGCCTACAGGGAGGCGGCGGAGAAGCTGCGGGCTGGGGACCGCACCGCGATCTTCCCGGCGGGGTGCTTTCCGCCGGCTTTGCCGTTCGTCGGTGGCTGACGACCGCCGGCTACCAATCTCCGCCTGACTTTCGCTTTGAGATCGCCATCCGGCCTGGCCGGAGAGGGGGAGGTGTGCCTGGGGGGCGGGTTGACGGGGTTTTGGGACGACTGCCAGGGGTGGGGAGCGGTCGGGAGCGAGCCGAAGACCATCGATAAGGCCACAAGTGACGCCGGTGTCATGAACACGGCGGCGGCCGAGGCGGCGCAGACGGGTCGCGGCGGCGGTAGGGGGCGGCTCTCTTATCTCTTCGGCTGGCATCTTCTCCGGCCTAGAGCGACCTGCAACTCCCTCATGAGAAATCCGGGTTAGGGCATAAACAATTGCTCGTAGATGGTGTCTCTCTGGAGGATGAGTAACCCCTCGCAGCGCGTACGCCTCCCGAAGGCGCATATCGCCATAGAGCTATTCCTCGTGGGCGCCGCCTAAGACCGTTGTTGAAGGCTTGACGATGCCCGAAACATCCGCATATACTTCGCCGCGCAAGGATCATAGCGCAGGGCGAATACATTCTATATCGCGATCTCTAAGAGAGACGAAGAAGGGAGGGGTCATGCAGAAAACAATGCCGGTGACGCTCCGGGTTCTTATGTTTGCAGCGCTGCTTTGGTCGATTGGGTGCCGTCAACAGCCTGCTCCTATTCAGGAAACAGAAAGAATAACAGTTGCTCAGTGGGGTCAGGAAAAATATCTCATCTACTTGCCGCTCTATGTAGCTATAGAAGACGGCTATTTTTCTCGCAACGGATTGAATATAGACATTAAGTATACGGGTAACGACGACCAAACTTTCGCTGCTGTCATCAGTGGTGATGCACAATTCGGCATCGGAGATCCAGTATTCGCCGCAATTTCGCGCGAGCGCGGCTTTCCCGCCAAAGTGGTGGGTACGATTGTGGGCGGGGTTGCAATCTGGGGTGTCACCAACAAAGCGACGGTACAGGAAATCAAGCGACCTGAAGATCTCGCCGGCCTTCGGGTCGGTACCTTTCCGGAGCCTTCCACCAATTTCACCCTCATGAAGGAGACGATAGAAAAGAACCCCGGTGCGTTAGGTGGTACAAGAATAGTGCAGGCACCGATCGGTGCCCAAGTGGCGCTTCTTGAGTCTGGAGCCGCTGACATTGCTATGGAATTGGAACCTGCGGCTTCAATTGCTGAAAGTAAAGGCTACCGGGTGGTGTACTCGTCGCCTCGGTTCTATGGGCCATATGCGTTCACAGGAGTGACCACTACAGAAAAATACACAAAAGAGAAACCTGAGCTTGTGCAGAAATTCATTGGTGCTATTGAAGGTGCGGTCGTAGCGTGCCATAGGGATCCCGAGATCGCTGTTCGTGTTGCCCATAAGATATTTCCGACGCTTCAGCCCTCGGTTGTCAGTGCCGCGATTCACCGAATGTTAACTGAGAAGACCTTCCCCGAGCATGTAGTCGTGTCAGAGGCAGCATGGCAGAGGGCTCTACTGTCTAGGTTAAGTGTTGGCGATCTAAAGAAGCCGCAGGCCACGAGCCTAACCGTAGACAACACCTTCGCCCAGAAAGCAGGCGGATAGCAAAGGGGCGGGCATGAACAAAGATATACGGATTGCCCTTGCGGCCGATACAATTCTGTATTTGCCGGTCTATCTACTGGAGCGCGATGGACCGCGGCCGGGCCAAGATTTTCATGTTACCCTTCTGGTGCCCGGAGAATCTGAATCTAAGGGCGGTGACCAATATGCCTACGATCTAGTGAAACGAGGAGATGCGCAACTCTGTTTGTGCGATCCGATGGTTACTGTGCCTAAGTCTAGGGATCAGGCGTTGGGAATCGCAGTCGCCACTATGGTGAGCCGTGTAGGTCTTTGGGGAATAACAACACCCTTTTTCGATCTTGACGTTCCATGGGATCAAGACGTTATCGAATACGTAACTGGTATGCCTGGAAAGACGATCAGTTCCGTCTTAACCTATAAGAGTTCGTCGAGCGGTCAGAAGGCGCTTGATTACCTTAGGCAGTGGGTGTTTTAGCTGCGCAAGCACAACAAGATAAGATCGTCTCTGATGCCTGCGCCAGTATTCCTGGTTCCACGCGCCCCCCCCGCATTGGCATCAAGTTTCATGATAGAAACGGATTCGGAAAATGCCTATTTACAGCTCTGGTGGCTCGGCGCGATTTCGAACGAGAAAATACTGGAGCTGTTTACCAGATCGTAAGGGCGCTGCAGGAAAAGTTGTCTCAGTTTTATGGATATAACGACAGCGATTTGATTAGCTTGGCTAGCTATCTTTCGAAAGAAAAAAAACTATTCCCAAGCGTTGGGCCGCATGACGGGGCCGTTATTAAGTGCTCAAGCGAGCTTCGCCAGCAGTATTGTTACGACGCGCTGAAATATCTGCGAGACAATCGTATACTGGCGGAAAGCGTCAAGCTGGATTCGGCAGCATGGGAGACCGCTTTTTCTATATGGGGTTTAACTCAATCAAAGAACCGTCGCGACCCGTATTTCTTTAAGCAATGTGCCGAACGGCGGATAGCTGCCCAGGCTCATCCGGGTCAAGTCAGGAGGCGTTTCCAGGAATACTGGAAGCGATCACGAAGAATTGTTGCCTCGGTTCTGGGGAGTTATGGTTTGGTGGCCTCGACGTATGGAGTTTTTGGTAGAACAGTGAATTCCAGGTTGGATGTTGCGACTTTCACGGGATTGGTGCTTTTGGGAAGTGGCGCAGCATTTTTGGCGGCCCGATTACTCTTTGGCCCAACTATTGACAATGCGGATGCGTAGGGAAATTTCACTCAGTATTTCAGGGCTTGATGCCTTCATTGAAGCCCCGCTGGCCTCGCTGTTGGAGGAGGGTGTCTTGCGAGCCTACCCAGGCAACGACAGCCCGGTCAGATCGGCTTTGAGAGGTGCGTTGCTTTTGGACGAGAGGCAAGAGTTCATCTCGTATTGGGGCATTGGTGACCGTTCCGCACCGAGCAGTAAAGAGGTGGCTGCGCTAAGCTTTTTAGAGGCGGCCATCAGGCAATTGTCGCGGGCCTTGGATCTCGAATGGAGTCTCGAGATTTTGCTGACGGACACCCACGCAAGAATAAATGGGAAAGGCGAAGAGGTAATTCAAGAGTACTCTATTAATACCCTGCGATTGCTTAAGGAACATGGGATTCGAGGACATCTGCTGAGCGAACTTCTTGAGGCGGAGGGATTGGACCCATCATTGACCATGGGTACCACCGAAGAGATTCACAAAGGTTGGCTACTGCTGCGCAGCCAAAGGAAGCGTGAGTTGGTACGGCTTGCCTCCGTCCATTCCCGTGGGTCTCGGCCAGAGCAGGCAGCAGAGCTCTACTATAGATCGAATCTGATAGAGGCTTCCGTGTTGGCCAAATTACGACCTAAAAGTATATTCTTGACATATATGGTGCCTTCCATGGCTTATTTGCTTCCGCCATTGCCTCTTCTCCATTTATATGTGGGGCCAGATCGATTAGTGAAGCGGCCTTGGTTTGATGTTGGCTTAGACTGAAATGGGAGTTCTGATGGGTATTTCCGTAAAAGGCCTTCGAAAGGAGTATTCTAACGGTTCTGGGAGTCTCGCGGTATTGCACGGCATCTCGTTGGACTTGGCTGGGGGAGAGCTAATTTGCTTGTTGGGTCCCAGCGGTTGCGGCAAGACCACACTGCTTAACATTCTGGCGGGGTTAGATGACAAATATGAAGGCGACATAGCAATCCTCGGTGGCAGAGAGAGTTCGACGATTGGATACATGTTTCAAGCCGACAGCTTGCTTCCATGGCGTACTGTGGAACGCAATGTCACCCTTGGCGTTGAATTGCGAGGTGGCCGAATCAGTCAACAGCGGAGGGAACAAGCGCTCGGCCTCCTGAGGGCATTTGGAATTGAATCGTTCTCGGGCTCCTACCCGGAGCAGCTTTCGGGGGGCATGAAGCAGAAAGTCGCTCTCGCAAGAACTCTGCTGGTTGACCCAGCCATCTTGCTGCTTGATGAGCCATTCGCGCATCTAGATTTTGTCTCGCGGATCTCTATAGCTGCATTTCTCCGACGATATGTCATGGAAAGAGGGGTTGCAGCGCTTGTGGTTAGTCATTCGATAGAGGACGCCATTAATATGGGCACGCGTGTAATGGTGTTGCATGGGAGGCCTGCGGAAATGGTTGGTTCCTTTCAGGTCACTGCTGGTAGTGAGGAGGGGGGCGGCAGTGTTAGTACGAAGGGAACTTTATTTGATGCCATTTCACGGCTAATGGAGTTTGGCGAATGAGCGCCCCGAAAAACTCGAGGATTTTCTTGGCGCTTCCTGGCATCCTATTTGTCATTGCTTGGCAACTGGCTGTTTTAGGCTCGAGCAGGCGTGAGTTTCTCTTCGGCTCTCCTCTTGCGGTGGGGATGGTTGCTGTTAGAGAATTATCGAGGGGGAATATCTTTCTCGATGTCGGCACTACTGCAGTTGAGACTATTTTGGGACTGCTGCTCGGTTCTGTTGCGGGGACCCTATTAGGTCTCTCCGTGTGGATCAACTCGCGGGTTGCGCATATAGTTAAGCCATACGTGGTTATGCTTGGCTCGGTTCCCATTTTTGCCGTTGCGCCAATGATGATCATATGGTTTGGGACAGGGCTTCTCTCGAAAATTTTCATGGCGGCATTTTCCACGTGTCTAATTTCTTTTTCTCAGGCGTATGAAGGGGCGATGAGTGCAAACGTTGAGCATCTAATGCTGGCAAAATCCTTCAGGGCATCCTCTGGTCAAGTGCTTTTCAAGATCGTGGTACCAAGTGCTTTTGCATGGGTTTTGGCAGGTTTTAAATTAAATGTCGGGTTTGCGCTTGTTGGTGCCTTTGTTGGAGAATTTGTGAGCTCGAATAGTGGCGTAGGGCACTACATTCTTCGAGCGAGTGGCCTGTACGACGTCCCTCGTGTTTTGTTCGGTATACTTGTCCTGGCTTGTTTAGCTTTGACGGTGACGGGATGCATAGCTTGGTGTGAGCGAAGGTGGTTCCCATGGGTGCGGTCGATGGCTAAGGGGGCTTGAGATGTGTGGAATCGTTGCCTTAATTGGGCCGAATGCTGGCATGCAGCGAGAGACGGCTTACCGATTGGCGGAGAGAATTTCTCATCGCGGGGACCCGCCGTTGCAGAACGAAACGTTGGAGGGCGATGGCTGGTTGCTGGTGACTAATCGCATGGCTATCCGCTCCTCCCTGGTTGGGAGGCAACCACTGGTATCTCAAGCTCAGCGGTGCGCTATGGTTTATAATGGTGAGGTTTACAATTATGCGCAGCTCGCGCGAGATCTCCTTATTTCAGGGGAAGAGCTGGCGGAATTCGGAGATGGACTTGTAGTTCTGAGAGCAGTCGCCTTGCGCGGCCGCGAGGCAATTGGATTATTAAACGGAATGTTTGCGGCAATCTGGGTCAATTATGGATCTGGCGTAGGGCTCGCGTTTCGGGACAGGATGGGTATTAAGCCTCTTTATTACGCGATGAGTAGCGGTATGATCTATTTTGCCTCGGAAATCAAGGCGCTGGCTCCAGAGACATCCGTAAAGGAGATTTTTGAAGTGATGCCGGGAGAGGTCGTAGAGTTTGCTTGGGGGGGGGAAGAGCCGGTGCGCGTGGTCCGGCGTGAACTATTTTTCCGTTTAGACGATGTCGAGATCGGGCGACATGCCAAGTCGGTGAAGCGATTGCGCAAGGCGATTGAAAAGTCGGTAGCGGAGTGCGCTGATCATAGTGGGCCCATTGGAGTCTATTTAAGTGGCGGAGTTGACAGCGGGAGTGTGTATGCTCTCTCGGCTCGTGATCGCTCGGATGTAATTGGTGTGACAGTCGGCAATGAGGATTCAGTCGACGTTGTGGCGTCCGGGCGACTGGTAGAGGAATTAGGCGGGACCTCGGTGGTCGGACGACTGCCCTCTGAGTCCGAGCTTTTTGGGAATGTGCGCGATGTAATTAGGATAGTGGAGAGCTTCGAGCCCAACTTGGTCCGACAGGGAAGTGTTCAGTTGTCAATAGCCGGTCTCGCGGCAAGTCTTGGGCTCAGGGTGATACTATGCGGCGAGGGAGCCGACGAGTTGTTTTGTGGATATCCTGAATTTGCGTTTGCTGGGGAAGAATGGGAGAAAACAAGAATTTCTTTCTTGGCTGATCTTCGGCGAACGCAACTGCAGAGAGTTGATAGGTTTGCTATGCACTTTACGACCGAGGTGAGGGTCCCATATCTAGCGAATGAGGTTATTCAGCTTGCCATGGAGGTTAGAGATATAAGAGAATTTGTGGCAGGAGGGACCAAGCTAATGCTCCGGGAAGCCATGAATGGAGTGGTGCCAGAGTGGGTAAGGTTACGTCCTAAGGTGGTACTGAGTGAGGGCGCGGGTCTTCGAGGGAACAATCCGGTTCACGGGTTATTCTCAAGCCTTTCCTCCCAGGCAATAGGAGATAGTGAAGCGAAAGAACTTATCAACGATTTCAGCGAGTGGAATCTTCGTTCTAAGGAAGAGGCATTCTATTTCAGAGAGTTTTACCGCTTGGGGTACGCTAAGGCGAGCTTCATGAAGGAAAGAGTGTTCGCGAACACGGTGAATTCCGAGCGCGTGGTCTGAGTACCGGACCCCACCCCTCTGCGACGCCGAACCGCCCGCACGGACTCGAGCCGAGTCAAGCTCTCTATAGGTCCCGCAGGCGCCCTGAGGTCCCATCGCCTTGGGGTTGAGGGCAACCCGAAGGATCTGTTTTGTCTGCGCTACCGGGGAAGCGAGTGAGTCTCTCCGCCCCCTCTGCTACACTCCCCCCGGCCCCCGCCCGCCCGGGCTGCCCGTCCGGACCGGTCTCGGCCACCCTCCCCCTCCCGGGGGATGTCGTTCAGTTCAGCCGGTCCATTTCGTCTCGCCGTCTCGAGGAGACTGAAGACTCCAGTACACCGTCTCGGAGGAGAGTGTCTTGAAGATCCATGAATACCAAGCCAAGGAGATCCTGCGTCGGTACGGGGTGGCGACGCCCCGGGGGCAGGTGACGGAGGATCCGGCGGAGGCTGGCCGGATCTGTCGTGAGATCGGAGGGCGTTGCGTCGTGAAGGCGCAGATCCATGCGGGCGGTCGGGGGAAGGGGGGCGGGGTGAAGCTGGCCAAGTCCCCGGAGGAGGCTCAAGAGATCGCGGGGACGATCCTCGGGATGCAGCTTGTGACGCACCAGACGGGGCCCGAGGGGCAGCTTGTGCGCAAAGTGCTGATCGAGGAGACCGCGGATATTGCGCAGGAGCTGTATGTGTCGATCACTCTCGACCGGGCGCAGGGGAAGCCGGTGATCATGGCGTCCGCGGCCGGGGGGATGGACATCGAGGAGGTGGCGGCGACGGAGCCGGAGAAGATCTTCCGGCTGGCGTTTGATCCCCATCTCGGGCTTTTGCCGTTTCAGGGGCGTGCGGTCGCCAATGGGTTGGGCTTGAAGGGGCAGACGGCGGCCAAGGCGGCGAAGTTGATCGGCGGGCTGGTGAAGGCGTACATCGACACGGACGCGTCTCTCGCCGAGATCAACCCCCTGATGGTCACCGGCGGCGGGGACGTCATGGCTCTCGACGCCAAGATGAACTTCGACGACAACGCCCTCTTCCGCCACAAGGACGTCGTGGAGATGCGCGACCTTGCGGAGGAGAATCCGATGGAGGTCGAGGCGTCGAAGTTCAACCTGAACTACATCAAGCTGGACGGCAATATCGCCTGCATGGTCAACGGCGCCGGGCTGGCGATGGCGACGATGGACATCATCAAGCTCTATGGCGGCGAGCCGGCCAACTTCCTGGACGTCGGGGGTGGCGCGACGCAGGAGGCGGTGAAGAACGCGTTCCAGCTCCTGGTGTCCGATCCCAACTGCCGCGCGGTGCTGATCAACATCTTCGGCGGCATTGCCCGCACGGACCGGATCGCCCGTGGTGTGGTCGGCGCGATCGAGGAGTTGGGCAACATGAAGCTGCCGGTGGTGGTCCGCCTGGAAGGGACGAACGTGGAGGAGGGCCGGCGGATTCTGCGCGAGGCGTCGTTCAAGTTCATTGTGGCCGAGCAGATGGCCGACGCCGCCGAGAAGGTCGTCGCCGCTGCCAAGGGAGGTGCGTAAGTCATGGCGATCTGGGTGAACAACGACACGCGCCTTCTGGTGCAGGGGATCACGGGCAAGGAGGGGACGTTCCACGCTCTCGGCTGCCGCGACTATGGGACGAAGGTGGTCGGCGGGGTGACGCCCGGCAAGGGCGGCGAGACGGTGGAGGGGATTCCGGTGTTCGACTCCGTGGCTGAGGCGCGCGCGGCGACGCAGGCCAACGCGACGATGATCTTCGTGCCGCCGCCGTTCGCCGCGGACGCGATCATGGAGGCCGCGGATGCCGGGATCGAGCTGGTGGTGTGCATCACCGAGGGCATCCCGGGGAACGACATGCTCAAGGTGAAGGCGTTCCTGAAGGATCTGCCGGAGGGCCGGTCGATCCGCCTGGTCGGTCCGAACTGCCCGGGGGTGATCTCGCCGGGGATGGCCAAGATCGGCATCATGCCGGGGCATATCCATAAACAGGGCCGGATCGGGGTGGTCAGCCGCTCGGGCACGCTGACGTATGAGGCGGTCTGGCAGCTCACGAACCTCGGGCTCGGCCAGTCGACCTGCGTCGGCATCGGTGGCGATCCGGTGAACGGCACGAGCTTTCTGGACGTGCTCCAGGCGTTCGCGGCGGACCCCGACACGGACGGCGTGGTGATGATCGGCGAGATCGGCGGCAACGCGGAGGAGCAGGCCGCGGAGTGGATCAAGGCCAACTACAAGAAGCCGGTGGTGGGCTTCATCGCCGGCCGCACGGCGCCTCCGGGCCGCCGCATGGGCCACGCGGGTGCGATCATTTCGGGCGGCAAGGGGACCGCGGCGGAGAAGTTCGACGCGCTACGGGCGGCGGGGATTCATGTGGTGGAGTCTCCGGCGGCGATGGGGGAGACGATGGCCAAGGCGTTGAAGTAGCACCAATGTTTCCGATACCGGCGATGACCGATCTCCGGATTCCTGGCCAGGGCTGGCTCGCTCTCCTCGGGGGGGGCGAGTTCAGCTTTGGGCAGACGGTGGATGCGGATTTTGCGTGGATGGACCGGACGGCTCCGGGGCCGGTGGGGTTCATTCCGGCGGCCAGTGGGTCGGAGGACTATCCGCGGCATTTCGCGACGTATGTGCGGGAGCAGCTCGAGCGAGAGCTGGAGACGATTCCGATCTACCGGTCCCGCGATGGACGGCGGGTGCGGAATGCGGAGCGGATCGACGCGGTTCCGGCGGTGTATCTCGGCGGCGGGGTGACGGATCATCTTCTGGAGGCTGTGGCCGGGACGCCGTGCTCGGAGGCCCTGACGCGGAAGATCCAGACAGGTGGGATGGTGGTGGCGATCGCGGCGGCGGCGCAGGCGGCGGGGCATGTGGCGCGGAGTATCGCTCCGGGCAAGGTGATTCCCGGGTTCGACTGGCTGCCGGAGGGGGTGATCGAGCCGAACTTCGATCCGGCGCACGACCGGCGGTTGCGCAAGCTGTTGGCGGCGCCGGGGGTGAAGTGGGGAATGGGGATTCCGGCAGAGTCGGCGGTGCTGTTCGGTCCCGAGGGGCCCAATGGTCCAATCATCGAAGTGGTGGGGACGGCGTTTCGGTTGACGGGACCGGACGGCGAGATGGAGGTTCTGGGCGAGCCGTACGAGGAATAGACAACCTGGGAGCATGGTGCGCGACGCACCCTTCCTTATTAGATAGAGAGAGGAGACGTTCATGGAGAGGACTCTGGCGATTCTCAAGCCGGATAGCGTGGCGGCCGGAAAGGCCGGCGCGATGATTGCCAAGCTGCAGGAGGAAGGCTTCGTGGTGCGGGGCATCAAGATGCTGCGGCTGACCGAGGCGCAGGCGCAGGCGTTCTATGAGGTCCACAAGGCGCGGCCGTTCTATGGCAGCCTGGTGGAGTTCATGACGAGCGGGCCGGTGATTCCGCTGGCGCTGGAGCGCGAGAACGCGGTGCTTCAGCTCCGCGAGGTGATGGGCGCCACTGATGTCGCGAAGGCGGCGCCGGGGACGATCCGCAACCTGTTCGGCACGTCGATCGAGCAGAACGCGATCCACGGCAGCGACTCGCCTGAGAACGCGGCGATCGAGTTGTCGTTCTTCTTCTCCCGCACCGAGCTACTCGCGGCTCAATAAGCCCCGGGTTGAAAGGAGCCGGCCATGGTCTATCGTCATCCTGATGCAGCTCCGCTGAGCCGAATCCCCGCGGAACGGCAGGGCCGGATCATTGGCCGGTTCTGTCTCGTCTGCGGCTCGATCTTTCCGCTGCACCGCGGCCGGCATGCCGGCAAGCCGGTGTATGGGAAGGATCACATCTCGTCCCCCTGCGCGCACGAAGGGGAAGAGTTCGAGCCGGGCGCTCCATGGTGGGAGCCGGCGGTGGACGTGCTGCCTCCGCCCCCCGCTCCTCCCGTGGAAGCCGCCGTAGCGGCACCCCCGCCGGCCAAATAGCGTGAATCCCGATTGGGAAACTCTCGATGCGCATCTGCGGGCTGTCCGCGGATGCCGCATCTGTCCGCGCGTCGAGCCGCCTCCGATCGCGGCACGGCCGGAGGTGTGGCCGCGGATGATACTGGTCGGCCAGGCGCCGGGGCCGAAGGAGCGGGATGTCGGCAAGCCGTTCGCCTTCACGGCGGGGACGCGGATGTTCGCCTGGTTCGCGCGGCTCGGGGCGTCCGAGGAGGAATTCCGCCGCCGGGTGCTGATCGGCGCGGTGCTCCGGTGCTTTCCCGGCCGCCAGCCGCAGGGCGGTGACCGGCCGCCGGCTCCGGAAGAGGTCGCCAACTGCTCGCCATGGCTGGAGGAGGAGATCCGGATCATCCGGCCGCTCACGGTGATCGCGGTCGGCCAGCCGGCGATCGCCAAGTTCCTCCCCGAGCCGGCGCCTCTCCACGAGCGGGTGGGGCGATCGTTTCTGGCGGAGCGCGGAGAGATCTCCTTCAGCGTGATTCCTTTGCCGCATCCGTCGGGCCGGAGCACGTGGCTCACCAAGCCGGAGAACCAGGAGCGGCTGGACGAGGCGCTGGATCTGCTGGCGGCGAGCGCGGGGTGGCGGGCGACGTTTGAGACCTCACCCCCCTGACCCCCCTCTCCCATCGCCCTCCCTTCCACCGGGAGAGGGGGGAATTTAGGCTACAATTCCGGCCCATGGACTCGAAAGCGGAACAGATCATCCTGACCCGGTTCCAGGAGCGGTGCGCCCGGGCCGGCGGTGTGCAGGCAGGCTATGGAATGCGCGCCCAGGCGATCCGGCTGGCGAAGGGCGCTACCGGAGTCGACGTTGACGGGGCTCTCAAGGGGATGGTGGAGAAGGGGTGGCTCAAGCCCAACGCGGCGGGGACGTGGTATTTCCTCAGCGCGGATGGCGCGGAGCATGTGAAGACGGCCAAGGGATAGGTCATCCCAATCCGGCCGGCCGCAGCGCCCGTTCCGCCCAGCCGAGCAGCCCATCCACCAGCAGTGCCAGCGCGGCGGCCGGGATTGCTCCCGACAGGATCATGCTCGTGTTGGCGAGCTGAAGACCGGTGACGATCGGCTCGCCGAGGCCTCCGGCTCCGATGAAGGCAGCCAGGGTTGCGGTTCCCACGGTGAGGACGGCGGCGGTGCGGATGCCGGCGAGGATGATCGGCGCGGCGAGCGGGAGGCGCACCTGAGTGAGCACTTGGCCGGGCGTCATGCCGAGAGCAGTCGCCGCCTGGACGGCGCGCGGATCGGCGTCGCGCACTCCGGAGTAGGTGTTCCGCACGATCGGAAAGAGCGAGTAGACCCACAGGGCCACGATCGCCGGGGCCACTCCGACCCCGAGCACGGGGATCATGAAGGCCAGCAGGGCGAGCGAGGGGACGGTCTGGAAGAGGCCGAGAATCCGGATCACCGACTCCGCGCCGCGCCGCCGTCTCTCTAAATAAAGACCGAGAGGAACCGAAATCAGCACGCCGAGGAGGAGCGCCGCGGCGGAGAGGCCGAGATGCTCCAGGGTGCGCCGGCCGATCGACGCGCGCTCGCTCCACAGGGAGGCGAGAAGACTGTCACCGCGGCGCTCGGCCGCGGCAGGCTTCCGGCTGGTGTTGATCAGACCGAGGCTCTGAAGGGCGTCGCGGGCGATGACGGCCTCGCTTTCCCCTTTTTCCTGAAGCCGATAGTTGAGAGCCCGCATCGAGTCTTCGTTGAACGCTCCCGCGAGCAGGCCGAGCACGCTGCCGACTTCCGGATGGCTTTTCAGCGTTTCGCCACGCACCAGGGCGGCGGCTTCGTAGGGCGGGAAGAAGCCTTTGTCGTCGCGCAGGATCACCAGGTTGTAGCGCAGCAGGCGGGCGTCGGTGGTGTAGGCGTCCATCGCATCGATCCGCCGTGCGCCGGCCGCCTGGTACTGGATGGCCTGCTGGAGGTGCTCGACGGAGGCGAACTTGAGCCCGTATGCCTTTTCAAGCCCGGGCAGCCCATCGTCGCGGCCGACGAACTCGTGCCCGAAGCCGCCGTGCAGCCGGCTGGAGATGCGGGCGAGGTCGGAGATCGTCTGCAGATGCTCGCGTTCGGCCAGCTCCTTGGGGACGGCGATCTCGAACGAGTTCTGGAAGCCGAGCGGCGCGATCCACCAGAGGTTCCAGCGGCTGAGGAACTCGCTCCGCACCCGGCCCATCGCCTGCGTCCGCCCGAGCTTCGCCGGTTCGCCGAGGATCGAGACCAGGCCGGTGCCAGTGTATTCCGGATAGACGTCGATCGCGCCGCTCTTCAAGGCCTCGAAACAGACCTGCGTCCCCGCGAGGCCGAGGCGGCGTTCGACTTTCAGATTGGTGCGGCTCTCCAGAAGCTGCGCGAAGATCTCGCCGAGGAGGCGGCTCTCTTCGAAGTTCTTGGAGCCGATGACGATCGGAGAGGTGGAGGCAGGGGCGGCGAGAGCGGGAAGGGGGAGGAGAAAAAGAAGAAGCGCCACCGCCCGGGCCCTCACCCCCGCCCCTCTCCCGGCTCCCCCCGCGCCCCCGCCGGGAGAGGGGAGACAAGAAGCACCCCATCTGGAGGTTTTTGCTTTTCTCCCCTCTCCCGGGGGCAGGGTGGGGGGAGCCGGGAGAGGGGCGGGGGTGAGGGCCTCACCCATGGCGAAGCTCCAAAAGCTCCCGCACATACCCATCCGCCGGCCGCTCCACCAGCTCCTCCGGCGACCCGAGCTGAAGCAGCCGTCCTTTTTTCATGACGCCAATCCGTCCCGCGAGACGGAACGCTTCGTTGAGATCGTGAGTCACCAGGACCATCGTCTTGTGCAGCGTCTTCTGAAGCGTCTGGAACTGCCGGTGCAGCTCCAGGCGGGTGAGAGCGTCCAGGGCTCCGAAGGGCTCGTCGAGCAGGATGATGGCCGGATCCGCGGCGAGGGCCCTTGCGAAGGCGACGCGCTGGCGCTGGCCTCCGGAGAGCTCGCCGGGGTAGCGCCTGGCGTAAGTGCCGGGCGTCATGCCGACGAGGTCGAGCATCTCCAGCGCGCGGGCGCGAACTTTGTCCCGGTCCCAGCCGAGGAGGCGCGGCACCAGCTCGACGTTCCTGTCCACCCGCCAGTGGGGAAGGAGGCCGCCGTCCTGCGGCACGTAGCCGATGCGGCGGCGGAGGGCGATGGGATCGGCGGCGGCGACCGGGCTCCCTTCGACCCGGACCTCTCCAGAGGACGGCTCGACCAGACGGTTGAAGGTGCGCAGAAGGGTCGTCTTGCCGCAGCCGCTCTCGCCGACCAGCGCCACCGTCTCGCCGGGCATCACAGCGAGGGAAATGCCGGCCAGGGCGATGGTGTCTCCGGCATGGCCGCTGGCATAGCTCTTCATGACGTCGACGGCTTCGAGGGCGGGGCCGGAGGGGAGCGACACGCCGGTTAGCATAGCGGAGATGCCGGCTGTCCTCACTAGAGGCCGCTCTCGTCGCCTGTCCAGTCCACCCCAGTGGACACCCTTCGGCCGAAGTTCGGGTCTTTGCCGCTCAAGCCATTGAAAATAAATGGAATCGGAGAGACCGAAGGGGCTGGCACGGATCGTGGATTCTATGGAAAACCGAACGGGACACGACGCCGATGACCACGCAAAGCCAGACCAGACAGCTTCCTCACGCGGCGAACGTCGCGGCCCCGCGACAGACAGCCAAACTCCTCTCCCTCCGGTGCCGGGGCGGGTTTTAAGCCCTCCGCCCGCCCTGGCCCTCTTTTTTTCCCGCCTTTCGCAGTCTTTCCTAGGTGAAGGGCCCGTGCGTCCCCTTATAATCCCCCTGTGAGCGATGCCAACGAGGTGGAACCGCGGATCGTGCCGCGGTCAGAGCACTCGATCTCCCGGAAAGACATCAACCCCAACGCCCTCAAGGTCCTGTACCGGCTTCACAACGCCGGATACAAGGCCTACATGGTGGGGGGGAGCGTGCGCGACCTGATGCTGGGCCGCAAACCCAAGGACTTCGACGTCGGAACCGACGCCAAGCCGAACGAGATCCGCAGGCTCTTCAGCAACTCCCGAATCATTGGCCGGCGGTTTCGCCTGGTCCACGTCTACTACCATGACGGCAGCACGGTCGAAGTGTCGACCTTTCGCCGCGAGCCCGACCCCGAGGAGCAGCGCGGCGCGCCGGGCGAGCTCCTGATCACCAGCGACAACACCTACGGCACCCCGCGGCAGGACGCTTTCCGCCGTGACTTCACCATCAACGCCCTGTTCTACAGCATCGCCGACTACTCGGTGATCGACTACAGCGGCGGGATCGTCGACCTCGAACGCCGCCTGGTGCGCGCGATCGGCGATCCGGAGGTGCGCTTCCGCGAGGATCCGGTCCGCATGCTGCGCGCCTGCGAGTTCGCCGGCCGTCTCGGCTTCGGCATCGAGGGGAAGACGCAGGAGGCGATCCATCTCCACCGCAAGGAGCTGGACAAGGCCTCGCCGGCCCGGGTCACCGAGGAGATCGCCCAGCTCCTTCGCTGCGGCCATGCCGGCGCCGCGATGCAGTGGATGCTGGAGCTCAGCCTCCTGGAGGTGATGCTCCCCGAAGCCTACGCCATGCTCGCCGCCGGCCGGCGCGGCATGGGCGAGTTCGGGCAGATCCTGCCGGTGATCGACCGCATGGTGGCGCAAGGGCGCGACCTGCCGGACACCGGTCTCCTCGCCGCCCTCCTGCTCCCCAAGGTCATGGTCCGCCGTGACGAGATCGAGGCGGCGCAGCAGCGGCCGATGACCCGTCCGGCCCTCGAGGTCATGGTGCAGCAGGAGGTCGACCCGTTCCTCTCCCGCTTCACCGTGTCGAACCTCAAGTCGCAGCAGATCACCCAGGCCCTGATCGGCTTCCAGCGTCTCTGCGAGCCGGGCTGGAAGCTCCCCGACCGCGTGCGCTTCGCGCGCAAGCCCTATTTCGACAACGCGCTGCTCATCTTCGAGATCCTCGTCCAGGCGACCGGCGAAGGGCGTGAGGCGCTCGAAGAGTGGCAGGCCGCGGCGCGGCGGCGGGCTCCGCTCAAGGCGCCCAGCGGCGCCGAGGAAGAAGCGGCGGCGGCTCGCCCGCGGCCCAAGCGGCGGCGCCGGCGGCGCGGCGGGACCGGCAACAGCAGTGGTGTCGGGGCGGTGTAGGAACAGGTCGACCCGACCTTGTGACGAGTTTCACAAACCCGGCCGGATGGCGTACGATAGGCCGGGTTCGAGATCTACCCCCGAGAGGAAAAGGAATGTCCTGGTTCTCCGATGTCTATCGATCCGCGGTAGGGAAGAAGGCGGTGATGGCCGTCTCAGGCATCATCCTCTTCGGCTTCGTGCTGATCCACATGATCGGCAACCTCCACCTGTACGAGGGATCGCACGAGGTGGTGGTCGACGGCCAGAAGGTGATGGTCCCCTACATCAACGAATACGGCACCTTCCTGCGCCAGGTGGGCGCCCCCGCCGTGCCGCCGCACGCCGCGCTGTGGATCGCGCGCTTCGTGCTGCTCGCCGCGGTGCTCCTGCACATGTGGGCCGCCTGGCAGGTGACGCTGCTCAACCGCGACGCCCGCCCGCGGCGCTACGAGCACAAGCAGGTGGTGCACACCTCCTATGCCGTCCGGACGATGCGCTGGGGGGGAGTGATCATCCTCCTCTTCGTCATCTTCCACATCCTGAATCTGACCACCGGTACGGTGCATCCGGGCGGCCCGTTCGTCGAAGGCGACGTGCGCTCCAACATGGTGAGCGGGTTCAGCGTCTGGTACGTCGCGCTGTTCTACATCGTGGCGCAGGTGGCCCTCGGGTTCCACCTCTACCATGGCCTGTGGAGCATGTTCCAGTCGCTGGGCTGGAACCATCCGCGGTTCAACTCCTGGCGCAAGAGCTTTGCCCACGCCTTCGCCTGGATCGTCACCCTCGGCAACATCTCTTTCCCGCTGGCCGTGCTGTTCGGCCTCGTTCGCTAACGCTGGGAGCTGACCTTCATGAAGCTCGAAAGCAAGGTCCCATCCGGTCCGCTGGACTCCAAGTGGACTGACTACAAGAACCACCTGCGGCTGGTCAACCCGAACAACAAGAGGAAGTTCACCGTCCTCGTCGTGGGCTCGGGACTGGCCGGCGCCTCGGCCGCCGCCTCTCTGGGTGAGCTGGGCTACAACGTCAAGTGCTTCTGCTTCCAGGACAGCCCGCGCCGCGCCCACTCGATCGCCGCCCAGGGCGGCATCAACGCGGCGAAGAACTACCACAACGACGGCGACAGCGTCTTCCGGCTCTTCTACGACACGGTCAAGGGCGGCGACTTCCGCTCCCGCGAGGCCAACGTCCACCGCCTCGCCGAGGTGTCGGTCAACATCATCGACCAGTGCGTGGCGCAGGGCGTCCCCTTCGCGCGCGAATACGGCGGCCTGCTCGACAACCGCTCCTTCGGCGGCGCCCAGGTGGCGCGCACGTTCTACGCCCGCGGCCAGACCGGGCAGCAGCTCCTGCTCGGCGCCTATCAGGCCCTCTGCCGGCAGATCGACGCCAAGACGGTCGCCATGTTCCCGCGCACCGAGATGCTCGACCTGGTGGTGGAGGACGGCCGCGCGGTCGGCATCATCACCCGCAACCTGGTGACCGGCGCCATCGAGCGCCATGCCGGCCACGCCGTGCTTCTGTGCACTGGCGGCTACAGCAACGTCTACTACCTGTCGACCAACGCCAAGGGCTCGAACGTCACCGCCGCCTGGCGGGCGCACAAACGCGGCGCGCTGTTCGCCAATCCCTGCTTCACGCAGATCCATCCGACCTGCATCCCGGCCTCCGGCGACTACCAGTCGAAGCTCACCCTGATGAGCGAATCGCTGCGCAACGACGGCAGGATCTGGGTGCCGAAGGATACGAAGGACACCCGTTCGCCGGACAAGATCCCGGACCAGGACCGCGACTACTACCTGGAGACCAAGTATCCGAGCTTCGGCAACCTCGTTCCGCGCGACGTCGCGGCGCGCAATGCCAAGACGGTGGTCGACGAAGGCCGCGGGGTCGGGCCGCAGAAGAACGGCGTCTACCTGGACTTCGCGGACTCCATCAAGCGGCTCGGCAAGCCGCTCATTGAGGAGCGCTACGGCAACCTCTTCGAGATGTACGAGAAGATCACCGGCGAAGATCCGTACAAGGTCCCGATGCGCATCTACCCGGCGCCGCACTACACCATGGGCGGCCTGTGGGTGGACTACGACCTGATGAGCACCGTCCCCGGGCTCTTCGTGCTCGGCGAGGCGAACTTCTCGGACCACGGCGCCAACCGGCTCGGCGCGAGCGCGCTGATGCAGGGTCTCGCCGACGGCTACTTCGTGATCCCCTACACCCTAGCCGACTATCTGGCGAGCTTCCTCAACAAACCGGTGTCGACCGACACCAACGCTTTCGGCGCCGCCCAGGAGAACGTCGAGGCGGGGGTCAAGAAGCTGCTGTCGATCAACGGCAAGCGGACCGTCGACTCCATCCACCGCGAGCTCGGCCGCCTGGTCTGGGACTATTGCGGCATCGCCCGCACGTCCGAAGGGCTGCAGAAGGCATTGCAGCTCATCCCGGCGCTCCACGAGCAGTTCTGGCACGACCTGCGCATTCCGGCCGATCCCGCCCGCATCAACCAGGAGCTGGAGAAGGCCGGCCGCCTCGCCGACTACTTCGAGCTCGCCGAGCTGATGTGCCGTGACGCGCTCGACCGCAACGAGTCGGCCGGAGGCCACCTGCGCGAGGAGTACCAGACACCCGACGGCGAGGCGAAGCGCAACGACGAGGAGTACTCCTACGTCGCGGCCTGGGAGTACACAGGGCCGGGGCAGACGCCGGCGCTGCACAAAGAGCCGCTCGAATTCGAGGAAGTGAAGCCGTCGCAGAGGAGCTACAAGTAATGGATCTCACGCTCTACATCTGGCGCCAGGCTGGTCCGGACCAGCCCGGGCGCATGGAACGGTACGAGGCCAAGGGTGTCAACGAGCACAGCTCGTTCCTCGAGATGCTGGACGTCCTGAACCAGCAGCTCATCGAGAAGGGCGACGACCCCGTCACCTTCGACCACGACTGCCGCGAAGGCATCTGCGGCTCCTGCGGCTTCATGATCAACGGCGATGCGCACGGACCGCAGCCGCGCACCACCGTCTGCCAACTCCACATGCGCCACTTCAAGAGCGGCGACACGCTCTACCTGGAGCCCTGGCGCTCGAAGGCCTTCCCGGTGCTCAAGGATCTGATGGTCAACCGCGGCGCCTTCGACCGCGTCGTCCAGGCGGGCGGCTACATCACCGTCTCGACCGGCAGCGCGCCGGAAGCGAACCTCACGCCCATCCCCAAACCCCTCGCCGACCGCGCCTTCGAAGCCGCCGAATGCATCGGCTGCGGCGCCTGCGTCGCCCAGTGCCCCAACGGCGCCGCGCAGCTCTTCACCTCGGCCAAGGTCTCGCACCTCAACATGCTCCCGCAAGGCAAAGCCGAAAGCGCCCAGCGCGCCGTCTCCATGGTCGAGGCCATGGAAGCGCAGGGCTTCGGAGCCTGCTCGAACTACGCCGAATGCGAAGCCGTCTGCCCGAAGGGGATCTCGATCGACTTCATTGCGCGGATGAACCGCGATTACATCAAGGGGAAGTCGGTGGCGGTGGTGAAGGTGGCGTCGGCGGAGTAGCCCGGTTTCTCCCTCTCCCAGCTCAGGGATATCCCTGGGCTGGGCGCTAAAGCCCCCCACAGCAGCACCCGGTTGCATTTCTGCCCCGCAGCGCTCGCTGGCTCCCTTCTCGGACTTGTCGCAACAAATTTGTTGTACTACAATCTTGTTGTACGGCAGGTCTTCGGAGGATCTATGGATTGCTTCGATCGAGACAGGGAAGCGGAGAAGCTCTGGCGCCACTTCAAGAAGGGGCGCAACGTCCTCATGCTGGCGCCTCGTCGCATGGGCAAGACAGTCCTCCTGGAGCGGCTCAAGGAAGAGAGCTCGCGCCATGGCTTCCGCGCCATCGTCCTCGATGTCGAGGGCTATCGCCATCAGAAGGACTTCTTTCAGCAGATGTGCGCCTCAATCCAGGAAGAGCTCAGCGGAGGCCAAGCCCTGCTGGCCGCGTTGAGTGAAAGACTCAAGCGCGCCATCCATGGCGCCGACAACCTCCAAGGCGACTGGCGCAACCTTCTGCTCAACATGGACTGGCAAATCTTTGCCGACCATCTCGTCGCTCAGTTGGAGGAGACTACCGACGACACGCCCTGGGTGTTTCTGGTCGACGAGATCACGATCTTCACCAAGGCTTTGGTCGACGGCCAGGAGGGAGTCACGGCTGCCAGCGACTTCCTCTACAAGCTCCGTCAGCTTTGCAGGGAGCATAGCAAGGTGCGGTGGCTCTTCACTGGCTCCATCGGTCTCGACACGATCGCGCGGCGGCACGGATTCGAGGGCTCTCTGGTGGACTTGGAAATCTTCTCCCTCGAACCCTTCAGCCTTGATACGGCTCGGGACTTCTTGCAGCACATCGCGAAGAGGAATAGCGTGATCATGACCGAGACCGCGGTCTCCGCCATCTGCGACCGGCTCGGTTGGCTGTCGCCCTACTATCTGGAGAAGATCGGAGAAGCCGCGTGCGAAGGAGTCGCTCGCGATAAGGAGGTTGATGGCGAAGCAGCGAACCTCGCGGCTGACTCCCTGCTCGGCCTGGCTCAGCGAACGTACTGGTCGACTTGGCGCGAGCATCTGGACAAGAACTTCCCGGAGCCTGAACGGACTCGTCTCTTCACGATCCTTGCCGAAGCCTCCCGCACTCCGGAGGGAGCGAGCATCGATACCCTTCTCCTCACGTTGAATCGAGGAGGAGGTGAGCCGCTGGCGGAAAGAGGCCTTCGTGACTACCTTGACACTCTCGAGGCAGATGGTTATCTGAGCGCGAATCCGGAAAGATCACGCTTCCGATTTCTGATGAATCTCCTGCGCGAATGGTGGCAGCGCTATGTCGCACCGCCGCCTGCGGGGAGCTCCGCCCATGGGTAAACCTCTCGATTTCACCTTCTATAATCCGGATCAGCTCAAGGATCAAGACTTTCTGGCCGGTTTCGTCGCCCGGCAGGACATCGCCGACAAGATCCTCGCACGCCTAGGAGAGATCAAGCCACGCGGCCTAGCGCAACACCGGCTGATTGTCGGCCAGCGCGGGATGGGAAAGACCAGTTTGCTCCGCCGTATCGCGCTGGGCGTCCGTGCCGAGGCGGCTCTCGCGACGGTGCTCTTACCGTTAAGCTTCCGCGAGGAGCAGTACAACGTTCACAACCTCCACGTCTTCTGGTGCAACTGCCTCGATTCCCTCGGAGATTGGCTCGAAGCCGCAGGCCGAGAAGAAGATGCCAGGCGACTCGACCGCGACGTGGCAGTGCTCAATGCTCAGGACGACGACGATGAAGGCGGTCGAGCCCTGGCATTGTTCAAAGCCTGGCTGAAGGAGGAAAAGAGGCGGGCCCTCCTCCTGCTCGACAACCTCGATATCATCTTTGCCGGCCTCAAGACCAAGCAGTGGAGCCTGCGGCGCGTGCTGCAAGAAGCGGGAAGTGTCGTCGTGATCGGAGCCTCGGCCGCGGCGCTCGAAGTCGCTGCCGATCGCGAAGGCGCCTTCTACGACTTCTTTCAGGTGGACGTGCTTGCCAAGCTCGAGCGCCACGAGATCCTGCTTTGCCTGCGCCACCTAGCCCGGCAACGCGAGGAGGCCGGCCACCGGGTTTTACAGATCCTTGACAGCGAGCCGGCGCGTATCCACGTCCTCTATGACCTGACCGGCGGGAATCCTCGCACGCTCGCCTTTCTCTACCTGGTTCTCGAGAAGGGCGGAGACGACGACGTTATGCGCGACCTCGAACGCCTGCTTGATCAGGCGACGCCGCTCTACAAGGCCCGCGTCGAAGAGCTGGCACCCCAGACGCGGGTGGTCTTCGACGCCCTGGCACTGGCCTGGGACCCTGCGACGGCCGCCGGCTTGGCAGGCGTAACGGGCCTCGACGTCGGCGTCGTCTCCGTCCAGCTCGACCGCTTGTTCAAGGAAGGAATCGTCGAGAAAACCAGCCTGTCATCTTCTAGCCGCACAGCCTTTCAGGTCGCGGAACGCTTCTTCAACATCTGGTACCTGATGCGCCACAGCTCGCGCCGGCAGCGGCTCCGGCTGCGGTGGTTGACGGAGATGCTGCGGCGCATCTACACCACCCGAGAGCTGCGTGAGCGCGCAACCGGCCTGCTTGGTGGAGGCCAACGGCTGAGTAGCTCTGCGTACTGTCTCGCCTTGAGTGACGCGGTGGAAGACCACGAGCTTCGCGCCGCCCTCCGAAGCTCCGTGCGTCAGCATTCGTTCTTCGCAGTTGTAGGTGACGTTGCGTTCGAGGAGGATTTCAGCCTGCCGGTCGTCGCGGCTGATCCCGTCCACAAGGCAGCGGCCGCCGAAACTTATCGCAAAGCGATTGACCGAACTCCCAGTGATCCTGTTCTATGGACCGGTCTTGGCACGTTGCTCATGGATTTGCCGGAGTCTCACGTCGAAGCCGAGGCCGCCTTTCGTAGAGCCATCGAGCTCAACCCGAAGGATGCGAAGCCATGGAACAGACTCGGCATCCTGCTGACGGAGAGGCTGGAGCGCCACAGCGAAGCCGAAGCCGCTTATCACAGGTCCATCGAGATCGACCCGAAGTACTCGCAACCATGGAACAATCTCGGCCTCCTGCTGGCGAGCCCGCTGGGGCGCTACGTTGAGGCCGAAGCCGCCTATCGCAAGGCCACCGAGATTGACCCGAAGTCCGCGTGGCCATGGAACTGCCTCGGCACCCTGCTGGCGGGCCCGCTGGAGCGATACAGCGAAGCCGAAGCTGCCTATCGCAAGGCCATCGAGATCGACCCGAAGTTCGCGTGGCCATGGAACGACCTCGGCTTCCTGCTTGCGGGCCCGCTGGAGCGCTACAGCGAAGCCGAAGCTGCCTATCGCAAGGCTATCGAGATCGACCCGAAGTACGCGTTGCCGTGGAACAACCTTGGCCTCCTGCTGGCTGGTCCGCTGAAGCGCCACGCCGAGGCCGAAGTCGCCTATCGCAAATCCATCGAGATCGACCCGAAGTCCGGGTGGCCATGGGCCAGACTCGGCCTTCTGCTTGCGGGCCCCCTGGAGCGCCCTGTCGAGGCCGAAGCCGCCTATTGCAAGTCCATCGAGATCGACCCGAAGATTGCGTGGCCATGGAACAACCTCGGCCTTCTGCGTGCGGATCCCCTGGAGCACCCTGCCGAGGCCGAAGCCGCGTATCGCAAGGCCATCGAGATCGATCCGAAGTACGCGTGGCCATGGAACAACTTAGGCGTCCTGCTGGCTGGCTCGCTGGAGCGCTTAGCTGAGGCCGAAGCCGCCTATCGCAATGCCATTGAGATCGGCCCGAAAGATTCGCGGCCATGGAACAACCTAGGCGACCTGCTTGCGGGTCCTCTGAAGCGCCCTGCCGAGGCCGAAACTGCCTATCGCAAGGCCATCGAGATCGACCCGAAAGACGCGGGGCCATGGACCAACCTCGGCAACCTGCTGGCGGGCTCGCTGGGGCGCCCCACCGAGGCCGAAGCCGCCTATTGCAAAGCCATCGAGATCGATCCACAGCTCGCGCAGCCATGGCAGAACCTCGGCTATCTGCTGACGGGTCCGCTGGGACGCCACTCCGAGGCCGAAGCCGCCTTTCGCAAGGCCATTGAGATCGACCCGAAAGACGCATGGTCCTGGACCGCCCTTGGCAATTTGCTGGAGGGTCCGCTTGAGCGCCCTGCCGAGGCCGACGCCGCCTATCGCAAGGCCATTGAGAGCGACCCGAAAGACGCGTCGTCTTGGACCGCCCTTGGCGAACTGCTGGCAGGTCCGCTGGGGCGCCACGCCGAAGCCGAAGGTGCTTATCGAAAAGCGATCGAAATCGACCCGAAGCTCGCGTGGCCATGGGGCGGCCTCGCCAACCTGCTGGCCGATCACCTCTTCCGCTTTGATGAAGCGGAGAGGGCGTATCGCACAGCCCTGAGACTCGAACCGCAGGATCTCGCTGCTCTCTACAATCTCGCCTCTCTATTGCTCCAGCGGAATGGGAGCGGGGCTGCTGCTGATGCAGAAACACTCTACCGACAGGCGATTGCGGCGGTACCACCGCACGGGGCCGGGCTTCTCCGAGCGCTCCATGCGTTGGCCGCAGACAATTTTGGCACCGCCACCGCAGAGCTGGAGTTGGTACTCGAGGAGGGACATCCTGACCTGTTCATTGTGTTTCGTCTTGGTCTCCTGAGGGTCCTGCAATTCGCCGCTGAGCGCGGACACGGCGACAAACTACTCGCGTGGCTCAAGAGCAGCGGCTTCAGTGACCGCTACTGGCCGCTCTCTGTTGCATTTGATGCATATCTCCACGGGGAGGACCGCCTCATGGACGTCAACCCGGAAGTCCGCGGCGGCGCCCGTCGTCTGCTCGCCGAAATGACGCGAAGGCCAAGCGAGCCGCCTCCGCCTGAGCCTGAGAAGAGGCCGCGCAGAAAAAGACGTGCAGCCTGAGGCGGGTCAGCCGCCAACCTTCCGGTACAGCGTCTCATGAAACGGCTTGCCCTCGCGGACCAGCTCCAGAGTGCCGTTGAGCCAGCGCCGACGGAGAAAGCTTGCCGCGTCGCGGGCGGTGAGACTGAGCTTTCCCGCGAAGCGATGATTCACTGCGCCAGCCACCTCGGATGCACCGAATGGCACTCCTTCCGGCCACGACGCGACCACCCGGCTGAGCCCGGCGCTTTTCTTGGGTTTCCGGCCCAGATCGGTGTCGAGAATGGAGTCCTTGTCAGACTTCTCGGGGGTAGGGTCCGGAGGGAGGACCGCTTCGACCTCGGAGGCCGCGGCTTTGAATGCCGCATGGCGTTGCGACAGTCGCGCGAGCTCGGCAGAGTGGCGAGCTTCTTCGGCTTCGTGGTGGGACTTCTGCTCCGCGTGGTGCGCCTGCTTGTCGCGGTGCAGCGCGATCTGCGCTTCCAGTCGTGACAGCGTCTCGGCGATCGAGAGTTTGCCTTCCATGGGTGCCGGTCTCCTCGTCTCCTTGCAGCGTTCTGCCAGGTTGCTGCATTCTATCCGAAGGTTGCTGCGAATCGTCTCCAGCTTGCTGCGTTGAAACGCTTCGATGTGTTCTTGCTCGCCTCGATCGGTTCCTGGAGAGGATGCTTTGCAGCGAGGTACCAGCTCCGCGGAACCGAACAGGCAGGAGCTAGCTCAGTACGGCGAGTGAAAGCAGCGCCGTCAGTTAATTTCGCTGCTTTACAGAAGAAGATCGCTGCGGCGTTGCTGCATCTTGCTGCGTCGCAAAGTGTAGTTGCCGTGTTTCTCTGGATGATCGCCGCTAAGTCGCTTCGACTTGCTGCGTTTTCAGGAGGAATCGCTGCGTTTTGGATCAATGTTGCTGCTCTCGCATCCAGCCTTGCTGCGATGGTTCGACGTTGCGGTCCGTAGTCTCGTTCCGCCAGGGGATTGGTAATCCATCTTGCTGCGAAGTTCCGGATCTTTGCTGCGTTGTTCTGGGGGGACGCAGCAAATCGAGGGAGTGTTGCTGCGAAGGCCGGGAGGGTTGCTGCGTTTCTCGTCGAAAACGCAGCGACTTGGCCAGGCGGGGCTCAGGCCGCCCGCTCCCGCAGCAGCCCCTGGATCTCCGCAAGCGCGCTGACCGCCTGCTCCCGATCCGCCACGGTCGGTTCTCCATCTCCGTAGGCCGTCACGACGTACAGATCGGTCACCTGCCGGGCCGGGGCGGTCAGCGGTTTCAGCCGGGCGGGCAGCGATGCGAGGTGTTCATACGGCGTCGTTCGCTCGGCGCGTGGATGTCCGGCCTGGTCCAGGGCGGCGAGGAGGCGCGCGTAGGCGGCGAGGATGGCTTCCCTTGGCGGCAGGGCGTTCAGGCTGCCGAGGTCGGCGAAGGGATCGGTGACCGGCGCCGGCCTTGGTTTCCTCTGCGGCAGGAGGCGGCTCAGCCAGTTACGGAGGCGGGCGAGGAGGTCGCTCCAGCGGGGGAGGAGTGGACCGAGGCGGAGGAGCGCGAAGAGGATGAGGATCGGGATGCCGAGGAGGAGCGGGATGCGCAGCAGCTTGCCGAGGCCGCTCAGGGCGTTGATCAGGCTGGCCGCGGCCTGAACAGCCTCTCCGCTGTCCTCCGCGTCCGGATCCGGTTGCCGCGGAGCTTGACGGCTTCCCCGGGGCTGCTGCCCATCGGGCGTGTCGGATTTGGCGTTCGAGGATCTGCGCCCGTCGCTCTGGTTCTCTCCGGGGCCGGTTTTTCCGGGCTGGTTGGTGACGCGCGGGAGGCCCTGGCCTTTGAAGTGGACTCCAGGAATCGCGAGGGCGGTGGCGAGGACGGCGATGGCGAGGAGGGCGGCGAGGGCGAGGCGGGTGGGGAGGACTCCGGGGGAGACGCGGCCTCCTTGCCGCAGGGTGTGGCGCAGGGTGCCGGCCGCGGAGCCGGCGGCGAGGACGAGGCCGGTGGCGAAGAGGAAGACGATGACGTCGGCCAAGGCTCGCTCGGCGACGTCGGGCGCGGCGCGGAGGAGGAACGGCTCACCGATTGCGAAGCCCAGGAGGGCTAGGGCGGCGAGGCGGGCCACGGCGGCGACGGGATTGCCGTGCGCGTCCGGTTTCTGCCGGAGTCTCGGTCCAGTCCCCCAGGCGGGGCCTTTTTCGATCTGCTGCCGGCGGCGGACGGCTTCGAAGCGGAGGCGCTCCAGGCCGTAGAGGCGGTGCTCTTTCGGACGCGAATCGAGCTCGCCTTCCAGGCTGAGGGCTTTTGTGACTCCGGTTGCGAAGCGCCAGACGGCCGCGATGATCAAGATGTTGGGCAGGAAGCTCGCGCCACCGGACGCGGTGAACATGAAGAGGAGAGTCGCGATGGCCAGCGCCGCCGTGTAGGCGCCCTGGGTGTCGCCGGCTCCGCTCACCCGGCCGTAGCGGGCGATGAGCACGGTGGCCACCGAGAAGCAGAGGCCGACCTGCTTGAATCCGGCTCCTCCTTCCAGGAAGACCGAGCGCACTTCCAGGAGATAGAAGAGGAAGGCGGTGACCATGGCGATGATCGCCGCCGGCACGACGACGTGCCGGGTGAACAGGGTGATCGGCCCATCTTCCTCGTGGCTCACAGCCTCGCGCTCCCGAGCAGCTCGAGGTCCGCGTCGCCGCGGATGGCCCAGACGGGCACTCCCTCGGGCAGACCGGCGGCCGGCTCGTCGCGGTCTCCGTCGCTGTTCTCATGACCATCGCCCGGGCAGACCCAGACGACGCCGGTTTCGATGGCCGAACGGTGGAGACCTTCGAGAGCGGCTCCGAGCGCCGGGCTGGCATCGGGCGTAACGATCATCAGCACGAGCGAGCGCGGGAGACGGGGGATCTCCAGCGTCAGCAGCTCGGCGAGGGACATCGCCGGCGCGGGCGTGAGACGGGCGAGAGCGGAGCGCAGACGCTCGCGGTGCCAGGCGCCTTTGCCGCGCTCGACCTCGACCGGACGATGGCCGGTGATCTTGCGCTGTGTCTCTCCTGCGGCCAGCGCGCGGTTGAAGTCGTCGAGGCGGCGGAAGGTTCCGCCAGACCAGTCCTCGGGATAGCGCTCGGCGGCGTCGGCGCCGTTCGAGAGGAGCGCGACCTGCTGGCCTCCCGCGAGCACGAAATCCGCCAGCGAGGCGGCGGCGGTGATCACCGCTTCGATGCGGGGATCGCCTCCCGGCTCGCCTTCCTTCAGATCCGGATAGGCGGCGCTCCCCATCTCGACCGCGATCAGCGCTCCGGCGAGGACGGCCGGCTCGAAGATTTTGACCTGCAACTCTCCCGAGCGCGCGGTGGCTCGCCAGTGGATGCGCCGCAGGCCGTCGCCGGGGCGGAACGGACGGACGCCGAGGAAGCGCGACGGGTCTTCGAACAGGCTGCGCCGCCGCGGCACCTGGTGGATAGGCAGGTGGCCGAGCGGCCAGCCCTGGCCCAGCGCGACGGTGCGCGGGTAGACGGTGAGGAAGCGGACGTCCGGCTCCACCCGGAAGCGGCGGACGAGACCGAACGGGCCGCTCGCTTCGACCACCGCCGGTCCGATCCGGAAGAGGCCGCGCCGGGTGCTGTGCAGGCGGTAGGTGAGGAGCGCCTCGCCGCGCGCCGGGAGGGTCTCGAAGGCGCAGGTCTCCCCTTCGACGTCGATCCCCGGCTCGATCTGATCGCGCCAGAAGATCCACGGCGCCGGCAAGCCCTTGGCGTTGCGGAGCGAGACCGACGCGTCGATCACCTCGCCCATCTCGATCTCGTTCCGGTCGAGCCGGCGCTCCACCGAGATCCCCGCCCGGCTGGCGGACGCGACGGCGACGGCGGCGAGGAGGAGACCGCCGACGACCAGGGCGGCGTAGAGGAAGAAGCCGGCGGAGAAGAGCGACAGGAGGAGCAGGATGCCGGCGGCCAGCGCGCCCCAGCGGATCACCAGGGCACGGCGGGCGGCGCGGATTTCCTGCCGGGGATCTGTCAACGGCTCCTCCCTGTCATCCTGCGGGGAGCCTCGGCGACCCAAAGGATCTGGGCGGAGGAAAGGTCCGCCCACCCAGATCCTTCCCGCTCGCAGAGCTCGCCCTCAGGATGACAGAGCATGGCTTCGGCTCCCGGCATCTCATGGCCGCGCGCTGACGATCGGCACCGAGACCGCGGCGACCGCCTGATCCACCGCCTGATTCACCGTCCGCCGGCTCAGCCGCCCTTCGGCGCCGAGGATCACTCGGTGATAGAGAATGGCGGGGATCAGTCGCTTCACGTCGTCGGGGAGCACGAAGGCGCGGCCGGAGATCGCGGCGAAGGCCTGGCAGGCGCGGTAGAGACCCTGGGTGGCGCGCGGGCCGGCGCCGAGGACGAGGTCCTTGGCGGTGCGGGTCGAGGAGCAGACGTTGATGATGTAGCGCCGCACTTCCGGATGCACGTGCACCTCGCGGATGCGGTCCTGGAGCTGGCCGAGGGCTTCGAGACTGAGCACCTGCTGCACCTCGTCGAGCGGCGTCGCCTTCTCGCCGCGCACCAGCATCTGGTCTTCCGCCTCGGGCGACGGATAACCGAGCGCGAGGCGCATCAGGAAGCGGTCGAGCTGCGCCTCGGGCAGCGCGAAGGTCCCCTCGTGCTCCACCGGGTTTTGGGTGGCGATCACGAAAAACGGCCGTTTCAGGGTGTAGGTGCGGTTGTCGACACTCACCTGCCGCTCGGCCATGCACTCCAGGAGCGCGGCCTGGGCGCGCGGCGTCGCGCGGTTGACCTCGTCGGCGAGCAGGATCTGGGTGAACACCGGCCCGGGGAGGAACTGGAATTCGCCGCTCTTCTGATTGAACACGCTGGAGCCGGTGACGTCGCCTGGCAGCAGGTCGGGCGTGCACTGCAAGCGCCGGAAGGTGCCGCCGAGGGTGCGGGCGAGCGCCTTGGCGAGCAGCGTCTTGGCCGTCCCCGGCACGTCTTCGAGGAGGAGATGGCCGTCCGCCAGCAGACAGGTGAGGACGAGATGAAGGATCGGACGCTTGCCATAGATCGCCCGTTCGAGCTGCTGGATCACCGTCTCGGCGGCCTGCCGCACCTCTTGCATCCGTCTCCCTCCGTCTTCAATCGGTCCGCGTCATTCTATGATGTGCGCCGATGAGCGCCACGATGAACTCCGCGACCTCAGCCGCTCCAGCCGGCGCGCCCGGCCCCAGCCCGGTCCGCCTCACGGTGGCCGGTGTGCTCCTGTTCCTCTTCATCCCCCTCGTCCTCGTCCTCTTTGTACGTCATCCGGCGCCGGTTGCGTTGAGCCTGGTGGCCGGCGTGGTGCTGATGATCGGCCACCGCCGCCTGGCGCGGCCGTACATGCAGAGGGTGCTGCCGTGGAAGTGCGTCTGGTGCAACCGGGTGCTGCCGCGCGCCGACGGTTCAGGCGCCGCGCCGGGCACGGAGCTTCTGGAGCTTGAAGCGGGGAAGGACGTCCTCTACGCGCGCTGCTGCACCGCCCACCGCGATCCCGCGGCGCGTTTTTTCACCTTTCTCCACAGCGCGCGCTGGCCGCTCCGCATCGGCATTTTCGTTCCCCTCCTTCTGCTGCTCGTCGCGCTGGCCGTCACCGCCGCCGGCCGCGCCGTCCCCATCATCCCCATCGTCCGGCTGGATGTCGCGACGGCCCTCTTCCAGCTCGCGGTCGGAATCACCGTGAACATCGCGGCGCTCGGCTATCTCCTGATGCGGCCTGGCAAATCACCCATCGCGGTGCCGTTCCCGATCCACAACTTCTTCCTGCTCGGCGTGCGGATCCTCCTCTGGATCTTCCGCCTGGTCGGGATCTGGTGGATCTGGAAAGGCCTGAGCTTCTTTCTCCGCTGACCGGCGCGGGATTTGCATTTCTTGAGCCGCGTTTCTTGTCACCGCCGCGGCATTCCGCCGCGGCAACCAGCGGAGGAGGTATTCGGCATGCGTGCGAAAGCGATCTTCTTTGTCGCGTTCGGGCTGGCTCTCTTGGGATCTCTGGGAGTGAGCACGGCTCAGGCCCAGACCTGCGGCGGCATCGGCGCCCTCAAGTGTCCATCGGCGGACCAGGTCTGCAAGTATCCGGTCGGGCAGTGCAACACGGCGGACCTGGCGGGCACGTGCGTGACGTCCCCCAAGGAGTGCCCGAAGACGGGACCCAAGGTCTGCGGTTGCGACGACAAGACCTACGCCAACGAGTGCGAGCTGATGAAAGCCGGAGTGAGGGAAGCGAAGAAGGGGGCCTGCGCCACCAAGGCCAAGCCCAAGGCCGCCGCCTCGTCTCAGGCGGGCGCCAGCGCCAAATCCCGATAGATCGCATCGAGCGCCGCGCGGACGCGGCGCTCATGATTCTCATTGTTCGGCGTGCCGTTGAAGACGAGCGCGACGGCCAGCCCGTGGTCCGGATCGCCGAAAGCGGTGGAGGAGCGGTAGCCGCTGTGCCCGAAGGTGTGGTCCGAGGCGAAGTGGCCGTAACCGTAGGGCACGGTGTCCGGACCGTACCGTTTCGAGTCGATGATGAAACCGAGCCCCCAGTCGAGAACGTGGAGGAACGTCGCGTCGATGATCCCCTCGCGCTGGCGGGAGGTGAAGGTCTCGACCGTCTGCGGCAGGAGGATGCGGCGGCCGAGGAACGAGCCGCGGCCGAGCAGCATCTCGTAGAAGCGCCCGAGCTCGTGCATCGGTCCGAAGCCGTTGCTCCCCGGATTGACCGTGATGCAGCGCTCGGGCGTGTCCCATTCATGGCGTGGCGGTCCGGGCTTCTCGGTGTTCCACATCGAGCCGAGCCGTTTGGCCTGTTGATAGGCGAGGTAGCGATCGTCCGGCATGCCCACCCAGCAGTCGCGCATGCCGAGCGGCCCGAAGATTTCCTCGCGCACGTAGCGGTCATACGTCCGGCCGTCGGCGCGGCGGACGATCTCGCCGAGGATGAACCAGCTCGACACCGTGTGATAGCCGGCCTTCTCTCCGGGCGCCCACCGCGGCTCGGGCTTCATGGCGCAGATGCGCGCGATGATCTGGTCCCACGAATCGCGCGGCCAGCCGACGTCGAGCACGCGGATGCCGGCGGTATGGGTCAACAGATGGCGGATGGTGATGCCACCCTTGCCGTTGGCCGCGAACTCGGGGATGTGCTGCGCGACCGGATCGTCGATCTCCAGCCGTCCACGCTCCCAGAGCTGCCCGATCGCCACCGCGCCGACCGGCTTGCTGGTCGACTGCCACAACATTAGGTGATCGCGCGTGAGAGGCGCCCCCGGCCGGTCCTCGCCGACCGCGCCGTCGGCCACTACCTCCCCGCGCCGCGAGACATAGACCTGGGCGCCGAGATGAAAACCGGCGCGAATGCCTTCTTCGATCGCTTCGCGGGTCAGGGGGAGACGGTCGAGGCCGGCGGGCTCCATCGAGGGGGATTGTAGCCCTACCGCCGCCGGTCCACCATCTTCATCGTCGGCCGTGACACGAACGGCAGCGCGCCCCCCAGATAATCCAGCGTCTTCAGGAGGAGGGTCGGCTTCCAGTGGACCTTCTTGCCGTGGGCGGCTTTCCAGACCAGCTCGGCGATCTGCTGCGGAGTGAGCTTGGCTCCGAAGGTCTTGAGGCTCCCGGCGTGGTAGGTCTGGGTGCGCACCATGGGGGTGTCCACATAGAGCGGCATGAGATCGGTGACGGTGATGCCGTGCTTCTCGAACTCGATGCTCAGACCCTCGGTCAGGCCGCGGATGAAGAACTTCGAGGCGCTGTAGGTGGCGAGGTCGGGGACGCCATAGAGCGCCGAGGCCGAGCACATGGTGACGATGTGGGCTCCGGGGGTCGCCTTGAGCAGGGGGAAGGCGGTGTGGATGCCGGTCAGGACGCCGAGGATGTTCACCTCGACGGTCCGCACGTGGACCGCCAGCGGGGTCTCCTCGAAGGGGGACATGGTCATGATGCCGGCGCAGTTGAAGAGGACGTCGAGGCGGTTGCCGGTCCAGGCGGCGAAGGTGTCGAGCCTCTCTTTGTAGGCGGCGTCGTCGCGGACGTCCAGGCGGCCGGTCTGGCAGCGGTCCGCTCCGATCTCCCCGATCTCCTGCACCAGGCTCGCGAGGCCCACCTCGTCGAGGTCCGCGGCTCCGACGCGCCAGCCGCGGCCGGCGAAGAGCTTCGCGGTCTCGCGTCCGATTCCGGACGCCGCTCCGGTGATGAAGATGGCCTGCGGTGCCTGCGATCCCTGGGGATGGTCGGTCATGCCGCCTCCTTCCGGCCTCCGGCCAGCCGGAGCAGGCGGCGGAGGTCTCGTTCGTAGCGAAGATAGTCCACTTCCAGATGGTGCCGCGGGCTGGGCAGGTAGTTGAAATAGCGGGTGTCCTGCCGGTCCGCGATGGCCGCCCGGAGTCGGGGGGATGGAGCCGCCAGGGCACGGGCCACCAGCTCCGCCTGCAGCTCGGCGAGGTACCAGAGACCGCTGTTCGGCTGGATGAGCCCGACGAAGAAGAGGGTCTCGATGTGCGGATGGAAGATGTTCTTGTAGAGGACGGGCAGGCCGTCCTTCAGATTGAGATCCGCGTCGTCCAGGAACGGGAAGGAGAGGTGGAAGCCGGTCGCGCAGACGATGACGTCGATCTCTTCCGTGCTGCCGTCGGTGAAGTGGACCGTGGAGCCGTCCAGGCGGGCCACGTCCGGCTTGGGGGTGACGCGGCCGTGGCCGATCGCGTAGTAGAGCTGCGAGTTGACGATCGGGTGGGTCTCGAAGAGCGCGTGGTCGGGCTTCGGCAGCCCGAATCGCTGCGGCGGTCCGAGGACCATCGCGGCGCTCTGTCTTGCCATGATCTGGAAGAGGCGGGCCGGGACGCCGAGCCGGCGCAGGCGGTCGCCGAATTCGTCGGCCGGCAGCCCGAAGACGAACTTGGGGACGTACCAGTAGCCGCGACGGGTGGAGTGGACGACGCGCGCCGCAATTCCGGAGAGCTCGACCGCGATGTCACAGCCCGAGTTGCCCGCGCCGACCACCAGCACCCGGCGGTCGCGAAACGGCTCCGGGACTTTGTACTCCTGGGAGTGCAGGATCTCGCCGTCGAAGCGGCCGGGGAAGGCGGGGAGGAACGGCACGCGGTGATGGCCGTTCGCCACGACCAGAGCGTCGAACGTCTCAATGCCTCCCAAGTCTCCAATACCTCCTGGCTCGGTGGTGACTTGCCAGCGGCCGTCGGCTTCCCGTGCGCACGACTTGACCTCGGTGCCGAAGCGGATGTGCTGGCGCAGGGCGAAGCGGTCGGCATAGCGCCGGAAGTACTCCAGGGCCTGCTCGTGACGGATGTACGGCGGCCAGTCGGCGGGGAGCGGAAAGTCGCGGAGCTGGGTCAGCTTCTTCGAGGAGATCAGATGGGTGGAGCGGTAGACGGAGGAGCCGGGGGCGCCATAGAGCCAGTTGCCGCCGAGCTCGGAGTTTTTTTCGTAGATGGACGGGGAGAGACCGGCATCCAGGAGCTTCTTGGCGGCAACCAGACCGCTCGCTCCAGCTCCGATGACACAGACTCGCACGGCGGGGATTGTAAAACGGGGGGCGGCCCGTTGGGCCGCCCCGGAGGGTAGGGAGTGTCCGGACGGTTACTTGGACTTCTTGGCGGTGGTGGCGTGCTTGGTCGAGGCGCCGACCTTGGTTGCGGCGGCTTCCGCCATCTTCAGGTGGTCCTGGAGCGTCGGCAGGGTGTCGGAGGCGAAGGTCTTGACGTCGTTGTCCTTGGCGGCCTTCGAGACGTGCTGGAAGTCGTTGATGTCCTTCTTGTGGTCCTTCACCATCTCGCTGACATAGAGGCGGTCGAAGTCGGTGCCGTTGGTCTTCTGGAGCTTCGCGATGGCGTGCTTGTCCAGGGTGCCCAGCTCGGTCGGCAGCTTCACGCCCTTGTCGCCGGCGATCTGCTTGATCTTGTCGTTGGCCTTGCCGTGGTCGTCGACCATCTTCTGGCCGAGCGCCTTGACGTCGGGGTCAGTGCCCTTCTCGGCGGCGAGCTTGCCGGCCTCGACCTCATACATGCCACCGGCGGCGGCATCGGTGAGGAACTTGCGGTCCGCGTGATCGACGGACGGCTTGACGGTCGTCTTGGTGGTCTTGGTGGTCGTGCCGGTGATCGGATTGGTGGATTTCTTGGTGGTGGTCTTCGCCGTGGCGTCCGCAGCGAAAGCGGGCACCATCAACGCGAGAAGGCCGGCAAAACCGAGAGCGACGATCTGCTGGGTTTTGTTGCTCATAGTTAGTTCTCCTTAGAAGGGATGGGAAGGCCCGATAAGGCTTGGACCATTCTCCAGGGAGTAGAAGCAAGCTTGGTGCCAGAATTTTTCGATAGGCTGCGCCCCATGCGCTTCGAGACCCTCGCCGTCCACGCCGGCCACCACCCCGACCCCACCACCGGATCGGTGTCACCGCCGATCTACCTGTCGACCACCTTCGCCCGCGATCCCGATGGCACGCCGCTGGGCGGCCACACCTACATCCGGGAGTCGAATCCGGGCCAGGGGCAGCTCGAAGAGGCTCTGGCCGCTTTGGAGGGAGGGGAGTCTGCCCTGGTCTTCGCCTCGGGCATGGCGGCCGGTGTGGCCCTCTTCCAGGCGCTGCCGCCGGGCTCCCACATCCTTCTCCCCGACGACGTCTACTACGGCTTCCGCGTCGCCGCCCAGGAGATGTTCCCTCATTGGGGCCTGCGTGCCGATCTCGTCGACATGACCGACCTCAATGCTCTGGCGCGCGCGGTGCGCTCCGACACCCGCCTGATCTGGATCGAAACGCCGTCCAATCCGCTCCTCAAGGTGGTGGACGTGGCCGCGGTGGTGCGCATCGCGCGCGATGCCGGCGCGCTCTCGGTGGTGGACAACACGTTCGCGAGCCCCGTCCTGCAGCGCCCCCTGGCCCTGGGCGCCGACGTGGCGCATCACTCGTCGACCAAGTTCCTGGGCGGCCACAGCGACGCGATGGGCGGCGCGCTGATCTTTGCCCGCCGCAGCGAGCTGTCGGAGCGGGTGGCTCACCAGCGGCACGTCCTCGGCCCGGTGCTGGCGCCGTTCAACGCCTGGCTGATCCTGCGCGGCCTGCGCACCCTGGCCTGCCGCGTCACCTGGCAGAGCGCCACGGCTCTCGCGGTGGCGCAGGCGCTGGCCGCCCACCCGGCGGTGGCGCGGGTGTGCTACCCCGGGCTGCCGTCGCACCCCGGGCACGCCGTCGCCGCGCGGCAGATGTCGGCCTTCGGAAGCCTGATGTCCTTCCAGACCACCGGTGGGCGAGAGGCGGCGCTGCGCACCGTCGCCCGCGCGCGTCTCTTTACCCGCGCCACGTCGCTGGGCGGCGTCGAGAGCCTGCTCGAGCACCGCGCCTCCAGCGAAGGGCCGGCGACCCGGACGCCGGACGACCTGATCCGCCTCTCCATCGGCCTGGAGCACGCGGACGACCTGATCGCTGATCTTGCGCAGGCGCTCGGCTGAGATCCGGTTCGAGAGACATGTCCATGTTTTTGCTTCTTGACGGCCGCCAAGGATGTGGTAGAATGTTGGGCAGTTCAGATCAGCAGGATTGCTCACAAAGTAGGCATGTATCCGGGAAGGTCCACCTCGCCGAGGAGGACTCTGGTCCATAGGGGATTTGCCCCCTTTTTGAAAAAGGAGAGATGACAATGAAGAAAAAGATCGCCCTTCTGCTTGCAGTTCTCGCGACCGTGGCTGCGGTTGCATCTTTTGCCGACAGCCAGGGAAAAGTCGATATCTGCCATATCCCGCCGGGTAATCCTGCCAACGCGCACATCATCAATGTCAGCGTCAACGCCATCCCCGCCCACCTCGCCCACGGCGATACGCTGTACCAGTGCGGCGGCGGCGAAGGCGGCGTCTAGTCGATCTTTCGGCTGAGGGGAGCCCTTTCGGCTCCCCCTCGGCAGCTCCCCTTCGGACAAGTAACGAGCTCCCTTGCGGAGGCGGGCCGGGAAGCATTCCCGGCCCGCGGAGAGCGTTGCTCAAAAGGGCTCGGCTTTGACGTTCAGGTTCGAATATTTCCAGCCGAGCGGAGGGAAGTAGGCGCCGTCGGCGACTCTGGCAATGCCGAAGTCGACGCTGATCGCCTTGCCGTTGGACACGCTGAGGTCGGTGGACACCAGGGGGCCGGTCACCGTGTGGACGACGGCGTTGCCTTGGAACACCCTCAGGGTGACTGTCCGGTTTCCCGCGTCGGTCTCGATGCGGAGGTGGTACTGCGTGCGCTCCTTCCACGGACCGTCACCCTTGGCCATCTGCTCGCGGCCGAGGTCGATGAGGGTCTTCGCCCGGTCGCCGCGCAGGATCAGTCCGTTGTAGAGAGTGCGGTCGTTACGCCGGAGCGACGTGACGGCGTGGAAGAGCGGCGTCTGCCACTGATTGAGATAGAGGTCGAAGTCGACCGTGATCCTGCGGTAGCTGACGCCGTTGCGCAACGGCAGGGTGAAGGCGCGGGTCGAGTCGTTTTGCTTGGCATCAAGGAAGATGCCGGAGTACGACAGGGTGTCCTGGCCGGTCACCGGCCCGCCGCCTGCGCCACCACCCCCACCGCCCGAGCCGGATCCGCCGCCGGTGCCTTCGCCGCCACGGCCTCCACCCTCTCCATCGCCGCCATCACCACGCGGACGTGTCACTTCGGCGGTGAGCGCTGAGCCACCCCCCAGCATCATGGACGGTGTATGGACCGTCGCTTGACCCGCGGCCGGTCCCAGTTCCAGGGCATAGGGATAGAACGGCTGATCGCAGGTCACCTCAACGCGGGCGTCGGAGAATCTCGCCGCGCCGAGAGCGGAGAGCGGCGCCGCGACCGCCTGCTGTGAGAGAGGAGGAGCGGTGAATTCGACGGCGCCTCCGGCGGCAGTGCCGTTCGCGCGGAAGGCCGCCGCCGAGCAGGTCGCGGCCTCGCTCCCCAGATTGACTACTCCGAAGCGCAGCACGGTTCCGGCCGCGGGGCGGGAGATGCCCTGGATCTGCGCGGTGTCGCCGGCCGCGATGGCGTTGGCGCCGCCGATCGCCGGGAGCGGAAGGCGCCCGAGGATCTTGCCGGAGCGGTCGCTGGCCACGATCCGCGCGGTGACGGCGACCTGGGTGTCGCCGGTGTCGCCGTTATCGGCGTTATCGCCGGTGATTGCGAGCAGTCCCTCGCGGCCGGCCGGTGCCAAATTGGTGAGCACGAAGGTGGCGTGAGGGAGGAGATTGAGGCGGGCCGGCGCTCCACCGGCGTGGGTGCCATCGCTCCCGGTGGGGATGAATGCGGCGGTCAACGCGCTCGCGGCGGCGCTGGTGTTGGCAGCCACGACCTCCGTCCGGTAGTGGACGGCGCCGACGCTTCGTTGCGGTGCGAGTGGGATGTAGACCGTGCCCGCGTGGGCCGGCGCAAGCGCCGCCACCAACGCGAGAATGCCCAGGACGACAGGCTGTCTCGACAAGCTGGAACCTCCCTGTAGAGGGTCTCAGAGTTGCAGAACCTTGGAGGTGCCCGGTACGGCTCTCTCCGGCGAATGCTGTCGGAGGGAACAGAGGTGAAAGAAAAGATATTCCCAAGCCTCTATGGGAGGTCTCCGAGAGGGCCGCTCAGAGACTGAACGCGCGCGCCATCGCCATCGCCTCATCCCGCGTTTTGACCGTTCCATCCACCTGCGCGCTGCGCACGGCGTCGAGAACCCGGCCGACCGTGCGGCCGGGCGGGATGCCGAGGAGCTGTTGCACGTCGCCGCCGCTGAGCAGGCGCGGCGGATCGAAAAGGATGTGCCCCTCGCGCTCGGCGAGACCGGCCAGCGTCTGCGCCGCGCGCCGCCAGGGATCGAGATCCGCTCCCTGGGCGGCTCTCCGGGCGCCGTCGACGCAGACGGCGGTCGGCCAGAGCGCGCCGGCGCGGTGCAGCCACCGCCGGCCGGCGGGCTCGTCGGCGGGTGGCGCCGGAAGGCTCAGCAGCAGAGCGACATCGGTGGCGGTCTGGCGGGTCAGGTAGCCCGCATCCCGGAAACGCTCCAGATGGTTCAGCGCGGTGGTGCCCGGCGGGGCGGGAAGATTCGCGAAGAGAGCGGCGAGGCGGGCGGCGTGGGTGTCCACCGCCTCGGCAGGAGCGGTGTCGATCTGTCGCAGATCGCGGATGCGTTCCGGCAGCGCTTCGAGCTCGGCCAGCGCCGTGCCGCTCGTCCCCGGCTCTCCCGGCCGGCCGAGCCAGAGGCCGGGATAGAGATCGAGGGCGATCAGCAGGGCGAGGCCGCGGTGCGCCTCTGGATGCGCGAAGAGGATCGTCAGCTCATCGCGCACCCGTTCGGCAGAGACCTCCAGGATGTGCGGAGCCGAATGGCGGGCGAGGACGACCGTGCCCGGATCGGCGGCGAAGCCGGGTAAGCGGAGGAGGAGCCGGGGCAGCCGGAGCACGCGCAGCGGATCGCCGGTGAAGCTGGCCGGCGTGGTGGCGCGCAGGAGGCGCCGGCGGATGTCGCCGAGGCCGTCGAACGGATCGGTGACCGCGCCGCTCCGGGCGTCGAGCGCGAAAGAGTTCACCGTGAAGTCGCGGCGTGCCAGATCCTCGTCGAACGACATGCCGGCGCGGTCCCAGAGGTCGACCTCGATGTCTGCTGACGCACCGGTGCCGACCAGGCGGAAGGCGGCGAATTCCTTGCCGCCCAGGGCGACCAGGCGGGCCGGCAGCGTCACAGCCAGGCGCTCGGCGAGCTCGCGTCCGCGGGCCGGAACGACGGCGTCGATGTCGTGCACCGGCAGTCCGAGCGCGCGGTCGCGCAGCACGCCGCCCACCAGATGGCAGGCGAGCGTGCCGGGCGTCTCCACACCGTCCAGATCATCGCAGGCGGCGACCAGCGCGCGCACCGCGGGATGGTGCAGCAGGAGACGGAAGGCGCGTTCGATCATCCGGCCATTCTAGCCGCCCGGGGGCGGTCCCCGCCGATCCCTCCCGATCTCCGCCCGACAAAGCGATTGCCATACGGCGCCGCAGCAGCTAAACTTTCACTTGAGGATCATGGCGCTAACTACCGAAGAAGTAAGAAAAATCGCCTCTCTGGCCCGACTCCGTTTTACGCCCGAGGAAGAGTCCGTCCTCGTCCAGCAACTCGGCCGTATCGTCGACTACATCGATCAGCTCAAGACTTTTGCCGGAGACGACGGCGACGGTGCTCCGCAGCCGGTGCGGGAAGCGGACGACATCCCCCGCCCCTGCCTGCCGCGCGAGCTGGTCCTGGCCAATGCTCCGGCGTCTGCTCTCGGCGAGTTTCTCGTCGTTCCCGAGGTCAAGGGCGGATCAGTCGATGAGTGAGAGTGAGCTGTGGGAGCTGTCGGTCGAAGAGACCGCACGGCGGGTACGGGCGCGGGAAGTGTCGGCCGACGAGGTGACGGCCGCGGCGCTGGCGCGGACGGAGGCGGTCGAGCCGCTCATCGCGGCCTACCTGGAGATCTACTCCGAAGCCGCCCGCGAGCGGGCGGTGGATCTCGATCGGCGGATCGCCGCGGGCGACGATCCGGGGCCGCTCGCCGGAGTGCCCGTCGCGCTCAAGGACAATCTGAGCCTGTCCGGCGCGAAGCTGACCTGCGGCTCGAAGATCCTCGGCGGCTATGTGTCCCCGTATACGGCGACGGCGGTGGAGCGCCTGCTGGCGGCGGGCGCGGTGATCCTCGGGCGGGCCAACATGGACGAGTTCGCCATGGGCTCGTCGTGTGAGAACTCGGCCTGGCAGATCACCCACAACCCATGGGACCTGGGCACCGTGCCCGGCGGCTCCAGCGGCGGTCCGGCCGCGGCGGTGGCGGCGGGGAGTGTCCCCCTGGCCTTCGGCTCGGACACCGGCGGCTCGATCCGCCAGCCGGCGGCCCTCTGCGGTCTGGTGGGAATCAAGCCGACCTGGGGGCGGGTGTCGCGCTACGGTCTCGTCGCCTTCGCTTCGTCGACCGACCAGATCGGCCCGCTGGCGCGCGGCGTGCGCGACGCCGCGCTGGGGCTGGCGGTGATCGCCGGCCCGGACGCTGACGACGCCACCTGCTCCGAGCGGCCGGTGGACGACTATACGGCGCGCCTGGAAGACGGCATCGCCGGCCTCAAGGTCGGGGTGATCCGGGAGATCGACACCGCCGGCTTCGATCCGGCAAGCGCCCGCGACTGGCGGAGCGCTCTCGGCCATCTGGAACGCGCCGGGGCCGAGATCGTCGAGGTGTCGGTGCCCAGCCTCGACGCCGCGGTCGCCGTCTACTACGTCGTCGCCACCTGCGAGGCGAGCGCCAACCTGGCGCGCTTCGACGGTGTGCGCTACGGGCGCCGCGCGGAGGCGGACAACCTGGCCGATCTCTACGTCAAGAGCCGTAGCGAGGGGTTCGGCGCCGAGGTGAAGCGGCGGATCATGCTCGGCACCTTCGCCCTGTCGTCCGGCTACTACGAGGCCTACTACGGCCGGGCGCGGAGCGTCCTGGAGCGGATGCGGCACGAGCTCGACACCGCCTTCGCGGGCGTCGACGTCATCGTCACGCCCACCGCGCCCGGCGGCGCTTTCGGCATCGGCGAGAAGGTGGACGATCCGCTCGCGATGTATCTCTCCGACATCTTCACCACGCCGGCCAGCCTGGTCGGCCTGCCGGCCGTGTCCGTCCCCACCGGAGTGGACGACCGCGGCCTGCCGCTGTCGTTGCAGATCATGGGGCGTCCGTTCGACGAGGCGACGGTGCTGCGCGCCGCGCGGGCACTGGAGGTCCAGGTGGCCTGGCGGCACGCTCCCACCTTCCGTGCGGCGGAGGGCGGCTGATCCGATGCGGCGCTCCGCGCTCCTCGCTGTCTGCGCCCTGCTGCTGTGCCGCTCCGCCGGTGCTGCGCCGGGGGCACAGGGACCGGCGGCCTCCCTGGCCGCGGTGCGCACCGTGCGCGTCACCGTCGAGGAAGGGGTCGTCGCCGCGCTGTCCGACGAGGGGATCTTCCTCGAAGCGGTACCGAAGCGCGGAGAGGGACTGTCGACCTTCACCAAGCGGCTGTGCGGCGACCCCCGGCTGGCGACGCAGGTGATGGAGGCCAACGGTGGCCAGAAGGAGCTCCAGGTCGGGACGCGCTACCGCTTCCCAATGGAGATCCTGTCCAATGAGTGGCAGATCCGCCTCGTGCGCTCCCTCTTCCCGGGGGACAAGGGCGAGGCGGACGGCTGGAGCCACCAGGTGCGCGGCGTCGGCCCGCTCCAGAAGGAGAGCCTGTGGCAGCTCTCCCTCTGGTTCACCGGCACCGGCGAGAACTTCCGCGCCATCCGCGAGTACAACGAGGTCAAGGACGACGACGTGGTGCGCGGCACGGTGGTGACCATCCCCTCCGAGCTGCTGCGGCCGGCCTTCCGCGCCGCCCTGCCGGTCGGCGAGAAGCCGTTCCACCTCGACTACGGCCGGGACAAGGACGGCGAATACGCGATCTACCGCCTGCGTCCGCACGAGGCGCTCTACTCCAGCGTCGTCGTGCGCTTCACCGGCCGCGTCTACGCCAACGACGTGAACCAGCTCGCCGGGCAGATCGCCCATCGCAGCGGCATCGCCGACGTGACCGACATCCCGATCGGCTTCCGGGTGAAGATCCCCTTCGACCTGTTGCAGCCCGAGTTCCTCCCCGAGGGCAACCCGCGGCGGGTGGAGTACGAGGCGAGCGTGCGCGCCAGCGCCCAGTTCAGCAACCAGGTGAAGGCCCGCGGCCTGGAAGGCATCACCATCATCCTCGACCCCGGGCATGGCGGCCTCGACTCCGGCGCCACCATGGCCGGCGTCTGGGAGAGCCTCTATGTCTACGACATCGTCCTGCGTATCAAGAACACCCTGGAGACCCACACCGCCGCGCACGTGCGGGTGACCACCCGCGACGGCGACGCCTGGCGCATCCCCGACGTCGACGTGCTGCCGTTCTCGCGGCGCCATTCCGTGCTCACCACGCCGCCGTATCCGATCGAGGACGCCAAGATCGGGGTCAACCTGCGCTGGTACCTGGCGAACAGCGTCTTCCGGCGGGCGGTGCAGGAGGAGGGCGATGGGCAGAAGGTGGTCTTCCTCTCCATCCACGCCGACTCCCTCCACCCCTCCCTGCGCGGCGCCATGGCCTACATCCCGGCCGCCGGCATGGTGGGGGACAGCTACAGCAAGGCCGGCCCGCTCTACGCCCTGCGCAAAGAGGTGCAGGAGAGCCCGCGGGTGACCTTCTCGCAGGAAGAGCGGGTGGAGAGCGAGGGACTCTCCCGCGAGCTCGCGAAGCAGGTCATCGCCTCCATCTCCGGTCTCAACCTCCCCGTCCACCCGTTCAGCCCGGTGCGCGACAAGATCATCCGCGACAAGAGCGTGTGGGTGCCGGCCGTTCTCCGCTATAATTCCGTACCAGCCAAGATGCTGCTTGAAGTCTGCAACCTGAACAACGAGCAGGATCGGAAGCTGCTGCAAACCCGCACGTACCGCCAGAAAGTCTCCGAGGCGGTCGTCGAAGGTCTCCTCGCCTACTATGGGCAGGACGCCGCGGGCTCGGGCTTGCAGGTCGCCAAATCGGCGAAATAGATCAGACGCGGGAACTTTTCCGGGCCAGCACCCGTCTGTTGAAGAAAGGTGCAAGCGTTGCACCCTGGGAGGATCCCGGTGGGGGTAGCTACGGCTTCCGCTGTCGTTCATGACCTCAATGTCGAGCTCGAGCTCGTAGAAAGACACCGTTGTGGAGACGCGCAAGCGTTCGACGAGGTCTATACACGGTTCGCAGAGATGGTCTACAACCTGGCATTTCGTCTCTCTGGAAACTGCGAAGAGGCGTCGGATCTGACGCAGGAGGTCTTCCTGCGCATCTACCGGCACCTCGGGAGCTTCGGTGGGCGCTCGTCCCTCAAGACCTGGATCTTCCGCATTGCGATCAACCACTGCCGGGACCGTCTCTCCCGCTGGCGTCCGCTGACCCAGCCCATCGGGGAGGACGTCGAGGAGGGCGAGGTGTCCTACGCGGACCCGCGCCGTGGACCGGAGGAGCTGGCGGTGGCCGCCGACGAAGGCCGCCGGGTCACCGCCGGGCTCGCCCTGCTGCCGCAAGCCTTCCGGGAGGCTGTGGTGTTGCGTGACATCGAAGGCCTGTCCTACGAAGAAATCGCCGAAGTTCTGGGGGTCCGGATCGGCACCGTTCGCTCGCGGATCGCGCGCGGCCGGGATCAGCTCCGGGCTCTCTTGGAGACTTGACTCATGAATCGTCACCCGAGCACCGAACAGCTTTCGTCCTACATGGACGGAGAGATCGGTTCTTCCAAGGCCGAGCGGATCGAAGAGCACCTCGACACCTGCCCGGCGTGCCGTGCCCAGCTCGAAGGAATGGAGCGGCTGGTGGCCGGCTTGCAGCGCGTCCATCGGCCCAGTCTGCCGCCGGACCTTGCCGTCGCCGTGCGCCGGCGGATCGCCGCGGCTCCCGAGCCGAACGGACCCTATGGACTCTACGGACCCTACGGACCCTACGGGTTATTGCGCCGTCTCCAACTCCTCCTCAGCGCGCTGGGCGACATCGCCATGCGCCCCGCGTTCCGCACCTCCGCGGCCATGGGGCTCGCCATCCTGTTCAGCGTCTTCCTGCTCAACAACGGCCTGGAGCGTGAGCGTCACGCCACCACCGTGGTGACCGTGCGGACCTACTTCGGGAAGCCTCCCTTGGACCTGCCCCCCACCACCAGCGAAGTGGCGGGCCGTGAGTTCGTGTGGTCCGACGGCCGTTGGATCCAGCGTGGGCTGGAGGGCATGAAGCCAGAGTCTCACGTCATGGCGGAGAGCCCGGAGGGACGGGCGATGCTGAGCAAGTGCGAAGACCTCGATCTCCTGCTCGCCGACGGCACCCCGGTGGTGCTGCGCTACCGCCTGGCCACCGTGGAGCTGTCGGGGAGCTGAAGGGCCGCGCCTACACGTGCGGCTCGATCTTCTCGATCGTCCACTCCTCGCCGCCCAGGCTGACCGCATCGCCGAGCTTCTTGCCCAGGATCTCCTTGGCGAGGTCTGACTCGTAGGAGATGATGTCCTCTTCGGGCTTGCTCTCCCACGGACCCAGGATGGTCAGGGTCCGCGGGCCATTGTCGCGGATACCGCGGAGGTGGATGCGCGATCCGATGCGCACCTCGGTGGTGTCCATTCCGGTGGTATCGATGAGGCGGACGCGCGTGAGCTCCGCGTTCAAAGCGGAGGCGCGGGAGTTCAGGTACTCGTGGCGCTGGCGGGCGGATTTGTATTCGAAGTTCTCCCGCAGGTCACCCATGGCGCGCGCCTCCTCGATCGCCTTGCGGTTTGCCGGGATCTCCTTGGTGAGGATCTGCTGCAGCTCGGCGCGCTTGACCTCGACGGAGGACTGGATGGTGTAGAGGGGAGCGATGTCGCTCTCCTTGCGCTGGGCCGGGAAGCGAAGCTGGATGGCGTTGACGAGTTGCTCGCGTTGGAACGGCTCCAGGGCCGCGGCGCGCTGCACCGCGTCCTCGGCCTGCGCCGCCTGGTCCTCGCCCAGGTGGGCGAGCAGGCGCGGCACCGTGTTGCCCGACTCGGCGAGGGCCAGCAGGCGGACGCGGAAGGTGGCGAACTCATCGCGGTTGAAGGCGGTGAGGATCTGTTGCAGCAGCCGGAGCGGATTGCGTGCCCGCAGCGTTTCGTCCACCGCGGCGCGCTCGGCGAGCCAGGTGAAGGCGGCGGGGTTCTTGTGCGGCTGGGCGAGCAGGCTGTCGAGGAAGCGGTCGAGCTCGCGGGGAGCACCCTGGGCGAGACCGTCGGCGAGGATCTCCAGGGCGCGCGGGTCGGACTCCTTGCCCAGCGCGTCGCGGAACAAGTTGGGCCAGTCGTCGCGCCGCTCCCGCACCATGACGTAGGCGCGCTCGCGGAGCAGGCGGTCCTCGATGCCGGCGAACACGCGCGCCGGCTGGTCGTTGAGCAGCGCGTCCGGGGACCAGTCCACGTCCTCGGGAGCGCCGCCCGTCCGTTCCAGCGAGAACCAGATCTCGAACGCGAGACCCGGATCGCTGTCCACCGAGGCCTCGGCCACCTTCGAGAGGTCCGCCGCCATCCGGTCGCGCAGCTTGCGCTCGCGGGCGCCGTCGCGCTTGAGGCGGTCGACCTTGCCGCGTGGCGTCGCCTTCTCGAACGACTTCCACACCGAGTCGAGCGCGTCGCCGCTGCTCTCCGCCCAGTGATACGTCTGGCGCCCGCCGCCGCTCGCCACCACCTGCTGGTGCTTGCGGGCCGCAGTCCACCACGACGTCCACTGCGATTCGCCGACGATGCCGTGCAGGATGTCGCGGATCTCGCCGGCGGCGAGCGGCCGGCCGTAGCTCTCCAGCACCGCGTGCAGCAGCAGGGGCGGCGCCAGCGACTTCAACGCCTGCGGGTCTTCGATCTTGCGGCGCAGGATGTGGTTCGGCCCGAGCGGCTGGAGGAGCTTGGGCGCGGCCTTGAAGCCCACCATCAGCCCCTTGTTGCGCTCGAAGTCGACCTTGAAGCTCTCCAGGCCGAGGTTGGCCTCGACCACCCGGCCGACCCCTTTGCCCTCCATGGCGACGACGGTGCCGACGTCGAAGGAGAGGAGAGTCTCCAGGCGGTCCGCCTTTTCCCAGGTCTTGGGGATGTCCTGCGGCGCCCGGTGGAGCCCGACCGCTTCGAACAGCCCCTTGTAGGTGGCGCGGTCGGAGAACAGCTTGCCGAGGGTGGAGACGATGGTTGGATGGATCTTGTCGGCTGGGATGAAGAGGACGCCGGCGCGTTTGAGGAGCTTGAGGCGTACGGCCCACTGTCCGGCCTCACGCAACTGCTCATCCAGCATTTCCAGCAGGTCGCGGGCGCGTCCCTCCTGCCCGTTGCCGACGAGCGCCCGTGACACCCCTACGAAGTAATCGAGATCGGTTGGATCCTGCTCCAGGCTGCTCAGCCACTCTCCTTCGAGAGCGGCGAAGTCTCCTTTTGCCAGGTGACTCTGGGTATTTCGCGAAATCGCCATAGCGGACATGGAAGATACCAGATTTTCGGTAAGATCCGTGGCGATGCACGATTCGCCCCCTTCCGACGCCACGCCGGAGCCCGCCGCGAGCCTGTCGCCGCAGGCCCCGAGCGAGCTCGAGCTGCGCCTGCGCGATGCCGGAGCGGAGGGCTTGCTGGCCTTGCTGCACGAGCACCTGGAGCACCTGGAGGTCCAGGCGGCGCGCCAGGCGCTGCGCAATCCACACTGCGCGGCGGAGGCCGTGGAGCTGCTGGCGAGCCAGCAGCGGCTGACCGCGTTCTACGAGGTGCGCCGCGCCCTGGCCTTCCATCCGCGGGCTCCCGAGCCGCTGGCGCTGCGCTACGTGCCGGGTCTCTTCTGGCGCGACCTGATGGCTCTCGGGCAGGACATGCGCCTGCACCCCCGGGTGCGGCGGTCGGCGGACCAGTTCCTGCTCCTGCGCCTGCCCGAGCTGGCGCTGGGCGAGAAGATCAATCTCGCGCGGCGCTGCGGGGTGGGGATCATCTCCCAGCTCCGCCACGATCCGAGCCCCCGGGTGATCGCCGCCCTGCTGGACAATCCGCGGCTGACCGAAGACCTGTTGGCTCCGATCCTGCACTCTCCCAAAACCTCCGGCGCGGTGCTCGCCCTCGTGGCGGCCGACCGGCGGTGGGGAGTGCGCCCCGCGTTGCAGGCGGCTCTGGCCCGTCACCCCGCGACCCCGGTCGCGACGGCCCTCCGTCTCCTCCCCCTGCTGCGCAAGCCGGAGCTGCGGGCGGTGGCGCACGACCCGCGCGTTGCCGAGCCCGTCCGGCGGCGGGCGCGACTCTTGCTGGGAGAGGAATCTTAGATGGTGGCTCGCTCACTCCGATCGTTCCAGTCATTCCGGTCACTCCGCTCGTTCCGGCGATTGCCCCGGCGATTTGACCCCAGAAGAGCCGCCGCGTAGAGTTATGACTCGCGTGCCCAAAGACGTGTCCAGACGCCAACGAATTTCCCCCCGCCGCAAAGACCTCGACGGCCCGCCTGAGGCCGAGGAGAAACCTGTGTCCAACGGAGCAGGCGGCGCCGGGAAACACCCCGGCCGGCAGCCGCCCTGGGAGAAGAGTCAGCCGGAGCCCGGCTCCTTCGGCGAATGGCTGCGCCGTCAGCGCGAGATGCGCGAGATCAGCCTGCGCGACATCGCCGACCGCACCAAGATCAGCCTGCGCTATCTCGAAGCCATGGAGGCCGACCACTTCGAGATCCTGCCGGCGCCCCTGTTCGCCAAGGGGTTCCTGCGCGAATACGCGCGCTACGTCGGCCTGTCGCCCGACGAGGTGGTCAACCACTATCTGTCGGTGCAGGCCCCCCAGGAGGGTGGAGAGGAGAGGAAGGCGGAGGAGACACGGCCGGGCCGAGAGCGCGCCCGCAGGACGCGCGGCTGGACCTGGGGGCTCTTCCTGCTCCTTGCCGGCGTCCTGCTGCTGGCCCTGGTGGCGCTGTTCGCCTCGTGGGCCCAGAAGCGCCGGGACGACACCTCGACCCAGCAGCCCGCTCCACCCATCGCGGCGCCGCCGAGCGTGACGCCCAAGGCGTCCACGCCGCCGCCCGAGGCGCCGAGCGCGCCCTTGGAAGTTGCGCTCGATTTCACGGAGAATTGCTGGGTGGAAGCTGTCATCGACGGCAAGAACCGCCTCTCGGAGCTGCGCGTCCAGGGCGAATCGCTGCAACTCGAGGCCAAGGAGCGTATCGTCCTGACCCTGGGCAACGCCGGTGCGGTCGAAATCCAGGTCAACAGCTTGCCCCTGGATCTGGGGAAGAAGAAAGGGGAAGTTGTGCACGATTTGCAGATCGACCTCGACACGGTGCGGACGCTGCGCGAGAAGAGAGAGGCTCACTGACGTGACCGACAGCCAGTCGTCCGCCCTGCTCGATCAGGTCCGGTCGGGAACCAATCGCCAGCTCCAGATCCTGGCTGCCTCGGGTCTGTTGCCGGTCCCGCCGGAGGAGCTGATCCCCGTCCAGGTGGAGCTCGCCCGCGGCCGCGACGCGGAGATCGCCCAGAGCGCCTCGCAGACGCTGCTGGGTCTCGATCCGCGCATCGCCGGCCCCTTTCTGGAGCACCAGGCCTACGAGTCCGTCCTCGCGTTCTTCGCCGCCGAGAGCAGCCACCCGGGGATCATCGAGGTCATCATCCGGCGGCGCGACGTGCCGCGCCAGGTGCTCAAGGATCTGGCGCGCCGTGTGCCCCCCGACCTGCAGGAGGTCCTGATCCTGCGCCAGGACGCGATCCTGGACGAGCCGACGATCCTCGAGGCCCTGGAGAGCAACCCGCAGCTCTCCTCGTACACCCAGCGCCGGATCGCCGAGTATCGCCAGCACCTGTTGCCGCGCGAGCGCGGCGGCACCGCGGGCCCCACGCCGGCCGCCATCGAGGAGATGGAGGACGAGGATCTCGCCATCACCCTCGCGGCGATCAAGCGGGCCCTGCCCGTCGAAGGCGAGGTCGAGGACCAGACCGGTCTCTCCGAAGGCCAGATCCGCATGTTGCCGGTGCCCGCCCGTCTGAAGCTCTCCCGCGGCGCCGGCCGCGTGCTGCGCGGCTTTCTGCTGCGCGACAGCAACACCCAGGTGGCCCTCTCGGCGCTGCTCAGCAACAACCTGCCGGAGCAGGAAGTGGAGCAGATCGCCAACAGCCGGTCGGTGGCTGAGGAGATCCTGGACGCAATTTCCAGGAAACGTGAGTGGGTTTCGCGATACAGCGTGGCGAAAGCACTCGTGAAGAATCCCAAGACTCCACTGCCGATTTCCATGAAGCTGATCAACCGGATGGCCGTCCGAGACCTCCGCGATCTCGCCCGCGACAAGAACATTCCCGATGCCGTGCGTTCTACCGCGCTCCGTTTGTATAGAATCAAGCAGCAATAGGACGCATCGATATGGCCAGGGACTTCTACTCCGTCCTCGCATTGCCGCGCAATGCCACCGAGGACCAGATCCGCAAACGTTTCCGGGAGCTTGCCCGGCTGCGTCATCCCGACCGTTTCCGGGGCGCCGAGAAAGAGGCCGCCGAGATCGAGTTCCAGGAGGTCACGCAGGCCTTCAACGTGCTCTCCGACCCCGAGCGCCGGCGGCGGTACGACAGCGAGCTGGCGCGGCCGAGCGAGTCCGATCCGCGCCAGATGTGCCGCGTCTATCTCCAGCGGGGCATCAAAGCCTACAAGGAGAAGAGCTTTCTCGACGCGGCGGACAACTTCGACCGCGCCACCAAGGCCGAGCCCGGGAACGCGCAGGCCTGGCAGCACCTCGCCATGGCCTGCTCGCAGCAGACCAACTGGCTGCCGCAGGCCGTGGCGGCCATCGAGCACGCCTGCGAGCTCGAGCCGATGAATCCGACCTACCTCAAGCAGGCGGGGCGCATCCTGGCTCTCGCCGGCCAGCCGGAGCGCGCCGTCATCTTCTACCGCCGGTCGCTCCAGTGGGGTGAGGACGATCCCGCCGTCCAGAAGGCTCTGGACGAGCTGACCAAGGCTCCCCCCAAGCGCGGGGGCCTGTTCGGAAAGGCTTGAAGACATGTTGCGCGTCAAAGCCTGCGGGCTCTCCGATGTCGGGTTGACCCGGGTCCACAACGAGGACTATTTCGAGATCGACCCCGACCACAAGCTCTACATCGTGGCCGACGGGATGGGCGGCCACAGCCATGGCGAAGTGGCGGCGCAGATCGCGGTCAACGCCATCCGCGACTTCATCCACAAGACGGCCGACAAGGACACCACCTGGCCGTTCGGCATGGACAACCGCTTCGAGCGGCACACGAACCTGCTCAAGATGGCGGTGCGGATCGCCCACGACAACGTCCTGCGCGCGATCAGCAAGGACGGCTCGCTGTACGGCATGGGCACGACGGTGGTCGGTTTCCTGGTCGCGGGCAGCACGGCCGCCGTGGCCCATGTCGGCGACAGCCGCGCCTACCGCCTGCGCAACGGCCGCCTCGATCAGCTCACCCAGGATCACACTTGGGTCAACGAGCAGGTGGTCGCCGGTTTCCTCTCCAAGGAGCAGGCCCGCTCGCATCCGCTCAAGAACGTCGTCACCCGCGCCCTCGGCGGCGAGAGCGACGTGGTGGTGGACGTGCGGGAGCTCGAAATGCGCCCCGGCGACCTCTACCTCCTCTGCTCGGACGGCTTGACCGGGATGCTGTCGGACGCCGACATCCGCGAGCGGCTGGGTGCCCAGACCGGCCTGCACGAGATCTGCCGCAGCCTGGTCAACGACTCCAACGCCCGGGGCGGCATCGACAATGTGACCGTCGTCATCCTGGCCGCCGAGGAAGACGGCAACGACGAGACCGCGGTCCGTTAGCTTTCCGCCGGTTCTTCGCGCGAGGTGATGACCACCACGCACGGCTCGTCCCGTAGATCCGGCCGCGCGAGCCAGCCGGCATAGGCCGCCGCACCGGTCGGGTCGGCATTCCATCCGGCCTCTGCCATGGTCTGACGGGCCTCGGCGATCTGATCGTCGCTCACCCGCGTCACGTCCCCTCCCGTGCTCTCGACCAGACGGCGCATCGCGGCGCGCCGCGGCGGATTGCCGATCGCGATCCCGGCGGCCCGCGGCGACCCGGCCGCCGCCGTCCCCGGGCCGCCGGGGTGGAGCGAGGCATAGCCCGCGAGCTGCACGGCGTGCAGGGCAGGCAGGCGGTCGATCCGTCCCGCGCGCCGCAACACCTCCAGGCCCAGGCCAAGCCCGAGAAGGAGCGGGCCGTTGCCGGCCGGCAGCAGCCAGTGCCGGGGCAGGTTCCCATCGAACGCCAGGAAGAGCTCCCAGGCCAGGGTGGCGACGCCCATCGCGAAGGCGGGCTGGTAAAAGGGCGCGGCGTAGGTCATCCGGAGGCGCCATTCCTCCGCCGCCCGGTGGGTGGCGTCGCGGTCGCCGGGAATGGTCTCGACGGTGGCCCCCCAGTGGCGGCCGCGTTCCTTCTTGATTTCCGGCGTGTGCTCCGGCACCAGCACCGTGCAGTGGATGCCGCGCGCGGAGCAGGCGCGGGCCACCGCGATGCCGGCGTTGCCGGACGAATCGAGGAACAGCTCGCCGATCCCTCGGCGGCGGGCGGCGCTGGCCATCACCTCGGCGCCGAGCTCCTTGTAGGAGCCGGTGGGAGGGGAGCCCTGGTGCGCGATCCAGGCGTTGCCCAGCCGTCTCAGGGGGCGCGAGATCGGGCGCTCGGGGAGCTCCTCCGGATCCAGCCCGAACGAGCCGGCCCAGCGCCGCAGACCGGTCGCTCCCTCCCGCGGCTCGTGCCAACGCAGGCCGGAGGAGGCGTCGGAGCCGGACCAGGCCGGCTCCCAGGGCTCGCCGCAGGCCGGGCAGACGGCGGGAAAGCCTTCCGCCGGGTAGACGGAGCGGCAACCGGTGCAGCGCAGATCGAAGAGCGACGAGCCGAGCATGCGTCGCATTGTATCCGCCGGTCTAGAATCTCCGCCATGACACGGATCGCGGTTCTCGGTGGTGGCCCGGCAGGGGGCTCGGCGGCGCTGGCTCTCGCCCGGGCGCACGCCGGGGTCGCTCGAAACATCGAGGTGGATCTCTACCTGCCGGAACGTCCGGGCGAGAAGCCGTGCGGTGGCGCCGTGCCCGAGCATGTCCTGCCGCGCCTGGAAGGGTTCGATCCGTCTCCGCTGCCGGTGGTGGTGGAGCCCGCGGCCCTGCTCGAAAACGCGGCCGGCGGCACGGTGGAGCTTCCATTGCGCGGTCTCCGCATCTTCCGCCGGAGCGATTTTGACCGCGCGCTCGTCGAGTCCGCCGTGGCGGCCGGCGCCCGCCGGTTGCCGATGAAAGCCGAGCGCCTGGATCTGGCGGACGGCGAGGTCCGCGTCACCGCCGGCGGCGAGGTCCGGACCTACGACTGGGTGATCGGCGCCGACGGCGCCCGTGGCCTCTCGCGGCGCAGCCTGGGTCTCGTGCCCGAGGGGGACAGCATCGGCCTCGGCGGCTCGCTCCGCGGCCTTACCGCGGACCGGCTGGTGCTCTCCTTTCCCGACCTGGGAGACTCGTATCTGTGGATCTTCCCGCGCCCCGGCGGTGTCTCGGTCGGCATCGCCTACACACCGGACCGCCTCTCCGGCGGCGCCGCCCAGGCCGCCCTCGACAGCTTTCTGGACCGCCATCTGCCGGCCGGCTGGCGCGATCTGCCGGGGCCGCGCTACCGCTATCCCATCCCGGTCTTCGGCTCCTGGACGCGCCGCTCGGTCGAGCGCGGCGTGGAGAGCCGTGTCCTGCTCGCCGGCGACGCCGCCGCCCTGACCGATCCGCTCACCCGCGAAGGGATCCGCTATGGCCTGCTCTCCGGCCTCTGGGCGGCTGAGAGCCTCCTCGCCGGACAGCCCGAGGCCTACGCCTCCCGGCTCAGCGGAGAGCTCGAGGAGGATCTCCGCCGGGCGGAGAGAGCGCGGGATCTGTTCTTTGACGATCCGATCGGTCAGTGGATGGTGCCGGTCGCCCGCCGGCACCCCGGAATCCGCAGGGTTCTCGCCGACCTGCTCGCCTGCCGGCAGCCCTATCGCGGGCTCAAAAGGCGGCTGCTGCGAGCCGCCTTCTACTCTCGTCCCTTGGCCTGACCCTCCGCCGCTGGGACCCCGCCACCGGCGATCCGCTCGCTCCGTCCCCCCGGCAGATCGGCCGTCTCGGCGGCCTCGTCGGCGACAACCCGGTCGAGGAGCCCGGGGACGTCGGTCACCGGGTAGAAGTAGCGGCCACCGCTCGCGGCGGCGAGCTGGCACATGACGCCCGCGAGCGGGTAGGTCTCGCGGTAGTCGGTCGCCAGGTCCACCGGATAGAGATTGACGTGCGCGTCGCGCAACGCCTGCAACGTGGGACCGTAGAGGCCGCGATCGGCCAGGTACTTCTCCTGGATCGGACTGCTGAGCAGCGGACCGTTTCCGCTCTCCCCCTCGAACAGATGAGAGCGGCCGAAGCCCTTGGAGAAGACCAGGAGGTTCTTGCGGCCGGGGGTTCCTTCCGCAGCTTGGGCGAGCACTTGCAGGAGGCCGTAGAAGTTGGCGGTCCGGCGGGAGAGCTCCGCGGCTTGCGGCAACCGGGCGAGCAGCGACGCGTCGGCGTCCTCCGGCGTCCGGCCCACGTGTGGCCGGCCGCGGACGGCGTCGGCGATCGCGGCCGCCAGGGCGCCGCGGTCGCGGGTGAAATCCTGCTGCACCTGCAGCTCGCAGCCGTAATAGCTGGCCACCGCCACAGCGTCGCGCGGCAGGAGCTTGCCTTCGATCCAACCGTGGACCGCGGCATTCAGCTCGTCGATCTGGTGCACACCGCCGGCAGGGAAATCGAACAGGAGGATGAAGTAGTGCTCGGCGCTCGTCTCCGGCACCGCCGCCGTCGCGAACGGATCTTCTGGGCCCTGTCCATGGGCCGCCCGGCTCAGGCAGCACAGCAGGCAAGCGGAGAGCAGACCCAGGAACGCCGCGCGGACGGTGCGTGGCATGCAAGCTCCTCCAACGGAAGAGAACGATCGAACCGAAGACGGGGCCGCCAGAAAGGCGGCCCCTATCCTAGCAGAGTCGCGCGGGCTCTGCCTGTCCTACTTGCCGTACTCGTACCCCTTGCGGGCACGGACCTTGAACTCCGGATTGATGGTCTTCACCTGGACCTCCTGATAGCCGGCCTTGCCCGCCGGCCGCTCGGTACCGTAGCTCAGCAGGTAGTAGCCGCTGTTCTCCTGGGCCACCTGCTTCAGGGGGGTGATGAAGTTGGTGAAGTTGAAGAAGTAGCGGCCGCCGGTGTCGCTGGCGAGCTGGTTCATCGAGTCGGTCAGCGTGTGCTGCGTCCCCTCGGGAACCAGGTCGATCGGGTAGACGGCGACGTTGTTGTCGTTGAGGATGTGGACCATGGCCGGATAGTGGCGCTCGTCCGGCATGTACTGCCCGAAGGAGTTGATCCGCTCGCCGAAGCCGTTGCTGAAGAAGAGCAGGTTCTTGCGGCCGGTGACCTTGCCCGCCGCCTCGGCGAGGGTGTCGAGCGCGTCGTAGATGCTGGTGGTCTTGTCGCGCAGCGCCTCGCCGCGCGGCAGGCCGGCGACCAGCGACGGGCCGCCGTCTTTCGGAATGCGGGACGGCCAGTTCGACTCGTGGTCCTTCCCCTTCATGGCGTCCGTGATCGCCGCGGCCAGGGCTTTGCGGTCGTGGGTGAAGTCCTGCTGCACCTTGAGCTTCGCGTCGTAGCTGACGACCGCCACCCAGTCGTTGACCAGCACGTCGCGCAGCACCCAGTCGCGCGCCCGCTGCACGGCCTGCATCTGCTGGCTGAGCAGCACCGGCGCGTCGGCGGCGTTGTCCTTCTGGTCGTCGAAGAAGAGGATGAAGTAGCGGTCTTCGGGCGCCTCGGCGGGCTTGAGACCCTTCTGGGCGGCGGCCTGCGCGGACTCGGCCAGCGTGCGGTTGCTGTAGAAGCTGACGCCCGTCAGGCTCACCGGCTTGCCGTCTTCCTTGACCACGAAGTCGTCCTTGCCGAGGCCGACGATGACATGCCCCTTGGCGTCGGTGACGAGGACGTCGAGCAGGACCTCGTGCACGTTGAGCTTCTCGCCGAACTCGCCTTGCGGCTTGTCCTGGGCGAAAGCGGCCGGGACCAGGCTGACGGCCGCCGCAAAAAGCAGAGCTGCCGGCCGGAGTGGTTTCATTTTCATCATCGACATGGGATTCTTCTCCTTTGGCACCCTCCCTGCGGGCACCATCCAGAACAGTCTAGAGCAAGGACTGAGCCAGGAGGCTCCCCCGCGGGGAGGGCTCCCTCTCGTCCTCGGCGGAGGACGAGGCGTCCTCTATCGACTGCCGGGGAACCGGGCGTAAAAGCCGCCGGCGTCGGCAGTGCGGATCAAGGCGTCCGACGGCGCGAAGCGCTGGCCGACCGTCGTCTCCAGCCGCGCCAGGATGGTGACGATCTGATGCAGCCCCTCCTGGTCGGCCCAGCGGCAGAGGCCGCCCCGGAACGGCGGGAAGCCGGTGCCGAAGATCAGCGCCAGATCGAGATCGCCGGCGCTCTGGACAATCCCCTCCTCCAGGCAGCGGGCCGCCTCGTTGACCATCGGCGGCACCATGCGGTCGGCTATGGCACCTGGATCCGGGTTCTGGATGTTGGGGTGCAGCCCGAGGAGGCTGTAGACCGCCGGATCGGGGTCCTTGCGCTCGCGCTCCTCATAGCGATAGAGCCCCTTGCCGTTCTTCGTCCCCAGACGGCCGTTCTCGGTCAGCCGGTCGAGCCAGCCGGGCACCGGGAGGCGCTCGCTGAAGGCGTCGTGGAGGATGTGGGCCACCTTGGTGGCGACGTCGATGCCCACCTCGTCGATCAGCGCCATGGGACCGACCGGCATCCCCCATTCCGTCATCGTGCGGTCGAGGTCCTCAATGCGGTATCCCTCGTCGAGCAGCCAGAGCGACTCCACGGAGTAGAACATCAGCAGCCGGTTGACCAGGAAGCCGGGAGCGTCTTTCACCAGCACCGGCGTCTTGCCCAGCCGGCGGGTGAAGGCGAAGACCGTCGCGACCGCCGCCGGATCAGCCCCCGGCGCGGCGATCACCTCGACGAGCGGCATCTTGTGGACCGGATTGAAGAAGTGCATCCCGACCACCCGCTCCGGGTGCGGCGTCCTGGCGCCGATCTTCTCGACCGAGAGCGACGAGGTGTTGGAGGCGAGCACCGTGTCCGCGCGGACGTGGCGCGCGAGCTCGGCGAAGACCTCCTGCTTGACCTCCAGCTTTTCGACCACCGCCTCGATCACCAGATCGACGCCGCCGAGGCCGGTGTAGTCGAGCGCCGGCGACAGCAGCGCCATCTTGCGCCGCGCCTCCGGTGCCTCCAGGCGGTGACGCTTCACCTGGCGCTCGAACAGCCCGGCCGCGTGGGCCATGCCGCTCGCGAGAGCGTCGGTGCGCACGTCTTTCATGCGCACCGGCAGGTTGGCCTCCTGGGCGATGAGCTGCGCGATGCCGCCGCCCATCACGCCCGCCCCCAGCACGGCGGCGCGCCGGACCGGCCGCGGCGAGGCACCCGGCACTCCGGCATCCCGTTTCGACGCCTCGGTGAGCTTGAAGACGTGGACCAGGTTCTTCGACGTCCGCGAGATGGCGAGATCGGCGAGCGCCCGCGCCTCGGCGTCGAAGCCGGCGCGCCGGCCGTCCTCGATGCCGATGCGGACCACCTCGATGGCACGCGGCGGCGCCGGATAGTGGCCGCGCGTCTGCTCCAGGGTCTTTTTCCGCGCCTGGTCGAACACCACTTTCCGGCCGAGCGGGTTCTTTTCGAGGAGAAGCTCCTTGAGGTCGAAGCCGCCGCCGGTCTTCCCGTCTTCGGCGCGCCGCTTCTGCCCGGCGCGCGCCAGAGCGAAGTCGCGCACCAGGTCGAGGAAACGGGCGTCGGGGAGGAGGGCGTCCACCAGGCCGAGCTTCAACGCCTTGCGGCCGGCCACGGTCTTGCCGGTCAGGATGAGGTCCAACGCTTCCGGCACGCCGATCAGCCGCGGCAGGCGCGTCGAGCCGCCCCAGCCGGGCAGGATGCCCAGGCGCACCTCGGGCAGTCCGATCCGCGTCGCCGCGCTGTCGCTCGCCACCCGGTAGGTCGAGGCGAGGGAGAGCTCGGTGCCGCCGCCCAGGCAGGTGCCGCGGATCGCCGCCACGGTGGGGAAGGGGAGCGCCTCCCAGGCCGCGAAGAGACGGTGCCCGATCCGCGAGCCGGCCTCGGCCTCGTCCGGATCGGTGACCCGGGCGATCTCCTCTACATCGGCGCCGGCGATGAAGTTCCCCTCCTTGCCGGAGAGGAGGATCAGGCAGCCGATGTCCGCCCGCGCGGCCACCTTGCCGATCACCTGCTCGAGCTCTTCCAGCGCCGCGCGGGTGAAGACATTGACCCGCTTTCCCGGCAGATCGAAGGTGAGGGTCGCCAGGCGGTCGGAGCCGGTCTCGAGATGGAAGATGGAAGTCATCTTACGATCCGTGCTGGGCGTCCGCCTCGGCGTAGAGCCGCTCGATGACCGCACCATATTTCTGATTGACCACCCGCCGCTTGACCTTCTGGGTCGGCGTCAGCTCGCCGGTCTCCAGCGTGAACTCCTGCGGTAGCAGCTCCCAGGCCACGACCTTCTCGAAGCTCGCCAGATGGGAGTTGACCCCCTGCACCTCGGCGGCGAAGAGCGCCCGCACGCGCGGATCCTTGAGCAGCGCCTGATGGTCCGCCGTACCGATCCCCTGCTTCTCGGCCCACGGCTTCAGCGCTTCGAAGTCGGGGACGAGGAGCGCCGACAGGAACTTGCGGCGGTCGCCGATCGCCACCGCCTGGCCGATGAACCGGCTGCTCTTGAGCAGGTTCTCGATCGGCGCCGGCGCCACGTTCTTGCCGTAGGCGTTGATGATCAGCTCCTTCTTGCGGTCTGTGATGCGGAGGAACCCTTCACTGTCGATCTCGCCGATGTCGCCAGTGTGGAACCATCCCTCCTGGTCGATCACCTCGGCGGTGGCCTCCGGCATGTTCCAGTAGCCCTTCATGATGTTGGGGCCTTTGCCGAGGATCTCGCCGTCGGCGGCGATTTGGAGGGTGACGCCCGGAATGGCCTTGCCGACCGTGCCCATCTTCACCGCGTTCGGCGTGTTGACGGTGAGGACCGGCGCCGTCTCCGAGAGCCCATACCCCTCATAGATACAGATGCCGGCGCCCCAGAAGAACTCGGCCACGTCGCGGGCGAGCGGCGCGCCGCCCGACAGCGCCATCTCGAAACGGCCGCCGAGGCGCGCGCGGATCTTGCTGAACACCAGCTTGTCGGCGATGGCGAGCTGGATGCCCCGGAAGCCCGGAGGGCTCTGCCGCTTCAGGCGCCACGGCAACGACTCGCGGCCGACTCCCACCGCCCAGTTGAACATCTTCTGCCGGATCGGTGAACTGGCGGCCACGTTCTCCTGCACCTTCGACAGCACCTTCTCATACACCCGCGGCACCGAGACGAACAGATGCGGCTCGACCTCCTGGAGGTTCGCCGCCACGGTCGCCACCGATTCGGCGTAGGCGATGGTGCAGCCCATGTAGAAGTAGCAGTAGTCCACCGTCCGCTCGAAGGAGTGCGAGAGCGGCAGGAACGACAGGGCGGTATAGCGGCCCGCGATGTCGATCACCTCCATCGCCCCGACGACGTTGGAGACGATGTTGCGATGGGTGAGCATCACCCCCTTGGGCTGGCCGGTGGTGCCGCTCGTATAGACGAAGGTTGCGAGCTCGTCCGGCTTCGCGGACCGGGCCATCGCTTCGAACTGGACCGGATCGGCGCCGGCGCCGTGCTCCAGCAGGGCGCTCATCGTGGTCACCCGCGGATCGTTGGACGTGCCCTTGATGAGGACGTAGTGCTCGACCTGCGGCAGCTCGGCGGATTTGGAAAGCAGCCCTTCCAGATGGCCCGTGGTCTCCGCGAAAACGATCTTGGCGCCGCAGTCGTTGGCGATGTAGGAGGACTGGTCGGGCAGCAGGGTCGGGTAGATCGGCACCACGACACCGCCGGCGCAGAGGGTGGCGAAGTCGACGGTCGGCCAGTGCGGTCCGTTTTCGGACATCAGGGCGACGCGGTCGCCGCGCTGGAGCCCGAGCTCCTGCAACGCCTTGGCCAGGCGCCGGACGCGGTCGACCAACTCGGCCGTGGAGACCGGCTGGTAGCTCCCTCCGACCTTGGAGAGAAGGCAGTCCGGCTTGTTGTGAACCGCGGCCTTCAAGAAAAGCTCCGAAAGGGTTGTGACCGACATTCGCTCCCTCCTGACGTTGTGGCGACGGATTGTATCGCAAGCCCGCGCTCCGCCGCGGCCTCTTCCTTGCGGAGGTCTGCCCCGTTTTACCACTTCCGGGAGACTTTTTCTTTAGAGGGGGTTTTCTCCGGCATTGGAGCCGGTACAAGTCACCCTTTGAAGGAGATCCTTTCATGTCTTCCCGCAATCCTCGCCTCCGCGCTCTCGTCCTCGCCGCCGCAATCCTTCTCCCGGCCGCCTCCGCCAGCGCCGCGCCGCTCGGCGGACCGGCCCGCGTCCGCGACGACCGCGGCGCCTTCACAATGTTCTTAGACGGCCTGCGGAGCTTCGTGCGCGGTCTGTTGGACCCGCGCGGCGCGCACAGCTCGGCGACGAAAGAGGGGATGTCGATCGATCCCAGCGGCCGGCCCAGTGGCACGAATCCGGGCGCCACGACGGACGAGGGGATGCTCATCGATCCGCACGGCTAGATCGCTCGGCTCCCTCTCTCCCGCACGACTGCCGCCTTTCGATTGCTCCGGGAGGGGGAGGGCCAGCGAAAGCGAAGCGACACGCGATGATTTCGCATGCCGTTTCAAATAACTTGTCCCGTAAACGCCTCCAGCGGCAACTATCCTTAATAGAGAGGGTCCCGTCGGATTCCGGATTCCGTCAAAAGAGGAGAGAACGCGTGGACGAAGCTCATCTGCCGTTGGAGGTGTTGGCCCGGCTGCTGTCGGGAGGGATGACGTATGAAGAGCTCCAGCAACGGGTGGTCCCCCACCTCCTGGAACTGTGCCCGGTCTGCCGGGAGACGCACGGTGAGATCCGGAGAATGCAGGAGGAGGTGGGGCACTGGAATGAGGAGGTCGTCGTCGCTGAAGGTCTTGAAGCCCCTGAGCTGTGGGCTCGTATCGCCGATTTACCCTTTGAAGAGCAGGAGAAGCGGGTGGAAGAGGAACCAGAGTTGCTGGCTTGGGGCCTCTGCCAACTGGTGCTCAAGAAAAGCCTGGAAGCAGGATTCGAAACGCCAACGACCGCGGTCAATCTCGCGAATCTGGCGGTCAAGATTTCGTCTCGTCTCGGTGACGTATACCACCCAGAGTGGGTGCAGGACCTACAGGCCCGGTCTCTTGCCTACCTTGGGAATGCCCGAAGAGTGCTTGGCGAGTTGAGGAGTGCGGATGACTCGTTCAGGCTGGCGGAAAAGTTCCTGGAAGAAGGAACGGGAGAGCCTCGACTACACGCCGAAATCTTAGACCTCAAGAGTTCGCTTCGGCGCGCTCAGCGTCGTCTGGGTGACGCACTGAGGCTTTCTGAAACCTCTCTTGCGCTGTATCGAGCCGCAGGCGATGTCCGAGGAGTAGCGGTCTCCCTCTTGAAGAAGACTAATCTTCTGACCGAGATGGGCGATGTGGGCCGAGCTATAAATCTACTGCAGAAGAACTTATCCCGGATAAAAGCTGCCAACGACCAACGCCTTTTGGCCTACGCCCGGTTCAACCTACTCGGCTGCCTTACGCTTGCTCAGCGCTATGAAGAGGCAGCGAAGCTTCTTCCATCTGTCCGTCCGTTACTGGCCAAATCAGAGGAGCCGGTGAACGAGTTGCGGCTCCGTTGGACTGAGGGCAATATCGCCTTGGGTTTGGGGCGAGTCGACGAGGCCGGTCCCATCTTCTGCGAAGTCCAAGCCGCTTTCCTTGGGTACGACATGGCGTATGACGCGGCGCTCGTCTCCCTCGATCTCTCGCTAGTCTATCTCCGCCAGAGGAAGTTCGTCGACCTGAAGAAGCTGTCGGAGGAGTTGGTGCTCCTCTTCGAGTCGCGCGACGTCCATCGGGAAGCCCTTGGCGCGCTCTACCTCTTCCAGAAGGCTTGCGGGGAAGAGCGGCTCACGGAGCAGGCAATCAAACGATTGGCGGAGCGGTTGCGGCGGGAGCGGCCGGTTCGCGAGGCGTGAAGTGGGCTCCTCTGTCAAGGTTCGGGGCCGCGTGGGTCGGCGCTGGCCGGCCTCGGAGGAAGCCTCCCGGCCCTGCGAGCTACCTTGCCTCGTCGCAAAGGATCCATGGGTTGTTACAAGGAAGTCTTTTCGGCACTGTGGGAGGGCATTAGTCGTAACAGGTTGGGCATGAGTTGCGACTCTTGACCTCCTCCCGGGCATCTGTTCAGCCCGGAACCTCTCCGCGCAGAGATGCTCTGTGACATTGTACCTTCTCCCGTTGAACGGCGAGTTCTCCTTTCACTGCATTCTCCGGTGTGTTGCGACAAGGAAGGCTCACGACGGCGCAACGTCGACCTTCCTTGTCGCAGCCCACGTCTATGAGGTGACAAGGAAGGAGATCTCGAAGGCATGGGCGTCTTCGACGTCGCGGCTCAGCGGCAAGTTGCGACATCGCAGGGAGGCATGTCGAGTTTCTCGGTTATGCTTGTCGCCTCCATTCCGAGATCTGCGCCGTTGCCCGCCTTTTTTGCGACAGAGAAGGGTTCTCCTGTCACAGAGAAAGGTCACTTGTTGACGAGGAAGCTCTGCTCTGCGACATGTGGCGCATCGCTCGTCGCGAAGCGCGGTAGGAGAGGGCGGGAATCCGGGCTAGAATCCGCCCCGCCATGCAGCCTGGACGCGACCGCCAACTCGTCACCGCCGCCATTCTGCTCGGCAGCTTCCTGGCGGCCTTCGAGGCGACCGCGGTCGCGGCGGCGATGCCGCGGGCGGTCGGCGAGATGGGGGGCGTCGAGCGCTACAGTTGGGTCTTCTCCGTCTACCTCCTCACCTCGACCACCACCATGCCGCTCTTCGGCAAGCTCGCCGACCTCTATGGCCGGCGCAAGGTGTACCACGTCTCCGTGGTGCTCTTCCTGCTCGGCTCGGCGCTCTCCGGAATGGCCGGCTCCATGAGCCAGCTCATCCTCTTTCGCGCCATCCAGGGCCTGGGCGCCGGCGGCGTCAATCCGCTCACCATCACCATCGCGGGCGACATCTACAATCTGCGAGAGCGCGGCCGGATGCAGGCTCTGTTCTCCAGCATCTGGGCGCTCTCCAGCCTGAGCGGACCGCTGCTCGGCGGCTGGATCACCGACACCTTGTCGTGGCGCTGGATCTTCTATCTGAACATCCCATTCGGCGTCGCGTCGTCGCTCATCCTTCAGCGCTTCCTTCGCGAGGCCAAACCGCGGACGAAGCACCGGCTGGACGTCCTGGGCACCGTCAGCCTCACGGCCGCAGTCACCCTCCTGCTGCTCGGCCTGATCGAAGGACCCGACGTCTGGGGGTGGAGGGACGCGCGCACGCTCGCTCTCTTTGCCGGCTCCCTCGTGGCGCTCGGCGTCTTCCTCTGGCAGGAACAGCGCGCCGAAGAGCCGATGCTGCCGCTCGACCTGTTCCGCAACCGTCTGATCGCGGTGGCCAGCGCCGGCAACCTCCTGATCGGGACCTTTCTCTACGCGCTCATCGCCTATGTGCCCATCTTCGCGCAAGGCGTGCTCGGCGGCTCGGCCCTGGAAGTGGGCATGGCCACGATGCCCATCCTCGTCGGCTGGCCGATCGCGAGCACCCTCTCCGGACGCCTGCTGATGCGGACCGGCTACCGGATGCAGGCGATCGGCGGCGGCGTGCTCATGGTCATCGGCAGCTTTCTCCTCGCCCGTGCCGGGCCGGGCACCACGCGCACCGAGATCATGATCTCCATGCTGATCACCGGCCTCGGACTCGGGTTCACCTCGATGCCCTACCTTCTCGGACCGCAAAACGCGGTGCCCTGGGAGCGGCGCGGCGTGGCGACCAGCAGCGTGCAGTTCTTCCGCGCCATCGGCGGCGCGGTCGGAGTCGCCGCGCTCGGCGCGCTCTTCGCCGCGCGGCTGAAAGCGGTGGCGCCGGAGATCAACCCCAACACGGCCTTCAATCAGGATCTCCGTGCCCATGCCACCCCGGAGCTTCTGGCCCGGCTGAGCGGCGCGCTCCTGCACGGCCTGAGCGGTGTCTACTTCGTGCTCGCCGTTCTCGCGGCGGTCAGCTTCTTCATCGCCCTCTTCTTCCCGGGTGGCACCGTGACGTCCCACATGCACCAGCAAGACGACGGGGTCTTTCCGGCGGGCCACTGAAACAGGGAGACATCATGGAGCAAGCTCTGCGAGACGACGGGCGTACCCGCTGCGGCTGGGCTACCAGCGATCCGCTCTACATCGCCTACCACGACGAGGAGTGGGGTGTGCCGCTGCACGACGACCGCCGCCTGTTCGAGATGCTCATCCTGGAGGGAGCGCAGGCCGGACTCTCCTGGATCACCATCCTGCGCCGCCGGGACAGCTACCGCCGTGCCTTCGACGATTTCGATCCCGAAATCATCGCCCGCTACGGTCCGGAGAAGACCGCCGCTCTCTTGGCGGACCCGGGCATCATCCGCAACCGCGCCAAGATCGCGGCGGCGGTGATCAACGCCCGCGCCTTCCTCGCCGTCCGCGACGAGACCGGCAGCTTCGACTCTTTCCTCTGGGACCTGATCGGCAGCAAGCCCATCCAGAACCGCTGGCGCGCCACCCAGGTGCCGGCGGAGACGGCGGAGTCGCAGAAGATGAGCAAGGAGCTGAAGCAGCGCGGCTTCACCTTCGTCGGCCCCACCATCTGCTACGCCTTCATGCAAGCCACCGGAATGGTCAACGACCACCTCGTGACCTGCTTCCGGCATCGTGAGCTGAAGGCCTGATCGTTGGTGGGCCTATTTGGTCAGCTCGATCAGTTGGCCGGCTGCCGCTTCGAGAACCGCGATCGCGTGCTCGCGCGTCACCGGCGGAAAGTCCACCAGGAAATCGTTCAGGGAGTCTCCTCCCTCGATGTAATCGAGGAGGGTTTGCACTGGAACGCGCGTTCCCGCGAAGACAGGAGTACCTCCGAGACGCTTGGACGTCGCTGTGACCAGGGGATTGGGAAGGGGCATTTGGTTGTTCTCCTGGGTGCAATTTTACGATGACAAAGAAAGCCTCCGGCCCGCGAGAGCCGGAGGCTTTTGGGTGTCGAGCTACCGGCCGCCTCAGGCGGTCCGGCGCCTGCGCAGGCCAGACAGGGCGGCGACGGCGAGGAGCAACGCCAGAGCCGCCAGGCCAATCTCGGACAGCGTCGGGATCGGGGACCCTGGATCCGTGATGAGGGAGAACGTGGTCGGATCTCCCGGAGCAGCGGTGGTCGGATCGTCGGTGACGCCCGAGGCATCGTTGGTGCCGTTGCCGTCGCTGTCGTAGAGGATCGTCCCCTGGTTGCTGATCGGCGTTCCGAGGCCGCCGGGATTGATCGTCGCCGTGATGGTGATCGTGACGCTCGCGCCGGTACCGAGGGCGCCGTTCCAGGTGACGGTATTGGTGGGGACGGTCGCCATGGCGACGCCGGAGCTGGCGGTCGCGCTGACCAGGGTGAGCTGGGGGGGCAGGGCGTCGGTGAATTCGGGGCCCGGATTGTCCGCCTGCGGACCGCCGCTGTTGGTGAGGACGATGGTGTAGGTAACCGTCGAGGTGGTGAAGGTCGCAACCACCTTGGTGCCGGTGACGTGGGCGCCGCCCACCGTGAAGACCGTCGGGTCGTTGGCGGTCGCCGTCCCCGGATCGTCCGTCACGCCGGCGGTGTCGTTCGTGCCGTCGTTGTTGGAGTCGAGCGAGGTCGTGCCCTGGTTGCTGACGATCTGGCCGTTGGTGCCGGCATTGACCGTGGCGGTGATGGTGATCGTCACCGTGCCGCCGAGCGGCGCGATGGCGCCGTTCCAGGTCACCGTGTTGGACGCGATGGTGGCCGCGGCGGCGCCGGAGGTGGCGGTGGCGCTGACCAGGGTCAGGCTGGGCGGCAGGACGTCGGTGAATTCATTCCCCGGATTGTCCGTCTGGCCGGCCGTGCCGGTGTTGGTGAGGGTCACCGTGTAGGTCACTGTGCCGCCCGGAGCGAAGGTGCCGCTGACGGTCTTGGTGGCGCCCACCGAAGAGGCCGGGCTGAAGGTGACGCAGAAGTACGACCAAGGCGTCACGACGAGCGACCAGGTGTTGAGCGCGCCGGTGTCGACTTCCGCCTCGTCGGTGACGTGGATCTTCCAGTCGCCTTGTGTCGAGAGACCGTTGACGCGGCTGAGCTGGTTCACCGGATCGGGCCCGAGGTTGGGGATGCCGAACAGGCTCCAGATGTCGCCGTTGAACGCCGGCTCCCAGTCGCCGCTGAAGGGAGCGTCGGTCGGAACGGTCAGGTTGAGGTCGGAGGTGGCGTCGTCGGTGAACGTCGTGTTGATGAAATTGTCGCCGTCCCCGGCGCCGAGGCCAAGGAAGAAGCCGCGCAGATAGACCATGTCGGTGCCATAGCCATTCGGCGCCTTGAGCGCCACGGTCAGGTCGCCGGTGTAGGTGTGCGCGAGGTTGTCGATGTGGAAATCGAGGCCGGCGATCTCCCGGTCGTCGGTGATGGTGAGCGTGTCGGTCACGCCGGTGAAGTCGGAGTCCGGGATCGGTAGACCGCCGAGGATCGTGCGCGTGTAGAGCACCGGCGGCTCGACGCCGTTCACAACGCCGACGCGGATCACGAAGTCGGTGCTCGTGGTGCCCAGGCTGCTCACCGTCGTGAGGGTGAAATGGATCGACCTGCCGCAGGTGATGTTGGCCGGCACGGTGATAAGAAATGGATCGCCCGCCGCCGTTCCCTGCGCCGCGATGGCGCCGTAGGTCGAGGTGTTGTCATAGATGGTGACGCCGGGAGTGGACGTGGTGAGCGTCGCCGCGACCGAGGGGACCCCCTTGGCGGCGTTGCGCCAAGGGTTCACCAGAGTCACCGTGAGGCGGACCGGCTCGCCCGGATCGATGGCGCCGTTGTTGTTGCCGCCGCTGTAGTCCACCGCCACCGACTGCACGTCGAGGTAGGGGACCTTGAACGACTCGCCGATGCCGACCTGCGCACCGAGACCGAGGACGCCAACCTGGCCGAGCGGCGCGACCGCTTTGAAGCCGAGGCCGCGGTCGGCGAAGCCGGCCCAGATCGACGCCTCGTTGGCGCAGGCGTTGGTGGCGCAGTCGGCGTCGATCAGCGCGTCGCGGGCGTCGGTGAAGCTGGGATTGATCGGCGTCATCTTGAGCGCGTCGGTGACGAGCTGAAGCATGGTCGCGTTGCCGGTCGGCACGTCGCCGTTGGCCCCCGCGGGATCGGCGATGACCCGGCTGCGCACCTCCCACAGCGTCAGCGCCCAGATCTCGCCGATGTTGTGCACCTCGAGGGCGCCGTTGAATTCGAACCCGAGCGGGCTGGGTGCGATGCCGCCGGAAAGGTTCACCGTGACGTCGTCGACGTCGGCCCAGGTCAGCGGGTTGACGGTGTTGTCGGTCGAGTAGGGGAAACGGCGGATGCCATAGAGATAGTTGTCGGTCAGGCCGCCGAGCTGGTAGGTGGCATAGGCACCGGTGGCGTATTCGGCGTTCGGGTCGTGGGCGTTGGTGCTGTTGATCAGCGACAGGGAGTAGAAGTCGCTCCACCCTTCGCCCATGCCGCCGCCGATGTCCCAGATGAGGCCGTTGCCGTCGCCGATCAGGCGGTTGGAGAGGCCGTGGGTCAGCTCGTGGAGGACGACGTCCGCGTCGAGGCTGCCGTCGCGGTTCGGGGTCGGGAAGTCGAAGACGAACATCTGCATGCGGCCCGAGGTGCCGTCCGGCGGCGTCGAGAAGTTGGCGTTGTCGGTGCCCGAGCCGTCCTGCGCCTCGGCGAGCACCGGATCGCCGCCCGTGCCGCCGTTGCCGAAGTTGTTGCTCTGGAAGTTGCCGGCGGCTTCATCGAAGCCGTAGGAGTAGAGCTGGTCGTGGTACCAGTTGGCGAGGTAGAAGAGATGGGTCACCGCGCCGCGCTGCTCCTGCGTGTTGCCTGGGCCGTCGCCGGCGTCCGGATTGCCGGCCAGCGGCGGCGGCGTGTAGTTGTAGCCGGTGCCCAGGAAGTCGCGGTTGTTGCCGCCGCCGTCGAGGTTGCCCACCGGCCGGCCGTTGTTGTCGAGCAGCCCGGCGTCCGGAGCATTGTCGCCGTCGGTGTCCAGATAGGCGTCGACGTTGTTGCCGGTGGTGGTCGAGCCGCCGTCCGGAATCCAGCCGTCCGGGCTCGCGGTCGTGCTCTGCGCCGTGAGCATGCTCACCGTGGTGCGCGCGATGCCGGGGAACTGCGTCCCCGAGCCCGGCGTCACGGCGGTCGGCGAATGCGGCGCCGGGCTGTTGGCCGGCGTCGTGCCGTCGGCCTGCACATAGACGTCGAAACGCGCCTGCTGGGTCGAGGCGTAGCTGCGGATGTTCTTCCGCCAGAGGAGCTTGCCGGACGCGGCGTCGACCAGCGTCGTCCAGTCGCCCGGCGATTCCTTGGCATGAGTGAAGCTCACCTGCATCCAGGCCGGCACCAGCACGCCCGGCGCCAGCGGGAAATAGACGAGCTGCGTCGAGACGCTGCCCGGCACCCGCGCGTCGCCGGTGGTCAGCGCGCCCTTGTGGCCGGGCGACACGTCGCTCGCGATGTGGATCTTGCTGGCGTCGAGATCGATGCCGACCGTCTTCATCGCCGCCGCGAGCGCCTGCTCGGCCGGGACCTTGATCACCGGGAACGGCGCATAGGCGGTGGCCTGCGGCGCCAGGAGGCCCACCGAGCGGACGAGCCGGCCGCTCTTGTCGAGCAGGAAGCGGGTGTCGCTCTGGAAGACCGGCATGCCGTTGACGACCTGATCGAGGCGCACCATGCGCAGTCCGTTGCGCCGGCTGAGGCTCTCGCCCTTGATGTGCAAGGCGTCGATCTCGGCGTCGGAGAGACCGTAGAGGGACTTGTTGGCGTGCAGGAACGCGAGGACGGTCGCGGTCGCGTCGCGGCCGGGGACGGCGGCGGTCAGACCGCCGCGCGGATTGCGCACCACCTCGGCGGAGCTGGTGAGCGGCGAGAAGCGGACCTCGGCGGACGGCGAAGCCGCGGCGAGCCCCTGGGCGCCCTGGCGTAAGGAGGTCACCAGTTGTCCGGCGCGCGCCGCCGCCTGCTGCCGGCCGATCCCGTTGCCGGTGAGGACGGAGAGAAGTTGCTTGGCGTTGCCGACCCGGATGTCGAGGTTGCCCACGCTTCCGGCATCGCCAGCATTGCCGGCATGGCCGGGTGCCGGCTTGGCGTGGGCAGGCGCGGTCAGCAGAGAGCCGAGCAGGAGCGCGCCGCCCAGCCCTCGGACGCAGAGGGACCTTCCCTTCCGAAGCATACAGTCCTCCTTCAGTAAAAGCCGTAAGAGGCTAGCATGAAGGCGACTTGGCGAGACGGCGGGAATGTAAACTTGCTCTTGACCCGAGTGCCGAGGGGCTGTATTCTCCCGCTCTCGCGGCGCGCACCCCCGAAGCGTTCAGTCAGCCGCCAGCCCTTGTCGGGGCGTAGCTCAGCTTGGTAGAGCGCACGGTTCGGGACCGTGAGGCCGGAGGTTCAAATCCTCTCGCCCCGACCATTCCAGTCCCGAACAGCCACCCAACGAACGATCTAGTGGTTCTTTTCGGGGTCCTTGACCCCGGTCAGCCATTCGATGGCGATTTTTTCCCAGTCGGGCCGGCTGGAGGCGTCGATGTAGCGCGCCCAGCGGTCGATGCCGGTCTCCTTGCCGAGACGGCGGGCCTGCAGCGTGGCGATGGCGCTGTTGAGCACCACGGCGTTGCGCTCCATCCCGACCTGCTTGCAGAACAGGATGGCTTCCTTCATCAGGTCGCGGGCATCGGCGGGCACGGCGCGGGAGTTGCGGAGGTCCATCAGCAGGGGGAAGGACTTTCCCTTTTCGGCTGGCCGGATCGTCTTCTTCATGGTCTCCAGAAGCTGGCCGACCTCCTCGCGCTGCAGGAAACCTTCCAGGACCAGACGATAGCCGTACTGCGTTGCCTCGATACGATGCATGTGATCTTCCTCCATCCACGGAAAACGAAAAACAAGAGAGACAAAGAAACCAGTGCCTTCACAGATCGAAGTGCCGCGACGGGCGCGAAGGGGGACAGGCGGGCGGGATGCGGCGGAAACTTCTGCGGAAAGCTCCCGGGTGCCCGCCACGTACGGGGGCACCCGGACACTGCGGCTGGACTACAGGCTGAACGAGAAGGTGGCGACGAGCGCGTCCATCGCCATCTCGGTGGTCACCCGGGTGCCCGGCACCGGGCCGGCGGGCGAGAGGAACGGGCCGCTGACGCGGTTCTTGAACACGTGGTAGTAGCCGAGGTTCAGCGTCAGGCTGTCGGTCACTTTCTGGCCGAAGCCGGCGGTGACGCGGTTCTCGAAGACGGCCGGCACCGGCACGGACGAGAAGACGTTCGAGCTGTCGATCGGGCTGTCGCAGTGGTTGCCGCCGATCCGCAGGGTGATCGTGGGGGTCGCCTCGAACTGGATGCCGAGACCGACGACCTTCATGTCCTTGAAGCCCAGGGTGTCCTTGAAGCCGTCGGTGCGCTCATAGTTGACCCACTTGCCGTCGAGCGCGATGGAGAGGCGGTCGGTCGGCTTGTAGCCGAGGCCGGCGACGAGGACCGGCGGCGCGTCGAGGTTGAACTTTACCTTGCGTGCCGTGCCGTAGGTGGGCAGGGCGGTATTGGCCACCGTGGTGTTCCAGACGAACTCCTGGAAGTTGATCTTGGTGCTGTAGGAGAGGCCGACATTGAATTGCGGGTTGATCTTGTAGAGCACACCCGCGGCGAGGCCCCAGCCGAAGGAGCTGTCGTTGTTGACCCGCGGGAAGACGCAGGTGCCGTTCGCGGTGCAGTCCGGGGTGGAGAAGCCGGCCGGATCGGCCGTCAAGGTCGCGTGGGCGGCGTTGAAGGAGGCGCCGATGGACAGATCCGGAGTCACCTGATAGGCCACCGTGACCGGAATCTTGAGCATCTGGTAGTTCGAATAGACGCGGCCGAACCCCTGCGGCTGCGGCGCGAGGAGCGGATTGGTCGAGTCCTGTGGATAGTCGACGCCGAACCCGGCGAGGCCTAGGAAGCCGACACCGAAGGCGACCGGCGACTTCGGCTTGTGGACGGTGAAACCGAACGCCGGAATCACGGAGCGGTCTCCCTTGTCCTCGGTGCGGCCGGAGAACGTTCCGACGCCGGGGATCGTGACCGAGCTCTCGACGGCGTTCTTGGCGTCGTTGTATTCGGCGCTGAACTCGAACTTGCTGCCGTCGAGCTGGGTGAGGAGAGCGGGGTTCAGGTTGAGGGCGCCCAAAGCATCGTTGGGCAGTGCGACGCCGGCTCCTCCCATCGCGCTGTTCACGGCGCCGACGCCGTGCAACAGGTGGCCGTTGGCGCCCCAGGCCGGCGCTCCGGCCAGGGCGAGAACGGCGAGGAGAAGAGCGGAGCCTTGCAGCTTACGGGTCATCTGTGCCTCCCTGATCAATAGATCGTGGTCGCCCTGCGGCGCACCGAGACCAGCTCGGCTTGACGCAGGGCTTTATGAGTTGAAGAAGAAAAGACTGGAACTTATTGTAGCGCACTCCGGGGAGCGGCTCAATGTTCGAGGCCATGGAAGACCGTCGAGCCGCTCCCGGCCCTGTGCGGGGGAGGGAGGTCAAAGACCCATGTCGTCGATCGACTTCGCCTCGAGAACCTTCGCCGCCAGGTTGCTGAGGGAGTCCATGGAATCGATCGCCTCGACCTTCCGCTGCACCGTCTCGGGGACGGCGCCAAAGCGCTGGCTGAGCAGGCGCAGCACGACCCGGTGCAGGGCTTCGACTCCTTGTGCGACGCCTTGGGCAATCCCTTGCGCGACTCCCTGCTGGAGCCCTCTCTGCACGCCCTTCTCGGTGTACTCCACTTCCATCTTTTCGGCCCAGGTCATCTCCATGGCTCTCACCTCCGTGTTGACCACGAGATCGCGCAGGCGTTCGTACTCCGCGAGGTCCCGTTCGTCCAATTGTAAATAGGTCTCTACCCAATTGCCCAGCAGGAAGCGGTCGTTGGTCGGCAGATCCGCCAAGGCAATGCGGCGCAGGCACTCGATCTTCTGCTCGGCGCGACTCCAGCGGCCGGGCCGCATGAGGGCGGCCAGCGCCCAGGCCAGCGGCTCCGGCCGGCTCAGGTACTCTTCAGACAGGCAGCCGGACAGGCTGAAGGCGCGATAGCTGAACCGGGCGGTCGCCGGCTCGCCGAATCCTTCGGACAGCTCCTCCCGGTGGACGCCGGGCTTGCCGCCCCGCAGATTGACCAGGAGCGGCACGACCGTCCGGCCGTGGCGCAGCCGGAGCTGCATGTAGTACTGCCAGAGACGCTCCGCCATACCGGCCCGGGCTTCGGCCTCGATCTCGATGTGGATCAGGATGTGCGTCTCGCTGCCGTCGGCGTCGCGGTCCAGGATTGGGATCGCTGCCAGCAGATCCATCTCCCGCCGCTCTCCCGCGGGCCAGTCCGTGAACTCCTGCTTGTCCTGGAAGTCGGCGCCGTCGAGGCGGAGCTGTGCCGCCACGTCGGGGGCGGCGAGGCGAAGGAAGTCGCTGAAGAAATTGCGGAACAGATTTTTTGCAAGCTGGTCATGGCTCGTCAAGGGTCTCCTCCGGAGGCCGAAGGCGCGGAATGCGCGATCTACCCCCTTAGAAGACGGAAAACGGGTCGCCGATCTCACACTTTTTTTCGTGCCAGCTCAGCTTGTTCTCTCAGAGGCCTCCATCCGCGGCTTGCAGCCGGATGGCGAATTGCCTATCCTACAGACCGCTAAGCAGCTCGAAAGTGCCGGGAGGGAGCGGACGCCGTGGCCCGGGCGCGGGCCGGGTGTCTGCGCCTCCCGGCAGCGTTGCAGGCAGCTCCCGCCGGCAGGGAAAGGAGATCAGGGATGGAGGCAGAGTCGACGGCCAGGGCCGATCATGGCGCGCTCCCGGAGTGGGCGAGCCGGTTCACCGACAACGCTTTGGTGGGGTGGATCCTGGTCGTGGCCCTGACGCTCCTCGGTTTCCTGCTGCTGTCCCATGGCGCCTCGGCGGGGGCGCCGTCGTGGCCGGCGTATGTGTTCCTGGTCCTCGGCCTCATCGGCACCGCGCTCTATGGCCTCCTGGTCTACCCGTTCTTCCGCCGTCTCGAGCAGCGGCTGCCCGACACCCAGGAGCGCTGGCAGCGTCTGGAGACGCGGCTGATCGCCGCTTTCGAGGAGCTGGGAGCGGGCGACCTGGTGCGCTCGAATCAACAGACGCGCAATCTACCGGAACGCCTGGCCCGCACCTGTGCCGCGGCGAGCGAGGCGCTCTCGCTGCTCGCCCAGCAGATCCAGGACAGCTCGATCGAGGTCGCCTCGGCGGCCGACGCGGTCAACCAGATCGCCTCGGAGCTCGCCTCCGGATCGTCCGAGCAGGCGGCGTCGGTGGTGGAGATCACCGCCGCCATGGAAGAGCTGGCGCGCACCGCGTCGCAGATCGCCGAGAACGCCACCCGCCAGGCCGAGCTGGCGCGCAAGGCCGAGTCGTCGGGCGACGCCGGCGCGGGCGCGGTCGAGGAGGCGGTGGTGGGGGTCGAGGAGGTGCTCAAGCGGATCAGCGCCATCTCCTCCCGCGCCGACGCCCTCGGCTCGCGCTCGAAAGAGATCTACCGCGTCCTCGACCTGATCAACGAGATCGCCCAGGAGACGCACATCCTCTCCTTGAACGCGGCGATCGAGGCGGTGGCGGCGGGCGCCGACGGCCGCCGCTTCTCGGTGGTGGCCGAAGAGGTGCGCCATCTCGCCCACCGCTCGCAGGAGTCGGTGGAGTCGGTGCGCGGCCTGCTCGACGAATTTTCGAGCTCGATCCGCGCCACCATTGTCGCCACCGAGGAGGGGAGCAAGGAAGCGAGCCGCGTGCTCGAACGCTCGCGCGCCGCGTCGTCGTCGATCAGCGAGCTGCGCCACGCCTCCGGTGACACCTCGCGGGTGGCGCAGCAGATCTCCCTCGCCACGCAGCAGCAGAACGCCGCCTCGGACGAGGTGGTGATGACGCTGCGCGAGGTGAGCCTGGTGGTGCAGCGGATGACCGGCGGCCTCAAGAACCTGTCGACCACCGCCGACCGCCTGAACTCGCTCGGCCTGACCATCCAGCTCCTGGCTCAATCGTTCCATCTCGACTCGCCGCGCTCCCTGAAGCATCTGGTGGAGGAGTGGGCGCAGCGGCTGCAGAAGGCGACCGGCGCGACCGAGCTCGAAAGCATGCTCGACGACCTGGTGCAGGGCGCGCCGTTCATCGAGATGGCCTATTTCGTCGACACCACCGGCTACACCGTCGCGATCTGCACCAACAAGGGCGCCGTGGCCTCGGGCCGCGCCTCGGTGCCGGGCAATCTGCGCGAGATCGACATGACCCGCCGCCCCTGGTACCGCGCCGTGTCGCGCGAGAAGCGCGCCGCCCTGACGCCGCCGTACGAGTCGCTCAACCTGGGCGAGATGGTGTTCACCGTGGCCGCCCCCCTGCTCAACCGGGAAGGGCAGTTCGCCGGCGTTCTCGGGGTGGACATCAACGTCACCGGCTGGACGAGGATCTGAAGCCGGTGCTGCGGAGCGTCGACCATGGTGGCGCCGGGCCGCGCACCGGCCTGTCGGCCGGTAGCTATCTGCTGGTGCAGGCCGGGGAGTACGTCTGCGCCCTGCCGCTGCGTTCGGTGCGCCGCGTGCTGCGGGCGCTCACCGTGCACCCGCTGCCCGGCGCGACGGCGGAGCTCAAGGGGCTCGCGGAGTTCGGCGGCGAGCCGCTGCCGATCCTCGACCTCGCCCGGCTGGTGGGCGCGCCGCCGGGCGCCAACCCGAGCTATCCGGTGACGATCGTGGCCTGGGCGGGACCGGAGGACGGCCGTGAGCTGATCGGCTTGGCGGCGGACGCCGCTCTGGAGGTGGCGGACGTCGCCCTCTCCTCGGTCGTGGCCGGCGACGGCGGATTCATCCTCGGCGAGGCGCCGGTGGGCGAGCAGGTGGTGCGCGTGCTGAACCTCGAAGCTCTCGGACAGGAGCGCTGAGGCGCGCGATGGCCGGCACGGCAGGTCTGGCGGGGGTGGGGAAGGGCGGCTATCTGCTGATGCGCCACGGCGGCGCGCTGTGGGGGGTGGAGAACGCGGCGGTGGTCAGCCTGACCCGCGGCGGAGACCGCGGGGGTGGTCGCGGCGGGTTTCTGGTCGCGGTCGGTACCGAAGAGCCGGCCGCGGACCTGTGGATCGACGAGATCGTCGGCGTGGTGGCGGAGCTGGCGGTGCGGCCGCTGACGGCGGCCCTCCGCCGCTTCTGGCCGGAGGCCGCCGGCGGTCTCGCGGTGCACGCCGAGATGCCTCTGGTGGTGGTCGATCCGCGGCGGCCGCCGCGTGTGTTGCGCGGCGCGCGGGACGGACGAGTCGGACGAGACGGAGACGGAGACGGAGAAGGAGCCCATCAGGATGCCTAAGGACGCCTCGGAGTCGATCAATCAATCGCGCATCGGCCTGCTGATCGTCAGCGGCGTGGCGCTTTCAGGGCTGGTGCTCCTGATGGTGTCGGAGGCGGGAAGCCCGCGGGGGGCCCAGGGCTGGCTGTTCAACGTCTTCTTCCTCGCCGCCGCAGCCGGTGTCGGTTTCTACGTGCGCTACATCTACCGGGGGCAGCAGGTCCTCTGGCAGCGCGTCGACGGCTCGGAGCGGCGCAACGGCGACGTGGAGAAGACACTCGTCCAGGCGCTGGAACGCCTGCGCGCCGGCGACCTGGTCAGCGTCGCCGAGCGCTCCCGCGAGCTGCCCGGCAAGCTGTCCACCACCTTCTCCAACGCCACCAACGCGCTCGACGTCCTGGCGCAGCAGATCCAGGCGAGCTCGGTGGAGGTGGCCTCGGCGGCCAACTCGGTCAATGAGATCGCCTCGGAGCTCGCCTCGGGCTCGTCGCAGCAGGCGGCCTCGGTGGTGGAGATCACCGCCGCCATGGAAGAGCTGGCGCGCACCGCGTCGCAGATCGCCGACAACGCCGCCACCCAGGCCGAGCTGGCGCAGAAGGCCGAGGAGAGCGGCAACCTGGGCAAGATGGCGGTCGAGGAGGCGGTGGTCGGGGTCGAGGAGGTGCGCAAGCGCATCCACGGCATTGCCACCCGCGCCGACACGCTTGGCAACCGTTCGAAGGAGATCTACCGCGTCCTCGACCTGATCACCGACATCGCGCAGGAGACCCACATCCTGTCGTTGAACGCCGCCATCGAGGCGGCGGCGGCCGGCGAGCACAGCCGCCGCTTCTCGGTGGTCGCCGAGGAGGTCCGCCGGCTGGCCCAGCGCTCCCAGGAGTCGGTCGAATCGGTGCGCAACCTGCTCGACGAGTTCGCGAGCTCCATCCGCGCCACGGTGGTCGCCACCGAGGAGGGGAGCAATGAGGCGAGCCGCGTGCTCGAACGGGCGCGCGCCGCGGCCGGCGCCATCGAGGACCTGCGCGACGCCTCCGCCGACACCGCCCGCGTGGCGCGCGAGATCTCGCTCGCCACCCAGCAGCAGAACGCCGCCTCGGACGAGGTGGTGCTCACCCTCAAGGAGGTGAGCCACGTGGTGCAGCGGATGGCCGACGGCTTGAAGCAGTTCTCCGAGACCGCCGACCGCCTGAACCAGCTCGGCCTGATCATCCAGATGCTGGCGCAGTCGTTCCACCTCGACTCGCCGCACTCGTTGAAACACCTCGCCGAGACCTGGGCGGGAGAGGTGCGCCGCCGGCTCGGCAACTGGGAGGCGATCGACCGCCTGCTCACCGATCTGGTGCAGCGCCAGCCCTACGTGGAGTGCCTCTACTTCTACGACGGCAAGGGCGGCCAGGTGGCGCTCACGGTCAACCGCTCGATCATCGGCGACCGCGACATCCCGGCGGCGGTGCGCGCCGGCGAAGGGTTCTCCGAGCGCCCCTGGTACAAGGCGGCGTTGGCGGAGAAGCACACCATCCTCACCCCGCTCTTCGATTCGCTGCTCACCGAGCAGCCGATCTTCACCGCCGCGTCCCCGATCTATGAGAAGGGGGACCTCGTCGGGGTGCTCGGCCTCGACGTCAACGTGGACCATTGGACGAAGATCTGAGCCCGGGGCATCGTGGATCCTGAGTTCGCCGATCTCGTCCCTCTCTTCGTCGAGGAAGCGCGCGACCGCATCGAGAGGCTGGCCACGTTCCTGCCGCAGCTCGATGCCGATCCGCAGGCGGCGGTGGAGGTCAAACGCGAGCTGCACACGCTCAAGGGGGCGGGCCGCATGCTCCGCCTCGCCGCGCTCGCCGAGCTGGCCCACACCGCCGAGGAGATCCTGCACGTCCGTCCGCCCGGCACCATCGGGCTGCTGATGCGCGTGGTCGACCACCTGAGCCACATGGTTGAAGCCGTCTCCCACGGCGGCGAGCCGGAGCACGACGACAATCTCTCGGCGCTCCTCGCCGGCGCCCTGGTGCCGCTGGAGGCCACCTCCGAGCCGCCACCGGCGCCCGCGCCCGCACCGTCGCCGCCACCGCCGGCGGCCGATCCGGCACCGCCGGTCCCAGCTCCCGCCGCCGAGCCGCCCGAGGAGGCGAAAGCCGAGACGCCGCGTGCCGGTCCGCCGGCCAGCGCGCCCGGAAAGACCGGTCTGGGCGGCGACGTCCGGGTCGACACCGCGGCGCTCGACGCCGTCGCCGAGCGGGCGACCCAGGTGCGCATCATGGCCCTCGCCGGCCGGCAGGTGATCGAGCGGATCTACGACCTCGCCCGCCTCGCCGAGGACGGTCTGCACGAGCCGCAGCCGACGCAGGTGCTCGCCGTGCTGTCGACCATGCTGCGCCGGGTGGCGGTGGAGCTCGAAGGAGGGCAGCGCCGGCTCATCCGCTCGGCGGAGGAGCAGCTCGAGCGGATGCTCGCCCTGCAACTCCAGCCTCTCCGCGGCTCCATGCTCCTGCTCGCCCGCTACGCCCGCGAGCTCGCCCGTTCGCTGGGGCGCGAGGTGGAGGTGGAGCTCGAAGGGGAGGACACCCGCCTCGACCGCCGCATCGCTCGCGAGCTCGAAGACGCGCTCCTCCACCTGATGCGCAACGCCATCGACCACGGCATCGAATCGCCGGACGTGCGCGAGGCGCGCGGCAAGCCGCGCGGCGGCCGGGTGCAGCTCCGCGCCGCGGCCGACGGACCGCGGGTGCGCCTCACCATCCGCGACGACGGCGACGGCATCCACATCGACCGCGTCGTACAGCGCGCCGTCGCCGTCGGCCTGGTCGACGCCGCGAGCGCGCCGGCGATCGGCAAGACCGAGGCGCTGCGCCTGCTGTTCGCGCCGGGGTTCTCCACCCGCAAGCAGGTCTCCGAGGTCTCCGGCCGCGGCGTCGGCCTCGACGTGGTGGCCACCTCGGTCAACCGCGTCGGCGGCGAGGTCTTCCTCGACAGCGAGCCCGGCAAGTGGACCTCGGTCACCGTCGAGGTGCCGGTGGCCCGCCGCGGCGAGGCGGTGATGCTGCTGCGGGTCGGCCAGCTCCGCATCGGCCTGCCCACCTCGGTGGTGCGCCGCGCCACCCGCCTCGCTCCCAGCGAAGTGGTGGAGCGCGACGGCCGTTCGCTCGCCCGCTTCCCCGATCGCCTGGTGCCGTTCATCCCCCTGGCCCGCCTCTACGGCCAGCCGTCGCTCGACGAGCAGCTCCTCCTTGAAGGGGTGGTCTCCGGCCAGCCGCTGGCGCTCGCGGTGGATGACGTGGAAGGGGAGGAGGAGGTGCTGGTGCGCCCGATCACCCGCCGCGTCGCGACCGACCGGCTGCTCGAAGGGATCGCCCTCCTCGCCTCGGGAGAACCCGTCGGCGTGCTGTCGCCGTCGGTCCTCGCGCAGCGCGAATACCTGCGCGCGCTGCCGGTGTCGCGCGAGCGCATCGTGGTCAAGAAGGTCCGCGTGCTGCTGGTCGACGACTCGCTGGTCACCCGCGAGATGGAGCGCCGCCTGCTGGAGGACGCCGGCTTCAAGGTGACCGCGGCGAGCGACGCCGACGAGGCGCTCAGCCAGCTCAGCGAGAGCAGCTTCGACTGCGTCGTCACCGACATCGAGATGCCGGGCATGGACGGCTTCGAGCTGACCGCCCACCTCCGCGCCATGGAGCACTTCACCCACCTGCCGATCATCGTCGTCTCCACCCGCGACCGTCCGGAAGACCGCCTGCGCGGCCTCAAGGTGGGAGCCGACGCCTACCTCACGAAGCAGAGCCTGGACGCCGGCGAGCTGGTGGACTTGGTGCGGCGGCTCAGCGGGAGTTAAAGTAGAGAGCGGAACGCGAAAATTGATGAGATCCCGAAGGGCAAGACCATGATTCGTGTCGTCCTGGTAGACGACTCCCCGTCCGTGCGCGCCGTCCTGCGCCGGTTCTTTGCCAAGACCCCGGACATCCAGGTTGTCGGGGAGGCGGAGGACGGCGCCCAGGCGCTGCGGGCGGTGCTCGATTTCCAGCCGCAGGTGGTGGTGATGGACCTGCAGATGCCGGTGATGGACGGCTACTCGGCGATCGAGCAGATCATGGGGGTGCGCCCGACGCCGATCGTTGTCCTCTCCTCGCGGGCCAACCGCAACCAGATGCAGACCGCCTTCGAGGCGATGCGGCGCGGCGCCCTGGAGGTGCTGCCCAAGCCGGAGGACACGCCGAGCTGGCAGCACCTCGCCGAGAGCCTGCCGGACACCGTGCGCGCCATCGCCGAAGCGCAGCCGCAGCCCAAGGCGAAGCGGTCGCGCGCCGCCGAGGCCGAGGCGCGCTTCGCCCAGATGTCCCAGCCGTCGCAGGCATCGCCGCCGTCGTCTCAGACGTCCGGCTCGCAGGAGCTGCGCTGGGTGGCGATCGGCGCCTCGACCGGCGGTCCGGCGGCCCTCCGCGAGCTGCTCGAGGAGGTGCCGGCCGACGCGCCGGTGGGCTTCGCGATCGTGCAGCACATCGCCTCCGGTTTCGAGCTCGGCCTCGCCGACTGGCTGAACAAGGAGCTCCCTTTCGACGTGCGGCTGGCGCGCGACGGCGAGATCCTGCGCCGCGGGGCGGTACGCCTCGCGCCGGGCGGCGCCCATCTGCGCCTGGAGGCCGGCGGCGTGCTCCGCCTCGACACCCAGAGCCCGGCGCGGCGCGGCCACCGCCCGTCGGTCGACGACCTCTTCCTCTCCTGCTCCGAGAGCTGCCCGCGCGAGGTGGCCGGCGTGATCATGACCGGCATGGGGTCTGACGGGGTGGACGGTCTCCTCGCGCTGCGCAAGGCGGGCGGTCTCACCATGGCGCAGGACGAAGCGAGCTCGATCATCTTCGGCATGCCCAAGGTCGCCCTGGAGCGCGGCGCGGCGGACATCGCCCTGCCGCCGCGCGGTCTGGCGCAGGCGCTGGCGCGGATCTGGGGGGGGAAGGCGCCATGAGCCGCCGTCGCGTGTTGGTGGTCGACGACAGCGAAGTCACCCGCGCGATCCTCTCCCGCACCCTGAGCAGCGCCGGTTTCATGGTCCTTGAAGCGAGAGACGGTGCGGAAGGCGCGTTGACCGCGCTGCGCGAGCGGCCGGACGTGGTGGTCACCGATCTCGAAATGCCCACCATGGACGGCTTTCCGCTGCTGCGCCTGCTCAAGGCCGACCCGCTCTGCGCGCACATCCCGGTGCTGATCCTCACCAGCCACGCCGAGGCGGCGTCGCGCTTCTGGGGCCTGCGCACCGGCGCCGACGCCTATCTCACCAAGGACTACGAGCCGCAGCAGCTCATCGCGACCGTCTCCCGCCTGGCCGCCGAATCCGCCGGCACCGCCGCGCCGGATACGGCGGAGGAGGACGGCGTCCCCGACGGCGGCGCCGTCATCGGCCCGCTCGACGTGATGGCCCGGGTGGCCCGCCAACTCGACAACAGCCTCCTGCGCGCCACGGTGATCAACACCCTGCTGGAGCGCGGCATGGCGGCCGGCGATTTCCACGAGGTGAGCCGCGCCGCGCTGGAGACGCTCGGCGAGGTGGTGGACGCGCCGGTGCTGGCGGTGGCGGTGACCGAGCTCCAGGAGGGCGTGGCGCTGCCGGCGCAGTCGGCGATGATGCAGATCATCCTCCAGGAGCCGCTCGACACGCCGGACATCGACCGCCTGCACGCGGTCCTCGCCCGCAATCTGGAGCTGACCGCCGACGCGGCGGTGGACCTGCGGGTGAGCGGTGAGCTCGGCAGCCCCGCCGTCCCGGGACCCAGCCTCGATCTCGCGCGTCTGGTGCGTCGCCCGCTGACCCTGCGCGGCGCGCGCGGCATCTTCCTCCTCCTGCCGCGCGATCCGCAGCAGTTCGCCCTCTTCACGGTGGACCTGCTGGACGACCTGATCCGGCCGCTCACCCTGGTGCTCGACAACGCGCGGCTGTCGCAGCGCCTGCACGAGATGTCCACCCTCGACGGGCTCACCCGCCAGCTCAACCACCGCGCCATCTACGAGCGCCTGAGCGAGGAGATCGAGCGCGCCCGGCGCTACAGGTACCCGCTGTCGGTGATCCTCTGCGACCTCGACCACTTCAAGGAGGTCAACGACACGCACGGCCACCTGGCGGGCGACGCGGTGCTGCGAGAGGGGGCGGCGGCGCTGCGCCGCTGCCTGCGCGCCACCGACGTGCTCGGCCGCTACGGCGGCGAAGAGTTCCTCGCCGTGCTGCCGCAGGTCGACCTGGCGGCAGCCGGCGCCGCGGCGGAACGTCTGCGCCAGGCGCTCGAAGCGTGTCCGGTGACCCTCGAATCCGGCGCCCGGGTGGGCATCACCGGCTCGTTCGGCGTCTCCTCACAGGGCGAGCTGGCGAGCCCGGTGACCGCGGACCTCCTGGTCTCGCTCGCCGACCGCCGCCTCTATGAAGCCAAGGCGGCCGGACGCAACTGTGTCCGGCCCCGCGACCCGGAGCACGGCTCTTGACCCCGGGTCCAACCCTCGAACCGGCCCTGCAGAAGCTGGTGACGATGATCCGCGAGCGGACCGGCAACGTCATTCCGCAGAGCCGGTATCCGTTCCTGGAAGAGCTCGCCCAGCGACGGGCGCAGAGCAAGGGGTTCAACTCGGTGGCCGGCTATGTGACGGCGCTCGAAAACGACCTGGTGCGCGCGGAATGGGAGAGCCTGATTCCGCTCCTCACCATCAAGGAGTCGTACTTCTTCCGCGCGCCGCAGCAGTTCGAGATCATCCGCAAGGAGATCCTGCCGCAGATCCTCGCCGCCCGCGGGCAGACGCGGCAGCTCCGCATCTGGTCGGCCGCCTGCGCCCGCGGCGAGGAGCCGGCGACGCTGGCCATCCTGCTCTCGGAAGAGAGGGCGCTCGACGGCTGGAGCTGGTCGATCGTGGCCACCGACGTCGACGAGGAGGCGCTCGCCGGCGCGCGCCAGGGGCTCTATGGCGACCGCGCGGTGGCGCAGGTGCCGCCGGAGCTCCTCGAACGCTATTTCAGCCGGCGTGGCAAGCTGTTCGAGCTCTCGGCGGAGCTCCGCGCGCGCATCCTCTACCGTTCGCTCAACCTGGCCCATCCGCCGTTCGAGCTGCCGTATCCGGAGTACGACCTGATCCTGCTCCGCAACGTGCTGATCTACTTCCGCCGGCCGTTGCAGCGGCGGGTGGTGTCGCAGGTGGGGCAGTCCCTGTCGCGCCACGGTTACCTCTTCCTGGGCGCCTCGGAGACGCTGTGGCAGATCCAGGACGAGCTGGAGTCGGTCGACCTCGGCTCCTGCTTCTCCTACCGCCATCGCCGCGAGCCGAAGGAGGCGCCGCCGGCGCAGACGGCGCGCCCGGCCCGGCGCCCTGCCGATCCGGCGCCCGCGACGCCTCCGGCGCCCGCGGTCCGAACCCCGCCGCCGCCGGACATCCCCTCCTCGCGCGACCGTGCCGCCCGCTCCGCCGTGGCGGTGGCGCCGCGCGCCGAGCCGCCTCAGCCGTCCCGCCCGGCCGCGCCGCCTCAGCCACCGCCCCCGCCACAGGGCTCGATCCACGATCGTCTCCTGGACGCCGCGCGCAGCCTCTCCGGCAACCGCATCGCGGAGGCCGCGCAACTCATCGGCGCCGTGCTGGCGGAAGATCCCGCCGAGCCGTCCGCCCACGCGCTGGAAGGCTTCCTGCACGATCTCAACAGCCGCACCGACGAGGCGGTCGCCTCCTACCGCGCCGCCCTTTACCTCGATCCGGCACTCTTCCAGGTCCGCGTCTTCCTCGCCGACTGCCACTTGCGCCTGGGCAACCGCGATCGCGCCGAGCATCACTACCGCGAGGTCCTCGCCCATCTGGCGGCAGGCCGCGAGCGCAGCCTGCCCGATTTCGCCGACCTGCCCTTCCCCGACCGCGCGCGGGCGCAACGGCGGTGCCGGCAGGTGCTGGGGGGATGAGGGCGCGCCCGTGGTAAATTGACCCCATGGGCATCCGCCGTACCCGCCCGCCCGCCGTCGCCGGCACCTTCTATCCGGATTCGCCCGAGACCCTGCGGTTCACCGTCGAGAGTCTGCTGCGCGAGGTGCCATCCGGTACGGGTCCGGCTCCCAAGGCGATCATCGCTCCCCACGCCGGCTACCTGTACTCGGGACCGATCGCCGCATCGGCGTTCCAGGCGCTGGCCGCCGCGGCGCCGCAGATCGAGCGGGTGGTCCTCCTGGGTCCGTCCCATTTCGTGCTGCTGCGGGGGCTCGGACTGCCCGATTCGAATCACTTCGCGACACCGCTCGGCGAAGTGCGGATCGAGCCCGAAGGGGCCGGCGCCGCGCTCCGCCTGCCGCAGGTGCGGGTGCAGCCGGACGCGCATACCCGCGAGCACTCGCTGGAGGTCGAGCTGCCGTTCCTCCAGGTCCTCCTCGGCGATTTCGCCCTCGTCCCCCTGGTCGTGGGGGAGGCCGAGCCGGAGGAGGTGGCCGAGGTGCTGGACCAGCTCTGGGGCGGCCCGGAGACGCTCCTCATCATCAGCTCGGACCTCTCGCACTACCTACCCTATGCGACGGCGCAGGCGGTCGACCGCGAGACGGCGGACGCGATCCTCGCGTTCCGCGGCCCGCTCGATCCGCGGCAGGCGTGCGGCGCGAGGCCGGTCAACGGGCTCCTGCTGGCGGCAGAGCGGCGCGGCATGACATCGGCGCTGCTCGATCTGCGCAATTCCGGCGACACGGCGGGCGACCGCGGCCGGGTGGTCGGCTACGGCGCCTTCGCCTTCCATGAGGTGCCGTCTTGATCCAGACCCTGGCCGCCACGGACCGTGGCCGCGTGCTCCTCGCCATCGCGCGGCAGAGCCTGGCCGAGGCATTCGGACTTGCAGTGGCCCGCGATCCCACCGAGCCCTGGCTGGCCGAGCCCGGCGCCACCTTCGTCACCCTGCGCCGCGATGGTCTTCTGCGCGGCTGCGTCGGCACCTTGCGGGCCTGGCGGCCGCTCTCCGACGACGTGCGCGCCAACGCCCGCGCCGCCGCCTTTTCCGACACCCGCTTTCCGCCGCTGACCCGCGACGAGCTCCCCGAGATCTCGCTCGAAGTCTCGCTCCTCTCGACGCCCGAGCCGGTGAGCGTGGCCAGCGAGGCGGAAGCCCTCGCCGTCCTCCGCCCCGGCATCGACGGCGTCATCCTCGAATACCGCGACGCTCCCGAGCACCGCGCGACCTTCCTGCCGCAGGTCTGGGAGCAGCTCCCCGATCCGCGGGAGTTCCTCGCCCATCTCAAGCACAAAGCCGGCCTGTCGCCCACCTTCTGGCATCCTGAGCTGCGCCTCTGGCGCTACACGGTGACGAAGTGGGAGGAGCCGGGCTGAAGGAAAGCCGGCGCTTTACCGCAGCGCCTCCAGATCGCGCACCAGCTCGCTGAAGGTGATGGCGTCCAGGCTGCCGAAGGGAGCCACCCCTTCCTTGGTCCAGCTCCAGGAACCCGCCTTGGCGATCGTCACGGCGCCGAGGGTCTGCTCCGGCGCCTCGCCGACCATGCCGGTGAAGATGCCGGGATCGAGCTCGAGGTGGACCTCCCGCGTGCCGCCGGGGAGCGGCTTTTCCATCCACCAGACGACGCCGCCGTCCTGGGCCGGCCCGCGCCGCCAGCCGCGCGGATCGAGGCCGAGGACCTTGCCGGTCGGCGTCTTGAGCCCCTTGACGCGGTCCAGCTCCGGGGCTTGGCGCTCCGCGTCGGTGGCAATGTGGACATCGCGGCCGAGCTGCTGGAACGGCTGCAGGATCTCGTAGTCGCCGAGCACCTGGCCCCAGGCGGCAGCGAGATCGTTCGGGAGGTCGAGACGGTGGACGATGCCGAGCCTTGTGTCGTCAGAAAGCTCCCAGGCGTCGTCCGCGGCGTCGGCGAGGGTGCCGTCCTCGGAGAGGCGGAAGGTGGCGGTGAGGCGCTCTTCGCCGTCGTAGACGCCCCAGATGAGGCGGCGCACGAGGTGCTGGAGGAGCGGGTGCCCGGCGAAGAACGCCTGGAAGACCTCCGGCGTCCAGCGCCGGCGGGCGCACATCGCCAGCTCCAGACGGACCATCTGCTGGCTCGCCAGAGTCTTCACGTCCTTCTTGAGCGCCTTCCAGGTCTCCTGCGCCGCCTTCGCTGTCTCGTCCTCGTCGCTCTTGCCCGGCTTCGGCAGGTCCGGCAGCCGCTTGCCCGCCGCGTCGCGGACGAACGGCCGCAGCAACTCGTCGAAGCCGACGCGGAAGGAACGCGGGCCGAAGTCGAGGGTCAGCGAGCCGTCCGCGTCCAGGCCGAGATCGGGAACCAGGCGGTCGGCGAGCTCTTCGGGGGTGAGATCGCGCTGCTCCGCCACCTCGGCGATCTTCTCTCGCGCCTTCTCCTGAAGACCCTTGAACTTGAGCTTCTGGGCGATGCCGTGCAGATGCATCAGCGCCACATCGGTGCCGATGGCGCGCAGCACATCGAGGCCGGTCACCGCGCGGGCGTGCGCCGCTTCGCCGGGCCATTGCCGGATGAGCGGCGCGAGGCGGCGGGCGCTCTCGTCGTCACCCAGGAGGCCCAGCGCCTGGAACGCCCAGGCTTCCTTGCTCGGCGCGCCGGCGGTGAGCCAGGCGTTGAACAGATCCCAGGCGAAGCGCGCGAGCGATGCCGGATCGCAGGCCTCCTTAACCATCGCGATGCCGGCATACGGCTCGTCCAGCCGCGAAAAGGCGAGCATCGTGCCCAGCGCGTCGACCGCGGACAGCGGCAGCGCGGCGGAGCGGTCGCGCAGGAGCGGGCGCTGGAACGCGGCCGGCTGCCAGAAACCGGGCATCTTGGGCAGCCGGGTGGGGAAGAGCGCCAAGGGATCGAAATCCAGGACCGCGCGTACCGCCTCGCGAGCCTCCTCACCCCAGCGTGCCGCGGCGTCCATGATCTCCCTCTCGCAGCCGTTGGTCGCCAGAAAGCGGAGGCCGGCCTCCGCAGCGTCGCGCGGCTTGCCGGCGGCGCCCACGGCCACCGGGATCAGCGCCGTGGCCGCGGCACGGGCATGGGCGAGCAGCCAGCGCTGGGCCACCGGGCGCGCGCTCTTGGAGCGGACGAGCGCGTCCGCCGTGGGCAGCGCCAGCGCGCCGGCCCGAAACGGCAAAAGGAAGTTGGCCACCTCGCCAAAGCTCGCCGCCGCATGGCGGGCCAGCCCAGGCAGCAGACGGAGCTCGTACGTGGCGATGAAGCGATCGAGCGTCCCCTGGTAGAACCACCAGGCGCTCAGGGGCACCACCTCCCATAGCGCGAGGGCCAGCGGCTCCTCGGCGAGAACCAGGGCGACGCCCTGGGCCGACCCCCTGGGATAGGCGCGGGTTTCCAGGACGCGGCGCAACTCGACCGGGTCCTCCAGGGCGCCGGCCGGCAGCGGCGCGAGCCGCGCCGCGGAGAGCGCCGCGGCATTGGGGCCGTCGTTCGCGAGGGCGTTGGCCGCGTACTGCGGCAGGCCGGTCGCCAGCCAGCTCTCCCGCAAACCAGGCGGCCAGACCATCGCGGCCGCCTCCTCGCGCGGGGCGAGGGTGAGCACCCGCGCCTCTCCGCGCGCCTTTTTCTCCTGCCACGGCGGGCGGGCCAGGACCGGCGGCAGACTCTCCGCCAGAGCGTCGGGCGCCGCGGGAGCGCTGCGCTGCAAGGCCATCTCGACGGCACGCCGTGACGCCTCGGGCAGCTCCGGGAGCAACTCGCTCACCAGGGCTTCATCGCTGCGCACGATCTGGATGAGGAGCGCTTCGGCGAGCTGTCCGGCCGCGCCCCGGCCGGCCTGCGCCGCCAGGATGGGGAGTGCCCGGCGCGGCGCGGCGGCGACGGCACGGCTCGCCGCCGGACTGATCTCCTTGACCTCAAGGCGGGAGATGAGGACGGTGAGGGCTTCCGTGGACGGCACGGCGCTCAGCGCCTGGGCACAGTCGCGGACATAATCGGCAGACGGCCGGAAGCCGAGGAGACGGACGAGAGCCGGCACGGCATCAGCACCGGCGCCTTCGGCCATGGAGAGGGTCGTTCCCAGGACGTCGTCGCTCCAGGAGTCGAGGCGAGGAAACAGGCTATGACCGTGGGGCGAGGAGGCCACCAGGCGATCGAGAAGCTCTCCGTCCTGGAGTGTGGCCAGGAGGAGGCAGGCGTACGGCGGCAGGAGAGAGGCGGCGGCGAGGATCTGCTGTGCCTCCTCCACCGCCCAGGCAGGCTGGTCGGGAAACAGATAGGCGAGAGCGCAGCGGACGGCCGGCATCGCACCCTCGCGCAAACGTTCGGCGGTCTGCCGCGCGCGTTCCCACTCCTCCTGCGGGATCGCCGCCAGGATCCGGCGCAGCATCCACCAGGGGCCGATCTGGCCGTCGGCGACGTTCGCCGTCATCATCCCACCTGACGAGCCGCCGGCGGCAGCCGCCAGGATGACCTTTTCAGGCGTCTGTGGCCTCGGCACGACATAGCCGGCCGCCGCGACCAGCGCCTCGATCGCGAACGCGGTGCCGGCCGTGGCGGCCCAATACTTCACCGCCTGGCCATGGACCGGCGTCATATCCCAAGCTTTGCGGTACGAGAGCATGGCGAGAGCCGCCCCCTCGATCTGAGCGGAAGCCGGAGCCGGGATTCCGTCGTCCTCGCCGCCGAGCCGTGCCGCCACCGCCGCGATCTGCTGGCCGATGGACGGCTCGGATCGCGACACAGCGGACGCCCAGAGCGCCGCGTGCGCCTGGAAGTGTGCGCGCATCGCCGCGAACGCCTCCGCGGCGTTCAAGGAGACCCGCGGCGTTCCGCTCGTCCGCCGCGGATGCAGCCGGCGGCGCATTTCCGGCGTCCAGAGCGCTTCCGGCCCGGCGTCCTGGGAGGAGTGGGGGGCAGGAACAGCCTCGGCCGGAGCCGGCGGAGCGGGATCAGCCGGCGCCACGGCGACCGAACGTGAAGCGGCGACCGGGGTGGCGACCGGAGCAGGAGCGGCGGGCGGAGGCGCGGCGCCGGCCGATCCGCCGGTCTCCTTGTACCCCTTGCCCGTCTTCTCGCGCACCAGCGCGTCGTGCTCCGCCTGCGCCGCGGCCGGCGAAGCGAACGATTTCGTCTTGGCCTGTCCGGCGGTGCCGATCCGTCCCCATTGCGTGGTGACGTCGTTGCCAGAAACTTCGACTTGCCAGAACTTCGCAGAGGTCCCCTCGATCAGCTCGAATCGACGCATGCTGAGTCTTCCTTCTCGGTCTTCCAGATGTTGGAGCAACTCTACCGCAGACTCTCCAGATCGCGGATCAGCTCACTGAAGGCGATGGCATCGAGAGTGCTGAAAGGGAGCGCTCCCTGGCGGCCCCAGGAACCCGGTTTGTTGAGGGTGACCGGCCCCAGGATCTGCTCGATGGGAATCTCCATCACGGTCGTCACCGGATCGCCGGTGAAGATCCCCGGCCTGAGATCGAGGTGGATCTCAGCGCTGCCGCCGGGGAGCGGCTTGACCATCCACTCGCTCCAGGTGCCCAGGGCCGGTCCGCGGCGCCAGCCTTTTGCCGCGAGGCCGAGGATCTTTCCCATCGGGACGACGAGCCCCTTCACGCGGTCGAGCGACAGCGCTCCTCTCTCCTCTTTGGTGGCGCGGTAGACGTCGCGGCCGAGCTGCTGGAACGGCTGCAGGATCTCGTAGTCTCCCAGCACCTGTCCCCAGGCCGCGGCCGATTTATCTGATACATCGTCCGTGAGATCGAAACGGTGGACGATACCGATCCGGGCTTCGGCGGGCAGCTCCCAGGTGTCGTCTCGAACGTCGGCGAAGGTGCCGTCCTCACTCAGGCGGAAGGTGGCGGTGAGGTGCTCCTCGCCGTCGCGGATGTCGTAGACGCCCCAGATCAGGCGGCGCACCAGGTGCTGGAGGAGCGGGTGCTCCGCCAGGAGCGGGCGGAAGGCGTCCGGCGTCCAGCGCCGCCGGCCGCACATCGCCAATTCCAGACGCAGCACCTGCTGGGCCGCCAGGGTCTTCAAGTCTTTTTTGAGGGCTTTCCAGGTCTCCTGCGCCGCCGGTGCTTTCTCGGCGTCGTCTCCCTTGCCCGGCTTCGGCAGATCGGCAAGCCGCTTGCCGGCCGCGTCGCGCACGAAAGGCCGCAGCAGCTCGTCGAAGCCGACCCGGAAGGCGCGTGATCCACTGCCTCCGAAATCGAGGACCAGCGAGCCGTCCGTTTCCAGGCCCAGCTCCGGCACCAGGCGGTCGGCAAGCTCCTCGGCGCTCAGGCCGCGCCGCTCCGCGATCTCGGTGAGCTTCTCCTGCGCCTTGTCCTGGAGAGCCTTGAATTTGATCTTCTGGGAGATGCCGTTGAGATGCATGAGAGCCACGTCCGTACCGAGAATCCGCAGGACGTCGAGGCCGGCGGCGGCGCGGGCGTGGGCCGCTTCACCCGGCCATTGGCGGATCAGCGGCGTGAGGCGGCGGGCGCTCTCGTCGTCTCCCAGCAGGCCCAGCGCCTGGAATGCCCAGATCTCCTTGTTGGCGGCTCCGGCGGTGAGCCATGCGCTGAACAGATCCCAGGCGAAGCGCGCCAGAGACGCCGGATCGCACGCCTGTTTGACCAGCGCGATCCCCGCGTAGGGCTCGTCCGGGCGCGAGATGGCGAGCATCGTCCCCAGAGATTCGACGGCTTCGAGGGGGAGTGCGGCCTGCCGTCCGGCGAGGAGCGGACGGGTGAAAAAGGCGGGCTGCCAGAAGTCCGGCATCTTGGGGAGGCGCGCCGGGTAGAGCTGAAGGGGATCGAAATCCAGCACAGCGTGGATCGCCTCCCGTGCCTCGTCGCCGTTCTTTTCGGCATACCGCGCCGCGGCGGCCATCACCTCCTCCTCCCGGCCGTTGGCCCTCAGGAAGCGGAGGGCGGCGCCGGATTGATTCCGCGCCTTGCCGGCGGGACCGACAGCCGCCGGAATCAGTCCCAGAGCCGCGGCCTCCGCATGCGCGAGAAGCCACCGCTGGGCGGCCGGCCGTACCGCCTTGAGGCGGGCCAGGGCATCCGCCACCGGGAGAGCCAGTCCCGAAGCGCGGAACGGCAGGATGGTGTCGGCCACCATGCTGAAGCTGAGCTCGGCATGGCGGAGGAGCCCGGGCAGAGCCCGCAGCTCATAGGTCGCGACGAAGCATTCGAGCGTCCCCTCGGGGAACCACCAGGCGCTCAAGGGAACGAATTCCCAGAGGGCGAGAGCCAGCCCCTCCGAGGCGATGAGCATGGCTTCGCCGCCGGGATTCCATATTGCGGGAGCCTGGCTCTCCACATACCGGCGCAACGAGCCCAGGTCCGGCACCGATTCGGGCGTGGGCGGAGCCAGGTTGGCCAAGGAGAAAGCCGCCCCGTCGTGTCCCAAGCGGATCAGTTCGCGCGGGTCCCTGTAAGAGACAAAATCGAGCCAGCTTTCGCGCAGGCCCTTCGGCCAGACCATTGTGGCCGGGTCGGTCAGAAGAGGGAGGGAGAGCGCACGCGTCTCGCGGCGCGCCGCCTTGCTTTTCCAGGGTGGCCGGGCGAGCACCGGCGGCAGCTCCTCGCGAGTGGCCTCAGGCACCGTCGAGGCGCTCCGGTCGCGTGCCGCATGCACGGCCCGGCGGGATGCTTCCGGGAGAACGGGGAGGAGCTCCTCCACGACGGCAGGGCTCTGCCGCACCAGCCTCCCGAGCAGAACCTCGGCGGCCGGGCTGCTGCGGTTCCGCGCCACCCGGGCGGCGAGAGCGGGGAGGACCAGACGGGGCGAGCTCGCGGCCATTTGCTGGAGGGCCGCCAGCACCTCCCAGACTTCGAGGCGCTCCGCGAATGCGGCGGCGGTCGCCTCGACCGGCACCAGGAGAAGCGCCTCGATGCACGCCTTCAACTGCTCCGCCGTCCTGGTCTTGCCGAAGAGGATGAGGAGCGCCGGAACGGCGTCGAATCCCGCGGCATCGACCAGAAGCAACGTCGTATCGAACGAGCCCAGCCCGTCGCTGGAGCTGTCGAATTCCTCGGCCAGGCTCTGTAGCAGCGCACCGTCCTGGGCGCTGTAGAGGAGTGGCCAGGTCGTCATGTTCCGGAGAGGGCGGCACTCGGCGTGGTCGGCCGCGCACCAGCCGGACACGTCCGGAAAGAGGTAGTCGAGCCCCATGCGCTGGTAGAGAGAAGCGTTCGACCGCAACCGTGACGCGGTCTCTCGTGCCACCTCCCACTCCGCAGCGGGCGCTACGGACAGGAGTTGGCGCAGGCGCTGCCAATCGAGATCGAAGCGGGAGTAAAAATCATACGTTTTGAGCTCGAGCGACCGCTCAGTCCGTCCATCATGTTTCACCCTGATGTTCGGTGAGACGGCCAGGGCTTCGACGGCGAAGGCGAGCCCGGCACCGCTGACCCAGCGAACGACGACAGCCCCGTCGAGAGTCCGCTCATGCCCGAGGATCACAGGCAAGAGCCGCTCCTCGCCCAGCGTGCTGACAGGAGGCAGAGGATCGTCGCTCTCCAGCATCCGGATCGCCCACCTGAGAAGAGGCCCGAACACGGGATGCCGCAGCGAGTCCGAGGTCTTCCACTCCTTCGCGACGAGTTGCCAGCAACTCCTGAGCCGGGCGACCGCCGCTCGCGAATCGATCTCCGGCGCCCATGCCCGGGCGTTGCGGCGCGGATGGCTCAGCCGCGGCAGCTCTGGCATCCGCACAGTCTCCACCGTAGGCGGGTTCGATGAGGAACTCTTGTTCATTCTCTCTCCAAGATGTTGGCCCTATTACATCACGAGCCCGGCGGGTGAGGAGGCCGGGCCAACCGGCGGATTTGCCCGCCGGTTGGCCTGGATGGGATGACGGCGCTACTGCGCCGGGCACAGGTTGTTCAGGCTGAACGCTCTGTAGCCGGCGGAGAATTTGCCCGCCGCCTGGTGGCGCACGGTGACCCAGGCTTGGGCCTTCTTTCCGAACAGCGCCGTCGCGTCGTGCCCGAGATCGAGGAGCAGCCAGCCGGTGTGATAGGCCGCCGGCATCGCCGCGCCGCCGATCGTGACCATCTGGGTGGCCCAGGGGACCGGCTTCGATGCCGGCGCCAGGAGGGTGCTGTTCTCCTGCTGGTCGAAGGCGAGCAGTCCGCCCTGGCCGAGCTGGCCCCAGGACGGCATGCCGCCGCACGCCCGCGCCGCCTTGTCCGGGCTCTTGGTGTCACGCCAGACGATCACCTGCGTGCCGCCGGTGAACGGCGCAGCGTCGGAGTAACGCACCCCGTAGGCGCTGCCCAGCGGCTGCCGGTTGTCGCTGCTGTCACCGTTCACGTAACGGCCGTAGAAGGTGTAGGTGCCCGCGGTGAAGGTTCCGGCGTCGGCGCGGATGTGCACCGCCGTGTCGCCGTCGGCCTGGTTCAGGCTCGGGTTGACGTAGAGGTAGTCGCCGAGCAGGACGTTGTCGTTGGTGGCGATACCGTTGCCGCCGGCCACGAAGTACCCCGGATCGCCCGGAGCGAGGGTCGAGCAGGAGCGGACGGAGTCGATGGTGATGTAGCCGGCCACGACACTGAGGTTGCTCTGTTTGCTGCCGGCGCAGAGACCGTTGACCAGCGACTTCAAGCCGGTGTGCTCATACCGCAGGTGCTTGCACATCCAGGGTGGGAGGACCTTCTGGTTCGCCGCGCTCGCACTGCAGCCCGGGAAGTTGACGTTGGGATCTGAGATGTCGCCCTGGGGGCTGGTCACGGAGCCGGTCTTCGGCAGGTTGCCGGCGAAGACCTGGCGCAGGTCGACCGTTTCGGTGTCGTAGCCGGTGAGGTAGAGGTCGAAGGTCAGGGTCGGCACCGCCCAATCCGTCCACAGGGTGACGTGGGCCAGCCGCGGCGCCGCAAAGGGATTGGTGACCGAGAACAGAGTGGTTTGACCCTGCGGATGATCGACGTCGACCGCGAAGTACGGGATGAGGAGCGTCGCGGCCGGCGACGCGTCGGTGCGGCAGGCCGCCGGGCCGGCGCTCTGGCTGGGCGGACCGCACGCCGAGGACACCGGGGTGGTGACTGAGCTGGTGTTGTCCGTGGTCAACGGATCGGTCACCGTGCTGACCACGGTGGCGGTGTTGACGATCGAGCCCTGCGTCGCCGTCACCGTCACCTTGATCGTCATGGTGGCGGTCTGTCCCGCCGCGAGCGTGCCCAGGGAGCAGGCGATGGTCGCTCCGCCGCCGCAGGAGCCCTGGCTGGTGGACGCCGACTGGAACACCACGCCGGCCGGCAACGGATCGGACACATAGACGCCGCCCGCGCCGCTGGGGCCGTGGTTGGTCACGGTGAGCGTGTAGGTCAGCGTGCCGCCCGAGGTCACCGGCGACGGGGAGGCCGTTTTGAGGATCGAGAGCTCCGCCGAATCTCCTCCTCCTCCCTGAACTTGGGTGGAGGCGGAAGCCGTGTTGTTCGACGCCACGGGATCAGCGACCGCGCTGATGGCGCCGGCCGTGTTGACGATCGTGCCCTGCGCCGCCGTGACGGTGACCGTGATGGTCACGGTGACCGCCTGGCCCGAGGCGAGCGTCCCCAGGGAGCAGACGACGGCCGCAGTGCACGTGCCCTGGCTGGCGGTCGCGGATTGCAGCGTGACGCCGGCCGGCAACAGATCGGTCATCACGGTGCTGGTTGCGGAATTGGGGCCACGATTGGTCACCGTCACCGTATAGGTCAGTGAGCCGCCGGAGGCGATCGTGGCCGCGGACGCCGCCTTGGTCAGAAGCAGGTCGGCCGAGGCGGTGGCGGCCTGGACCGGCGTCGACCAGGACATGTTGCTGTTCGCCGGGGTTGGGTCGTTGACGTCGCTCGCCACACTCGCGGAATCGACGAGGATGCCCTGCGTCGCGGTCACGTGACCGGTGATGGTCACCTGGGAGCTGTGTCCCGCCGCCAGCGATCCGAGAGCGCAGGAGAGGATCGGCCCCAGGCTGCACGAGCCCTGGCTCGCGACCACCGACTGCGCTGTCACGCCGGTGGGCAGTACGTTGTTCATGGCGACCGCGGTCGCGGCATCGGGCCCGTTGTTGGTGACGGTGATGGAATAGGTCACCGTCCCGCCCGGCGCCACCGGGTTCGGGGAGGCGCCGCCGGCCACCGCGAGATCCGCCGACGGCACCGTGGCACCGCATTGAACGTTGGCGTGCGACGACCCGATGATGATGTCGCCGTTCAGCGTGCCGAGCGCGCTCAGCAGCGAATTCTGGGTGGTGATGTGGATCGCGTTGACCGTCAACGTCCGGGTGGTCGTGCCGTTGCCGCTCAACTGCTGCTCGTTCAGGATCACCTTGACGCCGGCGGCGTTGAGCAGCATCGTGTTCGGCGCCGGATTGACCGGAATCGACAGCCCGAGGCCGAGACTGCCGCCGGTGGTGCCGGCCGTGATGTTGACCGCACCCGCGGCGCTGAGGCTGCCGCCGCAGGTGCCGCTGATCACCGCCGACGAGTAGACGAGCGAAGCGTTGAGCTTGAGGAGAGGTAATAGAGCGCCCAGCCCGACCGAGGGGTTGTTGACCGTCGCATCCGCCTGCGCCTGCGGGCTCGCCGGGAAGCTGGATGACGCGTTGACGATGATCCCGCCGCTGCCGAGAATCTGGCCGGTCTGGCCGGTGGACACGTTTACCGAGGCTTGCGTAGCGGTCTTCGCATACACCGGCGGCGCGTTGCCGCTCACTTGTGGCAGTGGCCCGCTTGCGATGGGAGTGCTGCTGCCGAGCAGGGGGAGGAGGTTGAGATTCACCGACTCACCAAACGCCGAGCTGTCCGCGGCCGGTGTCTGGGCGGAAGCGGTCGCAGCCAACAGCAGGGGAAGCAAAAAAACTATAACCTTCAGTGGGTTGAGGCCCGTCCGGAGCCAGTACCCGCGGGGGAAAAAAGACGCTCCCAGTGTCATTGCCGTAATCCTCCTGAAACAACATCCTGCCTTCCCCAAGATAGAGAGGACGGGCTGTTTATTCAGCCAGCGACACCCGGAATTTTCTGTCGAGGTCTGTCCTACACACCCATCTGGCACGCCGATCGCGGTCTCCGCCGGTTAGAATCCGGCATGCGCTTCCCGGTCGTCGTCCGCCGCGTCCTGCTCCCCGCCCTACTGCTCCTTGCGGCCACCTCGCCGGCCTCCGCCATTCCCGCCGAACGGGACAAAGGCGATTGGATCCGCCTGCAAAGCGAGCACTTCACCTTCTTCAGCAACGCGAGCGAGCGGAGCGCCCGGCGCGTCGCGGCCGATCTGGAACGGCTGCGGTCGGTCTTCGGCCAGCTCAACCCCGACCTCAAGAAAGACAACGGCAAGCCGACCTTCGTCTACCTGTTCCGCAACGAGTCGGCACTCACCCCCTACAAGCCGCTCCGCAACGGCAAGCGCATCGACATGGCCGGGTACTTCGCGGCCTGGCCCGAAGCCGACTACATCGCCGTCAACGCGGAGATGAGCTACGACACCTCGAAGATCCTCTACCACGAGTACACCCACTTCCTGCTGCACGCCAACTACACCCATCTCCCGATCTGGTTCGACGAAGGGCTCGCCGAGCTCTACAGCACCTTCAAGACGAACGGCCAGTTTGCCGAGATCGGCCACGCCGATCCCGACCACATCCTCTGGCTGCGCGAGAACAATCTGATCCCGCTGCGCGAGCTGTTCGCCATGACGCCGGCCTCGAAGGACTACAACGAAGGGTATCGGCGTGGCGTCTTCTACTCGGAGTCCTGGGCCCTGGTGCACTACCTCCTGGTCGGCAACCCGGAGCGGCGGGTGCAGGCGATCCAATATTTCAGCGCCATCGCCCGCGGCGCCCAGACGGAGGACGCCTTTCGCAGCGCGTTCCACGCCGACGAGGCCACGCTGGAGAAAGAGCTGCGGGACTACGTCCGCCGCAGCCTTTTCAACTACGTGCGGGTGCCGGTGGATCCGGCCGAGAAGATCCAGGTCAAGGTCGAGCCCCTGCCCTGGCCCGAAACCCTGGCCCGCCTCGGCGATCTCGCCTTCACCCTCGGGCCGGAAAACGTCAGCGACGCGCGCGAGCACTACCAGGCGGCGCTGAAGCTCAAGCCTGACTTCGGACCGGCCCTCGCCGGCCTCAGCCGGATCGAATCCGCCGGCGGGCATACGGAAGCGGCTCAGGCGGCCGTCGCGAAGGCGGCCCAGGCATCTCCGGACGACTTCCAGGTGCAATTCGCCTACGCGATGGATCTGCTGTCCCGCGGGCACGACCCGGAGACGCTGCAGAAAGCGCGCACCGCCCTGCGGCGAGCGGTCGAGATCCAGCCGAACAGCGGCCGCGCCTGGGGGCAGCTCGGGTACACCTACACCTTCGACAAGACCTTTCCCGCCGAGGCGATCACCGTCTTCGAGACCGCGCACCGCCTCCAGCCGGCCGACGGTCCGGCGGCCTACAACCTCGTCCTCGCTTACGCCCGGACGGGAGAGCGCGAGAAAGCCGCGCAAGTGATCGAGAGAGACATGGGCTCAGCCCCCCAGAAGTTGGTGCAGGCTGCCTGGGAGGTCTGGCTCAACGAGGGGATGAACGCCGCCGAGCTCGCGGTGCGGGATCAGAAGATCGACGAAGCGCTCACCCGGCTGGACGACCTCCAGAAGCGCGCGCCCGCCGGTCTGGCCCAACCCGCCGCCGACCGCGCGGCCTCCATCCGCCGCATCCGCGACCGCAACGCCCTGGTCACCCGCTACAACGAGGCCGTCGCCCTCGCCAACGCCCAGAAGCTGCCCGAAGCCCGAGCCATCCTCCAGGAAATCACCGCGAATCCCCTCCTCGACCCCGCGATCGCCCAGTCCGCGCAGGACATCGTCACGCAGATCGATGAGCGGTTGAAGAAAAAGGCAGCGGCGAAGAAGGGTGGGAAGAAGGGGTGAGGCCCCCTACTTCACCAACAACACCGGGCACCCCGCCACGATCGCGATGCGGTAGCTGATCGAGCCGAGGCCGAGAGCCGGGTGCTCGCGGTCGACTTTGTGGGAGGAGAGGACGATGAGGTCGACGCTGCGGTCTTCCGCATGGCGGACGATGGTCTCCGCCCGTTTGCCGAAGAGGATCTCACTGCGAACGGCCACTCCGGAGGCGCGGAAGCGGTCTTCCAGGGCGAAGAGCTTGGCCGCGGCGCGCGTCTCCAGGCCGCGGTAGAAGGAAGACATCTCCTCGAAGTCGATGTGCTCGATCGTCTCGATGACATGCAGCAGCTCGACCTCTCCCAGTTGGCCTGGATCGGTGTGGGCGGTTTGCAGGGCAGCGGCGAGCGCGGCCTCGTTCTTGTCGGTGAAGTCGACGGGGACCAGGATTTTGCGAAACATGGCGGAACCCTCCCGTAGCAGCCACATCCATCATGGCCACGGCGCGCGGAAGGTGTCAACACCCGGCGGGGTCGGCTGTCCTGAAATACTACGTCCAGGTCCGACAATACTTCGTTCCTGTCCGATAATACTTCGTTCCTGTCCGATAATACTTCGGGGCGGTCGTCCAACGGCTCGGGGCCGTCCGGAAATACTACGGGGCTGTCCGCGCCTACTTCGTTTGTGTCCGGCAATACTTCGGGGCGACGGTCCCCCGGCTCGGGGCGGTCCGGAGATACTTCGCTCCTGTCCGGTAATACTTCGTTTCTGTCCGCCACTACTTCGTTGTCGTGGTACCGGCGCCTGATAGAGTGACGCCATCATGCGTCGCTGGATCATCCGTCTCGCGGTGGTCGCCGGAATCGTTCTGCTTGCGGTCGTCCTCCGCCGGACGCTCCTCGCTCCCAAGCCTCTGGAGGTCAAGGTGGCCGTGGTGTCGACCGGGCGGGTCGAGTCGACGATCACCAACTCGCGGGCAGGGACGGTCAAAGCGCGGCGGCGGGCGCAGATCTCGCCGGAGGTCGGCGGCCGCGCGGTGGTGATCCCGCACCGCGAGGGGGAGATGGTCAAGGCCGGCGACGTGCTGCTGCGCCTGAACGACAGTGTGCTCCAGGGCCAGCTCACGGTCTCCCAGAGCGCGCTCCAGACGGCCCAGGCGCAGCGCCAGCAGACGTGCACCGGCGCCGAGCGGTCGCGGCGCGAGCTGGCCCGGCAGCGCAAGCTGGCCGCGGACGGCATCATCTCGGCCGACTCTCTCGACGCGATGCAGAGCGCGACGCAGGCCGCCGACGCCGCCTGCCGCGCGGCGCAGGCAAACATCGAGCAGGCGCGGGCCGGCATCGGGCTCGCCGAACGCGCGGCCGGGCAGACGGTCATCCGCGCTCCGTTCGACGGCATCCTGGCCAAGATCTCGATCGAGCTGGGCGAGTTCACCACGCCGTCGCCGCCGGGGCTGCCGATTCCGCCGATCATCGATCTCATCGATCCGGCGTCGATCTACATCAGCGCTCCGATGGACGAGGCGGACTCGGCGCGCATCCAGCCAGGGCTGCCGGCGCGGATCACGATCGACTCTTATCCCGGGAAGGGCTTTCCGGGACGGGTGAAACGCCTGGCGCCGTACGTGCTCGACCGCGAGGAGCAGAACCGGACGGTGGAGATCGAGGTCGATTTCGTCCAGGTCCCCGCGGAGCGCCTGCTGCCCGGCACGTCGGCGGACGTCGAGGTGATCGTCGAAGGGCGGGACAGCGTGCTGCGCGTGCCGACGCCGGCTCTCCTCGAAGGCAATCGGGTATTGATGGTCCAGGGCGGCAAGCTGGTGGAGCGCAAGCTCGACATCGGTCTCAAGAACTGGGACTGGACCGAGGTCCGCTCGGGCCTCGCCGCGGGCGATCAGGTGGTGACGTCGCTCGACAGCCCGGACATCAAGGCGGGAGCCGCCGTGCGGGTCTCACCTCCGTGATCCGCCTGGAGAAGATCTGCCGCACGTATCAGCTCGGCGGCCAGCCGGTGCACGCACTGGTGGACATCGACGAAGAGGTGAAGACGGGCGAGCACGTGGCGATCATGGGGCCCTCGGGCTCCGGCAAGTCGACGCTTCTCTACCTCCTCGGCTGCCTCGACCGCCCCGACAGCGGCTCCTATTTCCTCGACGGCCGCGACGTGGCCCGCCTGTCCGACGAGGAGCTGACCGGCATCCGGCGCAACCTGATCGGCTTCGTCTTCCAGTCCTTTCATCTCGTCCCCCGCCTGACCGCCGCCGAGAACGTCGAGCTGCCGATGGTCTTCGCCGAGGTGGCGCGGGCCGAGCGGCGGCAGCGGGTGGCGGCGGCGCTGGAGTCGGTGGACCTCGCGGACCGCGCGGACCACCGGCCGGATCAGCTCTCCGGCGGCGAGCGCCAGCGGGTGGCTCTCGCCCGCGCCATGGTGATGAGCCCGCGCCTCCTCCTCGCCGACGAGCCGACCGGCAACCTGGACACCACCTCCGGCCGCCAGATCCTCGATCTCCTCGATCGCTTGAACGATCAGGGGGTGACGGTCGTCGTGGTGACGCACGATCCGACCGTGGCGTCGCGCGCGGAGCGTGTCATCGTCCTGGTCGACGGCCGCGTCGCCCGCCGCCTCGCCGGCTCGGACGTGGCGCGGACCCCGAATCTGCTGGCGGCGCCGGAGGCGGTGGCGTGAGCCGGAGCATGACCGGTGGCGTGAGCGGCGGCCGCCCTCCCAACCCGGGACGTTGCCCCGGGCTGAGGGAGCCCGGGCCTTCGGCCCTTCCCCCAGCCAGGAGGGGCCGATGACCGCCTCCGATCTCTTCCGCTTCTCCTTCGGCGCGCTCTCCGGCCACCGGTTGCGGACCTTCCTGTCGCTCCTCGGCATGGCGATCGGCGTCGCGGCGGTGGTCGCGCTGACCGCTCTCGGCGAAGGCGCGCGGCGCTATGTGATCGACCAGTTCGCCAGCATCGGCACGAACCTGCTGATCATCGTCCCCGGCAAATCGGAGACCACCGGCATCCCCGGCGTCGGCGGCGCGACGCACGATCTCACGCTGCTCGATTCGCAGACCATCCTGCGCACGGTTCCGGAGGCGGAGAAGGTGGTGCCGATGGTGGTCGGCACGGAGTCAGTGGCGTTCGGGGCGCGGCGGCGGCAGGTGCCGGTCGCGGGCACGACGCACGAGTTCCTGGAGGTGCGCAAGCTTGCGATGGGGCACGGCGACTTCATCCCGGCCGAGGACATCGAGCGCGGCCGATCGGTGGTGGTGCTCGGCTCCAAGGTGGCGCGCGAGCTGTTCGGCGCCGAGGAGCCGGTGGGGCAGATCGTGCGCATAGGAAGCTGGCGGATGCGGGTGATCGGCATCCTTTCCCAGCGCGGCGTGCAACTCGGCATGGACCTCGACGACCTGGCGATCGTGCCGGTGGCGACCGGCATGCGCATGTTCGACCGCCGCTCGCTGTTCCGCATCATGGTCCAGGTGCGCAGCACCTCCGCGCTCGTGCCGGCCAAGGAGAAGGTGGTCAAGCTGCTCGGCCAGCGCCACGGCGGCGAGGAGGATGTGACGGTGCTCACCCAGGACGCGGTGGTCGCCACCTTTTCGCAGATCCTCGGCGTGCTCACGCTGGCGGTCGGCGCGATCGCCGCGATCTCGCTCTCGGTCGCCGGCATCGGCATCATGAACGTGATGCTGGTCTCGGTCTCGGAGCGCACTCGCGAGGTCGGCCTGCTGCGCGCGGTCGGCGTCGGCCGGCGGCAGGTGATGATCGTCTTCCTCACCGAGGCGGCGCTGCTCTCCGGAGCCGGCGGCCTGCTCGGCCTCGCCGTCGGCTGGCTGGCGGTGCGCCTGATGGTGCAGCTCTATCCGGCGCTGCCGGCGAGCCCGCCGCTGTGGGCGGTCTTCGCCTCGTTCGGCCTGGCTCTCGGGGATGGAATCGTCTTCGGCCTGCTGCCGGCGCGGCGCGCGGCACGGCTCGATCCGGTGCTGGCGCTCGCGGCGCGGTGAGACGGGAGACAAGCAGACCATGCGCGACCTCCTCCGCCTCGCCCTCGGCTCCGTGCTCGGCCACAGGTTGCGCTCTCTCCTCTCGATGGTGGGCATCGCGATCGGCATCGCCTCGGTGATCCTGCTCACCTCGATCGGCGAGGGGACGCGGCGCTTCATGGTCGGCCAGTTCACCCAGTTCGGCACCAACCTGATGGGCATCCATCCGGGCAAGACGCAGACCACCGGCATCCCCGGCGTCTTCGGCGGCACGACGCGCAAGCTGACCCTCGACGACGCGCAGGCGGTGGGCCGGGTGGCGGGGATCGAAGAGGTGGTGCCGGTGGCGTTCGGGTCGGCGCGCATCGAGGTCAGCAACGACCAGAGCAGCCGAGCGCGCCGGATCATCATCTACGGCGTGACGCCGAACGTGCCGCGGGCCTGGAAGTTCGACGTCCGCCAGGGATCGTTCTGGCCGGCCGGCGATCCGCAGCGCGGCGCGCAGGTGGCGGTGCTCGGTCCGAAGGCGAAGCGCGAGCTGTTCGGCGAGGCGAACGCGCTCGGCCGCTTCGTGCGCATCGCGGGCACGCGCTTCCGGGTGATCGGCGTGATGTCGTCGAAGGGGCAGTTCCTCGGCTTCGACATCGACGACTCGGCCTACATCCCGATCGCGAGCGCGATGAAGCTGTTCAATCTCCCGGAGCTCAACGAGATCGACGTGGTCTACACCCACGCCGGCATCGCCAAGCGGGTGGAGAACGACATCCGCCGCGTGCTGACCGAACGGCACGGCAGCGAGGACTTCTCGGTGACCACCCAGGCGGCGATGCTGGAGGTGTTCGGCAACGTGATGAACGTGGTGACCATGGCGGTCGGCGCGATCGGCGGCATCTCACTCCTGGTCGGCGCGATCGGCATCCTGACCATGATGTGGATCGCGGTCGGCGAGCGGACGGCGGAGATCGGACTGGTGCGGGCGATCGGCGCGACGCGGCGGCAGGTCCACATCCTTTTCCTGACCGAGGCGGCGGCGCTGTCGACTGCGGGAGGAGCGCTCGGCGTCCTCGCCGGCATGGGCGTCGCCGCCCTCCTCCGCCTTGCGGTACCCGGGCTGCCGGTCTCCACACCTCCGCTCTTCGTGGCCCTCGCGGTCGGCGTCAGCCTGCTCACCGGTCTCCTCTCCGGCCTGCTGCCGGCCCGCCGCGCCGCCGCTCTCGATCCGATCGAGGCGCTCCGGACGGAGTGACCGAAGAGGCACGGTGACGATCCTCGTCGCCGAGCCTTCCCACGGCCGAGGGGTTTTCCCGTTGGCATATGATCCGGGTCCATGTCTCCTGCAAAGGTTGCGATTCCGTCGTCTGATCCGTCTGCGCCCCGCGTGCAGCGCCCGCCGGCCGAGGTGCTCTATGCCGATGAGCTGGCCCGGCTCGCCGCCGCCGACGATGGGCCGAAGCCGCCGGGGTGGCACCTGTCGCTGCATGCGGTCCGCCGCTTCATCGTCGGCGACGAGAAGCTCCGCACCCGCCGCAAGTTCGTCGGCAATCCGTCTCTCGTCGACCGCGCCATGGTCACCCTGGCGACCAGCCGCGGCCTGATGCTGGTGGGGGAGCCGGGGACGGCGAAGTCGCTCCTCTCCGAGCTGCTGGCGGCGGCGATCTCGGGCTGCTCGACGCTGACCATCCAGGGCGGCGCGTCGATCACCGAGGATCAGATCAAGTACTCGTGGAACTACGCCCTGCTGGTCGCCGAAGGGCCGGCGCCGCGCGCCCTCGTGCCGGCGCCGCTCTACTCCGGCATGAAGCTCGGCCGGATGGTGCGCTTCGAGGAGATCACCCGCTGCCCGCTGGAGGTGCAGGACTCGCTGCTCTCGGTGCTCTCCGACCGCGTGCTCGCCGTGCCGGAGCTGTCGGGCGACGAGGCGATGCTCTTCGCGCGCGAAGGGTTCAATGTCATCGCCACCGCCAACACCCGCGACCGCGGGGTCAACGAGATGTCGAGCGCGCTCAAGCGGCGGCTCAACTTCGAGACCATCTTCCCGATCCCCGACTTCGCCACCGAGCTGGCTCTGGTGCGCGAGGAGACGGAGCGGCTGCTGCGCGACTCCGGCGTGCCGGTGGCGCCGGACGAGGACGTGCTGGCGGTGCTGGTCACCACCTTCCGCGAGCTGCGCGCCGGCGAGACCGACGGCGGCCAGGCGATGGAGCGGCTGAGCACGGTGCTGTCGACCGCCGAGGCGGTGGCCGTGGCGCATGCGGTCGGGGTGCGCGGCTGGTTCCTGCGCGGCGGCCCGGGGACCGCGGCCGACGTGGTGGAGTGCCTGGCCGGCACGGCGGCGAAGGACAACGCGGAGGATCTCAAGCGCCTGCGCCGCTATCTGGAGCAGCGCGTGGCCCGGCGCTCCGGCCAAGCCTGGCAGGGCCTGTACGCGGCGCGCCACCTGCTGCCGGGGTGATGGCCCATGCCGCAATTGCCGCCGGAAGCGCCTCTTCACGTACTCGGCGTCCGCCATCACAGCCCGGCCTGCGCGCGCCTGGTGGGCGCCGCGATCCGTTCGCTCCGCCCGCGCCACGTGCTGATCGAAGGGCCGGCCGACATGAACGACCGCCTGGGTGAGCTGCGTCTCGGCCATACGCCGCCGGTCGCGCTGTTCACCTACCATCGCCACGCCGGACAGGTGCGCGCCGGCTGGTCGCCGTTCTGCCGCCATTCGCCGGAGTGGGTGGCGCTGGAGGCCGCGGCGGAGGTGGGCGCGGCGGCCAGCTTCATGGACCTCCCCGGCTGGTCGAAATCCTTCGCCGAGGTGAGCAACCGCTACGGCGACCGGCCGCTGCGCGACCGCTACGGCGAGGTGTCGGCGGCGCTCTGCCGGCGCTTCGGTGTCGACGGGACGGATGCCCTCTGGGACCATCTCTTCGAGCAGCCGATGCCGCTCGAGGAGCTCGCCGCCCGGCTCGACGAGTACTTCCTGGCGATCCGCGGCGACGATCCGCCGGACGACAGCGACGCGCCGCGGGAAGACTTCATGCTCCGCTCCCTCGGCTGGGCGCTCGCCGACGCCGAGCGCCATGGCGGCGCGGTGGTGGCGGTCTGCGGCGGCTTCCACGCGTCGGCCCTGCGCCGGCTCGCCCGCCCCGATCCGGCCGCCGCGGAGCCTCCCGCCGTGCCGCCGCCCGAGGACGGCGCGCGCCATGGTACCTATCTCGTGCCGTATTCGTTCCACCGCTTGGACAGCTTCGTGGGCTACGACTCGGGGATGCCGTCGCCGGCCTTCTACGACGCGGTCTGGGAGCTCGGACCCGAGCCGGCCGCGGAGGCGATGCTGCGCGCCGCCGTCGAGCGCCTCCGCGGCCGGCGCCAGCACGTCTCGCCGGCCGACCTGATCGCCTGCTCGACGCTTTCCGGCGCCCTGGCGCGGCTCCGCGGCCACCGCAGCCTGACCCGCATCGACCTGCTCGACGGCATCGCCGCGGCGCTGGTCAAGGACGGCCTCGAGGCGCCGCTGCCGTGGAGCTACCGCGGAACGCTCCGTCCGCGCACCGATCCGCTGCTCGTCGAGGTGATGGCCGCCTTCTCCGGCGAGCGCTCCGGCGCCCTCGCGGCGGGCACGCCGCGGCCGCCGCTCCTCGGCGACGTGATGGAGCGGCTCGCCGCCCTCGACCTCGCGCCACGGCGGGAGGGGCGCGACGTGACCCTCGACCTGACGCAGGAGGCCAGCCGCGAGCGGAGCCGTGCTCTGCACCGGCTGCGCGTGCTGGCGATCCCCGGCTTCCGCCGCGAGCGCGGCCCGGCCTGGGCCACCGACGCCGAGCTGACCGAGGTCTGGCGCCTCCGCGAGGTCTTCGAGGCCGAGTCGATGCTGATCGAGGCGGCGGCGTGGGGGCCGACCCTGGAGGCCGCGGCGTCAGCGCGCCTGGCCGAGCAGCTCCTCGCCGCCGGCGGGAATCTGGCGGCGCTCGCCGATCTGCTCGGCGAGGCGGTGTTCGCCGGCTTCGTGGGACCCGGCGGCCTGGGGGAGCGCATCCTCGCGCTGGTGGCCGACGGCGTGCAACGCGAGCCGTCGTTCTCCGCGCTCGGCGCCGCGGCGGCCCGCCTGCTGGCCCTGTGGCAGCACGACGAGCTGTTCGGCGCCCGCGGCGCGGCGGCGCTCGGCGGAGTGCTCGCCGCGGCCTACGACCGCGGCCTCTGGCTGGCTGAAGGGCTCCAGGGACCGACCGCTCCGGCGGACGAAGAGCAGATCGCCGCGGTCGCCGTGCTGCGGGATCTCGTGCGTTCCGGCGGCGGCACGCTGGCGGACGGCGCGCGCGGCAACGCGGTGATGGAGCGCCGCGCCGCCGATGCCGGCGCGCCGCCGGGCCTGCGCGGCGCGGCGTTGGGATTCCTGTGGAGCCTGGGAGTGTTCGCGGCGGATGGGAGCGAGGCGGAGCGGGCGGTCCACGCCGTCCGCTCGGTGGCGCGGCCGGAGACGCTCGGCGACTTCCTGGCCGGCCTCTTCGCCCTCGCCCGCGAGGAGGTGCTGGCCGCCGAGGGCCTGCTCGCGGCGCTCGACGAGGCGGTGTGCGATTTCGGCCAGCCGGATTTCCTGATCGCCCTGCCGTCGCTCCGCCTCGCCTTCTCCTACTTTCCACCGCTGGAGCGCGAACGCATCGGCGTCCTCGCCCTGCGCCGTCATTCCGGGGACCCGGCGGACCTGCGCGGCTTGATGACGCTCGATGTCGCGGCCGGCGAAGTCGCCCGCGGCTTGGCCGTCGAAGACGCGGTCTCCGCCACCGCCGCGCGCTATGGCCTGGAGGACGGCCGGCCATGAGCGATCTCGCACCGCTCCAGCGCTGGAGGCTCCTGCTCGGAGACGCCGCCGAGGGCAGTCTCGGAGGCGCTGGCGAGGCTGGCGGCGGGAACCCCGACCTGCTTGCGATGGACGCCGCGCTCTCCTGGCTCTACGGCCGCGACCGGCGCCTCGCCGACCGCGATGTGCGTGAGCGCTCCGGCGGCCGCGGGCCATCGGCGCTCAGCGTGCCGGACTGGATCTCCGAGATCCACCGCCTGTTTCCCAAGGAGACCATCGAGCGCCTGGAGCAGGACGCGGTGGAGCGCTTCGCGATCGACGAGGTGGTCACCAACCCCGCCGTGCTCGCCCGCGTCGAGCCCAACGAGGTGCTCCTCGCCGCCGTGCTGCGCACCAAGCACCTGATGAATCCGGAAGTCCTGGCGATGGCCCGCAAGCTGGTCGCCGAGGTGGTGCGCCGGCTGATGGAGAAGCTCGCCCGCGAGGTGCGGCAGACCTTCTCGGGAGCCCTCGACCGCCGCCGCCGCTCGCCGCTCAAGGTGGCGCGCAACCTCGACTTCCGGCGCACCCTGAAGGCGAACCTCCGCCACTGGTCGCCCGGCGACCGCAAGCTCACCGTCGAGCGGGTGTACTTCTGGTCGCGCACCCGCCGCTACACGGACCGCTGGCAGATCGTCCTGCTGGTGGACCAGAGCGGCAGCATGGTGTCGTCGGTGATCCACGCCGCCGTCACCGCCGCCTGTCTGTGGGGGCTGCCCGGCATGCAGACACATCTGGTGGCCTTCGACACCCAGGTCGTCGATCTCACCGGCAGCACCGACGATCCGGTCGAGCTGCTGCTGCGCGTGCAGCTCGGCGGCGGCACCGACATCGCCAAGGCGGTGGCCTATGCGGCGGGGCTGCTGGAGACGCCGCGGCGGTCGATCGTGGTGCTCATCACCGACTTCTATGAAGGGGGCTCGGCGTCTGAGCTCGTGCGGTCGGTCAAAGCGCTCTGCGAGCAGGGCACGCAGGTGCTGGGCCTCGCGGCGCTCGACGAGAGCGCGAACCCGGTCTACGACCGCGGCCTCGCCGGCCGGCTGGTGCAGGTGGGCGCGCACGTCGGCGCCATGACGCCGGGCGAGCTGGCCGCCTGGATCGCCGAGAAGGTGCGCGGGTGAGATCCGATCTGCTGAGCCTCACCATCGAAGGGATCACCGCCCTCGCCAACGCCGGGCTGGTGAAACGCGCCCAGAAGGAGATCGAGCAGGGCAAGGGACCGGAGATCGGCGAGGACGCCGAGGGCACGGTGCACGGCGCCTTCGCCGACGGCGTCACCACGCGCCTGCCGCCGGGGACGCCGCTGCGCGAGGCCTTCTGCTCCTGCGGCGCCCAAGGGGTCTGCCGCCACCGCGTGGCGGTCGCCCTCGCCTACCCGGCCTGGCATGCGGCGCAGCAGGGTTCAGCCGGCGGAGAGCCGGCCGTGGCTGCAACCGCGGGCTCACCAGGGGAGATCGGTGACGATGCCCTGCTCGCCCGCCTCGGCCGCAAGCTGCTCGACCGCGCCCGCGACCTGGCGCGCGGCGGCGTGACGGTCGAGGTCCGCCGGCCCGACGCGACGGAGCCGATCGCCACCGCCGCCCTGCCGTCCTGCACTGTCCGTTTCCTCGTGGCCAATGATCCCGCCTGGGCGCGCTGCGACTGCACGGCGCGCCAGGACTGCGAGCACGTCGCCCTCGCCGTCTGGGCCTTCCGCGCCGCCGATGCCCGCGACCCCACGGCGCGGCGGCTGATCGTCGGCCTCGCGCCGGTCGTCCCCGTCGATGCGAAGGAGCCGGAGCAGCCGTCCGCGCTTGCCAGCGCCGTCCGGCTGGGAGAGGAAATCCTGCTCGGCGGCGTCGTCCACGGCCGCGAGTCGCTCGCGCAGCGCTTCGCCCTCTGCCGCGAAGGGCTCCACGCCGCCAGGCTGACCTGGCCGCTCACCGCGCTCGACGATCTGGAAGAGGCGCTGGCCGCCTACCGCGCGCGGAGCGCCCGCTACCGTGCCGAATGGGTGGCCTGGCTGCTCGCCGAGACCGCCGCCCGCGAGCGCGCCGGACGCATTGACGGCGAGTTGCCGGCGTCCTTCGTCCTCGGCCGTGGAGAAGCGATGGAGACGCGCCTCGACCATCTCCAACTCGTCGGCCTGGGAGCCCGCGTCGAAGCCGACGGCCGCGACCGTGAAGCGGCGGTCTACTTCGCTGATCCGGACACCGCCACCGTCCTCGTGCTGCGCCGCCGCTGGAGCTTTCCGGAGGGCGAGGAGCCGCCGGACGCTCCGGCCCTCGGCCGCCGGCGCGCCGGCTCGGTCGCCACCCTCGCCGGTCTGGCGGCCGGCCAGATCGTCACCAAAGTCGCCCGCCGCCGCGCCGACCGCGCCCTGGTCCTCGGCGAGGCGCGCGGCGGCGTGACCTCGGTGACTCCGCAGGCCGGAGCCTGGGAGAGCCTGCCGCCGCCTGTACGCGTCACCCGTCTGGCCGACCTCGCCGCCTCCTGGAAAGCGCGCCCGCCGCGTCTCCTCCGGCCGCGCGTGCAGGCCGAAGACGTCCACGCCGTCGCCGTGCAGGCGGTCGAGGGCTTGGCCTTCCAGCCGGCCAGCCAGACCCTGGTCGCCGCGCTCCGCGACGCCGATGGTGTCGTCCTCCGCCTCGCCCGCCCCTACCGCGCGGTGGCGCCCAATGCCCTGGACCATCTCGCCGCGGCCCTGGCCGGCGAGCACGGCCCGGTGCGTTTCGTGAGCGGCACCCTCCGGCGCCACCTCGGTGGCTTCGAGATCGATCCGCTCGCCGTCGCCTGTGACCGCCTGATCGTCCCGGATATTGTCCCAGACATCACAGATCCGCTCGCGCTAGCCGCCGACCGCGGAGTCGCCGCCGATCCGCCCGTCGAAGCCGCCGCCGCCGAAGCCCTCGGAATCCTCGCCGAGGGCGCGCACCACGGCCTGCGTCACGCCCCTTTCGGCTACCCCGACCGCCTGCGCGCCACCGCCGCCCGGCTCGCTACCGCCGGCCTCACCACCTGCGCCGCCCGCCTCGAAGCCCTGGACGCCACGCTGCGCGCCGCCCGGGGCGGCGAAGAGTCTTCCTGGCCCATCGCGGCTGCGGCGTGGATGGATGCCGCGATTCGTCTGGAGCTGGTGCGGGAGGTGGTGTGAGGATGTCGAGACAAGGGCCGGTTATGTCGAAAAAACCGGAGGTTTTGCAGAGAAACCCGGAACATATGTCGAGACAACGACGAGATTCTCGACATTTGAGAAGAGATCCGCTGTCGATCTGAAGATGGATGTCGAGAATCTATGGGCAAAGGCAGAGAATATAGAGAATTAAGCGGAGAAAAGTCAGGCTGACGCAGAGAAAGTTGCCCCAAATGCAGAGAGTTGCGCGGGCCGAGACGCCCGCTGCACGACGGCGGCCGTGAATTGCGGCGTGAACGCGGAGAATTGCGCGAATGTCTCGACATGAGCTGCCCTCTCTCCTTGCGCCGAGCGGAGGAGGGACGTTGAGGGGGCGGGTGGCGGAAGGGCGTGACTCGGTTTCGCGACAGGAACCTACAACCCAAAGTTACACAGATCATCCACCCGCAGCGCTTCGTGGCCGACGCTGTAGCGGCCCTGGGAGCTCATGCGGAGACCGACCCAGCCCTGGGCGTGCTGACCGTCCTGGTGCCAGAGGTCGATCATCAGCCAGCCGTAGGGGTTGGGGACGGGGATGGAATCGCCGCCGACCTTCGCCCGCTGGGTGGTGAGCGGGAAGGCATGGCTGTCCGGGATCTGCGTCGGGTTCTCCTGCTCGTCGAAGGCGAGGAGCTGGTATTCGCCGAGCGGCGCCCAGGAGGGACTCTTGACGCAGTCGGTGCCGGTCGTTTCCTTGGACCGGTTGTCGCGCCAGACCACGAGGTCGGTGTCGCCGAAGTAGGCGCCGCCGTCGATGTAGCGGGCGTAGTAGAGGCTGGAGAGCGGCGCCCGGCCGTCGCGGGCGTCGAAGTCGACGTAGCGGCCATAGAAGGTGTAGTCGCCGTTTCCGAAGGCGCCGGCGTCGGCCACGATATGCACCATCGTCTCGCTGTCCGCGCGCACGTTCTTGCGGTCGACGTAGATCACATCACCCCAGAGCACGTTGCTGTTGCTCGCCACCCCGGTGCCGCCGGTGGCGAAGTATTTCGGATCGGCGGGGGTGTTGGCGCTGGTGCCGACGGTGAACGGGGTGCAGCGGTTGACCGAGTCGATGGTGATGTAGCCGACGGCGAGATTCGTCTCCGGCCGCGCGCTGCCCAGGCAGCGCGCCTCCTGCTTCGCCGGGCGGCTTGCCGGTAGGGAGATCGGGACGGGCCGGCCGGTGTGGGCGGCGCGCAGGCTGTCGCGGTCCGCGGCGGCGAGCGCCGGCAGGTCCTGCGTCGGCACCACGTGCGGCCCGGTCGCCGAGCCGCAGCCCGGGAAGTCGCCGGTCACCAGCGAGAGCGCGCCGGTCGGGCTGATCCCCGGGCCGGTGCGCGGCAGGGTACCGCTGAAGAGGTCGCGCACGTTCAGCGTCTGCACGTCGAAACCGGTCAGGTAGATGTCGAAGGCGAGCGTCGGAACGCCCCAGTCGGTCCACAGCACCATCCGCGCGAGGGCCGGCTTGGAGGAGGCGTTGTTGACCGAAAGCAGGGTGGTGACCCCCTGCGGATCGCTCAGGTCGACCTCGAAATAGGGCACCAGCAGGGTCGCCGCCGGCTGATTGGCGACCCGGCAGGTCCCCGACAGCACTCCCGCCGCGGCCGGCCCCTCGAGGCAGGCGGCGAGGAAGATTCCGAGGAGGACTGCGGTTAGACTACGCCTATGAGTGAGACTCTCGTTCAAATCGGTTCTCCCGGTCGCCGTGAGGGTCGGCCCGAGTGGCTGCGGATCCGCCTCGCGACCCCCGCTTCATACCACAAGGTCCGCGCCTTGGTGGATCGTTTGAATCTGCATACGGTGTGCCAGGAAGCGCACTGTCCGAATATCTATGAGTGCTGGGGTGAGCATGGCACCGCGACTTTCATGATCCTCGGCGACGTCTGCACCCGCCGTTGCGGCTTCTGCGCCGTCACCTCGGGACGCCCGCAGGACGATGTCGACGCCGGAGAGCCGGAGCACGTGGCGGAGGCGGTCGAGACCATGGGGTTGCGGCACGCCGTCATCACCTCCGTCGACCGCGACGACCTGCCCGACGGCGGCGCCCGCCACTTCGCCCAGGTCATCGCGGCGATCCACCGCCGCAATCCCGGCTGTGCCGTGGAGGTCCTCACGCCCGATTTCCGCGGCGTTCCGGACGCCCTGGACATCGTTCTCGCCGCGGCCCCGGAGGTCTTCTCCCACAACATGGAGACCGTCCCCCGCATGTACAGGCGAGCCCGCCCCGGCAGCCGTTACGACCGCAGCCTCGGACTCCTCGCCGAAGCCGCCCGCCGCCGTGACGACGGAGCATATACCGGCCGGGTGAAGACCGGAATCATGGTCGGCATCGGCGAGAGGCCTGACGAGGTGCAGGCGACGCTGCGCGACATCCGCGGCGCCGGGGTCGAGATCCTGACCATCGGCCAGTATCTCCAGCCGACGCCCAAGCATCTGCCGGTCGACCGCTGGGTGCACCCCGACGAGTTCGCCCACTACAAGGAGTCGGCCCTGGCGCTTGGCTTCGCCCATTGCGAGTCAGGGCCGTTGGTGCGCAGCAGCTACCACGCCCACGAGCACGTCGGGCCGGCGGCGATGCCCGGAGCCTCCGCGGCGGTTCCGATTGCGCCTCTCCCCGCCACCCGATAGAATCCGGGAATCCGGGCCCGGCATCTGTGACGTCTCCGATCCGCCCGGATTCCCGGAAAGAGTGGAAGAGCGAGAATGAGCGAGCCCGCCCAGCAGGAAGAAGTCCGCATCCGTCCGCTCGACGAGCTGGACATCACGGCCATTGTCGGCATCGATGAGAAGATCAGCGGCCAGTACCGGCCGGAAGTTTGGGAGCGCCGGATCAGTTATCACCTGCGGCGGGACCCCGACTCGTGTGTCGTCGCCGAAGTGGGCGGCCGGGTGGTGGGGTTCATGCTGGGCGAGGTTCGTTCCGGCGAGTTCGGCCTTGAAGAGCCCACTGGATGGATCGAGGTGCTCGGCGTCGACCCGGGCTCCCGCGGCCAGTCGGTCGGCCGCAAGATGGCTGAAGCGATGTTGGACTACTTTCGGACACAGGGAGCCCACAGCGTCCGCACGCTGGTCGACGAGGACCGCGCGGAGCTCGCCGGCTTCTTCAGCTCGCTCGGGTTCGAGCCTTCGAGCTTGCGGCCGTTTGTCCGTACCTTATAGGAATGACAGCGATGAGCATGAAGACGACCACTCTGCCGAAGCCCTACCACGCGGCCGTCCGCGCGTGGCAGGAGGAGTACCTTCCCGACTATGACTTCCTGCTCGACAACTGGGAGAAGCACTTTCCGACCGACTCCAAGTTCGAGCTCTGCGCCTACCGGCAGATGGGCATGTGCACGGAGATCGAGTGCGGCGACATGAAGGGCAAGCCGAAGTTCACCCACGCCGCCGACATGCTTCCCGAGCAGGCGCACCACCTGTTCGGCGCCATCCGCGCGCAGGCGTCGACCGAGTTCGGCTCCATCCAGCAGCACCGCCTCACCCTCGCCCGCGCCCAGGAGGAGGAGGAGCAGTTCTGGATCCTGCGCATGATGGCGGAGGAGCTGCGCCACGGCTATCAGATGCTCCACCTGCTGGTCGAGGACGACTGGAGCATCGTCTCCAAGGAGAGCCACACCGACCTCGTGGAGGGCATCCTGTCGATGAATACCGGCTCCCACCTGCTGGGGGCGTTCAACATCGACTTCGACTCCTTCATCGACAACGTCGTCTTCTGTGGCCTGATCGACCGCGTCGGCAAGTACCAGCTCGCCATGCAGAAGGCGAGCGCCTACGCGCCGATGGCCGAGAGCATGCCGCAGATGTTGCGCGAGGAGGCCTTCCACCTCGCGGCCGGTGTAGTGCCGATGCGCCGCTGGGTGACCGCCGCAGCCAAGGGCGGCAGCTTCGTCACCATGCAGGACCTCCAGAAGGCGTTCAACAAGTGGGTGCCGCGCGCCTATGAGATGTTCGGCGACGAGCGCGGAGGCGGCACCAACGTGCGCTTCGGTCTGAAGCCGATGAAGAACGCCGAGGCGCAGGCGCAGTACCGCGAGGAGATCGAGAAGGTGGTCCGCGATCTCAACCTGCGGTATGTGCGGGCGCTCGACGCGAAGCTTTCGACCAGCGAGGCCGAGCAGCTCCTCGACCGTCTCCTCACCGAGGGCGGCGCTTCGGCCGATGATCTCCTGCGTCTGCCGCACCCCGACTACTTCCGCCGCCGCGGCGTCCCCGCCTTCCGCATGGTGGGCTCCGGCGGCGAGACTTTCACCGACGTCCCGTCCTATCTCCGGCACCTGATCCGTACGCTGCCCGACGCCTACCGCGCCAGCCGCGATTTCAAGGACTACGTCGAGCTGCTGACCCAGGTCCACGACGGCACCCTCAAGATCGAGGAGGCCACGTCCCGCATGCCCGCTCTGCGCCGTGTCGGCGGCGCCTGCGCCTGCTCGAAGGCGGTGCGCTGGGTGGTGGACGAACCACAGCTTCAGGCAGCAAGCTGATCAACCGGCGCCGGGGGGCAAGAGATGAGCGTGTTCAATCGCCTGCTGGTCACCACTCTGCCCCTCGTGCCGAAATTCATCGTCGGCCGGGTGGCGGCGCGCTATGTGGCCGGCGCGACTCTCGAAGAAACATTGGACGTCGTCCGCCGGCTCAACTCCGAAGGCGCGATGGCCACCATCGACGTCCTCGGCGAAGAGGTGAGCCAGCGGGAGAAGGCGACCGCTGCCGTCGAGGAGTACATCCGGGTCTTCCAGGCCATCGAGCAGCAGAAGCTCGACGCCAACGTCTCGGTCAAGCCCACCCTCCTCGGTCTCAAGATCGATGAGGGCTTCTGCCGCGACAACATCGGCCGCATCGCCGAGGTGGCCAGCAAGTTCGGCAACTTCGTCCGCATCGACATGGAGGACAACACCACCACCGATGCGACGCTGCGCATCTACCGCGAGTTGCACGGCCGCCTGGGCAACCTGGGGTGCGTGCTGCAGGCCTACATGCGGCGCACCCTGCGCGACATCGACGAGCTGCCGGCGGAGAAGCCGAGCGTCCGCCTGTGCAAGGGGATCTACGTCGAGCCGCGGAAGATTGCCTGGAAGGGCTACGACACGGTGCGGGCCAACTACGTCGCCGCCCTGGAGAAGCTGCTGGTGCGCGGGATCTACGTCGGCATCGCCACCCACGACGAATACCTGGCGGCGCAGGCGGTCGCGCTGGTCGACAAGCATGGTGTGGAGCGCGACCGCTACGAGTTCCAGATGCTCCTCGGGGTGGACGACGAGCTGCGCCGGATCCTCGTCGCCGGTGGCCATCGCCTGCGAGTTTATGTCCCTTACGGCCGTGACTGGTATCCTTATTCTATGCGTCGCTTGCGTGAGAACCCCGAAGTCGCCCGTCACGTCCTGCGTGCTCTGATCTCCGGACGCTGATCATGGATGATCGCCACCGGTCCGACTCCCGCGATCCCCATCGCACGGCCGACGCCGAGACGGGGGAGATGTCATCGCAGGAAAGCGGGCTGACCCAGACCTTCCAGAACGCCAGCCGGGGGCGGGCGGATCAGGAGCTGGGGCTCATCGACGCCGAAGCGGACATCATTCTCATCTCCCATCCCGAGAGCCAGCGCCTCGGCTCGCGCTTCCGCCTCTCCCCGGGGAGCACGATGGAGATCGGCCGTTCCGCCTCGGTGCGCATCAGCCTCCCGGAGGTTCTTTCCCTCTCGCGCAAGCATGCCCGCCTGCGCTACGCCGGCGCGGCGGTGACGATCGAGGATCTGGGGAGCACCAACGGCACCTACGTCAACGGGCAGCCGATCCACGGCCGCACCATCCTGAGGAGCGGCGACCGTTTCCAGACCGCCGCCGTGCACTTCAAGTTCCTGCACGAGCAGGACGTCGAGAGCGCCTACCATCTGGCCATCTATGAGCTGGTGGCGCGCGACGGGCTGACCGAGATCTACAACAAGCGGAAGTACGAAGAGGAGGTCCAGCGCGAGCTCGCCCGGGCCTTGCGGCACCACCGGCCGCTGTCGCTGATCATCTTCGACCTCGACGAGTTCAAGCAGATCAACGACACCTACGGCCACCTCTGCGGCGACTTCGTCCTCAAGCAGGTGGCCTCGCTGGCGCGCGATCTGGTCCGTCCCGAGCAGGTGCTGGCCCGGGTGGGAGGCGACGAGTTCGTCATCCTCGCTCCCGAGACCGGCGCCGCCGGCGCGGAAGCGCTGGCCACCAAGCTGCGCGACCGCATCATCAGCCTCGACCACCGCTACGGCGACCTGCGCATCGTGATCACCTGCTCCTTCGGTGTCGCCGAGCTGACGGACACCATCACCACCTCGCAGGATCTCTACCGCGCCGCCGACGACGCCCTCCTGCTCGCCAAGCGGAGCGGCCGCAACCGGGTGGCGGTCAACCCGGTGCCCTAGAGACGCCAAAGCGACGCCGTCCTACCGCGCCGCCACCGCCGGCTCGCCGAGCAGATACTGCCGCATGAACTCGATCAGCACCGCCCGCTGGTAGTCCGAGTTGTCCTTCTTCTGAAAGCCGTGCCCCTCGTTCTTGCCGACGAGGTACCAGACCGGCGCGCCGTTGGCCTGCACCTTGGCGACGATCCGGTCCGATTCCGAGAGCGGCACGCGAGGATCGTTCGCTCCCTGGACCACGAGCAGCGGCCGGGTCATCTTGTCGACGTGGTTGGCCGGCGCGATCGACTCCAGAAAAGCGCGCATCTTGGGGTCCCGCTCGTCGCCGTACTCCACCCGGCGCTGGTCGCGGCGGTATTCGCTGGTGTTCTCCAGGAAGGTCACGAAGTTGCTGATCCCCACCGTGTCGAAGGCGCAGCGCAGCCGCGGGCTGTAGTGCATCAGCGTGGCCAGCACCATGTAGCCGCCGTAGGAGCCGCCGGCGACCATCACCCGCGAGGCGTCGAGGTCGGGCTGGGTGGCGATCCAGTCGAGGAGCGCGCCGATGTCCTTCACCGAGTCCTCGCGCTTCTCCCAGTTGTCGAGCTTGAGGTAGCTCTTGCCATAGCCGTTGGAGCCGCGGACGTTGGGCTCGATCATGACCAGGCCGAGCTCGTTGATGAAGTAGTCGTAGCTGCCGCCGAAGTCGGGCCGGGTCTGCGCCTCCGGGCCGCCGTGGATGTTGATGTAGACCGGGCGGGGCCCCTTGAAACGGCCGGCGGGCGGCCGGAAGACGAAGGCGGGGATGGTCCGCTTCTTGCCCGGCGCGACCTCGTCGAAGGTCGGGAAATGCACCAGCGTCGCCAAGGGGAGCTGTTCGGCGTTGAGACCGCCGATCTCGCTCTCGGTCCAGCGCTCCAGGCGCTTGGAGTCGATGTCGTAGGAGTAGGCGTCGGCCGGCGACTGCGCCCAGCTCATCGAGAAACCGATCTCGTGCGAGCCGGGACGGAACTTGAGGCCGGCGGCGACGCCGGGAGGCAGCTCGGGAGACGGGAAGGCCCTGCTGTTCGGATCGCTGCTGTTCGGATCGACAATGTGCAGCCGGCTGTAGCCGTCCTCATTGGTGAAGAACGCCAGGCGGTTGCCATCGTCCGAGAGATCGAGCGACTCCACGTCCCACGGTGTGTCGCCGGAGAGCACCGTCGTCTTGCCGCTCGCGAGATCGACCCGGACGACACGGAGGAACTCGCTGTCCTTGTCGGAGGTGGCGAAGAGGCTGCGGCCATCCCTGGCCCAGCGCGCGGCCTGCCAGGAGACCGTCGTCTCGCCCGGCTTCGCCCGCGGCGTCAGGTCGTGGACCGTGCCGGACGCGACGTCGATCCAGTGCAGATAGGTCTCGTTGGCCGAGACCTCCTCGTCGACCAGCACGCTGCGATCGTCCGGGCTCCATTCGAGAACCGTCCAGGACCCATGGGCCTCGGCGACCCGCCGTTCGCTGCCGGCGGCTCCCGGATCGGCGACATAGAGGTCGGTGTCGCGGCCGTTGCGGGCGTTGCTCGTGTAGGCGAGCAGCTTGCCGTCGTGCGACCAGGTTGGATTCTCATAGCGGCTCTTGCCGTCCGTGAAGCGGCGGGTGGTGCCGGCTTTGCGGTCGAGCAGGAACATCTGGTAGTTCTCAGCGCCGCCTTCATTGACGCTGAACACGATCTGGGAAGGGTTGCCGGGCCGGGCGCGGCCGTTGATCACCGGATCGTTGAAGAACGAAAGCTGGCGGCGGAATCCCAGAGGCGCCGCCACCTCATGGAGCTGCATGCTCTGCGCAAAGCGGGTGCGGATGAGCATCCGGCGGCCGGTCGACGCCCAATCCGTGAAGCTGGCGGTGCGGATGTTCTCGTAGGGCAGGAGGTCACCGACATGCTCCACCGGCACCGGCGGCACGTTCCTGGCGATGATGGTGGCCGGGATCGGCACCATTGGCGCCTGATCGGCGGCCGGCTCCGCGGCCCGCAAAGCGGGAGAGTCGGGGAGGTAGAGGGTGAGCAGCACACCAGCGGCCAGCGCAGCGACGACTCTCGGTCTCATCGGTGATCCTCTCCGGAATGACTGCGTCCGATGTCTGGGTCTACAATGCACGGATGGCCAACGCTCTCCGGGTGTTCTACAACTGCGACCGCTGCCCTGCCTACTGCTGCTCCTACCCGCGGATCCCGGTGGAACCGGAAGACATCGAGCGGCTCGCGCAGTATTTCGACCTCACCCCGGAGGCGGCCGCGCGGAAGTTTACCAAGAAAGGGACCGAACCCGGAGAGGTCGTCCTGCGCCACCTTCCGGACGAGATCTTCGGCACCGCCTGCCGCTTCCTCGACCGCCACACCCGCATCTGCACCATCTACGAAGCGCGCCCCAGCATCTGCCGCGACTACCCGAGCACCGTCCGTTGCGGCTACTACGACTTCCTCTGCTTCGAGAGGAACGCCCAGAACGACCCCGACTTCGTGGCGACGACCTGGCACGGCAAGAAGTAAGGGGTAGGCTGCGGGGCTGGGCCTTTGCGCTGGCAGGGCCGACGGACCGGGGCAAGGAGGTTTTTCCGTACGGCTGACCCCCTGCCAGCGCTATCAAGAAGTGATTCGGTCGAAGGATTCTGCTCTCTCACCCGTTGATGTCCCAAACCATCCAACGACAAGACCAGAATACCCGGGGAGAGTTACGAGGGATATTACGCAGTTGCATTTTTTGTGAAGATACGTTGAAGGCCGGCGCGCACATTCCCTCCTTCTGATATGCTTGACTCGAATGCCCCGAAGGATGCAATTCCGCTGACGGACTCTTGACCTGGACCGATCCCAGGACCGACTTTCCCCGCGTGCTGCGCGAGATCCATATCCGCAATCTGGCCGTCCTGGCCGAGGCCTCCGTGAGCTTCGGGCCGGGGCTCAACATCCTGTCCGGTGAGACCGGAGCGGGGAAGTCGATCGTCGTCGATTCGCTGGGGCTGCTGGCGGGGGCGCGGGCGAGCGCGGAGATGATCCGCAGCGGCGCCGAGGCGCTGACGGTGAGCGGGGTGTTCGAGCCCTCGGGGCAGGAGTGGCGGCATTTGTTGGAGGACGCCGGGCTGGAGGTGGAGGGCGAGGAGGTCCTGGTCCGCCGCGAGATCGCCCGGAGCGGCCGCAACCGCGTCTTCGTCAACGACCAGCCGACCACCCTCCGCCTGCTCACCGATCTGGCTCCCTTCCTGCTACGCATCCATGGCCAGCGCGACGAGCTGGGGCTCATCGAGCCCGAGCTGCAGCGCGGGCTCCTGGACCGGACGGGCGGCGCCGAAGGGGCCGCGCTGTTGCAGGCGGTGGCGGCGGCCTTCGACCAGCACACCCGCCTGGCGGAGCGCCTGGAACGGCTGACCGGCGACGACCGGATGCGCCGCGAGCGGCTCGACCTGCTGCGCTTCCAGGCGGCGGAGATCGACGCCGCCAAGCTGCGGGCCGGCGAGGAGGCGGAGCTGCGCGCCGAGCGCGAGGTGCTCCGCCACGCCGAGGCGATCGCCCATTCGGTCGGTACCTGCTTCTCCCTCCTGTCGGACGACGACAGCTCGGCCCTGGAACGGATCGGCAAGAGCCAGGGGCTGCTGGCGGACGTCGAAGCCTGGGAGCCGCAGGCGGCGGCGTGGTCCGCGGAGCTCGAGGAGCTGCGCATCCGCCTCGCCGACCTCGCCACCACGCTCGGTCGCCGGGTGGACGATCTGGAGGCCGATCCGGACCGCCTGAACGCGGTCGAGGAGCGCCTCTCGCTGCTGGAGCGCATCTTCCGCAAGCACGGCGTGGACAGCGCGGCGGTGCTCGCCCACCGGCAGGAGATCGAGGCCGAGCTGGCCGAGCTCGAAGGGGACGACGCCAACCGCGACGAGCTGGCGGCGAAGGTGAGCGCCGCCTTGGAGGAGTACCGGCAGGCGGCGGGCGCGCTGTCGAAGAAGCGGGACGAGTGGGGGAAGGCCCTGGTGGCGAGCGTCGAGGCGGAGCTGGGGGATCTCGGCCTCGGCCGGGCGCGCCTGGCGGTCAGCCTGGAACGGCGGAAGCGCGGGGACAGCCCGCTGGTGGTCGACGGCTCGGCAGTGGATTTCGGGCGCGAGGGTCTCGACCAGGTGGTCCTGCTCTTCTCGCCGAACCCCGGCGAGGAGCCGCGTCCGCTGGCGCGCATCGCCTCCGGCGGCGAGCTGTCGCGCATCCACCTCGCCTTGCAGCTCGCCTCGCAGGCCGAGTCGGCGCGGCCGACGCTGGTCTTCGACGAGGTGGACACCGGGATCGGCGGCGCCGAGGCCGCGGCCCTGGGGCGCAAGCTCCAGCGCCTGGCGCATGCCCGCCAGAAGGGCATGCCTCTGGGACAGATCCTCGCCGTCACCCACCTGCCGCAGGTGGCGAGCCACGCCGACCTCCACTTCAAGGTGAGCAAGCACGTGGACGACGGGCGGACGAGCGTGCGGGTCGAGGAGCTGGATGCCGAGGCGCGGAGCGAAGAGGTGGCGCGCATGCTCGCCGGCAAGAAGGTGACCCAGCTCAGCCTCTCGCACGCCCGCGAGCTGATCGCCGGCGCGGCGCGGAACCGGAAAGGGTGAGTCTCCCTCCCCTCTGGCACTTCGGCGATCCGCTGGCGCCGCTCCAGGCGGTGCTGGCCCGCGGCGGCGTGCTCGCCATTCCGACCGAGTCGAGCTATGGCCTGGGGGTCGATCCGCGGAACCGCGCCGGGGTGGAGGCGGTCTATCGGATCAAGGGGCGCGAAGGGGGGAAGGGGCTGCCGGTCGTGGTCGCGGACCGCGGACAGCTCGCCGGTTTGGGAATCGATCCGGACCTTCCTATACTGATGCCCCTTTCGGCGTGCTGGCCCGGAGCGCTGACGGTGGTGCTGCCGTCGAGATTGGAGATCCCGGCTGCGATGGGGCAGACGACGTTGGCCGTCCGCGTTCCCGGGCATGCGGAGCTGCGCGGGCTGCTCGCGGCGCTCGGGCACGGGCTGACGGCGACCAGCGCCAACCGCAGCGGCGAGCCGCCGGTGCTGGATCCGGCCGGCGCCGCGGCCCTGCTCGCGGGGGAGGACGCGATGGTGGTGGACGGAGGATTGTTGCCGGGAGGGCTGCCGTCGACGCTGGTGGCAATAGAAGAGTCGGGTCCCGTGGTTCTACGATCAGGGAGTTTTCCTGTCGAATGGCTCCGCGAATGTCTGATGGAGAAAGATGTATGAAGCCGCATCTCCTGATCCTGCTCTTGACCGCCGCCCTGCCGCTGGGGGCCATCCCTGCGATCGCCGCACAAGCGGCGAAAGCCGCCTCCCAGGTACCGCCACCGCCGGCCGGCGGTCCCTCCATCCCCTCGCCGATCGCGCCGCCCCCGACCCCCATCCCCGTGCAGCCGCCGGCCATGCCGGCGCCGTTGCCGACGATCGGCGTCGACGAGGTGCGGACCGGCCAGAAGGGCTACGGCCTGTCCGTCTTCGCGGGCAGCGAGCCGGAGCGCTTCGACGTCGAGGTGATCGGGGTGATGCGCAACCTCCGCCCAGAGCAGAGCTACATCCTGGCGCGCCTGACCGGCCACGACCTGGAGCGCAGCGGTGTGTCGGCCGGCATGAGCGGCAGCCCGGTCTTCCTCGACGGCCGGCTGGCCGGCGCGGTGGCCTTCAGTTGGCCGTTCTCCCACGACGCCATCGCGGGCATCACTCCGATCGACAGCATGCGCGGACTGTCCGCCGCGGCCGGCTTGGCGCCGGTGGGTCCGCCGCCGCCGCCGGTGGAGCTGGCGGTCCTCACCTCCGGGCATCTGCCCAAGGATCTTCTGGAGAGAGAGCTGAAGCGGTTACAGCCGCCGCTGCTCGAAGGCGCCCAATCGGCCGTGTCCTGGGCCACCAGCGGCTTCGGCGAGCTGTCGCAGGGCTTCCTCCATCGTGCGCTCGGCAGCTCGATGCCTTCGGGCAGGGCGGCCCCGTCGCCCGCCGGCATGGCCAAGGACGTCGCCATGGGCGGCGCGGTGGCCGCGGTGCTGGTGGACGGCGATCTGCAGCTCGCCGCTGTCGGCACGGTCACCGACCGCTACGGCGATCAGGTGCTCGCGTTCGGCCATCCGTTCCTCGGCCTGGGCACCGTCAAGGTACCGATGGCCAAAGCCGAGGTGGTGACGGTGCTGTCGAGCCAGTACTCGTCGTTCAAGATCTCCAACATCGGCGACGTCATCGGCGCTTTCGAGCAGGATCGCCAGGTCGGCATCCAGGGGCGGATCGGCCAGACGGCGCCGATGATCCCCCTCTCCCTGCGCATCACCGGCGTCGGCACCGGCAAGCCGCGTGACTTCAAGATGCGGGTCGCCGAGGTGCCGCAGTTCACTCCCATGCTGCTGGCGAGCAGCCTGCTGGGCGGCCTCGATTCGACCAGCTACTCGGCCGGTGCCCAGGGGCTCGACTTCAAAGCCCACTTCAAGCTCAAGGACCGCGGCGACCTGGAGGTGCGGCAGAGCTTCGACGGCGACAACGCGGGCACCGAAGCGGCGACCTTCCTGCTCGCGGTCGCCGCCTATCTGACCAACAATCCGTTCGAGAAGGTGCGGATCGAAAGCGTCTCCGCCGAGCTGGCGCAGTCGCCGCAGCCGCGTTCTGCCACCCTGGTCGGGGCGAATGCCGAGCGTACGGTCGTCTATCCCGGCGAGCGCGTAGGGCTCAACCTGGACCTGGTGGCCTGGCGGGGAGAGCGCTTCCGCCGCACCCTCACCGTCGACCTGCCGCAGGATCTGCCGGCGGGACGCTATTCGCTGGTGGTCGGCGACGGCGCGAGCATCGACGCCACCCGGCTCGCCCTGGAGCCGGCGGCGCCGGTGAGCCTGACCCAGGCGCTGCGCCTCCTGCGCTCGCTCCACTCGCGGCGCGACCTCATCGTGCTGGGCATCTACGCCGGTCCCGGTCTGTCGGTGGCGGGCGAGGTGATGCCGCGCCTGCCGGGCTCGGTCCGCTCACTGTGGAGCGCCGCGGCCTCGGGTAGCGCCGCCCCCCTGCGCACCACCATCGCGCAGCAGGTGAAGCAGGAGATGGACGTGCCGGTGGACGGGCTGGTGAAAGTCGATCTCGAAGTGCGCCGGCGCGAGCCGGTGGGAGTGGAAGGCATCGTCACCGAGCAGGCTGAGGGAAAGGGAGGCCGATGAGATTCAGTCCACGCGCTGTCGTCCTGGCTGTCGTGCCGTTGCTTCTCTCTGCGGGGCCGGCGCTGGCCACCCAGGTGAAGATCTTCCAGACGCAAAGCCAGACCGGCTTCCTCACCGGCAAGCTCCAGGGGGTGAGCGTCGACGCGCTCGGCCGCATGCAGCTCGCTCCCCGTGCCGAGCGCCTTGCCTCGCTCGGCGAGCCGTTCCTGCTCTCCGCCGCCGTCCATCCGGACGGCTGGATCGTGGGCACCGGCAACGCCGGCAAGCTGCTCAAGATCGACAAGAGCGGCAAGGTGACCGAGCTGTTCACCGCGCCCGAGCCGGAGATCTTCGCGCTCTGGGTCGATCCGGACGGCACCATCTTCGCCGGCACCTCGCCGCGCGGCAAGGTGTATCGCATTCCTGCCCAGGGAAAGGCTCCCAAGGCCCAGTCCCAGGCGGAAATTTATTTCGATCCCGGCGAGACCTACATCTGGTCCCTGGCGCGCGCGGCGGACGGCGCGCTGCTGGTCGGCACCGGCACGCAGGGGAAGCTGTTCCGCGTCCCGGCAACAGGCAAGGGCGCCGGTCACGGAGAAGTGTTGTATGACAGCGACGACACCCACATCCGGTCGCTCGAGGTCCTGCCCGGCGGCGACGTCCTCGTCGGCACGGCCGGCGAAGGGCTCATCCTCCGCCTGAGCCCGGGCGGCGCCGTGCGCACGCTCTACGATGCGACACAGCCCGAAGTGGTGGCGCTCACCACGTCGCCCGACGGCACCTGCTACGCCGCCGTCATCGCCTCGGAGTCGAGCCTGACCGACGTGCCCAAGGACGCCGCTCCGGCGGCGGCCGGCAAAGCCGGCGAGGCCACGGTCACGGTGACCATGGGCGATGAGCCCGCGGCCGCGGGTGGCCGCGGCAAGCCGGCTGGTCCGCGCAGCCTGGTGGTCAGCATCTCGCCGGCCGGCGTCGTGGAGACGGTGTGGACCTTCCCGGAGGAGACGGTCTACGACCTGCTCTGGCGCCCCGACGGCCTGTGGGTCGCGACCGGCCTCGAAGGGAAGCTCTACCGCTGGTCCGACAACCAGATGCTGCTCGAAAAGGACGTCGACGAGCGGCAGATCGTGGCTCTCCTGCCGGGCGAGCACGGACCGGCCTTCGCCACCACCAACGCCGCCGCGCTCTACCGCGTCACCGCCGGGACGGAGACGACGGGAACCTATCTCAGCGCCGCGCTCGACGCCGGCCAGACCGCTCACTTCGGCACCTTCCGCTGGCGCGGCGAGGCGCCGTCCGCGGAGTCCCTCCGCTTCTCCTTCCGCAGCGGCGTCAGCGCCGAGCCGGACCGCACCTGGTCGGCGTGGACCGAGGCGAAGACCGCCGGCGAGCACGGGCGGATGAATGAGATCGCTCTCGCCGGACTGCCGCTCGGCCGCTACGTCCAGTGGCGGGCCGAGATGCGCGCCGTGGGTGGCAAGTCGCCGCTCCTCTACGGCGCCGAGCTGTCCTACCGGCAGGAAAACCTGAAACCGCGGATCGACCTCCTGGGCTCGCTCGAGCCGGGGCAGATCCTGGTGCCGGCCAACTTCAATCCGTCCAACCAGGTCTATGAGCCGGCGCATCCGAACCGGGACGGGATCTTCACCACGCCGGGCAGTCCGGGAGACGAGGACGGCGGCCGGACCAAAGTGCTGTGGAAAAAGGGCTACCGCACCCTGCGCTGGGCCGCCGCCGATCCGAACGAGGACGAGCTGATCTACGACCTGGCGTTCCGTCCGGTCGAAGCGCCGGCCGACGCGCCGTCTGAAAACCCCGCGGGCGGCTGGATGAAAATGGCCGTGGATCTCAAGGAGCCCTACTACAGCTTCGACGCCACCGTGCTGCCCGACGGCGTCTACCGCTTCCGCCTGCGCGCCTCGGACCGCCTGGCCAACGAGCCGGCAAGCGTTCTCTTCACCGAGCGGGTGAGCGATCCGGTGGTCATCGACCACACGCCGCCGGTCCTCGACGACGTCAAGCGGGAGGGCGACCGTCTGCGCGTCACCGTCCACGACGCCTTGAGCCCACTGCGCGATGCCGTCTACAGTCTCGACGCCGCGGAGTGGAAGCCGGCCGAGCCGGCCGACGGTTTGCTCGACGGCCGCAAAGAGACCCTGGTGGTGCCGGCCGGCAAAAAGGGCGACCTGGTCCTTCTCCGGGTGACCGACGCCGCTTACAATGTAACCACGTTCAACCTGTCCCTGGAACGATGACGAAACGGATCGCGGTCTATCCGGGGTCGTTCGACCCCATCCACAACGGTCACCTCGACATCATCGAGCGCTGCCGCCCGATCTTCGACGAGGTGGTGGTGGCCGTGCTCTACAACGAGGGGAAGAAGGCGCTCTTCTCGTCGGAGGAGCGGGTCGAGACCCTGCGCGAGCTGCTCGCCGACCGCCCCGACTGCCGGGTGGAGAGCTTCTCCGGCCTGCTGGTCGATTTCATGGATCGCATGGCCGCGCGCACGGTGATCCGCGGCCTGCGCGCCGTCTCCGACTTCGAGTACGAGTTCCAGATGGCGCTGATGAACCGGCGGCTCAATCCGCGGGTGGAGACGGTCTTCATGATGCCGAAGGAAGACTACAGCTACCTGTCGAGCCGCCTGGTCAAAGAGGTCTTCTCCCTCGGCGGCAACATCACCGGGCTGGTGCCCGACACGGTCCTCACGCGCCTCCGCCAGCGGCTTCGCCCGGGCGGCCCGGGGAGCCAGGGCGGATAGCCCCCCCAGCGCATGAGCATCGACCTCTTCCTTCTGCGCATGCCGAAAGTGGAGCTCCACGTCCACCTGGAGGGCGCCATGCGTCCGTCCGTCCTCCTGGAGCTGGCGCGGCGCAACGGCGTCGACCTGCCGGCACAGGACGAGACCGGGCTCAAGAAGTGGTTCCGCTTCCGTGACTTCGAGCACTTCGTGCAGATCTACCTGACCTGCTCCAAGGCGCTCCGCACGCCGGAAGACTTCCAGCTCCTGGCGAGCGACTTCCTGACCGAGCAGGCGTGCCAGAACATCCTCTACAGCGAGGTGCACTTCACCATCGCCACCCATCTCGGGAACGGTGCCAAGGGCGACGAGGTCCTGCACGCTCTCGAAGAAGCGGTGCGCGAGGCGGAGTCGAACCTCGGCGTCACCCTGCGCCTGATTCCCGACATCGTGCGCAACGTCGGCCCGCAGGTGGCCGACCTCACGCTGGAATGGGCGCTCGCCGGCCGCGGCCGGGGCGTCGTGGCCCTGGGGCTCACCGGCAGCGAGTCGCGTTTTCCCAACGAGCCGTTCCGCGAGCACTTCGAGACGGCGGGACGCGCCGGCCTGCACCGCGTTGCCCACGCGGGCGAGACCGCCGGACCGGAGTCGATCCGCTCCGTCCTCGAAGTCTGCGGCGCCGAGCGGATCGGTCACGGCGTGCGCGCCGTCGAAGACCCGGCGCTGCTCGCAGAGCTGCGCGACCGCGGCGTGCCGCTCGAAGTCTGCCCGAGCTCCAACGTCTGCCTGGGGGTGGTGCCCGATCTGCAGAGCCACCCCTTTGACCGCCTCTACCGCAGCGGCTGCCGAGTTTCCGTCAGCTCGGACGATCCGGCCTTCTTCAACACCAACCTCACCCGCGAATACCTGCGCCTGCACCAGACCTTCGGCTACAGCGCCGCCGAGCTGGCCGGCCTCTCCCTCTCCGCCATGCGGCAGTCCTTCCTGCCGGACGACGAGCGCGCCGCCCTCGAGCTTCGCTTCCGCGAGCAGTTCGACCTCCTCGGCCGCGATCTCCTCGGCGCCGTGGTCGAGCCGGTCGCCAGTTGAAAATCCGGCCGCGTTCGCGGCCGTGACCTCCGCGTTCCTCAACCTACCTCGCCTCTTCGGGGTCTAACCGAACGGTGACCACTAGGTCTTCGTAGAAAAGGGTTATGAACGACGACGAGGAGGAGACATTGCGCTCTGCTCTCGAGACTTTACCGGACGAGATGCGCCGGTGCTTTCTCCTGCATTTCGGACAGGGCTTTGAGGAAGGCGAGATCGCCATCCTGTTGAAGATACCCGTCGCGCAGGTTCGGGCCGGACTGCGTCAGGCCCAGTCGCGGCTGCTCTCCGGGGGGAAGCCGCCGCGGCCCCGGAGCGATCAGAGCGGTCCGCGGAGGATCACTTGAACCGGGAGGGGCTCGTTCTTGCGCGGGTCATGCGCAAGCTGGCCCTCAAGGCGGGCAAGGTGCTCGTGCGCCATCCGACACCGCAGACCCTGATCGCCTACGACGCCGGCACGCTGTCCGCCGAGCAGGCCGAGCAGCTCCGCGAGCACTTCGTCCACTGCCGGGAGTGCCCCGAGCTGCTGCTGGACTATCAGCGTTTCATGGTCGAAACGGACGGTGGGGCGAGCCCTCTCGATCCGGACAGTGTGGCCGCCTGGCAGGAGCTGAGGCGAAGGTCCGCGCGTTGGGACACGCTACGCGGAGGCCCGGTGGGCAGGAGCGCGCTGGCGATGGCGCGTGCGGTGTGTGTGTTCCTGGTCGCGGCACTGATGGTCCTCTCCTGGTGGGTGTTCTCCCTGCACCGTGAAATCGGCCGGCTCGCCGAGCCGCAGGTCAATCTCCCTGTCCTTCCCGTCGAAAGCCCGCCGGCGCCGGAGCACCGTCACGCCGGCTTGCTCCAGAAGGTCATCGTGCCCGCAGCCACGGAACGCTTCCTGCTGGTCCTGATGCCGCGGGCGGTGCGGCCGAACGGAGAATATCGTCTGGATCTCTGCGCCGCGGACGGCCACTCCCTGTGGTCGGCGGAGCGCCTGATCAAGGGTGCCGACGGCAGCTTCGCCCTCGGGCTCTCCCGGCGCTTTCTACCGGGCGGCGAATATCGCATCCGGCTCCTCGAGAGCGTGCGGGGCCGCACAGCGCTCGTCGAGGAATTTCCGGTCTTCCTGTTTTACTCTCCATCCGCGGCGGCGGGAAGGCCGTGAAGAAAGCTCTCTTCAATCTCCGAGAGCCCACAGCTCCACGCCCGGCTCGCGGGCCAGGGCGAGCAGCCGGCTCAGCCGGTTGAGGACGTCCACCAGCCCCGGCCAGCCGAGCTCCTCGCCGAGGCGGATGTCGCCGAGACCTTCGAGGCCGACCCAGGCCGGTGGCTCGGGGAGGTCACGAGCCCGTACCCGCGGCGCGAGAGTCTCGATGTCGGCCTGAAGCGCCGCGCGGAGCTGCTCATCGAGCGGCGTGTCCTCGGCCGGGTCGAGGCGGCGCAAAGCATGCACGCCGCTGAGAGGGGGGCGCGTCGTCAGAGTCGCGAGATAGTCCAGCAGCTCCACGTCGAGGACCGTCGAGGCCTCCTGCAGCCAGCGTCCGTTCGCGTCCTTGATCTCGAGGGACAGCACGACCTGGATTCTACCCGGTCGGGAACGATTGGCAGCAGAGCGCAGACGTGACAACCTATCCCCTTCGCGGAGGCTCCAGGACGGTCCCCCGCGCTGTGGAGGAGGCCATCGGATGAGCAACGAGTACAAGACTCCACTCAACTGGACGGGTGGAGGTGCGGATACAGACGTCGAAGAGACGGAAGAGTGGCTGACGGCGTTCGAGCAGGTCATCGCGATCGAAGGCCACGAACGGGCGCGTTTCCTGCTCCGGAAGCTGCTGGAGAAGGGGTATGAGAAGGACGTGACCCTCCCATTCACCGGCAATACGCCCTACATCAACACCATTCCGTCCAGCGAAGAGCCGCCATACATCGGCGACCGGGCCATGGAGCGCCGGATCAAGAGCATCGTGCGCTGGAACGCCATGGCCATGGTGGTGCGCGCCAACAAGAAGTTCGCCGGTCTGGGCGGGCACATCTCGACCTTCGCCTCGTCGGCGACCCTCTACCAGGTGGGCCTCCACCACTTCTTCCGCGGACGCGGCGACAGCGGCTTCGACGGCGACATGCTCTACATCCAGGGACACGGCTCGCCGGGCATCTACGCCTATTCGTTCCTCGAAGGCCGGCTCTCCGTCGCGCAGCTCGAAGGCTTCCGCCGCGAGCTCGCGACGGGAGGCGGCCTGGCGTCCTACCCGCACCCCTGGCTGATGCCCGATTACTGGGAGTTCCCCACCGTCTCCATGGGCCTCGGACCGATCAGCGCCATCTATCAGGCCAAGTTCAATCGCTATCTGCGCAACCGCGGCCTGCGCGACTCCCAGGGGCGCAAGATCTGGGCCTTCCTGGGCGACGGCGAGACCGATGAGCCGGAGACGCTGGGCGCCATCACCCTGGCCGCCCGCGAGCGGCTCGACAACCTGATCTTCGTCATCAACTGCAACCTTCAGCGGCTCGACGGCCCGGTGCGCGGCAACGGCAAGATCATCCAGGAGCTGGAGACCGCCTTCCGTGGCGCCGGCTGGAATGTCATCAAGGTGATCTGGGGAAGCGACTGGGATCCGCTCATCGAGGCGGACAACACCGGCCTCCTCGTCCAGCGGATGACCGAGGCGCTGGACGGCGAGTACCAGAAATACGTCGTGGAGCCCGGCTCCTACATCCGCCGCGAATTCTTCGGCAAGTATCCCGAGCTGCTGGAGCTGGTCAAAGGCTACTCGGACGAGCAGCTCCACAGCCTGCGCCGTGGCGGCCACGATCCGGAAAAGGTCTACGCCGCCTACAAGGCCGCGGTCGAGCACGAGGGATCGCCGACCGTCATCCTGGCCAAGACGGTCAAGGGCTACGGCATGGGCGAAGCGGGCGAGGGGCGCAACGTCACCCACCAGCAGAAGAAGCTCAACGAGGAAGAGCTGCGCTTCTTCCGCGACCGCTTCGAGCTCCCGCTGACCGACGAGCAGGTGGCCGAGGCCGCCTTCTACCATCCGGGAGAGAACAGCCCGGAGGTGCAGTATCTGAAGGACTGCCGCCGCAAGCTCGGCGGTCCGGTCCCCAGCCGCCGCGTCCGCACCGAGCCGGTGCCCGTGCCCAAGGACGACCTCTGGGAGCGCTTCTCCGAGGGGATCGACCGCGACGTCTCCACCACCATGGTCTTCGTGCAGATGCTGACCCAACTGCTCAAGGACAAGGAGATCGGCAAGAAGGTGGTGCCCATCGTGCCCGACGAGGCGCGCACGTTCGGCATGGAGTCGCTCTTCCGCCAGTTCGGCATCTACTCCCACGTCGGCCAGCGCTATGAGCCGGTCGACAAGTCGATGCTCCTCTACTACCGCGAGGCGACCGACGGGCAGATCCTGGAAGAAGGCATCACCGAGGCCGGCTCCATGGCCTCCTTCATCGCCGCCGGCACGTCGTACGCCACGCACGGCATCGATATGATCCCGTTCTTCATCTTCTACTCCATGTTCGGCTTCCAGCGTATCGGCGACCTCATCTGGGCGGCGGCCGACATGCGCACCCGCGGCTTCCTGCTCGGCGCCACCGCCGGCCGCACCACGCTGAACGGCGAAGGGTTGCAGCACGAGGACGGCCACAGCCACGTGCTGGCGAGCGTCGTCCCCAACCTGCGCACCTACGACCCGGCCTACGCCTATGAGATCGCGGTGATCATCCGCGACGGCCTGGAGAGGATGTACGAGAAGCGGGAGGACATCTTCTACTACATCACCCTCTACAACGAGAACTACCCGATGCCGCCCAAGCCGGCCGGCGTGGATGAGGGGATTCTCAAGGGGCTCTACAAGCTGAAGCCGGCGCCGGAAGGGCCACACGAGCGTCCTCACGTACACCTCCTCGGCAGCGGCTCGGTGCTCGCTGAGGCCCTGCGGGCGCAGCAGATCCTTGCCGAGCGCTACGGCGTTGCGGCGGACGTCTGGAGCGCGACCAGCTATAAACAGCTCCGCAACGACGCCCTCGAAGCCGACCGCTGGAACATGCTCCACCCCGACCAGAAGCCGCGCAAGCCGTACGTGACCGGCCTGTTCGAGGGGGATCAGGATCCGATCATCGCCATGTCCGACTACTTGAAGATGGTGCCTGACCAGATCGCCCGCTGGCTTCCCGGCCGGCTGTTCTCGCTGGGCACCGACGGCTTTGGGAGGAGCGAGACGCGCGAGGCGCTACGCCGCTTCTTCGAGATCGACGCCGAGTGTGTCGCCCTGGCCGCCCTCCACCAGCTCGCTCGCCGCGGTGCGATCGATTCTGCGGTGGCCCGGCGCGCCGTCGACGATCTCGGGATCGATTCGGAGAAGGCGAACCCGCTCGTCTCGTGAGAGAAAAGAAAATCATGAAACTACATTCCATCGTCTCGGCCACTGTCCTGACTTTCCTGCTGCCAGCCCTCGCGGCGGCCGAGCCGACCGTCTATAAGGTCGATCCCGACCACAGCGGCGTCGGATTCAGCATCCGTCACTTCGTCTCCAACGTGCCGGGCCGATTCAACGATTTCGAAGGGACCATCCGCTACGATCCGCAGAATCCCTCCGCCTCCAGCATCGAGCTCTCCGTCCGCGCCACCTCGATCGACACCGGCAACAACGACCGCGACGAGCACCTGCGGTCGCCAGACTTCTTCGACGCCCAAAAGTTCCCCACTCTCACCTTCGCCAGCACCGGGGTGACCGCGAAGGACGCCCACACGCTGGAGGTGACCGGTGACCTCACACTGCACGGCGTGACCCGGCGGGTCACCATCCCTGTGCAGGTGCTCGGAACCGCCAAGACGCCGAATGGTGAGAAGGCCGGATTTGAGGCTCTGTTCACCCTCAACCGGAAAGACTTCGGCGTCACCTGGAACCGGGTTCTCGACGCCGGCGGCACCGTGCTCGGTGAGGACGTCAAGATCACCATCGACATCGAGGCCAGCCGGCAGACCGTGGCGGCGCCCGGGCCGAAGTGAGGAAGAACACCAGCACATTCCAGTCCTCTGCTTTCGCGCCGCGCTGAAGTGGTACCATAGAGATCGTCTCGACCGGCAGGGCATGTTCCGTTTTTCAGCGATCAAACTATGTCTGGCGACTTCGGCTCTGTGGCATCCATGACCGATCCACCTTCCGACCTCGACGATTACGTCGAGAAATGGCTATTGGGCGACGAAGGAAGCTTCGAGCAGGTGTTTTACCAACACCGCCGTTTGGTGCTCACCTTCTTCGCCCGCCGTGGCTTCACTCCGCAAGAGGCTGAGGATCTAACCCAAGAAGTATTCTTCCGTGTCTATAGAAGCAGGGACTCGTTCCGGAGGGACGCCCGGTTTACGACATGGCTTTTTCAGATCTGCACCAACTTGTTTCGCAACGATCTCCGCGATCGTTCCGCCCAGAAGCGCGACGCCCAGGAAGTTCCCCTCGACAGCGTGATCCAGAGCGGCGAGAACGGAACGACGGAGGCGATGTTTGCTGCCGAGGGCGACGATCCCCTCAGGCAGGCCCTCAAGATGGAAGCCAAAGAGAAGCTGCGCATAGCTCTGTCGACCTTACCTCCCCAGATGCGTCGCTGCGTCGAGCTGAGAGTCAACGAGGACCTCAAATATCGTGAAATCGCAGAGAGAATGGAGATTTCCATTGAAACTGTGAAAGCACACTTGTTCCAGGCCCGTCAGATTTTGAAAGGCAAGCTCGGCGACTACTTCGAGGACTTCGACTTCTGACCTTTCCGTGCGAGCCCGATCATGACCCAGTCAAAGCCACAATTCGCCCCTGTTCTGCGCTCCCTCCTGGAGGACGATGCGCGAGCGACGGGCCATGCCACACCAGAACAGTTGATGGCCCACCACGCCGGCCGCCTCTCTCCCGAGCAGGCCGACCTCCTTGAACGCCACCTGCATGGCTGCCAGGAATGCGCCGGGCTCCTTCGCGATCTCGCGGAGTTCGAGGAGTTCACTCCGGCGCCGGTTGACGAGGTGTTGGCCGATCCTCAGGCTCAGGCGGCCTGGGGGCGGTTGCAGGCGCGGTTGCCGGAGAGCGTACCGGAACCGGTGGCGGGTCCACGCTCCCGGCCGGTGCCCATCTCGTCGCCTTCATCAGGGGGCCGGCTACGGGAGGTGATGCCGGAGGCAAGACGGGAACCCCACAAATCAGACCAAGCGTATGAACCGCGGAGCCTTCGGGTTGGGCAGCGCTCCAATTTTCTTTTGGCGGCTGCGCTCATGGCCGGCGTCGTGGGGTTGGGAGTATGGGTTGCGTTTCTTGAGATGAAGGTTCACCGGCTTTCGAAGCCCTCCGATGTGGCTACTCTCGAACTCCATGCTGACGCTGTCCGGGGTGCGGAGAGATCGGTCATCTCAAGCGAAGGAGATCTTGTCGTCTTTCTTCTGGATCCACCGGAGGTCCCGCCAGCGGCCGAATTCAGTGCTGAGCTCTTGAAGGCTGGTGCGGCAGAGCCCCTCGTAAGGGCCGGAGGATTGCGCAAGATGGGGACCACCGGGACGCTAAACCTCTTGGTTTCTCGTTCCCTTCTACCGCCCGGGGATTACCAGATCGATCTTTTCGTGGAGGGAGCCGGATCGAAGCCTTTGGCGAGCTACGCCTTTTCGGTCTCTTCTCCTTGAAACCGGTTCTGCGGGAAAGATGTGAGCAAAACGAATCACAACGACCCGCAGGCCCACCGGCCCCACGCCCAGCGATCTCAGCGGTATAGACTCGGGCTCATCGCCCTCTGTCTGTTCCTGGGCGGCATGGGCACGGCAGGAGTGGGCGTTCCGCCAACTCCACGTCCGACTGCAAGCACGCCGGCCGTCAATGCGTCCCTTCTTTGGCCGGGTGAATCCGTTGAGCGGGAGATCCATCCCGGCGAGCGGCACCTCTACCAGATCCCCGTTCAGGCCGGCAGCGTGCTCGACGGCGACATCGTTCCTCGAGGAGTGGGCCTTTCGGTCTCTCTGGTTGGTCCTGACGGGCAGTTCCTTCTCCTCCTGGAGAGTCCCGGAGCCAACGTCTCCCCGGGGGCTCTCTTGGCACTGCCTTCGACTGCGGGCAATCTCCTCCTGGAGATCCAGAGCCAAGCGAAGATTTCTGGTCGCTATCATGTTTCTCTACGTCCGGCGCGTTTACCCACTGTGCCCGACCGGCAGAGGGCCGGAGCCACACTCCTCCTCTCACAAGGCAATTCTTGCCGCGCCCAGAAGAAGAACCAAGCGGCCTGTCCAGAGTACGCTCAGGCGTTGCGATCGTGGAGCCGCAGGGACCGGGAATCACGAGGGATTACGCTATGCCGGCTCGCGCAGAGTCAAGAGGGGCTAAGGAGTTTCCCCGATGCTCTCGACAGCTTTCGGGCGGCACGCGAGGAATTCATGGCGTCCCATGACCGTGCTGGAGAGGCGATCGCGACGGAGGGGATGGCCAAAGCTTTGTATTTCCTTCAAAAGCCTGACGAATCGAAAGAGTGGCACGGTCGGGCGCTCGCGCTGTTCCGTGCCGTCGGTGATCTTGCAGGTCAGGCCGAGGTGCTAGCGAATCTGGGCTTGCTGTACAAGATGACGGGCGATACGAAAGAGGCGCTGCCGCTTTACGAGACATCTCTCGCACTGGACGAAGATCTCGGTGATCGCGCGGAACAGATCACCTTGCTCAATAACCTCGGACAACTGGCGCTCGATATGGGGCGCCCTCTTGACGCGATCGCCTGGTTTAAGCAGGCACTGGGGATCAAATCGGATTTTCCGGATGCGTTGGGTACCCAGTTGATGGCGCTCGGCGGACTCGGAATGGCTCACTATCAGGTCGGTGACACCCGCTTGGCTCTCGACGAGATGCGGCGAGTCCGCGAATCGCCCTACACGGGTTACGAAGCCGACCGCGCGCGGGTCGGGTCTCTGAGGCGTCTGGCGGGTCTGCTGCTCGATGCCGGGCGGTCTGATCCAAGAAAATTTAATTGGGCATATGTTGCGGCAGAAAAGGCGCGTTTGGTCGCGCACCGGATCGGTGACCCGGAGGACGAAGCTTACGTCATCGCGATTTCTGGCTGGGCCTTGGAATTCCAGGAACGCCACCAGGATGCACTAGATGTATTTGTCAAGGCTCAGAAGCTCTTCCATAGTCGTCAGGACAAGAGCGCGGAAGCCATAGCTCACTATGGGATTGCTCACGCCGAGCGCGCCCTTGGGCACCTCGCTCAAGCACGGGATGCGATGGAAAGCTCTCTGCATCTGGTCGAGGGATTGCGCCGCGCGACGAGCAGCCTTGAAATGAGATCGTCCTTCTGGAGCCAGCTTCGCCAGCGATACGAATTTTATATCGACCTGCTAATGGAGCTCGATCGACTGGAGCCCGGCAAAGGATACGACATTCAGGCCTTTGAGATCAGCGAAGGCGCGCGTGCGCGCACCGTTCTCGACGAATTGGTAGAGGCTGGAGCGAAGGTGCGGTCGAACGCCGATCCCAAGCTCCTTGAGAAGGATGCAGCACTACGGCGCAAAATCGATCAGATCCAGCAGAAGCGCCAGAAGCTCTCGCGGCAAGCCGGTCCCCGGCCTTCGACCGAGGTCCTCGATCAGGAGCTCTCGGCGGTGATTGCTCGCCGTGAGTTGGTTGCCGCCCGGTTGCGAGCCAGCAGCCCCGGGTATGACGAGCTCCTCAAAGCGCGTCCGCGCTCGCTGTCGGAGATCCAGCGCGAAATCCTTGATCCCGACACCATCCTCCTTTCCTACTGGCTGGGTGAGAGGCAGAGCATTCTCTGGCGGATCGACCGCCATTCCCTGCGAAGTTATCGACTCCTCGGACGCAATCAGATCCAGTCGCTGGTGGTCAAGTTGCGCGACCATTTTGCGACGGGAAACACCTCAGTCGGCGAAAGTGAGGCAGCTCGAACAGCGGTGAGGCTTGGCGAACAGCTCCTCGGTCCAGTGGCGGGGCAGTTGGACGCCACCCACCTGCTGATTCTCCCCGACGGCGCTCTGCAGTATGTTCCGTTTGCCGCGCTCGCACCGCCCGGAGCCGCAGCAGCGCAAGACTGGCCCGACCGTCCCTTGATCGTCGATCACGACATCGTGATTCTGCCGTCAGCCTCGGCTCTCTGCCTGCTGAGACGGGAGCGAACTGGGCGCCGACCGCCGCCGCACGCGCTTGCGGTCCTTGCTAATCCCGTGCTCCGGGCAACTGGTCCTGATCCTCACCTCCGGCTGCCCAACTCGCCTGCGCAGTTTTCTGTACATCCCTCCACTCCGGCTCTGAAGCTCAGAGATTTGCCGGATCTTCCCTACTCCGAGCATGAAGCGAGGGAGATCCTCAACCTGGTCCCTCGGTCCGAAACATTCTCAGCCCTCCGGTTTGATGCCAACCTGGAGACCGCCACGAGCCCCAAGCTGGGCCTCTATCGGATCGTACACTTCGCGACCCACAGCCTGCTGGACGAACGCCCCGACCTGTCGGGCCTGGTGCTCTCACTGGTCGATCCGCAGGGAAGGCCGCGGGATGGATTTCTCACTGCGCTCGACCTCTACGATCTCAACCTGCCGGTGGAGCTGGTTGTGCTGAGCGCGTGCCAGACGAACCAGGGGGAGGATCCGACAGGGGAGGGGATTGGGCGCTTGTCACGAGGCTTCCTCTATGCCGGAGCCCGGCGCGTGACCGTTACCCTTTGGAGCATCAGGGACAAGGCGACTGCGGATTTCATGATTCGCTTCTACCGTGGCCTCCTCCGGGAGGGGCTCTCCCCTTCCGCGGCTTTGCGCCGGGCTCAGCTTTCCATGCGGGCCGAAAAGCAATGGAGATCGCCATACTACTGGGCCGGATTCGTCATCCAGGGAGAGTGGTAGCTTCGCGGGCAGCCTCAACAAAAATGCGTCTGTCAGGGTCTTATTGACTGAGCCTGAAGTGGGAAATGAAGGTGCCGCAGACCGATCCAAACTCGAAAGGAGAGCACGCATGTCAGACACGGGTAATGGAGCCGAGCTGAACGACGCGATTCCGGACAACGGAGGCAAGGGCCCCTACGACGCGATCCCGGACAATGGAGGCAAAGGTCCCTACGACGCGATTCCGGACAACGGAGGCAAGGGTCCCTACGACGCGATTCCGGACAACGGAGGCAAGGGCCCCTACAACGTTCCGGCCGACCCAGAGTAGCCGCCTGAGAGGTGGGCGGAGGACAGAAACTTGGCGCGTGCGGCGCCCATTGGTGCCGCACGCGGCCGCGACTTAGGGCTTTCGAGGAGCAATACTCCCCATGTCTACACCACTTCTCTATTGCAACGGCATCAACGCTGAAACCGGCGACTATCTGTGCCCACCGGCCACCTTGGGGCATATCGCCGCCCTTGCGCGCGGCGACTCGATCTCCACTGAGAGCCGCGTTGATATGGAATATTGGCTTCGGCAAGGGGGGCGGGGTCTGCGTGCGGGAGACCCCAGGGTTCTTTCGCAGGCTGGATGGGGTGTCATCTTCGCACAGAATGATGAACAGACCAGTGCGATTCTGGCTGCCCTTGACGAGGTCCTCGCCCTTCGAAAATCTCAGATCGGTGAAGACTTCGAACACCGTTACCAGGAGTACGTTGGGGAGCTCGGTTTTCAACCTGGCGACACTAAGCGGCGATTCCTCTCCCGCCATGGTGTCGGGGCCGGCGCTGCCGACCCGGACAAGATGCCCTATTACCTGCTGATCGTGGGAGATCCGGAGACAATTCCCTGGGAATTCCAGTATGAGCTCGACATGCAGTACGCTGTCGGACGGCTCTGGTTCGAGACGGTTGACGAATACCGGTGCTATGCACAGAAGGTCGTTGCCGCCGAAACCTCACCGAACGTGCGGGCGAAGAGCGCCGCGATCTTCGCGCCCGAGCACGCGGAGGATCCCCCGACGGAGCTCAGCCGGCAATATCTGGCCGCCCCGCTGGCTGATCGGATCGAGAAGGCGGGGAAAGGGTGGACGGTCCATCGAGCCCTCGGAGGGGATGCCACCAAGGCCAACCTCCTGAAGATTCTGAACGGAGGAGGGCCGCCCGACCTCCTGTTCACCGCCGGCCACGGCGTGTTCTATCCGACGGGGAACCTTGACAGCCAGCGTGCCCTGATGGGAGCTCTGGTCTGTCAGGATTGGCCAGGGCACGGTTGCGGGCGTGGCCCCAGAGCGGGTGAATTCTTGAGCGCCGACGACGTGAACGGAGCTAATCTCGGCGGCTTGGTGAGCTTTCATTTCGCTTGCTACAGCGCTGGCGTACCCGCCATAGGAGACTTCCACATCACAAGGATGCGCACCGCCCAGAAGTCGTTCGTCTCCCGCCTGCCGCAGCGGCTGCTTCAAGCAGGGGCCCTGGCCGTGATCGGCCATGTGGACAGCGGGTATCAGTGCTCGATCGAGTTTCCGGGAGCGGGGAAGCACATTGAAGTCTTCGAAGACTTCATCGACCGCCTGCTCCTCAGGGGACACACGGTCGGTTCGGCGATGGAAAATTTCGGTGTGCGCTATGCCGATCTGAGCCGAGATCTCGGTGCCGAGCTCGAAGAAGAGAAGCGCGGCGCGCCGGCCGATGAGAAACTTCTTGCCGATCTGTGGATCCACAGCCGCGACGCCCGCAACTACGTCGTTCTCGGCGATCCGGCCGTGCGTCTGGTTCCGCCCGAAGGTGAGCCATGAACGGACGGTTGCACGCGCTGCTGATCGGGATCGATCAGTACATCCAGCCGCGGTCAGGCGCTGGAATCTGTTATCCACCGCTGACCGGCGCGGTGCGCGATGTCCGGCGGGTCCGTGAATTCCTGTGTGGTTTACCTGTGCCCCCCGTTCGTATTCTGGAGCTGAAGGCGACGACAGGGGACGGTCCTGATCCGGTCGAGCCGCCCGGCGAGTGGCCGACTTACACGAAGATGGTCGGCAAGTTTCGCGAGTTGACGGCGGGAGCCGATCCTGGAGATCAGGTCTACATTCACTACTCCGGCCATGGCGGACGGACTCCTACACTCTTTCCGGCTCAAAAAGGGTCGCGTGACTTTGACGAGTCGCTGGTGCCGTGCGATATCACATACAGCGAAGAGCGCTATCTCCGCGATGTCGAGGTCGCCAAGCTCGTCCAGGAGATGGTCGACAAAGGGCTTTTCGTCACGGTCGTGCTGGATTGCTGCCATTCCGGCGGAGTCCGTCGCGGGCCTCGCCAGCCTGTTCCGAGGGGTTTGCCGGTACCGGACGGGCGCAAGCGCCCCATGGACAGCGCGGTGGGTAGCCGGGAAGAGCTGGCCCGTTTTTTACGGACTCGCGAGATCAGGCCACAAGGCAGCGATACGAATCGTCACGGGCATATCGAGGGTTGGCTGGTGGAGCCGCAGGGGTACGTGCTGCTGGCGGCGTGCCGTCCCCAGGAAATTGCCTTTGAATATCCCATCTCCGCCGAGGAGACCCAAGGCGCTTTGACTTATCGGTTGCTCGAGGCCTTGAGGGAACGTTCCCCGGAAACAACCTGGCAAGAGATCTACGACACAGTGTTCAGCCGGGTTCACGATCAGTTTCAGAAGCAAGCGCCGATGCTCTTTGGGGAAAAGTGGCGCACATTTCTCGGCGTTGACCCTGTGGACCCGCCGGTCGTGGAGAGAAAGTTCGAGCTGCGAGTCCTCAGTGTCGAAAAGGATGTTCTCGTGCTCGCTGCAGGGCGGTCCCAGGGAGTCCGCGAAGGGATGCGGTTTGCCATTTACCCGCCTTCCATGCAGCGCATCGGCGCCGGAAAGCGGGCCGCGATCGTAGAGGTGATCAAGGCCGGCGCGACAGAGTGCAGAGCGCGGATCGTCGCGACGGAGAGATCCGTCGTCAGAGCTCGGATCGATCCGGGGGGTGTCGCGGTTCCCCTCAATGGTGTGGCGATTCAGCGACCGGCCGTGTGCTCCGTGGTGCCCGGCGAAGGTCCCGCGGACGTTGAACAGGAAGCGGCGCTGGACCGAGTCCGCAGAGCCCTCGAACAGGACCCGTCGGGAGCACTCAGGCTGGCTGGAGTGGGAGAGGCTGCCGACTTCCAGATCGCCGTCGACGAGCGAGGGGAATACAGGGTTGCAGACGGAGGTGGAAACCCTCTTCTCAATCTTGGACCGCCACTTTCGATGACGGCGGTTGGCGCCGAGAGCGATTTGCTGCGCCGGCTGATCCACCTCGCGAAGTTCTTTGACCTGGTGCGGAACGACAACGACGATAAGGGGTCGCCGCTACGGGGCAAGCTTCGGCTGACCGTGCTCGGAATCGAGTCGCGCCGGCGGGGAGGGGTGCCAATGCAGCCCTTCGCCGGGGGCACGCCGGGCCAGCCGATCGAGCTCAGAACGGACGAGAGCCTGGTCCTCGAAATCGAAAATGGCTCCTCGCAGGCGCTCAACGTCGTCGTGATCGACTTGCAGCCTGACTGGGGAGTCGAGCAGATCTTTCCCAAGAAGCGTGACGGCGAATTCTGGACTCTCGATCCCAAGGAGAAGCAAACCATAAGGATGCATGGCTATCTTCCAGAAGGACTCGAGGAGCGCAGCGACATCATCAAGATTTTCGCGACGATCGGAATCCCGAGCTTTCTCTGGAAGGAGCTCCCGGCGCTGTACCGTGTGGCTCCCCCGCCACGGACGACGCGAACCGTCCGGGGTGCTTCTGAAGAGGAGACCTTCACGGCGAGCCATCTGACCTTCAACGAGTTCTCCGGCCAGGAGTGGACGACCGCCCGGCTTGAGGTGCGGGTGCGGCGTTGAAAGCTAGGCCCTCGAAGCCGATTCGAAAGAGGCCGTCACCTTCTGCGGCGACCGAATATCTCGACTTCGTCCTGCTGATCGAACGGGGCGTCAGGAATCACCGCGCTCGTGTTCTTGCATCACCGGCGGGAGAGGCCGAAGTCGATTTTCGGTGGCCTTCTCCCCGACGCAACGTGAAGGTCGTAGAAGATTCCATGGACATCGGAAGCTTCCTTTTCCAGACGGTCTTCCGTGGGCCGGTTAAGGTGCTTCTCATCGCGAGCCTGGCCGCTACCAAGGCGATAGGCAAGGGGTTACGTCTCCGCCTTCGGCTTGCCGACCCCGCTCTCCTCGCCTACCCTTGGGAGCTTCTCTACGATCCGGATCGACATCGGTTTCTTGCCCTCCAGCCAGACACGCCGATTGTGCGCTATCTTGAGGTGGCAGAGCAGGTCATGTCCCTGAGTCTCCCTTCACCGATCCGAATCGTAGTGCTGGCCTCTTGTCCAGTGGGGTTGGCTTCGCTCGATGCCGAGCAGGAGCAGAACAATCTGCGTAATGCCCTGTCCAAGCAGATCGATGGCAACAAGGTTGTTATCGACGTGCTGATGCGGTCGACGATTTCTAACCTCCAGGAGCATCTTCAGGGCTGCCATATTTTTCACTTCATCGGCCACGGTGATTTCGATCAGGATGTCGGTACTTTGGTGTTCGAAGACGACACAGGTGAGCCGCGAAGGGTAGATGCTTCTGAGATGGCGGATCTCCTTGCCGCTCACCCTTCTGTCCGCTTGATCGTCCTCAATTCCTGCCATGGCGGCCGCGCCTCGGAGGTTGATGTCTTCGGCGGAGTCGCGCAGAGCCTCCTCCGGCGCGGAGTCCCGGCAGTCGTAGCGATGCGCGAGGAGGTGGATGACGACGTGGCCGTTCTCTTCTCGCGGGTCTTCTATCGAGCTCTAGCCGAAGGCGATCCTGTTGAGGCGGCAATCACTCAAGCCCGGCAGGCGATCCGTCACGCCGGCCACGGTTTCGCTTGGAGCGTGCCGGTACTGTATCTGCGCGCTCCAGACGGAGAGATCGGGATTGGTTCCAGTGAGCGGAGTCGGAGGGCTCGGCTCTTGTCCTGGACCAGCCGCATCACCTCAAGGATCAAGCTGACCAGCCGTGGTTCCTGGACCAAACTCGCCGCCGCCCTGGTTGGGTTGACCCTTGTTGTCGTCATCGCCCGTGCCATGGTCACGGCGCTAGATCCCTGCCCCCCGCCGGCTGGCATCGATATGAAGTTTTCTTATATCCCGGCCGGGTCGTTCTCGATGGGGGCAAATGACAAGGGGGATGGTCCGGTCCATAAAGTCACGCTGACGAAACCCTTCTGCCTCGGACGCTCTGAGGTGACGGAGGCGCAGTGGAGCGTAGCAAACAAGCAGTCGGTTCCGGGCAAGGGCCGTGGGGGCGACCATCCCGTGGCCAATGTCTCCTGGTTCGATGCGAAGGAGTTTGTCGCCAAGCTAAACAGGCTGAACGAGAATGAGCCTGCCGGGCGAGTTCGGCTTCCGACTGAGGCCGAGTGGGAGTACGTGGCGACAGGGGGCGGAGAGGAAGACTATACCTTTGGAGGTGATCGCCAAAAGCTCTCTGACTATGGAAACTGCTACGGTCAAAAGGGGAACGACCATTTCGATAAATCGTCGCCCGGCGGCTTCTTCAGAGCTACTCGATGGGGTCTTTACGACATGTACGGCAACGTTTCCGAGTGGGTGGAGGACGTCAGTCCCTACGACCAAGGGCCAGCCACGGATCCCCTCGGATCGGCCGGCTCGGACGGCCAGCGGATGCTCCGCGGAGGCAGCTTTCGAACCAAGGCTGCGAATTGCCGCGCGACTCACCGCAACCCAGCTAATCCCGCATACAAGAACGACGACACCGGCTTCCGCATCGCCCGCGACCCGGTACGGTAGTGTTGTGTTTGCTAGAGCGGGAGGGTAGCTGTGCGTCTTTTTTGACTGTACAATGCAAGCGCGATTGGGGTAGAGAGCTGCGAGGATAGCCGCGATCTACTCTTGTGCTCATGTACTCATCTCAAAGGAGGCCGATTTTTGGGTCTGCTCACTGGCGATGCTCAAGACCTGTCGCAGGCCGGCTGGGGCATAATTTTTGCGGCGAACGATCCGAGGGTTGAGGCTGTGCGCGCAGCTCTACGGCCACTGCTGGAGTTGCGGCGCGCGCAGGCGGGACATGCGTGTGAACATTTCTATAGAGAATTTTGCCGAGATCGAGGCTACCAGGAGGGAGATACCAAGCGTCGATTCCTCTCACGGCATGGTGTAGGCCCTGGTGCGGCCGATCCCGATCGAATGCCATTTTATCTCCTGATCGTTGGTGACCCTGAAACGATCCCGTACGAATTCCAGTATCACCTGGACATACAATATGCGGTCGGGCGTATTTATTTTGAAACGATCGACGCTTACGCGGACTACGCGCGGAACGTTGTAGCCGCTGAAACGTGCTCGAGGGGGCATGATAGGACTGTAGCCTTTTTTGCTCCTCAGCATCCCGGTGATTCTGCGACCGAGCTGAGCGCCACCCAACTGGCCGCCCGGTTAGCCGAGTATGCCACGCATCAGTCGGATTGGAAAGTGAAGGTGGCTTTGAGGGATGATGCAACCAAAGCTCGTTTACAAGAATTACTGGCTGGAGAGGAGGAGCTTGATCTTCTGTTTACTGCTGGCCACGGCATGGTATTCCGACACGGCCATCCCCTTCAGACTCCCTGCCAGGGAGCGGTGGTTTGTCGCGATTGGGTGGGAGGTGGAATGGCTCCTGAATTTTATTTCAGCGGAGATGATCTTAGCTCCTCGCAGCGATTGCATGGTTTGATTGCTTTTCATTTTGGCTGCTACAGTGCAGGCACACCAGCTTGGGCCGACGTGAACCTCGAGCATGAGCGCAGACCTGTGGCGCCCAAACCCTTCATTTCTCATCTGTCGCTACGCCTCCTGCAGGCCGGAGCACTGGCAGTCATAGGACATATCGGAATGGCTTGGCGATGCTCTATTGAGTGGCCCGGGGCAGGAACACACATCCAAGTCTTCAAGGAGGCCCTTGGTCGACTTCTCTTAGGGTATCGCGTTGGGATGGCCATGGATTCTTTTGGCCAGCGCTACGCAGAGCTAGCCTCTGAGCTAAGCGCTGAGTTCGAGAGGATCTGGCAGGGAGATCCTCTCGACGATGAGCAGTTGAAGGATTTGTGGACAAGTAGTCATGACACTCGTAATTACATCGTTCTCGGCGATCCCGCCGTACGGTTTGTAATACCGTAGGACGCGGCCGGCAGTCTTTGATTGTGAGGGACTCCAATGTCCCGTTGATCGAAGGCAACGAAGGCGGCCCACCGGCCGCCCTCAATCTCCATCCTATCTTCTCCCGCCCTCACTTCCCCGTTTTGGCCGTCTCCCCCACCGCCGCCTTCCGAGCCGCCTCAAACTCATCCCCCGGCAACCACGCCGGCAGCTTTGGATCGTTCGCGATGTCCACGCCGGCTTCGAAGCCCAGGCGGGCGTCTTCGATCATGCCGTCGAAGTTCCAGTCGGGGGTCATCTGGTCGCTCGGTTGGTGGTAGTGGGCGGCTTCCCAGGCTTCGAGCTGTTCTTTGCCCCAGGCTTCGGGCTTGCCCCGGAAGTGGGTTCCGGCGTCGAGGTAGATGCCGGGGACTCCGATCCTCGCGAAGCTGAATTGGTCGGAGCGGTAGAAGAAGCCTTTGTCGGGGAATTGATCGCCGACGACGGTCCTCCCCTGGGTCGCGGCGATCTTCTTGACCACGACATCGAGGCTCGACTTGCCGAGGCCGATGAAGGTGAGGTCGGTGGTGCGGCCGAGGATCTGGGCCCCATCGTAGTTGAGGTCGGCGGCGATCTTTCCCGGCGGGAAGGTCGGATGCCTGGCGTAGTAGTCGGAGCCGAGGAGGCCTTGCTCTTCTCCGGCGACGAAGAGGATGAGGACCGATCGCTTCGGCCTCTCTGGGAGGACGGAGAAGGCTTTGGCGATCGCCAGCACCTGCGCCACTCCGGCGGCGTTGTCGACGGCTCCGTTGTAGATCTTGTCGCCGCTCTTGTCGGGCTCGCCGATTCCCAGATGATCGTGGTGCGCGGAGAAGATCACGACTTCGTCCTTGAGCTTCGGATCGGAGCCGGGAAGGAGGCCCGCGACGTTGGCGGTTTGCGCGTGGTTGACCTTGTTGGTCAAGGTGAGAGAGGTGGTGATGCCGAGGGGAACGGGCTTGAAGTCGCGGCTCTCGGCCTGTTTGCGCAGGGCGTCGAGGTCGAAGCCTCCGAGCTTGACGAGCTCGCGGGCGGCGTCTTCGGTGGTCCAGGCGGCGACTTGGAGGAGCGGCGCTTTTCCTTCATCCGGTAAGGTGAACTGCTCACCGGTCCAGGAGTTTTGCACGACCTGCCAGCCATAACCGGCCGAGGGGGTGGTGTGGATGATGATCGCTCCCGCCGCCCCTTGCCGCGCCGCGCTTTCGTATTTGTAATCCCAGCGGCCATAGTAGAGACGGCGTTTGCCTTCGAAGAGCTTGGGATCCCAGTCGGGATCGTTGTTCATCATCAAGAGGACTTTCCCCTTGAGGTCCATCTTCTTGTAATCGTCCCACTGGTATTCCGGTGCCTGGATTCCGTAGCCGACGAAGACGATCTCGGAATTGTCGATCACCGAGTGGTCTTTCTGGACTCCGCTCGCGGCGATGAATTGGTCCCAGAGCTTCAAGGTGAGCGCCTGCGATCCCTTCTTGAAATCCCAGGTCTTGGGGACGTCCGCGGTGACGCCGACGATGTTGAAGGGCTGGATGTAGCCGCCACCAGCTCCTGGCGCGAAGCCGAGGTATTGCAGGGTGGAAGCAAGGTAGAGCTGGGTCAGCTTGTCGCCGCGCGTCGCCGGACCGCGGCCTTCCAGCAGGTCGTCGGCGAGATAGCGGATGGGCGCTTGCAGGCTGTCTTTGGTGATCGCCTGGGCCGCCTTGGCGACGCCACCCGGCGCTGCCGCCTGGAGGGCGGTGGGCAGGAAGGCGAGGACCGCGGCCGCCGGCCAGAGCTTGTGCGCGAGGTTCCTCATGGACGGGTCTTCTCCGCGGCGTGGGCGAGCGCGGCCTTGCGCGCGGCTTCGAACTCGTTGCCGGGGTTCCAGGTGGGAAGGGCCGGCGCGTTGGCGATGTCGAGGCCGGCGTAGAAGCCGAGGCGGGCGTCTTCGACCATGCCGTCGAAGACCCAATCCGCCGTCATCTGGTCGCTCGGCTGGTGGTAGTGCTTCGCCTCATAAGCCTGCGCTTGCTCGACGCCCCATTCGTCCGGATGGCCGCGGTAGTGGGTGCCGGAGTGGAGGTAGATCGAGGGGACGCCGATCTTGGCGAAGCTGAACTGGTCGGAGCGATAGAAGAACCCCCGGTCGGGGAACAGGTCGCCGGAGACCGTCCGCTGCTGCGTGGCCGCGACTTTTTCCACCACCTTGTCGAGTGACGACTTGCCCTGGCTGACCAGGTTGACGTCGCTGGTGCGCCCCAGGATGTTGCCGCCGTCGTAGTTGATGTCGGCGGCGATCTGTCCGGGCGCGATCGTCGGATGGAACGAATAGGCGAGGGAGCCGAGGAGGCCTTTCTCTTCACCGGCGACGAAGAGGAAGAGGACGGAGCGCTTCGGCTTTTCGGCGAGCGCCGTGTAGGCCTTGGCGATCGCCAGCACCTGGGCGACACCGGCCGCGTTGTCGACCGCGCCGTTGTAGATCGTGTCGCCGGTCGAATCGGGCTTGCCGATCCCGAGATGGTCGTGGTGCGCGCTGAAAATGACGACCTGATCCTTGAGCTTCGGATCGGAGCCGGGGAGCAGGCCGGCCACGTTGGCCATCTGCACGTGCCGGACTTTGTTGGTCAGGTGGAACGAGGTGGTGATGCCGAGCGGCACCGGCTTGAAGTCGCGGCTCTCCGCCTTTTTCCGCAGGGCGTCGAGGTCGAAGCCGCCGAGCTTGGTGAGTTGGCGCGCGGCGTCCTCGGTCGTCCAGGCCGCCACCTGGACGCGCGGCGCCTTGTCGTCGGCGAGCTGGAACTGCTCGACGCTCCAGGAATTCTGCACCACCTGCCAGCCATAGCCGGCCGACGGCGTGGTGTGGATGATGATCGCTCCGACCGCCCCCTGCTTGCCGGCGGTCTCGTATTTGTAGTCCCAGCGGCCGTACCAGAGGCGGCGCTTCCCTTCGAAGAGGGCGGGGTCCCAATCGGGATCGTTGTTCATCACGAGCAGGACCTTCCCCTTGAGGTCCACGCCCTTGAAGTCGTCCCACTTGTACTCCGGCGCCTGGATGCCGAAGCCGACGAAGACGATCTCGGCGCCATCGAATCCGGACGACTCCTGCGGCACGCTGCTGCCGGCGATGAACTGTTCCCAGTATTTGAAGGTCTGGGACTCGGACCCCTTCTTGAATTCCCAGGTGTCCGGATTGCCGGACGTGATGCCGTTCACGTCGAACGTCTGGATGTAGCTTCCGTTGCCTGCGCCCGGTGCCAAGCCCAGGAATTGCAGCGTGGAGGCGAGGTAGAGCTGGGTCAGCTTGTCGGCGCGCGTCGCCGGGCCGCGCCCTTCGAGCAGGTCGTCGGCCAGGTAGCGGATGGGCGCCTGGAGGCTGTCGGGCGTGATCGTCTGCGCCGCCTTGTCCACCCTAGAGGACGCCGGAGCCGCTGCCGCGGCCGCGAGGGCCGGCAGGAGGGCGAAGAGAGCAGCCGCGGTCCAGGCTTTCATCGGATTCTGTGTCATGCGAGTCTCCATGAGAAAAGTCGAAGGCCGGTCGCTGACTCTAGCAGTTGTGCGAAGCCAGTTGTGTTCTCCCGTTCACCGGCTTGCGGGCGGGTCCAAGGGCAGGCTATGGTTGCCCGGAGCGCCTCCTGCGGCTTTGTGATCGATGGAGGAGTTGGGCGTCTCGGGAGAACCAGAGTACGATGATGCTCAAGATGACGGTGCGAGACTGCCTCTACCTCAACTGGGCTCTGCCGGCCGACGCGCTCCCCGAGCCGCCGCCGCCGTTACGCTACCAGCTCCACTCCTGGCAGGGACAGGACTACGTGTTCGCGTCCGCCCTTTTGTTTCACCAGGATGCGGTCCGTCTCTCCGTCCTGCCGCTGCTGCGGCTGGGGTATCCGCAGCTCAACCTGCGTCTCTACGTCCTCGACGGCGACGGAGTGCCGTCGGTGCTCTTCCATCGCATGCTGATGCCGTCGTGGGTGGTGCCCGGAGTGCGGTTGATCACGCACCAGCCGGCGGCCCGGGCGCATCTCGACTTCCCGCGGCCGTCGCGTCAGTTGGGGGACGACTCGTGGGTGTGGAAGGTGCGCCGCGGCGGCTCGCTCGAGATCCGGGCGTGGCAGGACAGCCCGAGCATCGGCGAGGGGCCGCGGATCGGCACCTGGGAGCAGACGGTGCGCTACTTCTACGAGCGCACGCGCGGCTATGCCGAGAGCGGCGGCGTGCTGCACCGGATCGACGCGGTCCATCCATCGACTGACAACTGGCCGTTGCGCGTCGAGCTGTCCGGGGATGATGTGCTGGACCGGTTGCTTCCTCTCGGGACCAACGGCGAGGCCGGGGCGGTTCACTGGCCGGGCGTGCATTCGGCGTGGCTCTGCCCCGAGATGCCGTTCGTCTTCGAGCTGGCGCTGGTGCCGAAGGCTCCGGCGTCGGTGGGGATGCCGCAGCCGGCGGCGGGACGGGTGGCGAGCCCGGTGCTTCGCGAGCGGACCGCCGCCTGATCCGGCCGTGTTAGCATCCCGCGCATGAGCTCCAGCCAACCTTCCGACAGACGGACGCAACGCATTGCCATTCTGCCCGGCGACGGCATCGGCAAGGACGTGACCGCGGAGGCGGTCAAGGTCCTCACGGCCGCCGCCGAGGTGTGGGACCTGCCTCTCGAGCTGGTCCATTTCGATTGGGACGCCGACCGCTATCTCGCCACCGGCGAGACCCTTCCCGCCGGCGCCCTGGACGATTTCCGCAAGAACTACGCAGCCGTCTTCATCGGCGCCTACGGCGACCCCCGGGTGCCGGACATGAAGCACGCGGCGGACATCCTCCTGGGCATCCGCTTCGGCCTCGATCTCTATATCAACCTGCGGCCGATCAAGCTGATCGACCCCAGGCTCTGCCCGCTCAAGGACAAGACGGAGAAGGATGTCGACTTCGTCGTCTTCCGCGAGAACACCGAAGGCGCCTACGTCAACGTCGGCGGCAACTTCAAGAAGGGGACGCCGGACGAGATCGCGATCCAGGACGAGATCCACACCCGTAAGGGAGTGGAACGGATCATCCGCGCCGCGTTCGAGTACGCCGTGGCGAACGGCCGCCGCGAGGTGCTGATGGCCGACAAGTCGAACGTCATGCGCTACGGCCACGACCTGTGGCAGCGCTGCTTCGCCGAGGTCGCCAAGGAGTTTTCGCAGATCGAGTCGCGCCACATGTTCGTCGACGCGCTCACCATGCAGATGGTGCTCAAGCCGGAGACGCTCGACGTGATCGTCACCAACAACATGTTCGGCGACATCATCACCGACCTCGGCGCGGCGCTCCAGGGCGGCCTGGGCATGGCGGCTTCCGCCAACGTCCACCCCGGCCAGACGTCGATGTTCGAGCCCGTCCACGGCTCGGCGCCGAAGTACGCCGGCACCGGTCGCGCCAATCCGATGGGCGCCGTCCTGTCGTCCGCGCTGATGCTCGAAACGATCGGCCATAAAGAGGCCGGCCGGGCGCTCGAAGAGGCGGTGGTGCAGGCGGTGCGCGAGGGGCAGACGACCGTCGACCTCGGTGGCAAGCTCACCACGTCCCAGGTCGGCGATCTGCTGGCGCGGACGGTGGCGGGCTCGGTGGCCGCTCGATAGAAACGTCGATAGGAACGGACACGAGGACGCCGTGGCACTCAAAGAATCAGATCTGATCTACGACTGGAACCGCGCCGGCGGGCCGGATCTGCGGCCTGGCCGCCGCCGGGTGGAGCTCGACGACGAGACGCTGCGCGACGGATTGCAATCGCCCTCCGTCCGTTCGCCGTCGATCGAGGACAAGCTGCGCATCCTGCACATGATCGCCGAGCTGGGGATCGAGTCGGCGGACATCGGCCTCCCCGGCGCGGGTCCCCACGTCAAGGCCGACGTGCTCCGCCTCGCCCAGGAGATCGCGGATCAGCGGCTGCCGGTCTTCCCGAACTGCGCGGCGCGCACGGTGATCGCCGACATCCAGCCGATCGTCGATGTCTCCCAGGCGACTGGCATTCCGATCGAGGTCGCCGCGTTCATCGGCTCGTCGCCGATCCGCCAGTACTCCGAAGGGTGGACCCTCGACCGCATCCTCCGCCTGTCGCGCGAAGCGATCGAGTTCGCGGTCAAAGAGGGGCTGCCGGTGATGTACGTCACCGAGGACACCACCCGCGCCGCGCCGGAGGATCTGCGCCGGCTGTACACCGAGGCGGTCGAGGCCGGCGCGCGGCGGGTCTGCGTCGCCGACACGGTGGGGCACTCCACGCCGAACGGCGCGCGCAACGTGATCCGCTTCATCCGCGAGGTGGTCGACGCGACCGGCGAGGACGTCAAGGTGGATTGGCACGGCCACAAAGACCGCGGCCTCTCGGTGATCAACGCCCTCGCCGCCGCCGAGGCCGGAGCCGACCGGCTGCACGGCACGGCGGTAGGGATCGGCGAACGGGTGGGCAACTGCCCGATCGACATCCTGCTGGTCAACATGCAGCTCCTCGGCTGGATCGACCGCGACCTGCACCGCTTGCAGGACTACTGCCGCCTGGTCGCCGATACCACCGGCGTGCCGTTGCCGGACAACTATCCGATCGTCGGCCGCGACGCCTTCCGCACCGGCACCGGCGTGCACGCTGCGGCGATCATCAAGGCGCGCGCCCGCGGCGAGGACTGGCTGGCGGACCGCGTCTACTCCTCGGTGCCCGCGAGCCTCATCGGCTGCCGCCAGGTGATCGAAGTGGGGCCGATGAGCGGCGAATCGAACGTCGTCTACTGGCTCCAGGAGCGCGGCATCGAAGCGGTGCCGGACCTGGTTCGGGAGATCTTTCAGGCCGCCAAGGACTCGCCGGTGATCCTGGAGGAAGATGCGATCCTGACGATCTGCCGCAGCCGCGGATTGAGCCCCGAGCCGCCCCGGCCACGGGCATTGCCTTGAGCCCGCCGCCCCCCTGGAAGCGCGCCCTCGACCGCTACCTGGAGGGTCTGTCGGTCGAGCGCGGGCTGTCGGACAACACGGTGGCGGCGTATCGCAACGACCTCACGCGGCTCGGCGAGGGGCTCGCGGAGGGCGGCACAAGCGATCTGCTCACCGCCGATGCCGCCACCCTGGCCGCCCATCAACGCGAGCTGCGCCGCAAGGGGCTTGCGCCGCGCTCGATCAACCGCGCCCTCTCGTCGCTCCGCGGCTTCTATGAATACCTGGTGACCACCGGCGACCGCGCCGATAACCCGGCGGTCAACCTGCTGCCTCCCAAGCTCTGGCGTCCACTTCCGAAAGTCCTCTCCGAGCCCGAGGTCGAGGCGCTGCTCGCCGCGCCGGACGTCAACACCCCGCTCGGCCTGCGCGACCGCGCGATGATCGAGCTGCTCTACGCCACCGGCCTGCGGGTCAGCGAGCTCTGTGGCTTGACGCTCCCCCAGCTCCGCCTGGACGTCGGTTTCCTGATCGCTTTCGGCAAGGGGAGCAAGGAGCGCCTCGTGCCGGTGGGGGAGACCGCCGAGATGTGGGTGAAGCGCTATCTGAGCGAGGTCCGTCCCGACCTCGCCCGCGGCCGCCATCTGGCCGTTTTCGCCAATCACCTGGGCGATCCGATGAGCCGCGTCGGCTTCTGGAAGAACCTCAAGCGCTACGGCCTCGAAGCCGGCATCCGCCACATCTCGCCGCACGTCCTGCGCCACAGCTTCGCCACCCATCTGCTGGAGCACGGTGCCGACCTGCGCGCGGTGCAGGCCATGCTCGGCCACTCCGACATCTCGACCACCCAGATCTATACTCACATCCACCAGCAGCGTCTCAAATCGCTCTACGACCGCTTCCATCCGCGCTCGTGAGGAGACAACACAGATGAAGACTTGCCCCTGGTTCTTGGCGGTCCTCCTGGCCGTCCCGGCTTTCGCCGCCGAACCGCCGTACGATCTGGTCATCCGCAACGGCCACCTGATCGACGGCACCGGCTCGCCCTGGGTCTCCGGCGACGTCGCCATCCGCGATGGCCGCATCGCCGCCGTGGGGCACCTGGGCGATGCGCCGGCCAAGAAATCCATCGACGCGGCGGGGCGGGTCGTGGCTCCCGGCTTCATCGACATGCTCGGGCAGTCCGAGCTGACCATCCTCGTCGAGCCGCGTCTGCCGTCCAAGATCTACCAGGGGATCACCACCGAGGTCACCGGCGAAGGCGGCTCCATCGCGCCCCTGAACGACGCCATCCTCGCGTCCGACAAGGTGGGCTACGAGCACTATGGCATCACTGCCGACTGGCGCACCCTCGGCCAATACTTCACGCGGCTCGAAAAGCAGGGAATGGGGATCAATCTCGCGTCCTACGTCGGCGCCACCCAGGTGCGACGGATGGTGCTCGGAGATGAAAACCGTGCGCCGTCCCCCGCGAACCTCGACCGCATGCGCGGTCTGGTCCGCGAAGCGATGGAGCAGGGAGCGGTCGGCGTCTCGACCTCGCTCCAGTATCCACCCGCGCCCTACGCCTCGACCGCCGAGCTGATCGCTCTCGCCACCGAAGCCGCCCATCACGGCGGCGTCTACGCCACCCACATGCGGAACGAAGGAGAGGGCATCCTGACCGCCCTCGATGAAGCGGTGAAGATCGGCCGCGAGGCGCACATCCCGGTCGAGATCTGGCATCTGAAAACCGCCGGCACGCCGAGCTGGGGGAAGATGCCCGCCGTCGTGGCGAAGATCGAGGAGGCGCGGAAGAGCGGCGTCGACATCACCGCCGACACCTACGCCTACACCGCCTGGTACAACAGCTTCTCGGCCTTCGTGCCACCCTGGGCGCACGACGGCGGCACCAAGAAGCTGCTCGAGCGCCTGCGCGATCCCGCCACCCGCGCCCGCATCCGCAAAGAGATGGAGACCCCCCCGACCCCATCAACCGCCTGGGACAACGAATGGCAGGAGATCGCCGGCCCCGAAGCCGTGCTCCTCTGCTCGGTGCAGAACCCGGCGCTCCGTCCGCTCGTCGGCAAGACCCTGGCCGAGATCGCGAAGCAGCGCGGCAAAGATCCGATCGACACCCTTTTCGATCTCCTGATCGAGGACGAGGCCTACACCTCCGTCGCCGTCTTCGGCATGTCCGAGCCGGACGTCGCCCTGGCGCTCGTGCAGCCCTGGGTGTCGATCGACAACGACTCCGAAGGCACCTCCACCGAGGGCCTGCTCGGCAAGGAGCATCCGCACCCGCGGGCCTATGGCACCTTCCCGCGCATCCTGCGCAAATACGTCCGCGAGGAGAAGAAGCTCCGTCTGGAAGAAGCGATCCGCAAATTCACCTCCCAGCCGGCCCAGCGCATGGGCTTCGCCGACCGCGGCGTCCTCAAGGCGGGAATGTGGGCCGACATCGTCGTCTTCGACCCCGAAACCGTCCGCGACCTCGCGACGTTCGAAAACCCGAACCAACTCTCGCAGGGAATGGACTACGTCCTGGTCAACGGCGTGCCGGTGATCCACAACGGCAAGATGACCGGCGCGTTGCCGGGGAAGGTGCTGCGGGGGAAGGGGTGGATTACGGCTCGTTGAAGCTGGTCGTGCTGATCAGGTGTTTCTTCTTGTCGAACCGCAGGATGCGTTTTTTCCAGCCGTACCCGCCGCTCGGGGTGAACGTGTAGGAGTACGTGAGCTCGTCCCCCTGCCACTCGGCGATCAACGGAGCCCCGAGGCGCGCGCGCACGTCCCGTGGGCTGAATTGCTGGCCGGCCTGGTGCGCGTCGACCACCTGCATGAATCGCGCTTCGGAGTAGCCGGGGGTCGCCCTGTCCAGGCGCGCGACCGACTCGTAGAAGACGAGCAGGATGCAGGGGGCCAGGGCGAGTCGCACGAGCCGCGCTCCCAGTGTGCCGGGCAGGCACGCCCAGAGCGAGGCCAGGAGCGCGATGGCGAAAGCGAGGCCGGCGCGCACGACCAGCAAGTCGTCTCCGGCTCCGGCGGTGAAGTAGTCCACGTCCAGGGTCGCCGGCTCGAGGAACCCATTGACTGTGCAGGACCACGCCGTTGCGATGCCCCAGCTCAGGAGGCCGGCGGCGACGAGCCTCGGCAGAAGCCATGAGCTGTAGGACACCGGCCGTTCGGCGGGCACTGGCTCGGCCGCGTCTTTCTGAAGCCACCGGTACCACAGCAAGGTCAAGAGGATGGTACAGGGGAGCGTCACCGGCGCGCTGAAGAACAGGATGGCGAGCACGCCGACGATCTCCTGCCAGGGCCCTTCGTACTGCGCATCTCCCAACGGAATCAAGAAGGCCGCGGCGAAGATGGGCAGCCCGGCAAAAGCCGTCAGCAAGGCACGGCGGCGACTGCGATAGCGCAGGACGGCATCGACAAACCCGCTCACCACCACCGCCGCCGCAATCAGCGCCGCCGCAGAGACCGTCGCGGTCGCTCGGGCGGCCTTGAGAGGAGGGGCTCCCAGCATGAGGTCCAGCAGCAAAGATGCGGACGCCGCCGTCGCCACCACCGAAACGCAGATCGCCACCTTCAGCCGGTTGAGAGTCATCGCGACGTATACGGAGGCGCGGGGGGCTGTGTACCGCGGCGCCGTCCAACTGAAATGGGACTCCGGACGACGGTCAATCGCCCTGCCGCCGTAGCGCCACAAGCGTCTCGTCCTCCACCCCGTAGCCTGCTTCCAGCCAGGCATCGAGTCCGCCTTCGAGGGGGCGAACCCGGGTGAAACCTCGTTCCATCAGAAGGCGGCCGACACGGGCCGCCGTGGCCTCGTTCGGTCACGTACAGTAGAGGATGATGTCGCGGTCGTGCGGGAGCTGGTCGACGTGGGAATCGAGCTCGTCGAGGGCGATGCGCAGGGCTCCCGGGATGCGCCGCGGATCGTAGGTGTGGCTGGCGCGGTTACGAACGTCGACGATCAGCGGCGGCGGCTGGTCTTCGAGCAGGCTGCGCTGGAGCTCGGCCACGCTGACCCGGGCGAGGTCGAAGAGCTTCCGCGACTTCCGCCGCTCGTACCACTTGACGATGATCACCGCGACGAGCCCGGCGGCGAGGATGACCAGCGCCCAGGAGCCGAGGGATTCCAGGTTCTCGATCACCTTCTGGATGGTGTTGTGGAAGAGCAGGCCGGTGACCACGGCCGAGCCTGCCCAGAGGAGGCTGCCGAGGCCGTCCCAGACCACAAAGGCGCCCAGGCCGCGGCCGGTGATGCCGGCGAGCGGCGGCGCCACGGTCGAATAGCCGGGGATGAACTTGGCGTAGAGGAGCGACGGCATGCCGGCCCTCTCGAACAGCGCCTCGGTGGAACGGACACAGGAGTCCGGCGAGAGGGAGATGCGGCAGAGCGTCTTGAGGACGCGGCGCCCCTGCCGCCGGCCCATCAGATACCAGGCCGAGTCGGCGATCAGCGAGCCGGCCACGGCGACGAGCAGGATGGTGGCGAGGCTCATCCGTCCGTGCGCCGCGAAGGCGCCGGCCACGATGAGCGTCGGCAGGGCCGGAATCGGCGCGCCAATCTGTTCGAGGAAAACGTTGAAGAACACCAGGGCCAGGCCGTACCGGCCGAGCTGGTCGACGAGCTCATGCATGGACATCCACCCCCGCTGGGCGCGATTGTGCCACGGAATCCCGCCCTACAATCAGATGCCATGAGAGCACCCTTCGGAGTGACCCCTGAAACTCCCGCTCCCGGTCAGGAGTCCGTCTGGGACTATCCCCGTCCGCCCCGTCTCGAAGACGTCGACCGCCATCTGGAGGTCTGGCTGAACGGAGTCCGCCTCGCCGACTCCCGCCGCGCCAAGCGCGTCCTCGAAACCAGCCATCCGCCGGTCTACTACTTCCCGCCCGAGGACGTGCGCATGGAGCACCTGCACCCGGCCGCCGGCAGCAGTTGGTGCGAGTGGAAAGGCGGCGCCCGCTACTACGACATCGAGGTCAACGGCCGCCACGAGAAAGCCGTCGCCTGGTACTACCCCTCGCCGGTCGAAGCCTTTGCACCGCTCAAGGACCACATCGCCTTCTACCCCGGGCGCATGGACGTCTGCCTGGTCGACGGCGAGCGCGCCGAGCCCCAACCCGGAGGGTTCTACGGCGGCTGGATCACCAAGGACGTGGTCGGGCCGTTCAAAGGCGGGCCGGGAACGAACGGCTGGTGAATCGTCTGCCGAGCGTGGCGCTCGGTTGAACGGGCTCCACCGGTCTCGGGAGAGCACGGTTCTGTTCCGTGCTCTCCCACGCTGTGCCGGAATACACCTCCGGCACACGGGCGACTCAAAATACGGGCAGACGGAGGGCCGTTTCTCCTCTGCCCGTCGGATTCAGTTTTCAATGAACGCCATTCTGCCTTGCGCAGGCGCCGGTCGCCTTGGAATGGGGAGAGGGCGTCTTGCCCAGGCCCGATCCTTGATGGCCGCCGCTCTGCCGCACTGCAGAGTCCTTCTGCTGCTACCAAATCGATCCGCGCAAACCGGAATCGCCCTGGCCACGACGGAATGGCGCTGGCCAGACCGTCAGAAGCTTCTTCTGCTCCAGAATGCCGCCGCTCAAGGCATCACGCCCTTCTGGGGCTTCGGAATCCCGCTGTTCAAGCCGTAATGTCTTTCTGATGCTCCGGAATAGATCCACTCAAAGCATAATCGGCTTGTGATGAAGCAGAATCAAGCCAGTCAAGACGGAATCAGATTCATCTAGAGAAAAATGATGCCGCTCAAGCCGTCGCTGCAACGTATAGAACCACTCTTCTGAATAAAAATCAAGAGACAGTCTTGACGGACGTGCTATTGAAATGGCACTCTATGCCAATCGAGCCGAGCCGAGCCCAGCACGTCTCCAGCTCGCAGGACGAGTTGCAGGATCGTTCTTTGAAAACTTAAACCGAAAAGATGGCCGGCCCGAGCGGCGTGGGGCACCGCTCCGTCCGGCCCCGGAGCCAGGCGGTCACGCAGGGTGTTTCTTCAGCCTGCGGACCGCCCTGGCGACGGCATTGCTTGACGGGCCAATTGGAGTTGGTCCATTCTCAGCTCATGACACACGCCGCGCGCCAAATCCTGGCTGGCCTCGAAGACGCCGAGCTCGTGCTCGCTGCCGACCAGATCTTCCTGGATCTTGACCGGTGTGAAGAGCTCGGGTGGCTTCTCGGAGGCAGCGATGAACGTCTCGCTCCCTGACGAGATTCTCGAATCGGCCCGGATGTCCGAATCCGAGCTCCGGCAAGAGCTTGCGGTCCTGCTCTTCGAGAAGGACCGGATCACTCTCGCGCAGGCGAGCGCCTTGGCAGGCATGGATCGCCTCCGCTTCCAGCATCTCCTCGCCAGCCGGGGAATTTCGGTCCACTACGACGTGGAGGACTTCGAGGAAGACCTCGCGACCCTTCGCGACTTGCGGCCCCTTGATCGTCGTCGGCAATACCTCGTCCCTGATCGCTCTCAGCGCGATCGACAGGCTTGATCTTCTGCGAGATCTCTACTCGGAGATCTTGATCTCTCCTGGAGGAGGCTTGGCGGCGTCGAGCGAACTGGGGGCGAGATCGGGCAGCGAGTTCCTGGAGCTTTTGGGGAGGTGTGCTCGCTCGGTTGGTAAAATGGGTAGGCCACCGCTGGTGAAGAGATCGGGGCCGGAAGCGGAGAGGTGAAAGGGTAGCGGAGAGGCTGCAGCAGAGGGCGGGGAAGAAGAAGTACGGTAAGAGGGGAGGCGGTGGTGATCCGCGCCTACTTCAGCCACCGCAAGGAAACGCCACCGAACGTAAGCCTGTAGAAAATAGATGGAGGAGCCGCCTCGTATGGCCACACACGATCATTTTTCAGTACAGGAAAAGTGTGAGCAGAGACTCGGTGAGGCTCTCAAGGCTCTCCTGGAAACGAAGCATCTCTATCAGTACGTTGCCATCACTCTCCTGGAGATTATAAATCAGATGCTTCCTGATAATTTGCAGTATGGCGCATTGCGGAAGCACATGTTCGATGTCGTTCGCGGAAGATGGTGCGTTAGGTCTGGCAATGAGCCGCAGCTTCCGCGTGTTCAGGTCCTGACTGTTTTAGCCCTAGGTCTCGGCTCTATTGCGGAGGGTGCAAGGCCCTGGAGCTACACGTATGTATACATACGGATAACAACGACACATCTTTTTTTCTTGTATACACCTGTCTTTGCTGTTCAAGAGGGCGCGTCACCTTCTTGGTGGAAAAGGAACACGCTGCTGCCGGCCAGCGACTGAGGCTCACCGGGCGTAATCCGATAGAACATGTTCCGCCGGCGCCTTGCATTCCGCTGTTCTTGGAGAGCTACTACTCGGATGCAATCATTGCATTTGCTTGCGGATTTATACGAATAGGAATTTTCGGACTCCGCACAGTTATTGAACAGTGGGCACGCGCAGCGACAGGAATTGCCACGAAGATCGATGGGGCCGAACTTTTCGAAAAATACTCAACTCTGCTCCCTGTGGAATTCAGATCGCTCTATCCTTCGCTTGGCGCTCTTTATTCCGACCTGAGCGCCGATATGCATGGCGCAGTAGGAGAGCCGGAACTCTTTGAGCGCGCACAGAAGGAGCTCGAGAGCCATTTCGGTGCTCTCCGGTCGTTGTCTAATCTCAATCCTGCAATCGCGGGCGCACTATCACGCAAGTGAGGCCGGCTCGACTTCCTCTTCGTCAACGAGTTTTGGAGGAGACTGAGGAACAAGCCCCGGCTTCTGCCCCGCCAGGGGTTCTGTGCCTACCTACCGCGCCAATCTGATCCCCGTAAACTGAAACCGCGTTTCACCCGCCCAGAAGTTGCGGTAGCTGGCGCGGATGTGGTTCGCGGGTGTCGCGCAGGAGCCGCCGCGGAGGATGCGGACGTTGTCCATGAATTTGCCGTTGTATTCCATCAGCGCGCCCTCGAACGGCTTGTAGCCGGGGTAGGGCTCGTAGTGGTTTGAGGTCCACTCCCAGAGGTCGCCTCCCATCTGGAGGAGGCTGTCCGCGGGACCGGACGCTGGACGCGGATGGAGCGCTCCGGTGTCCAGGAAGTTGGCGTTGGCGGCGGGGAAGCCGGTGGTGCGGGCGGCGTGCTCCCATTCTCTTTCGGTGGGGAGACGGGCGCCTTTCCAGCGGGCGTAGGCGTCGGCTTCGTAGAAGCCCACGTGGCAGACGGGCTCGTCCGGATCGACAGGCCGGTCTCCGGAGAGCGTCCACAGGCCCCAGTCGCCATCTCTCTCACTCTCGTATCCGTACATCTCCCAATAGAGAGGCGCGGTCCAGCCCTGGTCCTGGACTTTGGCCCAGCCGTTGGAGAGCCAGAGGAGCGGATTGGTGTAGCCGCCGTCGTGCATGAATTCGAGGTACTCGCCGTTGGTGACCAGGCGGTTGGCGAGCTCGAAGTCGACGAGGTGGGCCTTGTGGACCGGCATCTCGTTGTCCCAGCACCAGCCGCCTTCGACGTTGCCGAAGTCGTGGAGGCCGCCCTCGAAGCCGATCCAGCCGGCGGGTGGCGGCGTGCCGGTGGCGTGCGGGACGGCCGGCCGGTAGGGCTCGCGCAGCTCGGGGACGTTCGAGCCGAAGATGTGCTTGATCTCGGTGATCAACAGCTCCTGGTGCTGCTGCTCGTGATGGCAGCCGGTGATGATGAGGAAGCTCAATCGCTCGTAGTCCGCCTCGGCAACGTTCCGGATCAGCTCCTCGACGCGGCGGTCCACGGAGCTGCGGAAGGCGTAGACCTGGTCGTTGGTCGGCCGTCCCACCAGGCCGCGGTGGTCGCGGCGGATGCGCGGGCCGAGCGACTCGTAGTACGAGTTCATGACGAACTCGAGGCGGGCGTCGTCTTCGCTGTAGCGGCCGAACGGCTCCAGGATGTTCTTGGCGAAGAACCAGGAGGTATGGCCGAGGTTCCACCACGGCGGGCTGACGTCTGGCATGGATTGGATGCGGTAGTCCTCCGCCCGGAGCGGCCGGCAGAGGTCGACGCTCAGCGAGCGCGTGGCGGTGTACTTCTCAAGAAGCTGTTGACGGTTCACGGCGATGGCCCTCCCTCCGCTGGCGGTCGTCATTCTATGGGCAGAACAGTTGCGCGCCGGCATCCCTTCCAGGTTCTTTGGATCGGCTGGGCGCTCCGCTCAACGGCTCTCGAAGTCATCCTGCGGGGAGCCGCGGCGACCCAAAGGATCTGGTGGAGGAAAGGTCCGCCCACCCAGATCCTTCCGCTCGTCCCTCGCCCTCAGGATGACAGTTCGCGGGGTGGAGCCCAATCACCACGAATCGCGCTCGTGCTCGATAGCGGCGGAGCCGCCCACCCGCTTCCACATCTCGGCGCCAAGCCCGCGCGAGCCTTCAGTCCACCTTCCCTGTGCGCATCGGAGAACGATCTGACCTGCTTCCAGCGCCAAGGAGACGATGTCTCCGGGCTTGAGCCCGAGATGATTCCGCACAGCGGCGGGGATCGTGAGCTGGTAATTCTCAGTCATCTTCGCCGTCGCGATCACCATGAGAATCACTCCTATGCCAGCAGCGGCTTGTACTTCTCGTGGCGGTCGATGAAGACGCGGACGAACCAGCAGGAAGGGATGACCTTGTAGCCGCGGGCGAGGACGTCGTCCAGGGCGTAGCGGACCAGCTCGTCGGCGATGCCGCGGCCGCGGACCTCCGGCGGGGTGTAGGTGTGCTGGAAGTCGAGGACGCGGTCGCCCGCCGGGCTGTATTCGCAGACCGACTCCTTGCCGTCGACCACCGCGTAGTATTTGCGGGCTTTCTCATCGTGGTGCACTTCGAGGTTCATCGTCGTCCTCCTCGCGGTGTGTCTTATCATGGCGGAATGAATTCTTTCCAGGGGGCGGTGGCTCTCGTCACCGGCGGCGCGTCGGGGATCGGCCGCGCGCTCTGCGAAGAGTTGGCTCGTCGCAGCGCGACGGTGGTGGTCGCCGATCTCAATGCGGACGGCGCCGCGACGGTGGCATCCTCGATCAATGCGACTGGAGGCAAGGCCTCGGCCGCGGGGCTGGACGTCCGCCGGGCCGAGGACGTGGAGCGGGTCTACAGCGAGGCGGCGGCGGCGCATGGCCGGCTGGACTACGTGTTCAACAACGCCGGGCTGTCGACCGTCGGCGAGGTGCGCGACCTCGATCTCGCGCACTGGCGGAAGGTGGTGGACGTCAACCTGATGGGCGTGATCTACGGCGTCCACACGGCTTACCGGATCATGACCGCGCAGGGCTCGGGCCACATCGTGAACACCGCCTCGCTGGCCGGCCTGGTCGGCTTTCCGACCGCGCTTCCCTATGCGACCACCAAGCACGCCGTCGTCGGCCTGTCGCTCTCCCTGCGGGCGGAGGGCGCGGCGCTCGGCGTCAAGGTGAGCGTGGTCTGCCCTGGATTTATCCAGACCGGCATCTTCGACGCCAGCGACTACGTGAAGAGCGACAAGGAGGGCGCCGTCGCGATGATCCCGGTCAAGATGGTCGAGCCCGGCGCCGCGGCGCGGACCATTCTCGACGGGGTGGCGAAGAACCGGGCGGTGATCGTCTTCCCGTTCTACGCCCGGCTCCTGTGGTGGATCGAGCGGTTCCTGCCGCGCCTCACCCAGCGGCTGCACCGCAAGACGGTGGCCGATTTCCGCAAGCGGCGCCGGCAGGCGTGAGGTCGTCCCTCAGCGGCTGGCGACGCCCTTCTGATACTCCGGGTTCTTCTCCACGAAGCTCTTGATGAACGGGCAGGTGGGGATGAACTGGAATCCCCGCGCCATCGTCTGATCAAGGGCTTGGCGGACGAGGTCGCCGGCGATCTGCCGGCCGCGCAGCTCCGGCGGGACGAAGGTGTGCTGGAGATCGTAGGTGTGGTCGCCGACCGGATGGTAGGTCACATGGGCCTCGTGGCCCTCGATCATGCTGTAGAACTTGTGAGCGGTTTCATCGTGCTGGACGTCGAGAGCCATGTCTCCTCCTGGTGAGAGAAGCGGTGAGATCAGCGGATAAGAATAGACCGGGTCAGCGCTTCGTAGTCGTCCGGCGTGTCGATGTCGTGGACCGCGCCGGGATCGTCCACCTCGACCCACAGCGTCGCCGCGGCGTGCCGGTCGCGGAGCTGGCGCAGGCCGATCGCCGGGTCGAGCGCCGCGATCTCCGGGATCAGCTCCGGCGCGATGACCAGCGGATGCCCGCGCCGCTCCTGCCAGACGGGGAGCGCGAGAGGCGCGTTCGCCGCGTCGCGGCGGCGGATCACCTCGGCGATGGTCGCCGGGCGGAGGGCCGGCAGGTCGGCAGGGGAGATGAGGAGCGTTCTCTGCTGCTCCAGCAGAGCCTGCGCGCCGCCCAGGGCCGCGATCCCCTCCTGGATCGTCGACAGCATGCCGCGCTCCGGATGCGGATTGACCGCGGCGAGGAGCCCGGCCGCCTGCGCCCACGCCTGCAGCGCCGCGTCTCCCGGTGCGGTGACCAGCGCGATCGTCTCGATTCCGGCCGCCCGCAGGCTCGCCACCAGGGCACCGAGGATGGTTCCCTTCTTATAAGGAAGCAGAAGCTTCGGCCGGCCCATCCGGCGCGAGGCCCCGGCGGCAGGAAGGAGGGCGACGGGTGCTGGCGGTGTTGGGGGCATGGGAGGCATGGGAGGCGATTCTACGATCCTTGCAAGGGAGCTGCTAGAATCCGGGCTCAATCGGCTGCACAGCATAGGGGTTCTTGCGGGGATGCAGTCCAACGATCGAGGGCACTGAGTGATGTCTGGACGAGAGAACAGGGTCGGAACGGCGAGCGCGCTGGAGCATCTCGAAGAGCTGCGGGTGCCGCTTACGTCCGACATGCCGATCGCGGCCTTGGAGCGCCATGAGGAGTCGTGGAAGCACGCCTTGAGCGAGCTGCTGTCCTCGCCGCTCACCGGAAATCAGGCGCGCGCGGTCGCCGCGTTCCAGCGCGACGTCGGGCTGCTGCCGAAATACAAGAGCTATGCGATCAAGGCGAGCAGCCCGCTCGGCTATTCGGTGTTCTTCCAGGAGCCGCGGAAGGGTTTCAGCTTTCAGCAGCATTCCCATCACAAGGTGGAGATCTTCCACGTTCTGGAAGCCGGTCCCGATGCGTTCGCGCTGCTCTGTACGCTCGCCGAATGGAACGCCGTCTATGATCGCGAGGCTTTTTCGCGGTGGCTCGAAGGCGCCGATGATCCGAAGGCTGCACGCTATGAAAAGTGGAAGATCCCGCTGGTCGCCGGCGACGTCCTCTGCCTGGAAAGCACAGGGATCGTTCATACAGTGATCGGCTGCACGCTCGAAGAGTTCGCCACCGCCTCGACCGACATGGTGGAGCGGCTGCACGATCAGAACGAAGGCGCTCCGATCCCGGAGTCCTACCGGCGGGACCGGGTGCAGGAGCTCCTCCGCACGACGCCGTTTCCCGCGACGATCCAGGCGGTCGCCGGAGCGAGCGGAACGAGCCGGCAGCGGGCGCCGATCCCGCGGTCCGCGTTTCCGGGCGGCGAGACCGTGACGCTCGGCGCGGTGCCCGGTCTGCGCGCGTCGCGCCTCCATCTGGAGAGCGGGCGCCGGAGCCCGCTGCAAAGCTCGCGCGATGAATCCCAGGTGCTGTTCGTGTCGCGCGGCGATGTGGAGCTGCTTCTCGGCACCGCCGATGAGCTTGCGCACCAGGACCCGCCCGCCCTGAAGCTCCCGCGCGGCGCCGCGGCCATGATCCCCCCGGCGATGAGCTACGCCGTGGCGGCGCTCAACGGCGAGGCCGAGGTGTCGGTGCACTCGATCCGGCCTGGGGTGGCGTTACCTTAGAAGCCTCCAGCCGCAGCCCGATCTCGAACGCCGCCAATCCCGCGAGCCCTCCCAGGAGGTGAATCAGCGGTGTGGCGGCCACGCCGGGCGGCAGATCTCCCGCGAAGAGCGGTGTGCCTCCGGCGGTCTCCCAGGCGACTTTGGCGGTGAACAGGAGCAGCGCGCAGGCGGCGACCCGGAAGGCGCGGCCGGCGGGTGGGCGCATGGCTTCGAGGGCGGTGAGAGTGAAGAGCGCCGCCGCCAGGCCGGAGCTGCCGCGGTAGATGGCGAGGCCGGGCTGAAGAAACTGGACGCCGAGCGCGGTGACGGCGGCTCCGAGCGCCAACGCGAGAAGGAGAGCGCGGAGCCGGCCGGTAGTTTCGAGCCAGAGGCCCAGGCCGAGGAGGACGGCGAGGTCGGCGAGCGCCATCCGGCTGGTCCAGTGCACCATCTGGGCGGTCAGCAGACGCCAGATCTCACCGCCCGCGACCCGGGCTCGGTCGTACTCCAGCAGCGCTCCGCCGCCGGGCAGTGAGGAGGCGACGGCGCAGGCGGCGGCCATCCCCAGCATCGCCAGGGTGACCCAGGGGAAGCGCCGCACCGTCTCCATCGTCTCAGGTCGTCTCAGGAGCGCCGCAGCAGAAGGGCGAGGCCGAGGAGCGCCGCCGCCAGCAGCTCGGGCAGGGCCAGCGCGCCGCCGCCACTGCCGCCATTGCCACCTTTGCCCACGGGATTCCCTTGCCGATCGACCATCGCGACAGCCGGCGTGCCGGGTCCGTTCACGGTGCCGTTCTTCGCCTGCTCCTCGAAGCCGGCGAGCGCGGTGTTGAGATGGGCGATGAGATCTCCGGTCGCCTTGTCGAACCCTTCCCCCGCGAACTGCCGGCGCTTGCGGTCCACGTTGAGCGGGCTGGAGCTCCCCTTGACCGTGCTCTCGCCCGCGGCGCGGAAGAGGAGCGCGCGGGAGTGGATGTCGTAGACCACGGCATCGACCAGCGTGTGCGTGTCGTTCTTCTCGCCTTCGATCAGGAGCGGTCCGACGACGGTCAGATAGGTCCAGGAGGCGCGGGTCGACTCGGTGAACTGGGCCTGGTCGTAGGAGAGCAGCACCATCTCGTCCAGCCCGAGCGCGGCGGCCAGCTTGTCGAGGTTCTCGAAGCTGCCGCCCGCGTTGAGATAGGGCGACGGCACGACCTGCAGATTGGCGAGACTCGGCCGTTTCTTGAAGGCGTCGGCGACGCGGGTCAGGAGCTCCTGCTTCTGCGTCTCGGTGATCGGATCCGCCCGCCCTTCGCGATTGGGCGCGAAGGCCAGCCCGACGCGCAGCGGCAGGTGCAGCGTCACCTGCGACGCCGGGGTCGCGGAGACCATCCCCTGCGGATAGAGGAAGTCGAGCGCGCTGTTCGTCCGGTGGCTCGGCGGAGCACTTCCGCAGCCAACGACGAACAGGGTGAGGACGCAGAGAAGCGGCAGGGACTTCGATCGGTTCGGCATGGCAAACCTCCTGAGATGTCCTGACCACTCTATCAGTGGGCGGATCGCCTCCGGAGCAGCAGGACCATCAGGCCCGCCAGACCCGCCAGCACCACCCACGCGAACAAGTCCCCGGCCCGGCTGTAGAGCGTGTGGCCGGCACCGGGATGGACGTCCGCCACCAGGGGGCACGGCCATAGACGCCCGTCAAGGCCGGGAAGTCCATGTCCTTGCAGATCGCGATCCCCGCGGGAGCGCCGCCGGCTGTGAGGTGCAGGGGGCCGGAGCCGATGCGATAGATGTCCTCGAAGCCGGGGAGCATGTGGACCTTGTCGTATTCGCGCGGCGCTCCGCCGTCGGGCGGAAAGACCACGGCGGCGTTGCGGGCGTCCGGACGGCCGATGCGATTCAAGCCGGCGACGAGGATGATCTGGCTGCCTCTCGCGGCGTCGCCCAGGATGCGGTCGATCTCCGCTTCGTCGCCGGGAACGGCGGCGGCGAATTTCTCCGGCAGCACGACGACGGACGCGCCGCGCCGCGCGAGCTCCGCCGCGCGCCGGGCGGCTGGGTTGGAGGTTTGCGGTCATGAAGAGCCCTACGAGCGGCCGCCAGAAGGGGTTGCAGGCGAGGGGGGCGCCGACGAGGTCGAGATCGGCATGCCGGTCGAGATGGTCACCCGGCGTCTCCAGGAGCGCGGTGGCGAGCAGGGGTATCTGGTCTATGGGTACAAGTTCCGGCCGGTGTTGGCCGGCTCCTGACCAACCTGTCGCACACGGGAGAATCGCGTCGTCTTTGTGCTAGACCCCATCGCTTTCTCAGCGTCGAGCGCGTCGAGCGACTAGGCGCCTTTGGGTGATACCATCTGGAGTACTATGTATCGCCGAGGCCCCATATGACCGAAGAGATCGAACGCTCGGACTGGAGGCTCGCAGAAGTCAAACTCGAGCGTTTCAAAGCCGCTTTCAGGCCCAAGCCTATTCCTCTCCTCCCGTTTAATGTCGTGATTGGCCGGAATGGGACTGGCAAGAGTACGCTCCTCGAGGCTCTCCAGTGGCTCGATACGACGATCCGTGGAGATGCGAGGAGAGCCTCGGATAGATATAACGGCGCCCGGGATCTCGTCAATTTTCGTTCCCCCAACCTGTTTTTCCAGATCACCCTGACATGGGCTGAGCAGGCGCCTAGCTCGCGGCGGTTAAGATACCAGGTGAGAGTAGATATCGATGAAAAGACAGGAACGCCGGTTATCACCGAAGAGAAACTGGGTTCTCTGGGGAAAGGAGGGAAGGTACGGGAGACCTTTTTGAGTACTACCAAGCGGGGCGAACGCTCATTGACTCCTTCTGGAAAGGAGGGATCGCTTAGCGTCACGGTCCGAGAACCGGATCGCTTGGCGCTCGGATTGGTCGGTTCCGCTAGTGTGGGACAACCTCGGCCTGAGCTGTCCCTGCTTCAGGACTTTTGGGCGAGGGCAGTTTTTTTGCGGCTTAGCCCCAACCGCCTTGCATATGGGTCTCTCGCCACCAGAAAATCGTTTGAGCCATTGCTCGATGAGGAAGGGCAAAACCTGCCCGCCTTACTTAATGAGCTCTCTGGCGATCGGCGTGAAGATCTCGTCAATAGGATTCAAGGAATTCTTCCAGGTATCCAGGATGTCGAGGTTTCTAGCGCAGAGTTCGGGCGCGACACGCGGGTGAACTACAGCCTGCTCGAAAAAATGCCCTATAGAGGGCGGGCTGGCCGGAGAGTGTTCGCAATCCCGGCATGGATGCTTTCAGAAGGAACGCGCAGGATTACCGCAATTATGGCCCTCCTGGTTCGTGATCCGGCACCTTCTCTGCTCTGCATCGAAGAGATTGAAAACGGACTCGATCCAGTCACCGTTCAGGCTGTGCTGCGCCATTTGCAGTCGGCGGCAGACCAAGGTACTCAGATAATCCTAACCACTCATTCCCCATGGGTACTCGACTATATCCCGATCGACTCGATCCTCCAGGTCCGCCGGATCGAGGGCAATACCCAATACGAGCGCTTCGCCGCTCGGCCTGAAATTAGGGCCTACGACCCTTCTGTACCTGCCGGCACCCGCTATGTGAACGAGCCCGAATGATGCCTGGGTTACGTGTGGCACTTTTCGTCGAGGGAAGCATGGCTTCTGCTGCGCGTGGTCCCTCGCCTCTGGAAGCAATCTGGAGGGAATGCCTCGGCAGAGCTTTGTCACTGCGCCGATTCGAGCCCATCGTTCCGATCAACAAGAAGCACCTGGTCGCGATGGACCCACGAAAGCCGCGGATGAGCGGTGGAGGCGAAGCGCTCGATCAGCTCATGGTGCGAAGGATGAAACGAGAGCCGTTTGATGCCGCGGTCGTGGCATGGGATCTCGTTCCCGCTTGGAATCCCGAGGGAGCATACTGCCGGTGGGATGAAACAGTCGACTTCTACCGGTTCCTTGCCGACTCCGGATCTCTCCCTCAGCTCTGGAAGAAACAGGCTGCATCGCGGTATGCCGACCTTCAAGGTCGACCCAAGCCGGCAGAGCGGAGCGGGCCTCCAAAGCTGGAGCACGGAATGACCCTTGCGGTCTGTATGGAACCAATGTTCGAAGGCCTGTTGGTCCAAAATGAAGCGGCTGTGCGGCGCGTGCTCAAGCTCAAGGAGGTGCCCGAAGGCTGGCCTGGGCGTGGCTGGGGAGAGCCGTCTGTGCGGAAACCGGACCGAGAGGTGCTGGCCCCCGCGATCCAATCTCTCTTCCGCCTGCGTCCCAAGCCCGCGGTGCTTCGGAAGATCCATGGCGCCATGATTACCCACAAGCACGAGTGGGGAGAGTTCCTGCTCCGTGAATTGCTGGCCGACCCCCGGGCACAGGCCTTGATCCTCGCTCACCCGATCGCCGCTCGGCTCCAGGAGATCGCCGGCCAAAGCGGTTGATCTCGTCAAGCCCTTCTGTCCTCCCGGCTCCCGCCCGCCCGGAACAGCAGCCACGAAATCCCCACCACCAGCGCGATCCCCAGCACCGCGGCCGGCACGCCGCTGATCCAGGTGAAGCCTTTCTGGGCGAAGTGCGCGGAGGTGAGCCACTGGCTCCAGCCTGCCGTTGACCATTTGGTGCGGGCGGCGACGAGGAAGGCGATGGCGACTCCGGCGAGGCCTTCGCCGGCGATCATGCCGGAGGCGGCGAGGACGCCGGGGTTTCCTTCCTTCTCCTGGATCTCCTGGCCTTCAGCTTCCGCGCGGGCTTTGCGGCGGGCGTCGACCATCCGGCGCACCAGGCCGCCGACGAAGATGGGGGTGAGGCTGCCGAGCGGAAGATAGAGGCCGACCGCGAAGGCGAGGCCGGGGAGGCCGGCGAGCATGGCGGAGAGCGCGAAGGCGGAGCCGGTGCCGACGAGGCCCCAGGGGAGCGAGCCGGCGAGGACGCCGTCGATCACCGTTTTCATGAGCGTCGCCTGCGGTGCCGGCAGCTCGGGGGAGCCGAAGGTGAAGGCTTTGCCGAGGAGAAGCACGGTGCCGGCGACCGCCCAGCAGGCGAAGGCGGCGCCCAGGAACTGGCCGGCCTGCTGCCGCGCCGGGGTGGCTCCCACCAGGAAGCCGGTCTTGAGATCCTGTGAGATGTCTCCCGCCTTCGAGGCGGCGATGCAGACCACGGTGCCCACGGTAAGGATGGCGGCGCGGGCTGAAGGGTCCGTCCAGCCGCAGAGGACGAAGACCAGGGCGACGCCGAGCAGGGTGACCAGCGTCATGCCGGAGGTCGGATTCGACGAGACACCGATCAGGCCGACGATGCGCGAGGAGACGACCACGAAAAGAACTCCGAAGATCCCCACGCCGAGCGCCGCGGCGAGACGGGGGAGGAAGCCCATGTCGCCGGCGAACAGACCCGGGATGCCGGCCAGCGCGAGGACCACGACGAGCGGCCCGGCGAGCACGATCCAGCCCGGAATGTCTCGATCGGTGCGCGGTGTGATCGCTCCGGCGGTCTCCGGCCCTGTGCCTTCGCGGCGCATCCCTTTCAGCACCGCCTTGAGCGAGCTGTACATCGTCGGCAGCGCGCGCAGCACGGTCACGATGCCTGCGGCGGCCACGGCACCGGCTCCGATGTAGCGCACGTATTTCGCCCAGATCTGCGCCGCGGTCAGGGCGTGGATCGGAACCGCCGTCTCCGGAAAGAGCGGCGTGGGGAGCCCGTCGCCGACCAGCGCGATCAGCGGCGTCAGCACCAGCGCCGAGATGAGGCTTCCCGAGACCATGATCGACGACTGCTTGTAGCCCAGGATGTAGCCGACGGCGAGGAGCGCCGGAGCGATCTCCAGGGCCAGCTCGGCCTTGGGCAGCACCGCGACGTGGGCCGAGAGCTCGGAGCTGAACAGGCAGGCGGCGCCGAGCGCGAGCTTGATCAGCGCGCCGACCGCGAGACCGATGAAGATCCAACGCCCGCCGCCGGCGTCCGCGGCGGTGGCGCGCAGCACCTCGGCGCAGGCGGTGCCTTCGGGGTACGGCAATTCGTCCGCGCTCTTCACGATGAGCAGGCGGCGCAGCGGCACCATGGCGCTGATGCCGAGGATCGCGCCGAGGAGCGCGAGCCCCGCGACCTGCCAGTAGGGCGGGATGATCCCCCACAGGAAGAGGGCCGGGATGGTGAAGATCGTGCCGGTGGCGAGCGACGAGCTGGCCGAGCCGATCGTCTGCGCCATGTTGGCTTCGAGGATCATCCCCCCAGGCCGTCTTCCCATCAGACGGAAGAGCGCCACGGTCAGCACGGCGATGGGAATGGAAGTGGCGACGGTCAGCCCGACGCGCAAGCCAAGATAGGCGTTGGCCGCTCCGAAGATGACGCCGAAGACGATGCCGGCCACCGCGGCGCGGAGGGTGAACTCCCTGACTTCGGCGAGAGGCTCTTGCCGCGGAGACGGATCCATGCTGCCTCCTTCCGGACGCTGATTTCCGGTGAGGGTAGCACAGGGCAGGAGGGAAGAAACGAAGGGCGCCGCCGGAGCGGCGCCCTTCAGGGAGTCCTTCAGGAAAAAGCCTTACGGAGTGACGCTCTTCACCACGATGTTGTCGACCTGCACGCCGCAGGAGTGGCCCGGGCGGACGTCGGAGCAGATGCCGAAGCCGTCCTGGGTGTACTCGAAGCGGAGCTGCGCCGTGGTGCCCGCCATGCCCGGCAGCCGCAGATGCACGTGCTTGACGCCGTTGGAGAAGCCGGCCCAGGCCGACATGTCCTGGAAGTAGGCGGAGTTGCTGTTGCGCGGGAAGTGCTTCGGGAAGTGCTCGAACGAGCCGGTGGTGAACTCGTCCGCGAAGGCTTCCACCAGCACCGAGCGGAGGAGATTGCCCGGAGTCAGGTCGGTGACGCGCAGCGAGAGGCCGTCATAGGCCAGGATGTTGAAGGCCGGATCGTCCTCGGTGTCGTAGCAGACGTCGAAGTCGACGGTGACATAGCCCGCCGTGGCCGGAACGGCGAAGGCCGGGCTGAACAGCCGCTCGAAGCGGGTGTTCGTCGGGCCGTCGTTGGCGTTCTGGTGGAAGGCGCCGTTCGAAGTGCCGCAGAGGGAGGTCGCGAAGCTGGCGCTGGTCGTCCAGGGCACAACGTTCGAGCCGCCGCCGTGCGAGGTCACCCAGCCGGCGGGGAGAGTCCCCGGAGCGACCGCGTTGAAGTTCTCGGAGAGGAGGGTGGTGGCCACCGGGGTTCCGGTGAGCAGGGTGTGGAGGAGCGTGGCCGCGCCGTGCTCGTTGGAGCGCACGGTGAGCACCAGCTCGATCGGAGTGCCGGCGACGAAGCCCGGCGAGACCGAGAGGACGAACTCCTTCTTGTTCGACGACGAGTCGCCCGGGCTCATGTTCGAGAACGGCGACTGGTCCTGGGTGACCGTCACGCCCGGCGTCGTGGTCGACAGCCGCGCCGTAGTGCCGTTCACCTTCCGCGAGCTGAGCGGGTTGGTGTCGTAGTTGTTCAGCGTGAAGGTGACCATGACGGTCTCGCCCGGATCGATGAAGCCGTTGGCGCCGCTGGGCGTCGCGCTGACGCTGGCGATGTGGACGGGGATGGTGTCGATTTCCCGGCTGACGGCCGAGGCGGCATCGCCATCTTCCTCGGGAACGCGGCGGAGGACGACGTCCGGCGTGGTCAGGCTGGCCGAGCCGGGCTGGCCGTCGACGAAGCCCAACGGCGGCCGGGAGGCGACGGCGAAGGCGGCGAAGAGCTCGCCGTTCTGGGCCACGGCCTGGTTGTAGTCGCCGAGGTTCGGTTGGCCGGTGTCGTTACCCCAGCCGGCATGGAACGGCCGGTTGGTCAGCGGCACCGGCGGGCTCCAGTGCGCGCCCGCGTCGTCGGACCAGGTGACGGTCGTCTCGCTGCGGTCACCGCTGGTGGTGATCCCCTGATCGTAATAGAACACCCAGACGCGGCCGGTCGAGGAGTCGACGGTCACCCAGGGGAACCACTGGGCGCGGTCGTTGCCGGGCCGGCTGTTGAGGGCGATCGGCGCGGAGAAGGTCAAGCCGCCGTCGGTGCTCTTCTGGAAGACGATGTCGGCGCCGTCCTGATTGTTGTTGTTGGGGTAGACGACGTAGACGTTTCCGGCGTGGCTGCCGCCATGTCCCTTGTGGACGTCGTCAGGCGACGACTTGTCCACCGCGATCGAGGGGCTGGTGTTGATGCGGTCGTTGCCCAGCACCTGGTCCATGGTGAAGAACTCGGCCGACAGGGAGACCGGAGCGCTCCAGGTGGCGCCGTTGTTGGTGGACCGCGAGAAGCCGATCGTGTTGCCGTTGCCGAAGAAGGTGCCCGGGAAGGGGAACTGCCGCCAGACGATGTAGGCGTTGGCCGAGCCGCGGGCGAACACCGGCTGCGACGACTGGCCGTCCGAGGCGCCGGCGGCGACGACCGCGCGCGTCGACCAGGTGGGCGGCGTCGCGGTCAGGATGTTGTCCGAGTAGGTCGCGGAGATCTCGATGCCACCGGCCGAGAACGGCGTGAAGTTCGACCAGCTCATCAGCACGCGGCCGGTCTCGGGATCGACGTCGATGAACTCCTTGTCGGCTGAATCCCGCGGGGCGCCGGAGCCCGAGACCTGCCCGTGCGGGTTGGTCACCGAGGTCACCTCGAACGGACCCGCCCAGGTATGGCCGCAGTCCGTGGAGCGATGAACGCCCATGGTCTGCGCCGTGGTCGTCGCGGAGAACTTCTTGACCAGGATCGAGGAGTAGACGAAGTTGCAACCACCGAGATTGCGGATGTCGGGATCGCCGAGGACCTGCGGCAGCCGTGTCGTGCCGATGATGTCGGTGCCGGGCGAGGGGAGCTGTCCGCCGTCGACGAAGGTGACGCCGCCGTCGTCCGAATACATGACGCCCGAGACCGAGACCGGATTCAGCGAGAATCCGCGGGTGTCGTTGTAGCCGATCACGATATGCTGACCGGTGCTGTCCACGGCGATCGAAACTTCGGCCTGACCACCGGCCGGCCCGTCCGCATCCTCATCTTCGCAGTCAGGTTCATTGTCACAGCCTTCATCGACTTTGAGCGATAAGCTGCGACCTCCGGATGCATGGATCGCGGCCCGAATTTTCGAGGCGAGCTGGCCCATGGAGGACATACGGTTTTCGGGTGATTTTCCAGCTTTCCCCTTGGCGGCCGAGCCCAGTGCGGGAAGCACCAGAGCAGCGATCAGCCAGATGAAAAGGACGCCCCGGACAGGAGCTTGATTCGGTCTACGCATACTGTTTTCTCCTCTTGAATCGAAAAAGAACGAACGATCAGAACCCACCTCTCGGGAGGTGATTCGAAATGCCGGCTGGAAGGGTGCGATCATAGACACGACAAAGCTCGCGAAGAGCATGAATATGTCGGGAATTTTCGACCCTACTCCGGGCCGGAGGGGTTGTCAAGCGAAGGGAGGCAGCTCGCTCAGCCGGCGCGCCGCACGAGAACAACGGTGCGGTCGTCCGGGAACGGTGTGCCGCGTACGAATGCCAGGAGGTCGCGGTCCAGGGCCTCGGCGACGGCGGCGGGAGCGGCGCCGCGGTGGCGCAGGCAGAGCTGCTTGAGGCGGTCGAGTCCGTACTCCTCGCCGTCCGGATCGACGGCTTCGACGATCCCGTCGGTGTAGAGAACGAGGAGGTCGCCAGGTCCGAGGGTGACCTCTCCGGCTTGATAGAGGGCGGTGGGCAGCAGGCCGAGCGGCGGGCCGGTGGCGCCGAGCTCGGCCGCCGTGCCGTCAGCGGAGCCACCGGGAGCGGCGCGGACCACCAGCGGCGGGTTGTGGCCGGCGTTGGTGTAGCGCAGCACGCCGGTCTCCGGGGTGAGGACGGCGAGAAAGGCGGTCGCGTACTTCTCGGGCGGTGTGCGCTTGAAGAGGAGGCGCGAGAGCCGGGAGCTGATCTCGTCCGGCGGCAGGCCGTCCTCGATCGGGCCCTCGGAGAGCGCTTGCAGCGAGACGGTCAGCAGAGACGCCGCCATCCCCTTGCCCGAAACGTCGGCGATCAGCAGCACGCACTCGCGGCCGGCGCTCCGCTCGACGACCTGGTAATAGTCGCCGGAGACGCCGCGCGATGGCTCGTTGAGGCCGTGCAGCTCCCAGCCGGAAAGCGCCGGCAGGCGGTCCGGCAGGAGGGCGACCTGGATGCGCCGCGCGAGCGCCAGCTCCTGCTCCAGCCGCCGCCGCTCGACCGCCTCCTGCATCAGCTCCAGGTTGCGCAGATGGAGGGCCGCGACCGAGGCGAGGGAGATCAGCAGCTCCAGGTCCGCTTCCTCGAAGACCCGGCCGCCCAGGCCCGACTCGAGGGCGATCATCCCCGAGATCCCTTCCGGATGGAGGAGCGGCGCGGCGACCAGGCTGCGGATGCCGGAGAGCAGGATGCTCTCCGCCTTGGAGAACCGCGCGTCGGTCTGCACGTCGAGCACGAGGGCCGCCATCCCCTTGTCCAGCACCTCGCGGACGAGGCTGCGCGAGATGGGGATCTCGCCTCCCGGCGCCGCCGCCGAGGACGCGGGCCGGGAGGCGCGGGACGCCGCCGTCCGCAGCTCGCCGCCCGGTCCGCGGAGCAGGATGATGCCGCGGTCCGGCTTCATGTGGTCGAAGACGCGGTCGAGGATCAGCTCCAGGAGCTCGTCGACGGCGAGCGACCGTCCGAGCGCCTGATGGACCTCGTTGAGCAGGCGCAGGCGGTCGGCATAGCTCCGCAGCTCGCTCGCGTTCTGCAGCCGCGACGCCTCCTCGGACCGTTGCCGGTCGAGCACCTCCGAGGCGCGGCGGAAGATCGTCGCGTCGAGCGGATCGCCATCCGCCGCCGCGGGAGCCGGCTCCGGCACGACCGTCACCTCCGCGTGCACCGTGATCGCGCTCTGGGAGATCTGCACCACGTCGCCCGGCTGGACCGTCGTCGGCGTGACGATCGTCTGCCCGTTGACCAGCGTGCCGTTGCGCGATCCGAGATCTTCGACCAGCAGCGTCGAGCCGACCTGGAAGAACCGCGAATGGCGCCGCGAGAGGAACGGATCCGCGATGCAGAGACCGACGTCCGGAGCGCGCCCCACGACCACCGAGTCGCTCTTGAAGGCGAAGTCGAACGGGGCGCCCTCGGCGGGCGTGACGTGGAGGCGGAAGGCGGCGGCGCTCAAACGGTGGAGAGTTTATCAGTCGCGCTGTGTCAGATCCCGAGCCAGCCCGGCAGACCGGCGATGGAATCGAGAACGGAGTCGGCGGCGGCGCGCGCCCGGTCCTCGTCCTGCGGCCGGTATTTGCCGGTGCGCACCGCGACGCCGATCATGCCGCTGGCGCGGGCGCCGGCCACGTCCGATTCGAGGTCGTCTCCCACCACGGCGATGCGCTCCGGCGGAGCGCCGAGCTGGTGCGCGGCGGCGGCGAAGAACGCGGGGCTCGGCTTGCCGACCAGGGTCGCCGTCTTGCCGCTGCCGTATTCCAGGGCGGCGACAAACGGACCTGCGTCGAGGCTGAGGCCACCGTTGGTGTGCCAATACCGGTTGCGTTGGACCGCGAGCAGAGCTGCGCCTTCCATCAGGCAACGAAACGCCTGATCGAGAATCGGAAACGTCCAGCCCTCGCCGAGGTCGCCGACCACCACGGCCTCCGGGGAGCAATCGTCGAGGATGAAATCCGCGAACTCTTCCCGGGTGGCCTCGGCAAGAAGCAGGTGGATGCGCCGCACACCCTGCCCGCGTAGCCAGCCCGCCGCCGCGGCGGGCGCCGACAGGATCTCCTCGGGCCGCGCCGGAATGCCCAGGGCGGTGAGCTGTCCGGCGAGCACAGAGCGGGGCCTTCGGGTGGTGTTGGTCGTGAAGCGGAAGGGAATCCCCGCGCGGCGCAACGCCGCGAGCGCCTCGGCGGCCCCGGGAATCGCCTGCCCTTCCTGATAGACCGTGCCGTCGAGGTCGAGCAGGACGCCGTCAGCTCGCCGGGACATGGTGCGGAAGGAGATCGTCGACGGCAATGGAGGATTCAGGAGAGGCCAGCGGCGAGATGGACTCGCCCCGGCGATAGATCCGGCGTGTGCGGTAGAGGCCGTCGGACGGGTCGCGGAAGACTTCGATCAGATCGAGCCGCAGGTTGACGATCCAGTAGTCCGGAAGCTCCGCCTGCGCGTAGAGGACCGCCTTCCGCTTGCGGTCGTGAACCTGGGACGAATCGGCGACCTCGACGACCAGGACGGCGGTCGAAGGGTGGTGAGCCTGATAGTCCCGAGGTCCCCCGATCACGACAGCGACATCCGGCTCCGGTTCGGAGAGCGGGCCGAGGGCAAGGGGCAACTGGGACCGGACGTCATATCCCACCGTGAAGATCGTTTCGAGGGCGCGGGCGACCAGCCGGATACCCGTAGCGTGCAGAGTCAGATGAGCGGCCATGTCGTAGAGGGCTCCGTCCACCAGCTCGACGCGCCGATCCTTGAACAGCCCGGCTTCCGCCGCCTGCCCGTACTCCTCCCGCGTCCATTGGTGGATTTTCACCGCGTCGGACTCGGCGTCCGCGGCGATGACATCGTCGGGAAGGATGTCCGGAAGTGCCATACCGAGACTCCTTATCGTCTCCATGACGGAAGTCTACAACAGATTTTCCGGCTCACGGAACCGGTGGCCAGCTCGGATTCCACAGCGGAGCCCGGCCCAGTGCCTGCAAGCCTAGCACCGCGCCGCCCGCGGCGAAGCTGAGGAGGAAGCGCCAGCCGGTCCACTCACGGCTCCGTTCGTCGGGCTGGCTCAGATCGCCAAGCTCGATGGCGGAGTTGGTGAGCGAGGCGAGCATGACGACGCCGGCGAGAGTGGCGAGGCCCATCCAGGACACGTTCCGCAGGACGAGCCAGGGCGGCAGGGCGATGATCGCGCAGCCGAGGACGCCGAGACCCAGGGAGCCGGCGACACGACCGGTGCCGCTCAGCTTTTCGACCCGGAAGACGCCGGTGTCGAGACTGAACGCGGTCACCGCGGCGATCGCGGCGAGATAGGGGGCGTAGAACATCGGCTCGCGGTCGAGACCGTTGGCCAGGGCGAGCATGGCGAACGGCGGCAGCAGCGCCCGCGTCACGGTGCGCACCTTGACCCCCGACGCATGACCCGGCGGCGCGAAGCGGTACCAGGCCAGCACATACCCGAGGAACCCCACGAAAGCGGGCAGCGCCCAGATCCAGTCGCCGAGCGACCAGGTGCCGTAGGCGAACAGGATGTAGGTGATGGTGCCGCCGACGTTGAACACCTTGCGCGACCGCAGGCGCCAGACCAGCAACGCCACGGCGAGGCAGATCGCGAGCAGCGAAAGGTTCTGGAACACCACCTCGGCGAGCGGCTTGGTGGTGATCTTGCCGAGCGTCACCACCACCGCCACCGGCACGAACAGGTTGTCCGCCCCCTCCAGCGAGATCGCCTCGAAACCGGTCACCAGCGCCGCCACCAGCGTCGCCGCCAGCACACAGACCGGCCGCGGCAGATCGGTGAGCAGGAGGGTGGGGAGGTGGATCGCGAGGAACGCGATGACGAAAAAGACGAGCGATCCTTCGACACTCTTCTGCTCGTCCTCGACCTCGTAGCGAATCACTCCGTAGCGGCTGCCGATGAGCGCCGCGAAGGCGTCGGCCACCGCGAGCACCAGCACCGCCGCCAGGTAGAGCCAGGGGCGCCCGAGGGTCATGCAGAAGACCAGGAAGACGGCGAGCGGGTAGTATTCGGCGCCCCGGCTCTTCCGCGCCACGCCGTGCAGGCTCTTGAGAAAGCCGAATTTGCTCCCGGCGACGAACAGGATCGTCAACGGCAGCGCCATCGCCAGCACCACCCAGGGAGAGCGGATCAGGAACGGAAAGAAGAGGCAGGTGACGCCGCCGCCGAGGTGTATCAGCTTGCGGGTGTGCTCCGGGTTCGGATGCCCGAAGCGGCGCCAGAGCTCCGCGACGGCGATGAGCGCGAGGAAGATCCCGGAGAGGATCACCGCACCGCGCAAGTCCTCGGGTGTCAGCCAGTCGCTCATCCCGCCACCTCCTGGACCTCTTCCAGAATGAAGGCACTATAGAAGAAGGCGAGGTCGCGGGCGAAGAGCTCCGCCGCTTCGGCGTCCAGGGAGCGGACGCGGTCCGCCAGCGCATCCGGGCGGCGGCGCGGCACCAGCATGTTCCAGTAGGCGAAACGGGCGCCCGGATTCGCGGTGGCGAGCAGCCGGCCGTAGATCGCCTCGCTGGTCGCCGGATCGAGATATTCGAAGATGTCCGAGAGATTGAAGCCATCGAACCCGGCACCGCCCGCGCCGCGATGGGCTTCCGCCGCCGCTTCGACCGGCCCCGCGAAGAGCGTCAGCCTGTCCAGGTTCTGGCGCACCGCCGCGAACGTCTCCGGCTCCAGATAGAGCGGGAGCGAGCGCCCAGATCGCCCATAATTGCCGGTCAGGATCGATTCGAGATAGGGGTTCGCGTGCGTCGGCAGCGCGGTCAGCGCATAGCGCGCCCGTGCCAGGATGCGCTCCGCGACCGACCCTTCGACGAAGCGGAAGAACTCCGGATCGCGCCCCAGGCGGCCCATGGCGAAGCGGCTGAAGAAGACGCGGAAGAGGAGGCGCCAGCGGAGGTTGTCCCACCGTTCGGCGTAGAACCGCTCGCGCCCGGCCGCGTCGCGTTCCTCAAGGAGAGCGAGCACCGTCTTCCGCGAATGGATGAGCGGCAGCACCCGCGTCCGGAAGAGGCGGAAGTAGCTCTCGAACTTGCCGTGATGGATGACGCCGCCCGCCACCGCGTCGAGCCGGCCGCGCCAGATCTGCCGCGCCGTCTCCGGCAGGTCGCGCTCCAGCTCTTCATAGATGCGGACCCGGTCCGGACTCGGCCGCACGCCGAGAAACGCCAGGGCCTCGGAATGATCGAGCCGCCGGATGGCGGCGCGCTTGAGCTCGACGAGCGCGAGCTGGGCGGGCGACAGATCGGCCGCCACCACCTCGGCGCCGGCGGCGAGAAGGGCGAACGCGTTGTCACCCGCCGAAGCGATGGAGAGGAAACGCTTGCCGGGCGCCGGCCGCAGCGCGGCCACCAGCACGCCCGCGTCCTCCCAGACGTTGGCGTAGCGGATGAGGTCGAAGCGGGCGCGGTTTTCGATCCGGTCGATCCGTTCAGACATAGGGGTCGTCCCGTTGGAAAGCAAAAACGCCCCATCCGGAGGGATGGGGCGTTGAGAATACCTCTCTGCGAGAGGGTTGGTCGGCTCAGGCCGTCCGCTTGCGCCGCTGGATCAGGGTCCAGGCGGCAAGCATCAGGGCGAAGCCGAGCAGCATCAGACCCCACTCGGACAGCGTCGGGATCTCGGTCGCGCTGCCGGGGGCGACGACGAACGCCGTCGGATCGTTGGCGCCGCCGACCGCCGGATCGTCGGTCGTGATGGTGGTTTCGTTGGTGCCGTTCAGGTCGGCATCGTAGGAGATGCTGGCCTGGTTGGTGACCGTCGTCCCGGCATAGCCCGGCTTGACGGTGGCGGTGATGGTGATGGTGACGCTGCTGGAGGCCGGAATGGCGCCGTCCCAGGTCACGGTGTTGGTGGCCACCGTCGCGACGGGGATCCCGGAGGTGGCGGTCGCGCTGACCAGGGTGAGCGCCACCGGCAGGACGTCGGTCAGCTCGTGGCCGGGGTTGTCCGTCGTGGCCGAGCCGCTGCCGTTGGTGATCACGATGGTGTAGGTGACCGTGCTGCCGGTCTGGAAGGTGCCGGAGGCGGTCTTCGTAGCGGTGAGCGCCGCCGCGGCGACGACGAACGAGGTGGGATCGGTGGTGCCGCCGACCGCCGGATCGTCGGTGAGGCGGGTGGTGTCGTTCGCCGCGTCGTTGTTGCTGTCGAACGAGGCGGAGCCCTGGTTGGTGATCGTGGTGCCCTGGGTCCCGGAGTTGATGGTGGCGGTGATGGTGATGGTGACGCTGCCGCCGAGCGGTGCCAGCGAGCCGTCCCAGTTGACCGTGTTACCGGAAGTTCCCGCCGTGCCGCTGGTCGCGGTGGCGCTCACCAGGGTGAGGCCGGCCGGCAGGGTGTCGGTGAATTCATGGCCGGCGTTGTCGCCCTGATTGCCGGTGCCGTTGTTGGTGAGCGTCACGGTATAGGTCACCGTGCCGCCGACGAGGAAGGTGCCGGACACCGACTTGGTGGCCGCCACCGTCGCCGCCGGAGCGAACGCCGTGCAGGCGAAGTGGACGGGGGTGACGATGATCGACCAGGCGTTGAGCGTGCCGTTGCCGTCCGCGCCGCCGGTGGCCGCCGAGAAGACGTCCGCCATATGGGCCGTCCAGGTCCCCTTCGTGCTGGTGCCGTCGAGGAGCGAGAGGTTGGGGACGGTGTCCGCCGGGATGGCCGGATTGACGATGGCGGCCCAGGGAGAGTTGTAGACCGGCAGCCACGACTTGGTGTAGGGCGCGTCGGCCGTGGTCGCCTGGACCATGTCGGTCGTCGGTCCGGCCACCAGGTCGTCGTCGATCACCATGTTGACGATGCTGGTGCCGCCGAGGTCGTTGAGGCCGTCGATCAGCGTCACGAGGTCGAGGCCGACGCCGGAGGGCGAGCGCGGCATCGCCGTCAGGTCGCCGACGGCGGGGTGGGTGACGCTGTCGAGGCGGAAGTTGAGGTCCGCGATCTCGAAGTCGTCGGTGACGTTGATCTGGTGGAAGACGCCGCGCGGGCGGTTGCTGGTGACGGTGAGGTCCGGGTTCGGGTCACCGGTGTAGGTGACGGGCGCATCCGTGCCGCTCCGCGTTCCGACGCGCACGGTGAAGCTCACGGAGGTGGTCCCGAGGTTCGACACCGTGGTCAGGGTGAAGCTGATCGAGCTGCCGCAGACGACGGTCGGATCGACGGTGATCAGGAAGGTGTCGCCGGTCGCCGAGCCCTGCGGCGCGATGGCGCCGTAGGTGGAGGTGTTGTCGTAGATCGTCACGCCGGTGGTGGAGGTCGAGAGCGTCGCCGTCGCGCTGGTGACCGCCTTGCTCGCGCCGCGCCAGGGGTTGGTGAGCTTGACCGTCAGCTTGACCGGCTCGCCCGGATCGATGGCGCCGTTGTTGTTGGCGGCGCTGTCGTCGATGGTGACGTCGGTGAGCGGGTTCACCACGTCGAGGAAGGGGACCGCGAACGACTCATGGATGCCCTGGTGGCTGCTGACGTAGCGGCCGATGACCCGGTAGGGCGCCGCCGCGCCGTAGCCGAGGCCGCGGTGGGCGAAGCCGCCCCAGATCGACGCCTCGTTGGCGCAGGCGTTGGCGACGCAGTCGGCGCGCAGGATCGCGTCGCGCGCGTCGATGAAGGTGGGGTTGATCGGCGTCAGCTTCATGCCGTCGATGACGTCCTTCAGCATCGTGTGGTTGCCGGTCGGCACGTCGCCGTTGGCGCCCGCCGAATCGGCGATGACGCGGGAGCGCACGTCCCACAGGGTGAGCGCCCAGATCTCACCCGAGTTGTGGACCTCCATGCCGCCGTTGAGGTTGAAGGTCACCGGGGTCGGCGTCATGCCGCCGGAGAGGTCGTTGGTGACGTCGTCCACGTCGGCCCAGGTCATCGGGTTGACGGTGATGTCGGCCGAATAGGGGAACCGGCGGATGCCGTAGACGTAGTTGTCGAGATAGGTCGCGGTGAGCTTGTAGGTGGCGTAGGCGCCGCTCGCGAAGCGGCCGGTGGGGCTGTCGGCGTTGGTGTTGTTGAGCAGCGAGAGGGCGACGAAGTCGCTCCACCCCTCGCCCATGCCGCGCGCCGGATCCCACAGCAGGCCCGCGGCGTTGCCGATCAGGCGGTTGCTGGTGCCATGGGTCAGCTCGTGCATCGAGACCTCGGCGTCGAGGGCGCCGTCGCGGTCGATCGTCGGACCGGTGAAACGGAACATCTGCACGCGCCCCGAGGTGCCGTCCGGCGGCGTCGAGAAGTTCGCGTTGTTGGTGCCCGAGCCGTCGTCGCCGTCGGCGTTGACGCGGTCGTTGGCGACGCCGCCCATGCCCTGGAAGTTGGCGAGCTGGAAGTTGGCCGAAGGCTCGTCGAAGCCGAGCTTGAAGAGCTGGTCGTGGTACCAGTTCGCGACGTAGAAGAGGTGGGTCAGCATGCCGCGGCGGAACTGGTCGATCGGCGCGGTGCCGCTGGTGCCGGTGCCGGTGCAGGTCTGGCCGGCCTCCGGGTTGCCGGCCTGGGGAGGCGGCAGGTAGTTGGTCTGGAAGTCGCGCGGCGCGGTGCCGAGGAAGTCGCGGTTGCGGCTGTTCGCATCCGGGTTGCCGGTCGGCCGGCCGTTGGCGTCGAGGACCGAGCCCGCCGCGGTGTCGCAGATGTTACCGTTGCCGCCGGTCGTCACCACGTCGAGGCAGGCGAGCACGTTGTTGCCCAGCGTCTGGGTCTCATTGGCGGTGCAGACGCCGCCGGGGCAGTCGTCGATCCAGCCGTTCGGGCTGGCGGTCGCGTCCATCGCGGTGTGCATGCTGACGATGGTCGGCGCGATCTCGGGGAACTGGGTGCCCGATCCGGGCGCCACGGTGTTCGGCGACTGCGGCGCCGGGCTGTCGGCCGGCGTCGTGCCGTCGGCCTGCACGTAGACGCGGAAGCGCGCGTCGTGGGCCGACACGTAGTCGCGCATGTCCTTGCGCCACAGCAGGGCGCCGGTCTCGGCGTCAACGACGGCGTACCAGTCCTGGTCGCCGGAGGTGAACACCACCAGCGACCACGCCGGCACCAGCAGGCCGGGCGCGAGCGGGAAGAGCACCTGGCGGGCGGTGATCGGGCCGGCGACGAAGTCGTCGGTCTCGGCGAGGGTCAGTCGGCCGGCGTTGTCCTCGGCCACCGTGAAGGAGGCGGCGTCCGCGGTCTGGCCGCCGGACGCCAGCAGGCGGACCACGGCGTCGGACGCTGCCATGAGCCGGGAGGGATCGACCCGCGGCGCGAGCGTGCGGGCGTTCGGCACCATCTGGCCGAGGCTTTCCATCAGCCGGCCGTCGTGGGCGAGGATGAAACGGGTCTCGCTCTGGAACACCGGACGGCCGTCGATCTGCTGCTCCATGCGCAGCATCCGCAATCCGCTCTCACCGCCCGGGCTGTCGCCGAGCGCCACGAGATCGGCCTGGTCCGCGGCGGAGAGGCCGTAGATGCCGCCGTTCTCCGCGAGGAAGCCGCGCACGATGTCCTCGGCGCGGCCGGCGGCGGCCGGGGTCAGGCTGCCGCTCTTGGTGCGGACTTCCGTCGGGCCGCCGGTCAGGTTGGAGAGCCGGACGTCGAGCCCGGGCATCGTCCGGCGGAGGGCGGCGATCCTCGCCGCGATCTCCGCGGTCTGCTGGCGCGCCGCGACAAGGCTGCTCGCCGCTGCCGCGGGCCGCGCCGCGGTCGCCTGCTTGTAGGACTCTGGAAGGTTGACGCGGGCATCGACCATGCGAAGGTTCGTCAGCGACGGTTTGGAACCGTCGGCCGGCGCCGGCGCCATCGCGCCCCAGGCCGTAGAAGCGGGGACGCAGAGGGCGAGAGCCAGGGCTATCGCATGGATGCGACGGTGGGGGCCGCCACGGGAACAGGAGAGATCCAGCACAGTTTCACCTCCAACCAGAAGACGCTGAGATTGCCGCGAACGCGGATTACGGAAAGCCCGGGAAGTATACGACAAAAGGTTCCGGCGGAGTGGCCCGGCGTATACTGGCCGGAATCTGCCGATGGGGGTTCCTGATGACCAGAGACCGGATTCCCTACCTCGCCGTCTTCCTCCTCGTCTCCGCCGCTTCTGCGACGGCTCCTCTCCTGGCGGGCGGTCCGCCAGTTGTCGAGCGGTTGCTTCCGCGGGAAATGCCGGAGATACGGGAGATGAATGAATCCGCCGCGGCGAAGGCTTCGGCGCCGCAGCCCATGCACCTCGCCGAGAATCTCGACATGACGCCGGTCCGCACCCTGCGCAAAGCCGCGGAGGGCGCCGGCGACCAGATTGACGCCTTGCGGGCGTGGAACGCGGCGCACCGGCTGCCCACCAAAGTGGGCTTTCAGCGGCCGATCGCGCAGCCGCTGCGCATGCGGCTCGACGCGGCGAGCAAGGCCGCCGGCTCGTTCCGCCGCGCCGGCGACGGCTACTTCGCGGAGTCACCGGCCGGCGGCTTCTCCTGGGGCACGCACGTGCGTGTCGACCGCGCGTACCGCCTGCGCCTCCATCTGAGCGGGCTCGCTCTGCCCGCCGGCTCGCGGATGTGGGTCTGGGGCCTCGGCGAGGAGCCGGTCTCTTTCGGCCTCGAGATGCAGCGGACCGGCGAGGAGCGGAAGCCCGATCTGTGGACGCCGAGCGTCGGCGGCGAGGACATCTTCTTCGAGGTCGAGGTTCCCGCCGCCGCCATGGCGAAGGCGGGGAAGTCCGCGCTCGATATCGCCGAGGTGGGCGAGGTTTTCCGTATCGGTGCCGACGGTGCGCCGGCGGCGGTCGCTCCGCAGGCCGGGGCTTGTGTGGTCGACGCGACCTGCGTCGACGCGGGAGCCTTCGATGCCATCGCCATGGCCCGCAAGGCGGTGGCGCACCTCGAATTCGAGCTCGACGACGGGTTCACCTACGCCTGCACCGGCAGCCTGCTCAACAACACCGGCCCCACGGCGACCCCTTATCTGTTGACCGCTCACCACTGCTTCTCGGACCAGACCGCGACCGCCACTCTCGAAGCCTTCTGGGATTTCAAGACCTCCGCCTGCGGCGGCGAAGCGCCCGATCCCGCCACCCTGGGACGGAGCACCGGCGGCACCCTGCTCGCGACCGGCGACACCTCCGATTTCACCCTCGTCCGCCTCAACAGCGTTCCGGCCGGCCGGACGCTGCTCGGCTGGTCGACGACCGCGCTGGCGAACGGCACCGCCCTCTACCGCGTCTCCCATCCGATCCCGGGGAGCACGATCCTGCCGCAGAGCTTCTCCCGGGGCGCGGTGAACGTCCCCTTCGCGGCGTGCTCCGACGCGCCGCGGCCGGATTTCATCTACTCCCTGCCCACCCAGGGCGGCACCTTCGGCGGCAGCTCCGGCTCGCCGGCCATGCTCGCCGGCGGCCTGGTGGTCGGCCAGCTCACCGGCGGCTGCGGACCCAACCCGGATGACGGCTGCGACCACCGCAACGCCGACGTCGACGGCGCCTTCTCGCTCACCTATGCGTCGGTCGCCCAGTATCTGAATCCGACCACAGGCAGCCAGCCGTGCGTGCCGGACGCGACGACGCTCTGCATCGACCAGACACCGGGCGACCGCCGGTACAAGGTGACGGTGGACTACTCGACGTCGCAAGGCGGAGGCTTCGCGGGCAAGGGCACCGCGGTCCCCCTCTCCAGCCTCGGAGTCACCGCGGGCGGCCTCTTCTATTTCTTCAACCCGTCCAATCCCGAGATGCTGATCAAGGTGCTGGACGGCTGCGCCAGCAACCATCATCACTGGGTCTTCTACGCCGCGACCACCAACGTCGCCTTGACCACGACGGTGACCGACACGGTGACCGGAGTCACCAGGACCTACGCCAACGCCGACGGCGAGGCGGCGGCGCCGGTCGAGGACATCACCGCGTTTGCTTGTAATTGATCTGATTTCCTGGAGGTGTCGAGATGAGGTCGAGGCGAGCCCTGCTGTCGCTGCTGGTTCCGGTTCTGGCTGTCGCCGTGGGGCTGGCCGCCTTCGGCCCCGCTCCGTCCGTGCGCGCCGCGCAGTCCGCTCCCGCGGCCCCGGTCTTCGCGGTCGACGACTGCGCGCTCCGTCTCGCCCTGCCGAGCGACTTTCCGTTCGCCAAGTCGGAGTACGAGCGCATCCTCGGCCGTTATCTCAAGGCGGGCTGCTATCTCAAGCAAGGCTGGCATCACGACAAGCAGTGGCGGCCCACCGGCCCCACCGTGGCCGGTCTGGGCGGCGATCCGCACGTGCCATCCTGGGTCACCACCACCCTCGGCACGCACAGCACGGTCGTCGTCTACTACTCGCCGGACGTCTACCGCTGGATGTGCGAGCGCGACGCGGCGCATGAGAGGAAGTTCGTCGCGGAGTGCCGCACGACCTGCCCGGAATGCCGTCTTGAGGCCGGACAGCCGGTGCGGCCGATCGCCGACGGCGCCATGATCCTCAAGCTGATGTATGGCAACACCACCGCCGAACGGCTGCAGAACCCGATCGTCCCGGCGGAAGAAACGAACATGATCGCCCTGATGGTCAAGGACAGCCGGGGCGCCAAGGACGGCTGGTTCTGGGGATCGTGGGATCCGCAGGCCACCGAGGTCTCGCAGCTCGACTGGCCGCCGCCGGTGAACCTGCCCTACCCGTGGATGGGCGCCGGCTACTACTGCGCCAACTGCCACGCCTCGGCGAAGGACGAGCTGACCTTCTCCAGCCTGAACAACGTGCTCGGCGATCCGGACACCTTCCTCAAGTTCTACTTCCAGGATCAGCCGCCGATCGCGGGCGAGCCGAAGCAAAAGGCGCAGGAGACCCTGTCCGTCCACGAGCGGTTCGAGCCGCTCCAGGACCTGCTGGGAAAATTCGAGAGCGCCGGGCCGGTGTGGAACAAGGTGCCCTGGCCGAATCCGCAGGTGAAGCGGGTCAGCCAGCCGCTTACCGCCTACTCGCCGCAGTTCCTGAAGACCTTCGGCGCGCACATCATCCTGCCACCCGGGCCGCGCGAGATCACCGATCTCTTCATGCCGCCGGAGATCTACGACCACGCGGTGTCTGCGCCGGGCGGACCGCCGCTCTTCCTGACCTCCGATCAGTGCGTCGGCTGCCATGCCGCGGGCTCGACCGGCTTGCACTACGACATGACCGTGCAGCAGGTGGATCAGCCGGCCTACACCAACCTGGTGAACCTCGCCCAGTACGGCGAATGGCGCGGCTCGCCCATGGGGCTCGCCGGCCGCGATCCGATCTTCTTTTCGCAGCTCGAAACCGAGCAGAAGGTCCATCCCGCGCTCGCCAAGCTGGCGCCGGACGTCTGCCTGCACTGCCACGGCGTGATGGGCCAGCGGCAGTTCTGTCTCGATCAGTTTCCGAACGATCCACAGAAAGCCGCCGCGGTCTGCAACAACACCGACCTCCTGGGATTGGATCAGAATTCGCAGCCCATCGTGCCGCGGCTCCTTTTCTCACGGCAGCAGGTGAACGCGATTCCGTTCCGGGCGACGACCGAGCCGGAGAAGAAAGACGCGAAATACGGCGGCCTCGCCCGCGACGGCGTCTCCTGCACCACCTGCCACCACATCGACATCGACGACAAGGCGCCGATCGGGTCCACCTTCACCGGTGACTTCAAGGTCGGCGCGCCAGACGTGCTGCACGGCCCCTTCGACCGGCCGCAGCAGGTGCCGATGGATCACACCCTGGGCGCGAAGCCGGTGGAGTATCCGCTGATCTATTCGTCCAAAGTCTGCGGCAGTTGCCACAGCGTCGTGCTGCCGGTCTTTGACGGCGACCGGCCGTGGGTGCGGCCAGGCACGCGCAAGCCCGAGGTCATCATCGAGCAGGCGACCTACCCGGAGTGGGTGTTCAGCGACTTCCGCGACGGCGGCCCGACGCCGCGCTCGTGCCAGGACTGCCACATGGCGACCACCTATCCCGGCGTGCCGGGGATGCTCTCCAGCAAGATCGCCTCGATCCAGGAGGCGAGCAACATGCCGCAGACCGAAAACCGGGCGCCGCAGTCGGACATCGACCTCTCGCCGCGCTCGCCGTTCGGCCGGCACACCCTGGTGGGCCTCAACGTCTTCTTCAATCAGTTCGCCCAGCAGTTCCCGGACATCCTCGGCATCCGCGTCCAGGACCCGATGCTCGGCGGCAAGGGCATCGCGCCGCTCGCCACCACCTACGACTCGATGATCCAGCAGGCGGACACCGGCACGGCGACCGCCGCGGTGACGAAAGCCGAGACCGTCAACGACCGGCTCGTCGCCGAGGTCCGGGTGGAGAACCTGGCCGGCCACAAGTTCCCGTCGGGAGTCGGTTTCCGCCGCGCCTTCCTGACCTTCGAGGTGCTCGACGCCGCCGGCAACGACCTCTGGGTCTCCGGACGCGCCGATCCGACCGGCGTCCTCATCGGCCCGGACGGCACACCGCTCTCCGGCGAATTCATGTGGCAGAGCGAGTGCAAGCCGCAGACCGGAACGCAGAGCTTCCAGCCGCACTACACGACGATCACTCGCCAGGACCAGGCGCAGGTCTATCAGGAGCTGGTGCGCGATCCGCGCGGCCGCCTCACCACCAGCTTCCTCTCCCTGGCCGACGTGGTGAAAGACAACCGCCTCCTGCCGCGCGGCTGGACGCCGTCCGTCGCGCTGGCGGAGAAGGAAGGATTGGGAAGTCCCAAGCTCTCCGCCGCCGATCTGACCCATCACATCCTGCCCGACCTGCCGGACGGCAAGGGCGGCCAGGTGAACGATCCCTGGTACAAACCGAAAACCGATGGCGGCAAGGGAGGCGGAGGCGACGAGCTGACCTATGCGATCCCGCTGGCCGACATCAAGGGCACGCCGGCCAGCGTGCGGGCGACGCTCTACTACCAGGCCATTCCGCCCTTCTATCTCCAGGACCGTTTCTGCACCACCCCGAAGCAGCCCGACACCGCCCGCCTCTTCTTCGTCGCCGGCCACGCGAGCCTCGACGGCACGCGGGCGGAAGGGTGGAAGCTCAAGGTGGTCTCCTCGGGAACGGTGGCGGTGGGCTCCGGGCGGTCGGCTACGCCCCACCCCGCCGCCGGGCTTTGATCAGCACCGCGATCTCATCCGGCCGGTTGTTCAGGAAGTCGAGGCGGATGCGGCCGTCGGAGGTTTCGGTGACCATGGCCGGGATGGAGGTTGCGGTGAGCGACCAGCCGGCAGGGAGGACGACGGCGTTGCGCGGCCGACCGAAGGTGCGGTCGAAGACCAGATCGTCGCCCTCCAGCCGGTAGCTTTTCGGGTCGGTATATGTCTCGGAGATCCGCAGGCGCACCGAGCCGCCCGCCGGGACGGCCGCGAAATGCGCGACGACGACGTCGTCATCCGGCTTGACCCCTTCCTCCTGGGCCGGACCCGACGCGAGGACCGCGTCCCCCTTCAGCGTCTCCACCCGTAGCGTCTCGCCGGTGTCCAGGTTGCGCGCCGCCGGATTGGAGGCGGTGCTCCCCTTGCGCACGACGTTCAGATAGCGGTCGATGCCCGGCCGCGACTCGGTGTAGTCGTGGTAGAGATCGAAGGCGTGGCTGTCGGGATCGCGCAGGAAGTAGACGATCGTGCGGTCCTGGTGCGCGCGCTCGGAGAGGCGCTCGGTCTTCTCCTCGGAGGAAGAGGCAGCCTTGAGCCCCTTGAGCACGGTTTTGCGTGCCTCGATCGTCAGCGGAAACGCCTCCGGTCCGGGATGCATGAAGCTTACCGTGACGCGCCCGTCCAGCTCGCTCAGCATCTGTGCCGGCGCGTTGCAGGCGACCGGCTCGTATCCCGCGGGCAGCACGATCGAGTTGCGGCGAATGCCCAGCGTGCGAGTGAAGACGATGCGGTCGGCGCCCTTGCGGAAATAGCTCTTCGCGTCCGCATACGTCTTCTCGATCAGCAGCCGCACCCCTCCGTCCGCCGGCACCGGTCGCGGCAGATGGACGCGGATATAGTCCGTCGCGAGATCGGCCTCCGGCAGCCCGCTCGTCCGCGCCTCCGCGCCGCTCACCACCTCGAACTGAAGTGGCCGCGACGACGCGCGGTCGGTGACCGTCTCGCCGCTCGCCGTGCTCCCCTTGCGGATCGGATTGAAATAGACCGTCGCGCCGGGCGTGACCGCGGTGACCTCGAAGAGGATGTGGAAGCTCGCGGATTCGGGCGCGAGGAGCTCGTAGCGCGTGTACTCGTCGGACTCGCGGATGGGGCCTTCGGCGTGCGGGGCCGCCGGCGCGGTAGCCTTTGCCGGTGCGGGGGCTGTTACGGGCCGCGGGGTTGCGCAGGAGGCGAGGAGAAGAGAAAGAAACACGAAGCGGGCAGGCCGGTTCATGGCCGTAAGTATATCCTTACCCCTCTTGGTTGGGTTCCAGCCGGGAAGGAGGGCGCCATGCTGTCTTGGTCCTGGAGGATCTCCGAGTTGGTAGGCCGTGAGTTCGACTGGTTTGCAATCGATTGTGCCGGCCACTTCGGCATGTTCTCGACTGCCGGATTTGGCCCTGTACCACAGGCCGTCTCCCGTCATCTGGGGGAACACGACGCGATCTCCGACTCGATCCCATCGCCCAGCTTTGGATCTGCTGATGTCTGGAACGACTTCGCCGCCGTGGGCCTCTATGTTTACGACTGGGATGGCAAGCGGTATACACGAGTGGCAGTCCCGGCAGGTGGGCTGCCTCCTGCGCTGCGCGCGAAGCTGGGGGAACTCTTCGCCGTGCCGTCGATGACGTGCTCATTCGATGATGATACTGAGATCGTTGCGGTCGATGTCGAGGGCACCTAACCAGACGGGGGCAGGCGAGGCCGCCATCGATCGCGCCGCGGTGCGGGCCACCCCCATTGCAACCCGACATCGGTCCTCTGCAAGGTGACATCGGTTCGCTGCAAGCGAAAGACGGATCGATTGAAAGATTGAATCCGATGGCTGCGAGCCGATTCCGAACCGTTGTTCGCTGACATCGAATCGTTACCAACCGGCATCGAACCGCTGCGACATGACATCGGACCGCTGCCAGCCGGCCTCGCTCCGATGTCAATCGACACCGGACCGTTGCAAACTGACACCGGTGCGATGTCAACCGGCATCGAACCGCTTCCAGCCGACACCGGAACGCTGCACGTTGGCATCGATCCGCTGTCAACCGGCATCGACTCGCTGTCAACCGGCACCGGTCCGCTGTCAGTTGATCCCGGCTCGCCGTGAGCTGACAACGAACCGGTGCAAGCTGCCAATGAACCGATGTCAGCTTGCACCGGACCGTTGCCAGGTGCCATCAAGCCGTTTTCGACTGGCAGCACCCGATCGGACGATCGCCCCGCGTAATTGCCAGACGGCCCCGCGTAATTGCCGGACGGCGACGAGTAATTGCCGGACGGCAACGAGTTGGGCGAGTGCCGCCCCGCGTTATTTCCGGACCAAAGTGAGTTATTGCCGGACCGGGGTGAGTAATCGCCGGACAGCCCCCAGCAGTTTCGCGGCTCCCCCGAGTGATTGCCGGACAGCCCCGCGTAATTTCCGGACGGGAATCCGTCAATGCCGGACGGCCCCGCTCAGTTTCCGTACTGCTTCAACTCGGGGAAGTCTTCCTCCCAGTGCTCGCGGGCTCCGGCCCGCTGCTGATTACCTCTTGTGCCGAGGCTCCAGAGCGGCGTCGAGAAGATCCACGGCGGTTTTGAAGACGAGAAACAGAATCCCGAGCTCCTCCTCGGTCAGGTCGACCGAATCCGGCCCCTCCCCCGACTCCATGAGCGCTTCGACAACATAGCGCATCACGTGCGGTTGCCGCGAGACCTGATCGACGGCAGCTCGTTCGAGGAATCGATCGTGCGCGCCGGAGAGACGTTCGAGCTCGTCGGTGTTCTTTTGGAACTGCTGGAGGATGGCTTCATCGGGGATCCGCGCGACGGTTCCCCCCTTCTCGAAGATGCGCAGGACGACGAAGAAGACGTATACAGCCAGCTCATGGGCCTCGGGAGACAGCTCTTCGGTCTCGACGACCACAAAGGCGAGGAGCTCGGTCTGGCGTTTGCTGAGCCGCGTCATCTCCTTGCGAGCCTGCTTATCCTCAAATCGCGCGACCTCCTGCCACGTTTCCTGGACGATCTCATCCGGAATCATCGCTGCTCCTGTCGGGCGCCGCAGTCGAGGGTCGGCGCCCAAGCCGGAAGAGTACAATAAATGGTCGCCGGAGGGGAGGCCTGAGTTCTCGGATGAGGAAACCGTCCTGCTGGCGCAAGAGATCTTGCGGGCCGCCCTCTCGCCGTGGTTTCTCTCCCTACGCTGCCAGAGGGCATGCTGTACCATTCCAGAGAACAGACTGGAGGTCCAGTTGGGGACAATCGGATTCGCGGACCTGGATGAGACCGTCCAAGCCTTGAGGCTGCGGATGATGCTTGGCGAGCGGCTTGTCTTTCTCCTTGGGGCCGGCTGCTCCATGCAGTACGGTCTTCCCGGGTTCCGCCAACTTCTTGAGCATCTAGGGGCAGCCTTGGGGCGGCCTCGATACCTCCCATCCCAAAGGATGGAGGCGATCCGGGAGGATCTCGAGCGGGTCTGGCTGAGTCATCTGACACCAAGTGACCGCAGGGAGCAACTCCGCAAGGTTCTCAAGACGCGAAGCGGCCACGATTGTTCCGGGTACGTGCGACTGGCCCGATTGGCCAAGAAGGGTCATGTCGAAGCTTTCGTCACGATGAACTTCGACGAGCTGCTCGAGGAGGCTTTGGCAAGCGAGAAGGTACCTTATCGCGTCACGAACTCTTTTTCGCTCCGTTCTTCCGATAAGGTGAGAGTGATCAAACCTCACGGCTCCATCGGACGTCTGGACACACGGTCGGCTGCTGATCTCATCTTGGACCTGGCCAAATCGGACCTCTTCACGTCGGAGAAGGAAAGAGATTGTGCGCAGCGGCTTTTCTCCGCGCACGATACGGTCGTACTGGGGTATTCGGGTGTAGATCAGAAGATGGCGGACGTTCTGAGGCCCGCGAAGCGCGAGGAGCCGAAGAAGCTCTTCATCGTCAATGTGACGCCTCCGGATCGCCGCCTACTGCTGGCGGCAGAACAGCGTGATCCCTATTACTTCTTGACGATCGGCGAGGAAGCAAATTTTGAGAACTTTGTGGAAGAGCTCGATCATGCTCTAAGCTCACCTCGGCCCGAGTCTGATTCGGTCATGCCACGGCGGTCGATTCCCAAGATCGAAGAATTCGATCTGATGACCCGGGCGGAGCGCGAAGCGTTCAGTCATTGCGTGGATTTAGCGACCAGGATCTGGTGGTCCAGCGGCGCGGCCGGAGAAGGTTCTGAATTGCGGGGCTCGGTTGGCCCGGTCGCCATCCTGAAACACGCCCGCGAAGTCTTCGATCTCGCGGCTCGCCTTGCCTCCGCCAGCGGGCTCTGGCTCAGCTCGCCAGAAAAGTATCTGTTGCGTTGCGCAGGGCTGCTTCATGACCTGGGATTCTTCTCCTTGCTCCAGAGAGAGCCGGCTCGTGCGATCGACCTTCGCGGAGCTCGGACGGCCGACCTTCTAGGGGAGCGCCTGCGTCGCGAAGAGCCTCTGAAGTTGTCGCTGACCCCAGTCTCCTATAGATCGGACGTGTGTGAAGAGCTCATCACCTGCCTGTTGCGCTTCTGTCGCCTCAATGAGGATACACCAGCGCTTGAGGACTTTTCTGTCGACGAGATCAGCACTCCGGTTCGTCCAAAGCTCTTGAACATCCTCTTTGTTGTAGCGGAGCGGCTTTCCCGAGAGCACGCTTTTCTGCCATTGCAGGAAACATCGCACGACCATCCCGAGATGGACCTCTTTCAGCGCTGGAGGCAGGGAGACATCTGCGTCGAGATCGAACCGAGGCGGCTCACGGCGCGTGGTCCGATGAAAGAAAAGGAAGCCTCTTGGTTCCTGCTGTCGTGCAGGGGGCTGATCGAGGATCTCGAACGAGTCACCAAAAAGTATGACGGCTTCAGCTTGGCGCTCGACGACTGGCCAGCGGCTGGAATGGATCCACAGGAAGTTCTACGCGCGGCTCTCGAGCAGGCTCTCGCAAGAAGGATTGCGAGCGTCGAACCCGCCTCGCCCGGTGAATTAACCTCACTTCTGGATCTGGTCGCTCTCTTCAGTTTGGACGCCCGCTCCGCGGTCCGGATTTCACCGGAGACTTCTCCTTCTGTTTCTGCTGTTCTCGCGCGAGTCAAGAGAGGTGTGAACCAAAAACCCTCAGAGGCTCCTCTACTCGCCTGCTACTTAGACCTGCGGCGCAAGGGGCCAAAAGGGAAGTTTGACTCTCTGTTTGTGAGGAGCTTTGAAGAGATCTTGTATCCGGCGTGGCGTTATCTTGCTGGACGTTGGCGCCAGAACATCGAGCCGATTATCACGGCCGAGCTCTCGCTCGAATTGGGCTCATCTCGCTTCCGAAGCGAGGTGATTCCGGGATTGAACCAGCTCCTACGAGAACGGGTGGATTGGCAGGGGGATTTGGCGAGCGGTCACGAAGGTTGCACGCAATGTACCTCCCGGCTTCTTTCCATCTTCGGCCACGCCATGCTCTTGTTTCCACGAGGAAGGATCAGGGATCTCGTCCGGGATGCGAGCGGTCACACTGTTGAGGACGCCATCCGAGGTATGTTGCTTCATTTTCTCGCGCGTGAACCTGATGAGGTTTCATGGTGGGGCCTCGGAGGAGAGTATCAAGGGCGAATTACTTCGCCCGAGTACATAGCTTATGCTGCTTGGGCTGCGATTCTTTCTCTGCGAGTGGACCGCGAATTGAAAAGGGCTACCGGAGAGCTCTGGCTTCGAGATTCTCTTGGAATCGAGGGCGGTCATGTGGAAAAGCTGGCACGCGAAAGAACTGTGGCACTTCTCCAGCTCACCGCGGAAGAGATCTTGTTGGGTGATCAAGAGGAACCCGTTTATCGTACCGTAGGGATGGTCGGGCGGCTTGTTCTGAACCTTTTGGCTCAGCCTCGCGATTTAATGGGCAACATTCTTTCAGAGGGAGCAGAGCAGAAACTCATGGAGCTTGCCGGGACCATGAAGGATGTTAAATACCAGATCGGCCCTTTGGGTACGCTGTCACGTCTTTACCTATGGCCGATCGACGTTCTCTTGGACAAGTTGGGAGGCGACGAAAGTGGGGATGCGAAGAAGGGGCTTGCCGCGACATTTATGGAAAGTTTTTCTTCTCCGCTCTGGGTCGCCCGCGGCCGAGCTGCCGGCTCCTGGAGTTTCGACGACCAGAACACATACGTGATCGCAAGCTCTCTGACTACATTCTGGCGGCATGCACTGGCCGCCGAAAACCGTGAGGCGTTTGCGAAGGTGTTCGAATGTCTCGAAGAGCCCTTACGGAACGCGTAATTCTCGGACAGCCAAGCTCAACCGCCCTGCTGCTTCAACTCCGGAAAATCCTCCTCCCAATACTCGCGGGCACCCCTTTCGTGGGCAGCGTGGCGCATCTCTTCGGTGCGACGCAGCTCGACGCGGCGGATCTTGCCGGAGATCGTTTTCGGGAGGTCGGTGAATTCGAGGCGGCGGATGCGCTGGTAGGGGGAGAGGCGCTCGCGGAGGAAGCGGTAGAGGAGGAGGGCGGTGTCGCGCGACGGCTCGATGCCGGGCTTGAGCACGATGCAGGCCTTGGGCACCGCGAGGCGGAGCTCGTGCGGGCTCGGGATGACGGCCGCTTCGGCGACCATGTCGTGCTCGATCAGCGCGCTTTCGAGCTCGAAGGGGCTGATGCGGTAGTCGGAGCTTTTGAAGACGTCGTCGTCGCGGCCGACATACCAGTAGTAGCCGTCCTCGTCGCGGCGGGCGACGTCGGACGTATGGTAATAGTCGCCGCCGAGGACCTGCGCCGAGCGCTCTCGGTTGTCTTCGTAGCCGGCCATCAGCGCGACCGGAGCCGGCTTCAGGCGGATGCTGATCTCGCCTTCATCGGTTTCGTGGTCGTCGTGATCGGTCAGCGCGATCCGGTAGCCGGGCAGCGGCCGGCCCATCGAGCCGAGCTTCACCGGCTGACCCGGCGAGTTGCCGATCTGGCAGGTGGTCTCGGTCTGGCCGTAGCCGTCGCGGATGGTGAGGTTCCAGGCGGCTTGCACCTGCTCGATCACCTCCGGATTGAGCGGCTCGCCGGCGCCGACCAGCTCGCGCAGCTTGACCGGATAGGAGCGCAAATCTTCGAGGATCAACACCCGCCAGACCGTCGGCGGCGCGCACAGGGTGGTGACGCCGCAGCGCGCCAGGACGTCGAGCGTCTTCTTGGCGTTGAAATGCGCCTGGTTGTATATGAAGACCGTGGAGCCCGCGTTCCAGGGCGCGAAGAAGCAGCTCCAGGCGTGCTTCGCCCAGCCCGGCGAGCTGATGTTCCAATGGACGTCGTCCGGCCGCAGGCCGATCCAATACATGGTCGAGAGATGGCCGACGGGATAGCTCTGGTGCGTGTGCAGCACCATCTTGGGCTTCGCCGTCGTGCCGGACGTGAAGTAGAGGAGGAATGGATCGCTGGCGCGGGTCGGCCCGTCCGGCTCGAAAAGCGGTGAGGCGGACGCGGCGTCATCATAGGAGATCCATCCCTCCGCTCCGCCTCCCACGGCGATCCGGCTCGCGACGCCGGTCACGTGCGCGAGCTTCGAGGTGTCGGCAACGTCGGTGATCACATGCCGGATGCCGCCGCGCTCGATGCGGTCCTGGAGATCGGCCGGTGTGAGGAGGGTCGTGGCCGGACTGATCACGGCTCCCAGCTTCATCAAGGCGAGGGTGAGCTCCCAGAGCGGCACGACGTTGCCCAGCATGACGAGGACGCGGTCGCCACGCTCGACACCGTGCGCGGACAGGAAATTGGCGACGCGGTTCGATCGTGCGCGAAGCGCCGCAAACGTGAGACGTTCTTCGCCGCCGTGCTCGTCCACCACCCACAGCGCCAGGCGGTCGTTGCCTTCCGCGAGGGGATCGAAATAATCGAGCGCCCAGTTGAAATGATCGAGCGCCGGCCATTGGAAGCCAGCAAAGGCGGCCGCGTAGTCCTCGCGGTGGGCGAGCAGGAAATCCCGGGCTTGCAGGAACGGCTGGCTTGCGTTCATGGCCCGATTCTAACCCAGGCGCCGCGCCACCGGAGCCGGTGGCGCGGCGCGTGGACAGGGCCCTACTCCCGGATCGGCGCGAGCGCGTCGATCCGCACCGCCCGGCCTTCTCCTTCGACCTTCCAGACCGGCAGGAGGCGTGAAGCGTCCTCGGCGACGAGCGTCGCGGTCAGCCGGTTGGGATCCCGGACCGCCAGGCGGGTCGCGGCGTTGCTGATCGCCTCACGCTGGGGGATGAACCGGGTCGGCGCGAAGGAGCCGGCTCCTTCGAATGCGCCGGTGTAGGCGTTGATCAGGATCGCAAACCGCGCGTCCCTGCCGTTGCCGGAGAACGGCACGAGGTAATAGCCGCCTCGCTCCGGGGTGACCAGAAGAGGCTCGAGCGGCTTGGACTGTCCGAGCCCGCGAAAAGGAGCGATCGCAGTGAGCTTGAAGGCCGCGATGGCTTTCTCCGCATTGCGCAGGATCACGTCCTTGGGCAGCGCCCTGCCGGTCAGGACGCGGGTGGGCGCGACCGCCCGGCCCGGAACCCGAGGCGGCTCGATGAGAGCGACGAACTTGCCGTTGAACGCGCTGCCCGGCCTGGCGACCGCTTTGAAGTCGGAATACCAGACACTGCCGACGACCAACTGATCGAGCGGCTGGTTGCCCAGCGGCACGGCCGGATCGACGAACCAGACCATCTGCAGGGTCACGGTCGGATGGGTCACCGGATCGGTGTCGGTGACGAGCCCTTTGATCGTGACCCAGTGCTCCTGGTGCGCCGGGTAGCCGGCGAGAGGAGTGGTGTCGAGCAGGGCCACGACGGGGAATTGCAGTTGCTTCATCCAGAAGGCGGCGGCGTGCATGAGGGCCTGGGCGTCGGTGTTCGAAAAGACCACCCAATGTCCCTGCGGGCAGAGGGCGCTCATCGCGCTCGCGAGGCCGTTCGGATCGGAATCCCAGATGTTCTCGGCTTTCGCCGTCTGGACGGCTTCCCAGATCTCGTCCTGGCCCTTGAGGCAGGGTCCCCCTTTCGCGGCCGGATATCCTTCCAATGCCATCTGGGCGGCGGCCGGGCCGCACCAGACGATCGCCTCTTCGGCGTGGGGCTGGAAGGTGGTGAACGTGGAGACCTGCGCCGCCGCGGGGAGCGACGCCAGGCCGGCGAGCAAAGCGGCCAGCCGGAGCGGCCGGAACGCGGTTCGGTATTGGTTGTTCATCGTCATCTCTCCTTGCGATCGGTGCTCAGGGGCAGGAAACGCCGGCGTTGTTGAGCGTCACGGACTGGTGGTAGCTGCTCGAGAGGATGTAGCTGTAGCCGTCGATCGTCCGCTTCCAGCCGGCGAGGAAGAAGGTATGGGCGCAGTTGCAGCTCGCCGCCCAGCCCGCCGGCGGCACCACGGCGTTGGTGACGCCGAACCAGGTTGCGGCCGCGCTGGAGACGGTCGGAAAGACCGGCGCCGATTGGTTGTTTCCCCAATACGCGGTCATCGAATAGCTCAGCATGTGGCCGTTGGAATCGCTCGCCGTGATCAGGAAATCGAAGGAGTTGGGCACCGGCGGCGTGACGATGTCGCACGGTTTGATCACCGTGGTCGTGCCATGGCGGCGGATCTCCTTGAGCGTGACCTCCGGAGGAGTGTTGTCGATCAACAGGCTCAGGCTGTTGCCGCTCGGTGATGGCAGGGGCGAGCCCGCCCCGGCGCTGCTGTAGAGCTCGACTTTGAGCGTGGCCAGGCCGTTGTCGGAGGTCGGCCATTGCATCATCAGGAAAGCCGGATACCAGCGTTGCGGCGCGGCAGGATATTCGGCAGGAATCAGATACCGGCCGTCCGCGGTCGCCGGAGCCACCAGCATCGGTTCGTAGCGGAGCGTCGTCGTGTTCCAGAGATAGGACGTCCAGCTTTGCACGAGCGGCGTGAAGGTGACGCCGCCGTCGGTCGACTTGAGGACGCGGTAGTGGGTGGCCCCGAGGCTCTTGAAGTTGTTCAGGTTGCCGAAGATGTTCAACGAGCCGCCGAATGGAGAGTTGGCGACGTGGTAGAAGTAGCTGGCGTCGGTGGTGGCGAGGCCGCTGCTGTTGATGGACGTCGAAGGGACGTTGCCGACGCCCAGGAAGACCGGCTCCATGGGGAGGTTGGCGAGCGTGACGCGGACGACTTTGGGGTCGGCGGCCACGTACAGGGCGCCCGCGGCCAGGTTGACCGCCAACCCCGAGGGCAGGTTGGGCAGCCCGGTGACGACCGGTATCTTGGTCGAGGCGATCAGATCCACGCGGGAGACCCGGTTGGCCGGCGCGCGCTCCGTGACGTAGAGGCCGATCCGCGCCGGATCGGTCCATGCCAGGTAGAAGGGCGCGGTGAGCCCGGTCACCACGTTGCGGATGCGGGTGTGGAGGATGAGGTCCATCTCGGCAAGCCGGCCGCCGGCGCCCTGCTCGGTGACGTAGCCACGGGTGCGGTCGGCGCTGAGCGCCAGCCCGACCGGGCTCATCAGGCCGCTCGCGACGGCGGTCCGGACGCCGGTCGTGAGATCGATGCGCCACACCTTGCCGACGGTGAAACCCACTACATAGGCGGTGTTGGCCGGCGGATCGAGCACGATCTGGTGCGGCGTCCCCAGGTTGAAGGTGACCAGGCTGCGCACGCCGGTCGTCAGGTTGACCCACCAGAGCGCGCCGGTGGTGCCGACGTCGTCGCGCGTGGTGACGTAGCCCAGCCCGGCGGCCGGGTTCACGGCGACGTCTTCGGGATGGCTGAAACCGCTCGCCACCGGGACCGGGTCGACGACGCAGGGGACCGTCCCCGCTTCGCAGTCCGGCGTGAGATGGATGCGCTTCAGGGTACCGGCGTTGAAGTCGACGAAATAAAGGTTATTGTTGACCTCGTCGCGCGCCGTGCCGATCGCGCCGGTCAGACCGGTGGCGAGATCGACCGGCGGTGCGGCGCTGGCCGCGACGGCCACCAGGAGGAGGCAGCAGAGCGCTCCCCAAGGCCGAAACCAATTCTTTGCCATGGAATTCTCCTTTAGGCGCTGTCCGGTCTCGGACCACCTCGGCTCGAAGCTGGACAGTGCGCAGGAGTTCTTTCGCGGCAGGCACCGGCAATCTGACAGCCGGTCGCGGTGTGATCAATTCGGTTGGAGGGGGAACGGGCCTGGCCGCGATTTTCTGGTCCGCGGCAGCGAGAGCAGCATCACCCGGTCCCAGGCGGGCTCGACGGGGGAGACCGCGGCGAGCAGCGCGAGGCCGACCCCGGCCGCGCCGTGGAGGAAGCCCGGCTCGGCTCTCCAGCCCGGCTCTCCCTGCGCGTTGAGAGCCCAGGCCGGAAATCCGGCGATCCCCTCGCCCGGGCGCCGGATGGCGAACGTCCGCTCGATCCAGAAGCGCGCCGCGTCGGCGAAGGCGGCCTCGCCGGTCGCGTGGAAGAGCCGGTTGAAGATGTGGGCGATGCCGGCCGTGCCGTGGCAGAGGCAGGCGTCGCGGGTCTCCGCGAGCTCGTCGCGGCGGGCCGCCGAACGCCGGGCGAGCGCCAGCGCCTCGCGCTCGGCCGTCCGCTGCCCGGTGTGGCGCGCCGCGGACAGCAGGGCGGCGGAGATGCCCAGATCGCCGGCGCACCAGGCCAGGCGGGTCGTCTGCGGGTCGCCCAGTGGATCGACGCAGCGGGGAAACGTCGAGCGTTCTCCCGCCGGAAGCTGGTTCGCCAGGAGCCAGGCCATGCCGCGGCGCGCCAGCCTCCCGGTCTCCGCGGGGGCCACTCCGGCGGCATAGGCGGCACCGAGAAAGGCGATGACGCCCGCCTGGCCGTGGGCGATGCCGAGCTCACAGATGCTGAACGGGATGTCCGGCCTCACCCTCCAGGCGGCGCCGGTGCGCGAGCGCTCGGCGGTCCTGGCCAGGTGGGCGGCCGCGGCCGCGAGCCACCCCGCGGCCTCTTCCTCCGGCTGCCGCTCGAGGCCGTAGACCCCGATCCCGACCGCCCCTTCCAGGAGCTCGAACGACCGGTTCCAGTCGGTGCCCTGAAGCTCCTCGCTGAGCTCGCGGGCGAGGTCGCGGGCACCCCCCAGGTGGCGGGCGGGAATCAGCGGGCGCAGGTGCTCGATCGCCCAGCCCACGCCGGAAAAACCGGTGTAGAGGCTCGGCGGGACGACCATTTCGGCGACTCCGTCGACGGCCCGGTCGAGGACCTCGACGGCATAGTCGAGGTCCTCCTTGCAAGCGGAGGTCAGATGGAGATAGGCGAAGAAGACGGCGATGCCGGCGTAGCCGTCGAGCAGCGAGAAGTGCGCGGGCTGAAAGATGCCGCCCAGGATGAGGTTGGTCCGCAGCTCGCGGGCGATCTCGTCGATCGCCGCGCGCGCCCGGTCCGCGTCCTCCCCGGAGAGGAGGGGCTGCCAGCCATCCGCAGGGTCTCGGTCGGCCATTGAACTCTCAGGGAGAAGTGCTTCGCGGTGGTTAAGTACCACACATCGCCGGGCGCGCCAAGTCTCCAGGCCGGCTCCTCGTGCCTCGGCCTGCGCTGTGGTATCATCCGGTTTCTGACTCTTCACACAGGAGATTGATGATGAAATCAGCAACTACGTTTGTGGCCGGGCTATTTGTGTCCATGCTCATCCTCGGCGGCTCACAGGCCATGGCAGCGGACACGGCGAACGTCACCGTCACCAACAGCTCTGACTGGGCGATCATGCACTTCTTCCTCTCGCCGGCCGACAGCGAGAAGTGGGGTCCGGATCAGTTGGGCAAGGGCGTGATCAAGACCGGTGGGACCTTCAAGCTCAACAACATCCCCTGCGACTCATACGACGTCAAGCTGGTCGACGAGGACGGCGACCAGTGCGTGGTCCAGAATGTCGACCTCTGCGCCGCGGCCGACCACTGGGTCATCACCTCGGACGAGCTGGTCGATTGCCAGAAGAAGAGCGGTAACTAGGAGCCTTCCGGTTTCGATTCTCCGGACCGGAGGGCGGTCCGGAGATTTCGTTTTTTGCGGTCTTACAAGGCCGGCTCGAACTGCGCCTGCGGATCCCCCTCCGCCCGCCGCAGGAAGTCGGCGACGCCGCGCAGCACGGCTCCGGTCATCAGCCGGTGCTTGGCGGCTTCCTCCAGGAAGAGGACCGCGGTCTGCGCCTCACGGCTGATCTCCAGAGAGAGGAAGACCCCGACCGACTGAAGGGCCAACGCCTCCGCGTGCTCGATGCGGTTGCAGCGCAACTCGATCTCCGCCAGGTCGAGGGCGGCGATGGCGGCCGTATAGGGCAGGCCGGCGGCTTCTAGCCCTTCCCGAGCCGCTTGCAGGTCTCGCTCGGCCTGGGGCAGCTTGCCGAGGCCGGCATTGATACGTCCCTCCAGCCAGCGGGCCTTCAGGCGGTCGAGATGACCGATGTATTCGCTGTTGGCGGGCAGGCTCTCCCAGAGGGCGCGGCGCGCCTCGCGGTACCGTCCGCAGTCGACCATCAGCCACGCGAGGTTGTGCACCGCGTTCACCGCGAGCTTCGGATCGATCGCGGGGTCGATCAGCGACAACCCTTCCTGGAGCAGATCGATCGCCTTGGCCGTGTCGTTGGCGTAGCGGGTATGGACCGCCTTGATAATCAGCGACCGTCCGACGAGATGGCTTTCGCCGAGCTTGCGGTACAGGGTGATCACCAGGTCGAGGGTCGCGAAGCACAGATCGAAGGACCGCAGGTCACCGTACAGGGAGGCCTGGACGTCGAGGAGACGGGCCTTCAGCCGGCTGTCCCAGGTACCCTTGCGGAAGCGCTCAGTGGCCTCGCCCAGGGCCGCTTCGGCTTCACGTAGACGATCCGCCACCCGATAGGCGTTGCCGAGCTCCAGGCAGGTACGGCACCGGACGTCCTCCACCTGCCGCTCGCCGAGCGACACTGTGTCGAGGTTCCCGGCTTCAATCGTGGCGAGGAGCGCGAAATGGAGCATCTGTTTGGGGTCTTCCTGGCGCAGCTCCCAACTGCGCTGGAGAAGGGCCTCGACCGAGGCGAGCCCGCGCAGCCGCCGCGGCGCGCCGAGGAATCCCTCGGCGCCTTGATCGGAAAGCCGGCTGAGCATCTCCTCCACGTTGGTCTGTTGCCTCTCGTCAGTCCGCGCCTTGCGGACCGCATGGCGGGCGCCGCGCAGCGCGCGGCTGATCGCCGCATCGTAGGCCGCGTCGAGCTCGGGCGGGATCTCCTCCGCCGGCTCGGAAAGGGACAACAACCCGAGAGTCTGTGGCAGGAGGTCGCTCCGGCAGCGTTCACAGCCGCCCAGCAGATGTGCCACCAGGTCACGGATCCGCCGCCGGTCCAGGCTTCCCGCAAGCAGTCCGTCGAGATCTGTCGGTGTGAAATGATCGTTCAAGGCCGCCTCCTCATGGGTCGGGCAGCAACGTACGATATTGTCGCACATCCAGCTCCGTGATTTCAGAAAAGCTGGGGCGGCGCGCAGGCCGCCCCGCAGAATCAGTGACCGCCATTGGGGTCGATCATTCCGCCCTTGTCTGGATCGGTGGCGAGTTGGATCGGTCCGATCAGGCGGGTGAGCCAGGTCAAGGCGCGAGCCCACAAGCTGGCGTGCGCTGTTTGATGGCCCAGAGAGGCCGGGGTGGCGTGGGCCGGGCCGGCAAGGGTCAGGGTGAGAGCGAGGGCGGCGAGGACAGCGGGGAGAGCTCGATGAGACATGCAGAACCTCCGGATGCAGCGGGACAACCGGAGTCACCATGGCTCCGGATGCCCGCAGCGCAAATGAACAGACCTTCAGTCTCGCAGGCTTCGCGGGGATCTTCGATCTTTTCGTTCTCTTTGTGTCCCTGGAGAGACATAGTCGCCAATCGCCGCCATGGCGTGATGCGGGTCATGGACAAAAAACCCGCGGCGGGAGTACACTCCCGTCCCATGACTGACAGAGCCGAAGCCGCATTGACCGACGGAGAGGTCAGACGGATCGCAGGAGCTTTGAAGTCGGCGGTCCGTTTGAGTGGGGTCTCCCATCGCCGGATCGAACGGGAGATGGGGTTGTGCCCGGGCTATCTGAGCCGGATCTTCGCGTGCCGGGTCGAGCTGCGCATCCGCCATGTGCTGGGCGTCTGCCGGGTCATCGATCTGCCCGTGGACAGTTTTCTCCACGCGGTGTTTCCGCGCCGGCTGGACACCTCGGCCGACGCGAGACGGGTGGAGCAGGGTCTGCTGGATCTGCACCCTGCGCCTTACCCCCTGCGCATGCATGGCGTCGTGGCCGGCCCCAATCCGGTTCCCGACGCCCTGGGAGCGTCGGAGAAGGCGGCACGCCTGCTGCACCGCCTGCGCCAGGTGCTCGTCGACATCGAGCACAACGGCGTTTAGGCATAAAAACTCACAAGCGTGAAGGATCTGCCAGGGCGCTGTGCCGTCCTGGCAGAGGAACCTATTGACAGGCTGTCCGCTCTGGTGCATTCTCATGCGCATTGAATGCCGACCGAATGACCGAGTGACTCCCCATGCCCTCTGACATCGACCTCCGCGACCAGCGCCGCCAGGCGATCCTCCAGCTCTTGCGGGAGGTGTCGCCGAACAGCCAGGGGGAGATCGCGGACCTGCTCAAGGAGAAGGGGTTCACCGCCACGCAGTCGAGCATCAGCCGCGACCTGCGCGACCTCGGGGTGTGGCGCCGGGGCGGCCGCTACGTCCTCCCGGCGGATGCCGCCGGGGATGAGAACGAATCGGCCGATCTGGGAGAGGTCTCGCTCTTCCTGCGCGGCGCCCAGGCCGCGGGTCCGCATCTGACCGTGGTGCGGACCATCGTCGGGGCCGCCCAGACCGTGGCGGTCGCGATCGACCACGCCGGATGGCAGGAGGTCGCGGGCACCATCGCGGGCGACGACACGATTTTCATCGCCACGGTCGATCCCGCCGGCCAGAAGGCGACTCTCCGACGGCTGGAAAAGCTCCTTCAGGAAAGGTGAGCCCATGACTGATCCGATCGTGCTTGCCTTCTCAGGCGGGCTGGATACCTCATTCTGCATTCCGTTCCTGAGCGAAACACTGGGACGGCCGGTGATCACCGTCACCGTCGACACCGGCGGCCTGGACGCCGCGGCGCGCGAGGAGCTGGCGGCGCGTGCCCGCGCGCTCGGCGCGGCGGAGCACATCCTGGTCGACGCGCGGGCCGACTACTTCGACAAGGTGCTGCGCTTCCTGGTGATGGGAAACGTGCGTCGCGGCCAGGTCTATCCGCTCTGCGTCGGCGCCGAGCGGGTGATCCAGGCGCAGGAGGTGGCGCGCACCGCGGCCCGCCTCGGCACCCGCGCCGTCGCCCACGGCTGCACCGCGGCCGGCAACGACCAGGTGCGCTTCGACGTGGCGCTGCGCACGCTCGACCCCGGCCTGGAGGTCATCGCGCCGGTGCGCGACCAGCCGCGCCCGCGCGCCGAGCAGGTGGCCTTTCTGGAAGAGCGCGGCCTGCCGGTGCCGCCGTTCGGCGCCGCCTATTCGATCAACCGCGGGCTCTGGGGAGTGACCATCGGCGGCCGGGAGACGCTCGGCTCGGTGGAATCGATCCCGGACTCGGCGTGGGTGCTGACCCGCGGCGCGTTGGAAGGAACCGAGGCGCGGCCCGCGGAGCGCCACACGCTCGGTTTTATCCGCGGCGTGCCGGTTTCGTTCGACGGCGAGGAGCTGGCGCCGCCGGTGTTGATCGAGCGGGTCGAAGCGGCGGCGGCGGCGTTCGGCATCGGCCGCGGCATCCATCTCGGCGAGACGATCCTCGGGATCAAGGGGCGCGTCGCGTTCGAGGCGCCGGCCGCGGAGGTGCTGATCAACGCCCACCGCGAGCTCGAAAAGCTGACCTTGACCGGCCGCCAGATCCGGATGAAGGAGACCTGCGCGGCGGTGTATGGGGATCTGGTGCACGAAGGGCAGCACCTCGATCCGGTCTGCCGCGACGTCGAGGCGCTGCTCCTCTCCTCGCAGGAGCGGGTCACCGGCACGGTGAAGCTCCTCTTCCGCGCCGGCCAGGTGTTTGTGGAAGGGGTCGAGTCGCCGCATTCGCTGCTCGCCGCGACCAAGGGAATCTACGGCGAGGCGGCGGGCGAGTGGACGGCCGCCGACGCGCGCGGCTTCTCGCGCATCGCCGCCCTGCCCGGCATGCTCCACGCACGGGCTGCGGGAGGCCGGCCATGAGTGGCCCGATGAATGCCATCATGAAGAGTATCGTCCTCGACAAGATCGCCTCGGTGACGCGGTCCTGCCAGCTCAAGCGCGAGGTGCGGGTGAGCTCGGAGATCCCGTGCGAAGAAGGGGTCGTGGTCGCGGTGCGCGTGCTCACCGACAAGAGCACCTACAACCAGCTCGAGCTGCCGAGCGGGCGGATGGCGCACGTGAAGCGCGGCGACGTGGTGGCCGGCGCTCTCGGCCACCGGCATGCCCTCTTCGGCTATGCCGGCCACCTGCCGGAGACGCTGGTGCCGGGCGACACCGTCCACCTGCTCAACATGGGCGGCGTGCTGGGGATCTGCGACTCGGTGAGCCCGGACCTCGGACCGCCGTTCGCCTGCGAGGTGCTGGGCGCGGTGCTCCATTTTCCCTATCTCGGCGAGCGGATCGGCGTCGCGGCGCGCATCGGCGGCGAGGTGAAGCTGGCCGACGCTCCGCGGCTGGAGACCGGCGGCGTGCCGGTCGCGGCGCTGGTCGGCTCGTGCATGAACTGCGGCAAGACCGCGGCGTCCTGCGCGCTGATCCGCGAGCTCAGCCACTTGGACGGCGGCGGCCTGACGGTCGACGGCTTCAAGGCGACCGGCGTGTCGCTCCGCCGCGACGTGCTGGCGATGGAAGACGCGGGAGCGCGGAAGACCGGTCTGTTCACCGACCTCGGCGTGGTGTCGACCACCGACGCCAACGCCGCGGCGGTGACGCGCACGCTCCTCACCTCGCTCGCCGCCGGGAAGCCGGACGCCATCGTCGCCGAGCTGGGCGACGGCCTGCTCGGCGCCTACGGGGTGGCGGCGATCCTCGGCGACGCTGAGATCCGCGCTGCGTTCACCGCCGTGGTGCTCGCCGCCAACGATCCGGTGGCGGCGTGGGGCGGCGTGCGGCTGCTCCGCGAGCGCTACGGCATCGAGCCGGTGGCGGTCACCGGACCGGCGACCGACAACCTCGCCGGCACGCGGATCATCGAAGAGCAGCTCGGCGTGCCGGCGATCAACGCCCGGCTCGACGCACCGAAGCTGGCTGCCCTGGTCCGGGAAAAGATGCGCGAGCGGCTGATGGGAGGGGTGCGATGAGTGACGTCACCGAGGGACAACTGCCGGCGGTGGTGCTCGGCGGCACGGGCTACGTGGCCGGCGAGGTGCTGCGGCTCCTTGCCGGGCATCCGTTCCTGCACGCCGCCGCGGTGGTGTCCGAAAGCCAGGCGGGGGAGCCGGTCGAGGGGAGCTTTCCGCATCTCACCGGCTGCTATCCGGGTCTGGCATTCGCACAGCGGGAATCCCTTGGAAAGGTTTTCCAGGGATTGGAAGGCGGACCGGTGGCGATCTTCTGCGCCGCGCCGCACGGGGCGGCGGCGGCGCTGCTGGACGGTGTGCTGGCGGACGCCGAGCAGGCGGGATTGGCGTCGCGCGCGGTCGATCTGTCGGCGGACTTCCGCTTTGCGGACCCGGCGGCTTATGAAAAGGTGTATGGCCATCCGCACGGCGCGCCGGATCGGCTGGCGGGATTCGTCTGCGCTCTACCGGAGCATCTGGCGGAGACGCCGGCCGGACACGTCGGCCATCCGGGCTGCTTCACGACGTCGGTGCTGATGGCCACCGTGCCGCTGCTGAAGCTCGGCCTGATCGAGCCGCGGGTGAGCGTGGTGGCGGTCACCGGCAGCACCGGCGCCGGCCGGACTCCGGGCGCCACGACGCACCATCCGGCGCGGCGGAGCAATCTCTTCGCCTACAGCCCGCTGCGCCACCGCCACGAGCCCGAGATGCGCGCACTCGCCGCGGCGGCGTCGGGAGTGGACGGTGTGGAGATCCACTTCGTGCCGCAGGCTGGACCGTTCGCCCGCGGCATCTACGCCACGGTGCAGGCCAAGCTGGCGCGCGCGATGAAGGCGGAAGAAGTTCGTGAGGCGTTGGCTGGCTTCTATGCCGGCGCGCCGTTCGTCGACGTCCTCCCCGAGCCGCCGCGTTTGCAGGACGTCGTCGGGACCAACCGCTGCCGCCTGGGTGTGGCCGTCGACGGCGATCATCTCGTCGTCTTTTCGACGATCGACAACCTGGTCAAAGGCGCCGCCGGGGGCGGCATTCAATGGATGAACCGGCTGCTGGGATTCCCGGAGACAACCGGACTGAAAGTGCCTGGAATCGGATGGGTGTGAACAGCAGGCCCTCACCCCCGCCCCTCTCCCGGCTCCCCCCGCGCCCCCGCCGGGAGAGGGGAGACCAGCAACAGAAGAGGGCGCATCTGGTCTTGCTTTTCTCCCCTCTCCCGGGGATGGTTGGGGGGAGCTGGGAGAGGGGCCGGGGGTGAGGGCTTTCTGAGGAGACGACCATGACCATGACGACGACCGCCATCATCGAAGAGCCCAACACCATCGAAGAGCGCCGCTGGCTGCTGCCGGTCTATCCGCACTATCCGGTCGAGCCGGTGAGCGGTGAGGGCGTCATTCTTCACACGCGCGACGGCCGGGAGCTGATCGATTTCTATGGCGGCCACGCGGTCGCGCTCCTCGGCTATGGCCACCCGCGCCTGCTGGAGGCGCTCAACGCCCAGGCGAAGACGCTCTTCTTCCAGAGCAACGTCGTGCCGCTCGACGTGCGGGCGCGCGCGGCCCGGCACCTGGTCGAATTCGGACCGGAAGGGCTCACCAAGGCTTTCTTCGTCAACAGCGGCGCCGAGGCGAACGAGAACGCGCTGCGCCTCGCCTTCCGTCATTTTGGCGAAAAGTCGGGCCGTTCGCGGGTGGTCGCCGTCGAGGGCGCCTTCCACGGGCGCACCGCGGCGGCGGGTGCGCTCACCTGGGGCAACGCCCGCTGGTACGGCTTTCCGCGCGCGCCGTTCGACGTCACCTTTGTGCCGCGCGGCGACCTGGCGGCATTGGAGACCGCTCTCGCCGCGGACGGCGGAGCGGCCGTGCTCATCGTCGAGCCGGTGCAGGGGCAGGCCGGCGCCTATCCGCTCGGCGGCGAGTGGCTGGCGGCGGCCCGCGAGCTGACCCGCAAGTCGGGCAGCGTGCTGATCTTCGACGAGGTGCAGTGCGGCATGGGGCGCACCGGCCATCCGTTCGCGGCCCAGGCGTACGATGTCCTGCCGGATATTTTGACCACCGCCAAGGGGCTAGCCGGCGGCTTCCCGGCCGGCGCGGTGCTGGTCAGCGATGCGCTCGCCGCCGGCCTCCAGGGCGGCGATCTCGGCAGCACCTTCGGCGGCGGCCCGCTCGCCTGCGCGCTGATGGTGGCGACGATCGAGGCCATCGCGAACGAAGAATTGCTGCCGCGGGTGCGTCGGCTGTCGGCGCGGCTGCGCGCCGAGTGCAGGGTGGGGCCGGTCACCGACGTCCAGGGCGAAGGCTTCCTGCTCGGCCTGCGCACCGCGCGGCCGGCCAAGGAGGTGCAGGCCGAGCTGATCGAGCACGGCATCTTCAGCGGCACCAGCGGCGATCCGCACATCGTCCGCCTGCTGCCGCCGCTCATTTTGGAAGATGCGCACGTCGACGCGCTGGTCGCGGCGCTGGGAAAGATCCGGCCGTGAAGCGCTTCGTCGACCTGGCGGACCTGACCCGCGAAGAGGTCCTCGACCTGCTGGCCCTCGCGGCGCGGCTGGAGATGCGCCCGGAGCCTGCGGCTCTGGTCTCGAAAGTCATGGCCCTGGTCTTCTTCAATCCCTCGTTGCGGACCCTGGCTTCGTTCCAGTCCGGCATGGCGCGCCTGGGCGGCACCTCGTTCGTCATCGCGCCCGGGCAGGGGAGCTGGCAGCTCGAAACGCGGACCGGCGCGGTGATGGACGGCGCCGCCGCCGAGCACGTGCGCGAGGCGATCCCGGTCCTCGCCGGCTACGCCGACGCGATAGGCATCCGCTCCTTCGCTGGCGGCACCGACCTCGCGGCCGATCTGGCGGAGGAGACCTTCAAGGCGATGGCCGCGGTCTGCCCGGTGCCCCTGATCAACATGGAATCCGCGGTCAACCACCCCTGCCAGGCGCTGGCCGACTGGCGGACGATGGACGAGCTGGCGGTCCCGGCCAACGGCGGAAAGTTCGTCCTCTCCTGGGCCTGGCATCCGAAAGCGCTGCCGCTCGCCGTGCCGGCCGCCGCGGTCCACATGGCGGCGCACCGCGGCATGGACGTGACCATCCTGCGGCCCGACGGCTTCGGCCTGCCGGCGGCGATCATGGACAAGGCGCGAAACGCCGCCGCGCTCTCCGGCGGCTCGGTGCGCGAGACGGCCGACCGGTCCGAAGCCATGGCCGGTGCGCACGTGCTCTACGCCAAATCGTGGACCGCGCCGTCCGCCTATGGCGATCCGGCCGCCGAGGCCGCGCTCCGCGCGCCGCTGCGCGACTGGTGCGTCGGCGAAGAGTGGTTCGCGCCGGCCGCGCCGGAGTGCCGGTTCATGCACTGCCTGCCGGTGCGCCGCAACGTCGTGGTGCGCGACGAAGTGCTCGACGGGCCGCGCAGCGCCGTGGTGCGTGAGGCTCACAACCGTATGTGGACGCAGATGGCTGTGCTCCATCGATTGATGCAGGGAGGTGCGGTATGAAAGATGTCGGCCAGCGGACCGCCGAGATGGCGTCGCTCAAGCTCGCGAGTCCCTACATCCGTCTGTTCAAAGGGAAGACCTTCGTGCTCAAGGTCGGCGGCGGCGCGGTGGAGACCGAGGAGCCGATCCGCCGCCTGTTGGAGCAGGTGGAGGTCCTCCACCACGTCGGCATCCGCGTCGTGCTCGTGCACGGCGGCGGCTCCGAGACCAGCTCCCTCGTCCGCGCTCTCGGCGGCGAGCCGCGCTTCGTCGAAGGGCGGCGGATCACCGACGACACCGCCCTGGCGGCGACCGCGATGATCCTGAACGGCACGGTCAACACGCGCATCCTCGCCGTCTGCCGTGGCCTGGGGCTGCCCGCCGTCGGCCTCTCCGGCGTCGACGCCGGCCTCGTCCAGGCGCGCCGAAGGCCGCCGGTGAAGGTCGGTGGCGATCTGATCGATTACGGCTCCGTGGGCGACGTCGTCGCGGTCAATCCAGCCGTGCTGCGCACCCAGCTCGACGCCGGCTTGATCCCCATCGTCAGCCCTCTCTCGGCGGCGGACGACGGCTCGCTCCTCAACATCAACGCCGACACCGTCGCCTCGGCGCTCGCGGTCGGTCTCAAGGCGGAGAAGCTGATGGTGATGACCGGCGCGCCGGGCATCCTGGAGCGGGTGGACGATCCGGGCTCGCTGGTCTCCTACATCGACCTTGCCGGCCTGCGCCGGCTGCACCAGCAGGGCTGCCTGGAGAAGGGGATGCTCCCCAAGGCGAGCGCCATCGAGTCGGCGATCCTGGGCGGCGTGCGGCGGGTGCACATCCTCTCCGCCGACCTGCCGGACAGCCTGCTGACCGAAATCTTCACCAACGAAGGCGCCGGCACCCTGGTGGTCGCCGACGTCCACGCCCTCACGCCGGCCGAGCAGGCAGCGGGCCACACGCTGGTGACGGTGAGCGAATCATGATGCTGCCCGGGCGGGAGATCCTCGCCCTCCACCGCGCCATCACCGCCATCCCGTCGGTGTCGGGAACCGAAAGCGCGCTCGCCGACTTCCTGGAGGCCAGGCTCCGCCGCCACGGCGCCGTGCCGGAACGGATCGGCAACAGCCTGCTGGCGCGGATCGGCCGCGGGCCGATCCTCCTGCTCGACACCCATCTCGACACCGTGCCCCCGGCGCCCGGCTGGACGCGCGACCCGTGGACGGTCGAGGAGGTGGACGGCAGGATCGTGGGTCTGGGCTCGAACGACGCCAAGGCCGCCGTCGCGGCGATGACCGCGGCCTTCCTCGCCTGGCTTGACGTCGACCTGCCGTTCACATTGGTCCTCGCGCTCGTCGAAGGAGAAGAGACCAAGGGGACCGGCACCCAGGCGATCCTCGCCGAGCTGGCGGCGCGCGGCGAAACGGTCGAAGCCGCGGTCGTCGGAGAGCCCACCGGCCTCGACCTCGCCGTGGCGCAGAAGGGGCTCATGGTCCTGGAGCTGCGCACCGCGGGAGACGCCTGCCACGCCGCCCACGCCGTCGCCCTTGGAGCGGCCAACGCCGCGCGCCGCCTGGCCCGCGACCTCGTGGCCCTGGAGAGCGTCGACTTCGGACCCGCGCATCCCTATCTCGGCCCCATCACCCTGGAGCCGACCCTGGTGCAGGCCGGAACGGCGCGCAACGTCGTGCCCGCCGAAGCCACCGCCATCCTCGACGTCCGCACCACGCCGGCCCTCTCTCGTGCCGAGATCGTCGAGCGGATCCGGGCGCAAGTCGCGGGCGAGGTGCGCGTCCTCTCCGATCGCCTCCTCCCCAAGGAGACGGCGTCCGACGCGCCGCTCGTCGACGCCGCCCGCAAGGCGCGCCCCGAAGCACGCCTCTTCGGCTCGGCGACGCTTTCGGATATGGTTTTCTTAAATGGCACTCCGGCGGTCAAATGCGGCCCGGGGAAGACCGAGCGATCGCACACGCCGGACGAGTACATCCTGGAGAGCGAGATCCTGGACGGTGCGCAGTTCTACACCAGACTGGTCGGAACCTACGCGGAGCGGAGAAGCACATGAGCCGCCTGTGGGACAAAGGCGAGCCGCTGGACGAACGGATCCTGCGCTACACCGCGGGCGAAGACCACGCGCTCGACGCCCGCCTGGTGCGCTACGACGTCCATGCCTCGATCGCCCACGCCGAGATGCTGCACGGCGCCGGCCTGCTGGCCGAAGCCGACCTCGCCGCCGTGCGCGAAGGGCTCGCCGAGCTGGCCGCCGAGCACGCCGCGGGAGAGTGGCAGATCGAGCTCGCCGACGAGGACGTCCACACCGCCCTGGAGACCCGTCTCACCGCCCGGATCGGCGACGCCGGAGGGCGCATCCACCTCGGCCGTTCGCGCAACGACCAGGTGCTCGCGGCGCTGCGCCTCTATCTGAAGGACGAGATCGAAGCCCTGCGCGAATCGGCCCTCGCCGCCGCCAAGGCGCTGGACGACCTCGCCCAGCGGGAAGCGGCGACCCAGCTCCCCGGCTACACCCACCTCCAGCCGGCGATGCCCAGCTCCGTGCCGCTCTGGGCCGGAGGCTTCGCCGCCGAGCTGCGCGACGACGCCGAGGGCCTCGCCGCCACCCGCCGGCGCCTCGACAAGAATCCGCTCGGCTCGGCGGCCGGCTACGGGGTTCCCCTGCTGCCGGTCGACCGCGAAGCCACCCGCGCCAGCCTCGGCTTCGCGGAGATCCACGAGCCGGTCACCGCCGTCCAGCTCTCGCGCGGCAAGGCCGAAGCGGGAGTCCTCTTCGAGATCGCCCTGCTGATGCAGGACCTGGGGAGGCTCGCCGCCGACCTCATCCTCTTCTATATGGATGAGCTGTCCTACGTCCGCCTCCCCGCCGCCATGACCACCGGCTCCTCGATCATGCCGCAGAAGAGGAACCCCGACGTCTTCGAGCTGGTGCGCGGCCGCACCGCCACTGCGCAGGCCTGTCTCGCCGAAGCCTTGGGCGTCACCGCCAAGCTCCCCTCCGGCTATCACCGCGACCTCCAGCTCCTGAAAGCCCCCCTCTTCCGCGGCATCGACCTCGCCCGCGAAACCCTCGCCATCATGACCGCGGCGCTCGCGGAGGTCAGCTTCCAGCCGGACAACATCCACCTCGATCCCGGCCTGCGCGCCGCCGAGCAGGCGTTCCGCCTGGTGCTGGAGGAGGGGATTCCGTTCCGCGAGGCGTACAGGCGGGTGGGGGAGACGCTGAACAAAAAGGAGATTCCGCCGTAGATAGGAAAGGCACGCTCTTCCATGGAGGTTGCAATGCATAGCTCGGTGCGCCTGTCCCAGGTTTTCTCCTCTCTCCTTCTGATCCTCCTCGCGCTCGCAGCGCCTGCCTCCGCGGCGCCGCACTGGGTCCAGGCGACGCCGTTCGGGGGCCAGATGGTGGCTCTCGCGCAGGCTCCGTCGTCGCCGGAGACGCTCTATGCCGCCACCATTGGCGGCCGCGTCTTCCGCAGCCTCGACGGCGGCGCGACGTGGGGCGAGCGGCACAGCGGGCTGCCGGCAGCCCTGATCACCGATTTCTTCGTGGACTTTCAGGACTCTCGAACGGTCTTCGCCCTCACGTCCACGACCGGCACGGCGGCGATCCTGCGCACGCGCAACGAAGGGCTGAGCTGGGCAGAGGTCTGGAGGGGATTCGGCGGCGTGTACGGGTTGGCTCTGGACGACCGGAATCCAGGGGTGATGTACGCCGCGTCGAACGACGGCCTCTACCGGTCCTCCGATGCCGGTGGCACCTGGAGCCTGAGCGCCTTCTCCGGCTCCACGGTCTTTGCGATCGCGATCGATCCCGGCGATCCAAGCATTCTTTTGGCGGCGGTCTACAACAGGGACGAAGCGACGACGGTCTTCTGGCGCAGCGCCGACCAGGGAGCGACCTGGACGGCGGCTTCCGTGTCCGGTGCGCCGCAGCCCTTCGGACCGGTCGTTCAACGCATCGTCTTCGATCCCGCGCGTTCGAGCACCGCCTACGCCTCCCTGGGGCAGCAGGGCGACAAGGGCACCGCGTTCCGCACCACGGACGGCGGGATGACCTGGTCGTTTCTCGCCTCCACGATCGGGGTTCGTGATCTCGCGCCTTCATCGGACGGTACGCTCTTCGCCGCCGCCGGATTTGGCGTCGCGCGCAGCCACGATCTCGGGGAGACCTGGACGCCGGAGCTGCCCGCGGCCCTCACGCCGGAAACCGCACCGCGGGACGGGCTGTCGCGGCTGATCGTCTCCGAGGCTTCGCCGGACACGCTGTTCGCGGCGGGTACCGAGGGGATCTGGACATCCACCGACGGCGGCGGGAGCTGGATCGCCATCAACCAGGGAATCAGCGCATTGCCCGTGGTCTCGATCGCCGTCGCTCCGGCCGGTCCCGCCAACGCCGTGGCTGTTGCCGGAGACGCCGTCTTCCGCAGCGCGGACCAAGGTGCCACCTGGCGGAGCATATTCACTGCGCTCGACGGACCGCAGCCGTATGTGATCGATGTCTTCGACCCCCACAACCCGCAGACGGTCTATGGCGTCACCTTCGACGGCGTAGCGGACTATCTGGTCAAGAGTACGGACGGCGGCAGCGGCTGGAGCGAGCCGGAGACTGGTTTCGGCTGTGGCGGCGATTCCATCTGCGACGTTGTGATCCCTGCGGTGGTGCTCGATCTGCAGCGGCCGGACAACGTCTTCATGGGCGTCGAGACCTTCATCCATTTTCAAGGTTTTTCTGAGCATCTGGTGTACAGCCCCGATGGCGGAGCGACGTGGAAGGCGCGGTCTCCTCTGCACAATCTCCAGGCTCTCGCGGTCGACCCGGAGCAGGGGAACGTTCTCTATGGATTGACCTGCAAAACGGTTTACAAGAGCCAGAACGCCGCCGTGAGCTGGCGCCGGTTGGGCTCCGGTCTGCCGGGGTCGAGCTCGCTCTGCAAGCCGAACGGTTCAGGACGCCAGAGGCTGGCGGTCGATCCCAGCCAGCCCCAGACTCTCTATGTCGGCACCGTCGACAAGGGCGTCTACCGCAGCACCGACGGCGGCGCGACCTTCCGCCCCTTCAACCGGGGTCTCGACGCGGCGGACGTGACGACCGTCCTGGTGGGCTCGACGGGTTCTGTCTATGCCTCGGTCCCCAAGAAAGGGGTCTGGCGTTGGGATTCCACCCTGCGCCGCTGGACGCCGCAGAACAGCGGCCTGCCGGTCGGGGATTTCGCCGGAGTCCTGGCGATCGATCCGCGGCATCCGTCCACCCTCTACGCCGGAACGCAGAATCACGGAGTCTATCGGCTGGATCCCTGAGGCTTTACTTAGGACCGGAGGGCGGCAAGGAGGTCGGCGGACGAGGCGCTGGTTGCCCGGAGAAGGACAGCTTCGAGGACGGCGAGGTCGCCGCAGTTGTCGACGGCGTTCCGCAGGTCGTCGTCGACCGCGAGCCCGCGGCTCAGCAGGACCGCGGTGATCGCCCTGCGCAACCCCAGGGCCTCCCCTTCGGCACGGACCTCGTCCAGGCTGGCATAGCCCTGACGTTGGAGGAGGTTGCGAAATGTCACCCGGAGGCCCGCTTCGCGGTCCCAGAGGGCTTCCACCGGCACCGGATTGGCGAGGATTCCCGGCGCCTCGAGCTGCTCGCCGGGGTTCGCGGTGCGCGGCTTCTGCCCCGGCTGATGCACTTCCACCCTGCGGGGGCCGTTCAGGCGCACCACCCAGACATGGCGGGTGCCGGCGGCGAAGAGCTCCTGGATCTTGACCTGCAGCTCTTGTTCGTCCTGGCCTGTGTCGGCATACTCGACCGCCAGCGGAGGCGCCCCCTGGACCCATCCCGCCTGATCGGGAAGCTCGCCGCCCACGGAGAGGTCCGGGGCACGCAGGATCTTCGGGGACGGAGAAAAGCCGATGTCGACGCCGACGGACTGGACCGCCGGATCGCTCGCGAGCACAAGATTGCCCACACTGATCGCTTGGCCTACCCGGCTCCCGGTCGGCAGGCACCGGACTGGGTGGCCATCAGACAGCTCGTATGAGTCGCCGGGACGTAACTGATCCGCGCGAAAAGGACCCGGCTGGCCGACATATGGCGACCTCATCGTCATGACAGAAGTGTATAGCATCGCGAGTTGGCGCGACGCTTGCCATCACCGTCGTTCTTGATCGTTCTTGCGCCTTACGACCGGTCGTGCTATTTTTCTCTCCGTGAGCAAGGGAGAGGACACACGCCACGAGATCGTCGAGAAGGCGCTGGTCATGGCCGGCGAGGTCGGGCTCGAAGGGTTGTCGCTCGGCGTCCTGGCGGCGGCGGTGAACCTTTCGAAGAGCGGCCTCTTCGCGCACTTCCGGTCGAAAGAGGCGCTGCAGCTCGAAGTGCTCCAACTCGCCATCGACAACTTCATCCAGGACGTCGCCGTGCCGGCGTTGCGGCAGCCGCGCGGTGAGCCGCGGCTGCGGACGCTGTTCGACCAATATCTGACGTGGGTGCACGGCAACGCGGGCAACGGGAGCTGTTTCTTCATGGCGCTCACCCATGAGTACGACGACCGTCCTGGGCCGGTGCGCGATCTCCTCGTCCAGTCGCAGCGCGACTGGTACGACACTATCGGCCGGGCCGCGCGCACCGCCGTCGAGGAAGGACATTTCCGCGCCGATCTCGACCTCGAGCAGTTCGCCTATGAGTTCGTCGGCATCGGCATGGTCTTCCAGCAAGTCGCCAAGCTGCTCGAGAATCCGCGGGCCGAAGGGCGCGCACGCGTCGCCTTCGAGGCCCTTCTCGACCGCAGCCGTTCCTGATCAATTCCGGAGAGGAGAACCATGCAGACCATGGACGCAGCACTCGTCATCGCTCCAGAGAAAAGCACGACCGGTCGTTTACGTCCTGTCCCGGCGCCATCCTGGCTGCGCGCGGGGATGCGGCTGGCGAGCGCCTTGGCTCCCGGGACTGCCGCGCGGATCGCGAGCAAGCTGTTCTTCACACCACGGCGGGCGCGGGTGCGTGATTTCGAGCGCGAGGTGCTGGCTCGCGGCGAGCTGTTTTCGCTCGACGTCCGAGGGGAGCGAGTGGTCGGCCGTGCTTGGGGAGAGGGTCCCACTGTTCTCCTTGCGCATGGCTGGGGCGGGCACTCCGGCCAGATGACCGCGTTCGTCGATCCCCTCGTGGCGGCGGGATTCCGCGCCGTCGCCCTCGACTTTCCGGGCCACGGTGAATCGGCGGGCAGCGTCTCTTCGCTCGTCCATTTCGCCGCGGCGATCGCCCGGGCCGCCGCACTCTTCGGGCCGCTGCGCGGCCTGGTAGCCCACTCCTTCGGAGCCGCCGGCAGCACCTACGCGCTCTCCTGCGGATTGGCGGTGGAGCGCACGGTCTTCTTCGCTCCGCCCGCCGGTTTCGAATCGTTCTGGGCGCGCTTCCGCGCGGGCGTCGGTGTGTCGCAAGAGGTTCTCGATCGGATGCTCCGCAACGCGGAAGATTGGCTCAATGTGCGCTTTGACAGCATCGCGCCTCTGGGCCTCGCCGCGCGGATGACCGCGCCGTTGCTCGTCTTCCACGATCCGGAGGACGGCGAGGTGCCGTTCGAGGAAGGTGCAGCGCTCGCCCGCCGCTGGCCGGGCGCCGAGCTGCGGCCCGCCGGTGGCCTCGGTCACCTGCGCATCCTGCGCGACGAGCGGTGCGTGGCCGAGGCGGTGGGCTTCTTGGGACGAGCCTAACGCGCGGTGGCCAGGCGGGCGCGGATGCGGGAGAGCCAGCCCATGCTCAGTCGATGCTGGCGGTCGGCCTCCAGGCTTTTGGCGTAGCGCTCGGCCTCTTCCCGCATCTGGCGGAGCTGCGTGTTCTCCTCGCGCATCTGGCGCACATAAGGATACGGCTCGGCAGGCAGGGAGCCGGCGATGAGGGGGAAGTGGTTGCCGGTCAGAACGCTCTGTGTGCGGCCGTCCATGTAGCACGCCGTGAAGGCGCGCCGCGGCAGCGGTGACGGGTTCACGCCGGAGCGATGGATCAGCCAGTTGTGCAGCAGGACCGCGTGGCCCGCCTCGACCGGCAGCGGCTGCACGCGCTGCGGCGGGCAGTGCAGGGCGACGTCTTCGTCCGCGACGGTGCTGCCGAACGTGCTCAGCAGCCCCAGGCGATGAGTGCCCGGGACGATCTCCATGCAGCCATTTTCCAGCGTTGCCGGATCGAGGGCGATCCAGATCGTCACCAGCGGATCGCGGTCGAGCGCCCAGACGTCGCCTCCATCCTGGTGCCAGGGGAGGACGGTGCCCTGCCCGGCCGGCTTGTTCATGACCATGGCGCGAAAGATCGAGACTGGGGCATGCTGGCCATACTGGCGGGCGCAGATTTCCAAAAAGAGAGGTTGCCGCACCAGGCGCGAGAAGAGCTCGTCCGTCTCCAGGCCCTGGATCTTGCGGTAGAGCCGCGTGCCGCGCTCGAAGCTGGGAACCGCCGCCGGCAGATCCTCGTAGCCGCCGCCGGTGTCGAGCTGCATCTGCACGTTCGGGTTTTTCACGTTGCCGAGCGCAAGGTCATCCGCTCGCTGCCGCAGGAGATCCAGCTCCTCCGGTTCAATCACCTTTCCGAGGTGGAGGAAACCGTCGCGGTCGTAGTCGTTCCACTGCTGTTCGGTCAACACCGTTTTCCTCTGCATGGTTTTTCTTCCCCGGTCGCGAATAGCCTGGTCGGCCAGGCCCACAGATCTCTCGAGATGGCCGACGAGCGCTCTCCAGCGTCCTGTTTCGATATCGCTGGCCTGCCGTTCGAGCGCAAGCGCGGCAAGCGCGGCCGCCGCCAGACGGTCCGCCGGCCAGCCGAGCGTCATCAGTGGGGGCGCTTCTCCGGGCTCCTGCCGTCCGTGGAGCCGCGCCAGAAGCAACGGCCAGCGGCGCGCCTCCTGAACCTCGAGCGATGCCCGCGCCCGGGCCATCGCCGCCCGGACCTCGTCGCGTGCGGCCCAGAGGCGCTGAATCGCTGGCAACAGTCCGCCCCTTTCGGCCTCCGCCTCCGACAAGCACCAGCCTTCCGCTCCAACGTGGGCGAGCGCGCCCTGGAGCTTGATGCGCGTGTACGCGTCGCGATAAACGCCCAGGCAGGGGACGGCCGCGGCCGTGGCGAACACCAGCGGATGATAGCGGGACGAGACCACCAGGGCGGCCCGTTGCGTGAGCCAGACGGTCTCCGCGGGCGGCATGACCGGCAACAACGTGCATTCGGAGCGCTCGGATTGGAGGAGCCGGCAGAGCGCGTCGCCCACCTTGCCGTCCTCGTCGCCGGTGGCACCCAGCGGTCCGACGTGCGGGATGAAGGCGAGGCGCCATCCGGTTTCGGCCGCGATCCTGGCGAGCTGGGCCGCGAGGCTGGACAGACACGCTCGGGAGCCCGCCGCGCCGAACGCCGGATCGAGGGTGACGGCCAGGAACGGCTCTTCCGGAGACCACGGGATGTCCGCCGGAGGGCGCCCGGTCAGAAAGAACGCGTCGTCAGGCTGGTAGCAGAGCCGATCGAGGGGCACTCCCAACTGGAGCGCCAATGCCGCCGTGGGCAGCTCGCGGACGCCGAGATGCGCGACGCCGATGAGCGCATCGGCGAGCGCCACGCGCTCCGCGCCGCCAAGCTCGGGCCCGATCGTCTGGCCGCCGGTGACGATCGGAATCTCCCGTCGCCATGCCTCGCGCATCCACGCGATGCGCTGCTGGAGAAGCTCGGGCCAGGACGAGCTGAGATTGCCGCCGCCGGACACGAACAGCGCCGCCGCCCTATCGAGAGTCGCGGCTGCGGTCGCGGGACGCTGGGCCTCCGAGCTCCGCCCGATCACGGTCACGTTGACGGCAGGATCATCGCGGCGCAACGCCTCGATGTTGGCGGCGAGCATCGCCTCGTCGCCAACATGGAAGGAGTCACCGCCGACGTCTGCAAGAAGTACGAGGGGGGAATGCGGCCGCTTCAACACCAGGGCGTAAGTCTACACTGTGGGGTTGAGTTCGGGCAGTGGGCTGGCCTGAGCGGATCGTGCTCGCCGCGCTATCCTCTCTCTCCATGCCCTTCGTCTACATCCTCCGCTGCGCCGACGGCTCCCTTTACACCGGCATCGCCAAGGACCTGACGAAGCGCCTGGGGCAGCATCTCTCGGGGCGGGCTTCGCGGTACACTCGCGCCCGCCTGCCCGTCGTTGTCGTCTGGTCGCAGGAAGTAGAGTCATGGAGCGCCGCTCTCCGGGAGGAGATGCGGATCAAGGCGCTCCCGCGGAACCGAAAGGAAGCGTTGCTCGAATTCCATGGCAAATCCTGTCCTCCTGAGTTGTGAAGGTATCTCCAAGCAGTTTGGCGCCCGGCCTCTGTTCGAACGGCTGTCGTTTGGCCTGGCCGAGGGCGACCGGGTGGGGTTGATCGGGCCGAACGGCTCGGGAAAATCGACCCTGCTCAAGATCATGGCCGGGATCGAGGAGGCGGACTCCGGCATCCGGGCGGTGCGCAAGGGGACGCGGTTGGGTTATGTGCCGCAGGACCCGGTGTTTTCGGCGGAGAGGACGGTAGAGGAGGTGCTGATGGAGTCCTTGGAGGGGTCTTCCCTCGAGGACTTCGAGAAGCACAGCCAGGTGGCGATCCTGCTCGGGCGGACGGGGTTTCCCGATCCGGCGCAGGCGGTGGGCACGCTTTCGGGGGGCTGGAACAAGCGCCTGGCGATCGCCCATGAGCTGGTGCGGGCGCCCGACATCCTCTTGATGGACGAGCCGACGAATCATCTCGATCTGGAGGGGATCGTCTGGCTGGAGGAGCTGCTGGGCTCCGAGCCCCTGGCCTATATGGTGGTGAGCCACGACCGCTATTTCCTGGAGAACGTGGCCGGACGGACGATGGAGCTCAACCGGGCCTATCCCGACGGGCTGCTCCAGGCGGACGGCACGTACAGCGCGTTCCTGGAGAAGCGCGACGAGGTGCTGAAAAACCAGGCGGAGTATCAGGAGTCGCTGGCCAACCGGGCGCGCAAGGAGGTGGATTGGCTGCGGCGCGGTCCGAAGGCACGCACGACGAAAGCCAAGGCGCGCATCCAGGAGGCCGGCCGCATCCTCGGCGAGCTCGACGAGGTCAAGGCGCGGACGGCGGTGCAGGCGCCGGTGGGGATCGATTTCGCGGCGTCGGGGCGGAAGACGAAGAAGCTCCTTGTCGCGCACGATCTGGTGAAGACGTTCGACGGCCGCAAGGTGCTGGACGGGATCAGCCTGGCGATCACCCCCGGCGTGCGCCTCGGCATCCTGGGACCGAACGGCAGCGGCAAGACGACGCTGCTTTCCATCCTAGCCGGGACGTTGGAGCCGGACGGAGGAGAGATCGAGCGCGCGCAGTTCCTGAAGACGGTGATGTTCGAGCAGAGCCGCGAGACGCTGGATCGCTCCGTGAGCCTGCGCCGTGCCCTTGCGCCGGACAGCGACTCGGTGATCTTCGGTGACCGGCCGATCCACGTGGCTTCGTGGGCCAAGCGGTTCCTGTTCAAGGCCGAGCAGCTCGACACGCCGGTCTCCCGGCTGTCCGGCGGTGAGCAGGCGCGCATCCTGATCGCCCGCCTGATGCTGCGGCCGGCGGATTTGCTCATTCTCGACGAGCCGACGAACGATCTCGACATCCCGACGCTGGAGGTGCTGGAGGAGAGCCTGCTGGAGTTCCCCGGCGGCCTGATCCTGGTGACCCACGACCGCTATCTGCTCGACCGGGTCTCCACGACGATTCTTTCTCTGGATGGATCTGGCAAGGCGCAGTTCTTCGCCGACTCCGTCCAGTGGGAAGAGAGCCGCAAGGCGGCGGCCACGCCGGCGCGCGCCTCGGCGAAGCCGGCGAAGACCGGCGCGAAGCCCGCCGCGAAGAAGATCTCCTTCAAGGAGCAGAAGGAATTCGAGGGGATGGAAGCGAAGGTCCTGGCCGCGGAAGAGGCGTTGGAGAGAGCCCGGGCCGCGGTGGAGGAGCCGTCGGTCGCCACCGATCCGCTGGCTCTCCTCAACCGATGCGCGGCTCTCGATGTCGCCCGCGCCGAGGTGGAGCGGCTCTATGCGCGGTGGGCGGAGCTCGAAGCGAAGTTGGCGGTGCCCTGAGATTCTAGGGAACCGTCAGCTTGCCATCCTTCACCCAGACCTTGCCACCCGCGGTCACCGTCGCATCGGTGAAGAGATTCCACCGCACGTAGCCGCCTTTGACGGTACCTCCCAGCTCGCTGTTGTCGCCCAGCGAGAGACGGACGACGCCGGCTCCATAGCCGTAGTAGGGAATCCAGGGACGATCCGCCGGAACGGCCAGCTCGGGATTGAAGCCGAGGGCGATCTCGCGGAAGGCGTGCGCGGCATCGCCTCCCTCTTTCAACTCGCTTTCTGCGGCAGTGACTCCGTCCTGACCAGAGCGAGCGTGGATGTCGATGACCTTCCCCTTCGCGAAGCGCATCTCCAGGCCGTCGACGTCCTTGCCTCCCCACTGGCCGGGCGGGAAAGCGATGGTACCCTCGACCGTCTCTTCGAGCGGCGCCACACGGATCGCGCCGCAGGGGATCTCGATCTCGCGGTCGATGAGGATGCGGGCGTCACGGACACGGGCAGCGGATGCGTCGCCGTCCTGGAAGTTGACGGGGCGGTCGCCGATCCGGAAGCGCAGATCGGTCCCGGCCGGAGTCGTGACATGGACCTCGCCGCTCCGCAGATCCGCCGCGAAACGGCGCTGGACCTCGCCGATGGCATGGCAGTCGGAGTGCAAGACGGCGTGCTGGTAGGTGGCGTCGATCACCTCGCGGGATGGGATCGGATGCCCGGGGACGGGGTAGGCGCTCGGAGTTCCGCCGGCCGTCCAGTGGAAGTGGATGGTGCGGCCATGCCCAGAGCGCAGCACGTCCTGCATCGCGGCATACTCCGGGTCGGACGGCGAAGCGCCGGGCAGCATCACGGCGAGGTCGACGGTGCGCAGCAGGGGGAGCAACGCCGCGCGCGACGCCTCGGCGCTTTTGCGGAGGGCCGGGTCGGTGATGCCATCGAAGCCAAGCACCTGCCACGCCCCGACATCAACGCCGCCGGCGCGGATCACGGCCTCGCGAAGCAGGGGGATGATCGGCTCGAAGTCGCCGGACCGGGAGAGCAGGAGCACCTTCTCGCCGGGCTGGAGCGCCATCTGGCGGACGAGGCGCTCGGCGAGGGCCGAATAGTCGAGTGGAGCGGCAACAGCAGCGTGGCTCATCAGGAGGATTCCGGCGAAGAGGGCAGTGAAGGGCTGTCTGAGAGACATGGCGGAGAGAGCTTATCGAAGATTCATGACCGAGCGCTGGCTCTTCGCGGCGCTGGCCGTGCTCCATCTCGTTCCGGTCTGGCTGGTGACCTACGTCCCGACGACCGACGGCCCCAGCCACGTCTACAACGCCTTCGTCCAGCTCCACCTTCACGATCCGGCCCATCCACTCTTCAGCCGGATCTTCGAGATCGATCCGCGGCCGTTGCCGAACTGGCTGAGCCAAGCGGCGCTGCTGCCGTTGCTGGCGGTCTTTTCGCCCGGCGTGGCGGAGAAGTCCCTGGTGAGCCTGTACACGCTGCTCTTCCTCGCCGCCGCCCGCTTTTTCGCCGGCTCCGTCGATCCGGACAGGCGCTGGCTCGCGTTTCTCGCCTTTCCCTTCGTTTTCAACTGGGGCTTCCACTTCGGCTTCTACAACTTCTGCCTGAGCCTCGCGTTCTACCTGCTGGTCCTCGGCTGCTGGTGGCGCCGGCGGGAGCGGCCGGATCTGCGGCTGGCGCTGGAGATGACGGCTCTCCTCCTGCTCTGCTACTTCTCGCACATCGTGGCCATCGTCCTCGCGCTCTTCTCGATCGGCGTGCTGTGGATCGCCACGCTGCCGGCTGCGATCCGCGAGAACCGGTGGCGGCGGCATCTGTGGCACCCGCTGATCCTGGCACCGCAGGCCCTGCTGCCGCTCTGGTTCATCCTGTCGCAGCGCGGTGAGGAGGTCGCGAAGACGGCCAGCTCGTTGCGGCTCCTCGCCGAGGATCTCGCCGGGCTGCAGATGCTGTTCACGTTCGGAGGCTGGCCGCCGCGCCTCTCGCTGGTGCTCGTCCTCGGCGTTCTCGGCTTCTTCACCGTCCGGCGTCGAGCTCAGAGCCTGCGCTGGCAGGAGGAGGACGCTTTCCTGCTCCTCGCCGTGGCGCTGGTGGGCCTCTACTTCTTCAGTCCGGAGAAGATGTCCGGCGGATCGATGCTCAAGCCGCGCCTGACGCTGTTCCCCGTCCTCGTCCTGATGGCCTGGCTGGCGCCGGCTTCGGCGTCCTTTCCGGCTCGTGGGCTGCGCCAGGGGGTGATCGCCGTCTTGACGATCCTCGCACTGTGGAATCTCGTCAACGTCGAGGACGCCTGGCGGATCCTCGATCGCGATGTCGCGCAGGTGACCGCCTCGGCGGACGGCATCGCGCCGGGCTCCCGCGTCCTGTCTCTCATGTTCGACGTCTACACCGAGCTGCCGGGGCCGGTGATGCGCACCCACGCCTTCAACCGCGTCGACGTGGAGAAGGGGCTCGTCGACTGGTCCGACTACGAGGCGGTGAGCGGCGTCTTTCCGGTTCGTTTCCAGCCTGGAGTGAGCGTGCCGGGGCTGTATGAGATCCAGCGTGATCCGGACAGCATCGACATCGATCGGTATGCGGCCAGCACCGACTACGTATATTGCTGGAAGATGCCGCCCGGCTCCGATCTCGCCGGCCGGCTGGCGGGGCAGTACGACCTTGTGAGGCAGGTGGGCGCGGCCCGGCTTTACGAGCGGCGGGACCGTCGCCCTCCAGTTGTGAGAAAGTAGCTGACTGCGATGTACAACGAGTTCTATGGCTTCCGGGAATCGCCCTTCAACATCACTCCCGATCCTCGCTTCCTGTTCTTCAGCGACCGCCACCGCGAGGCGTTCAACCACATGTTGTTCGGCATCCGCGAGCGCAAGGGCTTCATCCAGATCACCGGCGAGGTCGGAGCGGGCAAGACGACGGTCTGCCGGGCGGTCCTCGAAGAGCTGGGCGACCAGGTGCGGACGGCGCTGATCCTCAATCCGTGCCTGACCAGCACGCAGCTCCTGCGCGCCATCCTGGCCGAGCTGGGCTTGGAGTCGAAGAACGACAAGGTGGCCTGCCTGCACGTGCTCAACCAGTTCCTCCTCGCGGAGCTTGCGGCGGGCCACGACGTGGTGCTGTTCATCGACGAGGCGCAGGACCTGGACTTCGATCTGCTGGAACAGGTGCGCCTCCTCTCGAACCTGGAGACCGATCAGCGGAAGCTGTTGCAGATCGTCCTCCTCGGCCAGCCCGAGCTGCGCGAGAAGCTGGAAGAGAGGCGGCTGCGCCAGCTCCGCCAGCGCATCACCGTGCGCTACCACCTGAAGCCGCTGTCGCGCGAGGAGATGGAGCACTACATCCAGCACCGGCTGCACGTCGCGGGCGGCAACGGCCTGCCGACCTTCAACCGTTTCGCGCTCGGCGCGATCTACCGCTACTCGGGCGGCGTGCCGCGCCTGGTCAACGCGGTCTGCGACAAGGCGCTCCTCTGCGGCTACGTGACCGGAGCCGACCACCTGACCTGGCGCCACATCCGCCGCGCGATCCGCGAGCTGGAAGGAGAGACCGGATGAGTCTCATCGACGAAGCCTTGAAACGGGCCCGCCAGGAGGCCTCCCGCCAGGAAGCTGCCGAACGGGAGAAGCGCTACGCCCGCGTTCCGGTCTACGTGCCGCCGTCGCGGCGTTCGCGGCCCTGGCTCCTGCCGGTGGTCGTGACGGTCTGCCTGGCCGCGGGGGTGGCGGGCGGAGTGCTTCTGACCCGGAACCCTCATCCGCCAACTCCCTCCGCAGCGCCGCCGGCTCCAACCCCTGCGGCCGTGGCCACAGTGTTTGAGAATACTGAAGCCAAGAAGCCGGTCGCGGAAAAGCCGGTTGAACAGCCGGCAAAGAAGATTGTCGACGAAACACCGGTGATCGAAGAGAAGGCTCCGATCCCGGTCCAGCCGGCGCCAACACCTGAGAGGATCGCCATCGAGCCGCGCCCCGTGCCGCCGCCAGCCGCGCCGCCGGTTCCAATCACGACACCGTCTCCAGTCATCGCCTTACCGCAGCCTGCTCCGCCTCCAGCGCCTGCTCCCTCCGCGCCGGCCGCGCCACCTGCGCCGCCCGCAGACATCCGCTCCTACGTCCGCGAGGTGCCGGCTGCCGACGGCGGTACGCTCCGGCTCAACGGCATCGCGTTCTCGTCACAGCCGGTGGCACTGTTCGGAGATAAAGTTGTCGCTCCCGGGGAGAGCATCAGCGGTTTCACCGTCGTTGCGATCGAAGCGCAGCGCGTGAAGCTCCAGGGGCCTGGGGGGATGGTGTACGTGACGTTGAAGTGAGTACCGATGAACGCAGCCTCGCTTCAGCACGATCTCGAAACCTTGGGCTATGCGCTCGTCGAGAAACTGATTTCCGGGGATGATCTCGCGGCGCTGCGAGCTGAGGTCGACGAGCTCTTCGCCGCGGCGCCTCCGGGTGGGGGAGTCCGGAACGTGCTCGACAAGTCCGGAAGGCTTCGGGATCTGGCGAACGCAGGTCCGCCGGCTCAGCTCGCGGCAGCGTCCCTGGGTCAGTCCGCCAGGGTGACGAAGTTGACGCTGTTCGACAAGACGGCCAATGCAAACTGGAAGGTGCCTTGGCACCAGGACTTGACGATCGCGGTTGCCCGTCGCCATGAGATCGAGGGATTTGGTCCATGGTCGATCAAGGACGGTGTTCCTCACGTGCAGCCACCGGCCTCGATCCTCGGCAAGATTCTCGCGATTCGCCTGCACCTTGACGACACGCCCGCGACAAACGGCGCGCTCCGCGTTCTCGCCGGGACTCATCGATTCGGCCGCCTTTCCAGGTCGCAGGTCGCTTCATTCCGCAAGGAACTACCCGAGACAGTCTGCAGCGTGCCCGCTGGCGCGGCCATGTTGATGAGCCCCCTTCTTCTGCACGCGTCGAGCCCTTCGGTGGCGCCCGGGAGGCGAAGGGTGTTGCACTTCGAATACAGTGCTGCCGAGCTTCCGGCAAGCCTGTCGTGGGCGTAAACGCCCGAGTTTTAACAAAGCAGCCGCGGAAGAGGTGGCCGAGCGGTGAGCTAGAGCCAGGTCTCCGCCTGGAGACCTGCAACTTGGTTGAAATGCTTGAGGTTGTTGGTGACAAAGACCAGCTCGAGAGCCAATGCATGAGCTGCGATGAGGGAATCGTACGCGCCGATCGGCGTGCCTTGCCGGGCTAGACTGGCAGCAACGATCCCAAAACGGTCGGCAGCAATCTGATCGAATGGGGCGACGGCTACTTCTCGAACAAAGGCACTGATCAGGATATGCAGCCGACGAGATTGTTTGAGATCGGCTCCATAGCGCAATTCCGCCAGTGTGACCGAGCTGATGCACACTTCGGACGGCCGGTGCTCTCGGATCCGCAGAGCCACGTTGCCTTCGCCGCGAAGCGCGAAGCTCACGGTGTCCGTATCCAACATGTAGAGAGGCTTCAGGCGAAAGGATCCTTGAGGTCCGTCTCGGGGACCTGCGGGGGGCGCGGGATGTCTTCGGTCCAAGCGCCAAGGCAACCGAGGAACTCCTCGGACCACTCCTCCGCGGGCTCGAGGATGACGCGGCGGCCTTCCTGATGCACCAGGACTTCCCGCTGACCTTCAGGAAACCGGCACTCCTTCGGTAGGCGGACGGCCTGGCTGCCGCCGTTCTGGAACAACTTTGCCCGCGTGCTCATAATCGAAGTCTATACCGATGTCTATACGCGGTCAAGTGGGAGCGAGGGCCCTGCGGTGCGACTCCGCGTTCCGTTCGCCGATGATGTCGCGGCGGCTTACTTCTGCGGCCGGCTGGGGCGCATCTCGACCAGGCTCGGCAGGGCGTGAGGCGGGTAGCTCAGGAGGTGGAGCACCATCGAGCCGATGTCCTCCGGCTGCAACATCCAACTCCGGTCCTTGCTGCCGCGGTGCCCGAAGCCGGTGTCGACGCTTCCGGGCAGGATGGCCGCGACCCGCACCCCGAACGGCCGCAGGTCGAGCATCGCCGCCTCGGAGAGGCCGATGAGCCCGAACTTGCTGGCGTTGTAGGCACCTCCTCCGGCGAAGGGGTTCTTGCCGGCGAGGGAGGCGATGTTGAAGATCCAGCCCTCCCCCTGCCGCTTCATCGCGGGCGCCACGGCATGGAGAAAGTAGAAACAGCCGTCGAGGTTGGTCTGCAGCACCTCCCGCCACTGCTCGCCGGTGAGCTCGTCGACCGGTGCGAACAGGCCGAGGCCCGCATTGTTGACCAGGCAGTCGATCCGCGCCTCGCGCTCCAGGACACCGTGGACGAATCCCTCCACCTCCTCCTGGCGGCGCACGTCCACGGCGCGCCCCTCGACCAGCCCGGGGTACCGCGCGCGAAGCTCTCCCAGAGCCTGTTCGACCGATTCCGGATGGCGGCTGCAGAGATGGACGCGCCAGCCGGCCGCGAGAAGCGCCTCGGCGACGCCACGGCCGATACCCCGGCTGCCGCCGGTGACGAGTGCGATACGGGGGGTGTTGTTCATTTCGAGCTGCTCCTGGGTTCCCATGTCACCGGTGCGCCGTCAGTTGCAGCGAAACGTCTCTGTATCTCCAATCAACGGATTCGCCTGCCCGTCGACGCTGTGGTAGGTCTGCACCGTTCCCGTGACCGTGTCGGTGACCGTGGTGGTGAGCCCCACGTTGGTGGCGGTGGCGGAGAGGACCCAATATCTTCCATTGAGCGCGCAGGCGTCGAGGACTTTGATCAGCATCTCGGGGTTGTCGCTGCTGAAGAGCCAGAACAGGCCGCCGGAGGTGACGCCGAGGCTGGAGAGCGGGACGGCGGTTCCTCGGCCCGAGAGCCCTCCTCCTTGCCCGGTCTCGAATCCCACCTGGATCTTGAAGCGGTGGTCGCCGGGCTGTCCGTCGAGGCAGAGGGTGTTGGCGCTGGGGATGCAGGCCTGATCGCTCGACGGGGCCAGGAACTGGACGATGGACGGATAGGTGACCGCGAAAGCGCCGTCGGTTTCGGCGACTGTCCGGTCGCAGCCGTCCTCGGGGTGCAGGCCGCCGCAGCCGCCGCTGAGCTGGCCGACGACGATGCCGCCGGCGAGGAGGAGCGGTCCGCCGGAGCTCCCCTCGAAATCTCCTCCCTGGTTCGCGAAGGAATAGAGGTAGCCGGGCCGCGGGCTGTCCGAGCAGGCGGGAACGGAGGTGTCGACCGTGGCCCGCAGGAAGCTCTGCGGGAGCACGGTCACCGGAGCCGGATGCGATACGCGGTAGACCGTCGTGCCGCCGGCCGGCGGAGTCGCTGTCCAGCCGAGCAGCGCCCGGCCTGCCGGAATGGAGTTGAGGCGGACGAAGGTGAAATCCGAAGCTTCGCCGGTCGCCAGAAGGGTACTGCCGTTGCTGTGCGGGAGAGTTGAGAGATCCGGCGCCTTGCCGCCGCAGGTCGGCGTTTTAAAATCCCAGAACGCTTCCAGGGTCGCGGCCTCGAACTGCGTCGAGAAACAGTGGTTGGCGGTGAGGAGATACGGCGTGACCGCTGGAGCGTTGTCGTTGAGCAGGCCGCCGGAGCATTCATAGATGAAGCCGCCGGACAGGAACTCCAGGTGGGCGACCGCCCTGCGCGCCTCGGCGATGGCGTCGAAAGTCCCCGCGTCGACGCAGGTGGCGTCCACGATGCAGGCGCCGGCCGCGTTTTCTCTCAGGGGATCGCCGGCCAGGATCTCGCCCAGCTCATGGATCTCGAATCCGGTTTTGTCGTTTGCCGCTCCGGCCGGGATCTCGACCTCCAGGAAAACGTCCTCACCGCCGACGCTCGGCGCCCACAGATCGCCACCGGTCCGCAGCAGCCCGAGATCGAACGCCCGTGGCTCCTCTCCGAGCCCCCACACCCAGAGATGCGTTTCGGCGGGAAGGCGGACCGAGCTGAGATGGAGACGCAGGCGATGGGCCTGGGCAGCCCGCAGATGGGTTCCCCAGGCCAGGCCGCCGCGGAACGAGTCGGCGAAGATCCCGTCGGCCGTCCGTTGATACGAACCCTGGATCTGCGGCCGGTCGCCCATCCGCAGCCGCAGAGGCTGCGAGAGCGGGCGCGAGAAACCGATCTGGACCGGCAGCCGATGCGCGGCATTCCAGGCCCGCAGGGCGTCGATCTGATCGACCGCTCCCTCAGTCGCCGGGCGGAGGGAGCGCACAGCGTCGAGGCCGAGGTTCTCGGCGAGGCGCATGGGCGGCGGCGCTGTTGCCTCTTCGCCGGGCTGCTCTGGGAGCACCCGGAGCGGCGCCTGGCTGGCAGCCTGCGGTGCGCCGGCGAGCGGAGACGAGGATCCGCACAGGACCAGTCCGAAACCCAGAATCAAAACGCCTGCCGCGTGGTGTCGCATGCGAGCTCTCCAGAAAGAGCGGGCTCAGTTGTACGTCGGCTACTCGCCGGTGAAGAGGTCCCGAAGGTGCTGCCGCTGCTCCTCGCTGGCGTCCGCCCGAGCTGCCAGCGTCCAGGCCTTGGACGCCTCCTTGGCGGGAACAAAGCGCAGTCCCAGCCAGTCGAGCGCCTTGTCGTAGTCGAGCTCCTCCGTGGAAGCGAGGGCCCTTTGCAACCAGTCGCGGAGGCCCGGGCCGGCCAGCTCCTCCACGAGCCCGCGGAACTGCTCGGGCGTGAAGCCGTGCTCTCCGGCAAACCGGCTGTAAGCGAGCCGCATCACGTCGTCGAGGCACTTCCTGCCCTGGGTCGCGCGCTGGATTTCGGCGTCGAGGAGGAAGCCGACGATCGGACCCTTGACGTAGTAGCTGACCGTCGTTGGCGTGGTCTGGTCGACTCCGGAAAGGTGGCTGTTCCAGACGTCGAGGGACGCCGCTTCGAGGGTCTGCTTGCGCCGCCCCGGCGAGGTCTGGAGCTTGTCGATCTCCCCCGACAGCCACGCCAGGAAGCTGGACCCGTCGGCGAGGCCGGCGCGGACCACCAGCAGTTGCCCATAGTAGGTGGTGAGCCCTTCGGAGACCCACAGGCTGGGCGTTTTGGCCGGCTGCTCGTAATCGAAAGGACCCAACTCCGCGGGGCGTAGCCGCTTCACGTTGAAGGCGTGGAAGTACGCGTGCGTCACGAAGGCCAGCCAGCGCAGGGTGGGTTGGCCGTTGTCCGCCGGAGCTTGGGCCGTCAACAAGGTGGAGTCCCGATGCTCCAGCCCGCCGCCGCCCGGGCGGAAGACGTTGAGGAAGAGATATCTCCGGAACGGCAGGAAACCCCAGAACCGCCGGGTCGCGCGCACCATCTTTGCGAGCTCGTTTGCCGCCTTGTCGCCGTTCCAGGAGCCGCTCGCGCCGAGATCGACGAGGACATGCACGCTGTCATCCACGGTGAATTCGTGGACTGCCGGGTTGCCGGCGACGATCGGAGAATCGGCCAGGGTGTCGAAATCCGCCGCGAGATAGTGATTGGCCAGCCCGTCAGGCGCCGGCGGGAGGGCGGTGATGGACCGTTTCCACTGCGCCGGCAGCTCGATCCGGATCTCGTGCGGGCTGTGCGCCTGCCCGACCGGCGTGGGGAAGGCCGCCGCGCCGTTGAGGACCGCCAGATCGTCGCCGATCCAATTCGTCGTGACGGACCGCTGATCACAGAGCAGCCGGTAGGCCACCACGATCACGGGCCGGCCGCCCGTCTCGATCCGCCACCGGTTCTTCCGGGGAGCTTCGACCGTGAGGCGGGCGCCGTCGACGCTCCGCGCCGTCAGTGCTTTGACGCCTTCGGCGTAGTCCTCGACGCGGTAGAACCCGGGCGTCCACACCGCCATCATCAGCTCGACCGCAGGCCGGCCCCCTGTAGGAAGCAGAATCTCGACCTCCGCGGTGTGCGTGCCGGGCGCCGGCACGCGCACGGTATAGACGATCGGAGGCGCTTCTTCTGCGACCCCTGCCTGAGCAGCGAGGCCGAGCAGGCCAAGGAGAGCGATCCACTTCCCACACATCCCGAGCCTCCTTCGCGAAGCGTGCGGCAGAGAATATCATCCGCCGATGATCCGGCGCCCCCTTGTTCAGATTATTCAGACCGCCCGCTTTTCGAACCGCATGCAATGGCAGCAGCCACCGAATCGCGTGACGTTGGCGGTGGAAGAGCGCACGGCCCGCGGCCTGCCGGTGATCGATCTCACGGAGACGAATCCGACGCGCGTCGGCCTGCCGTATCCGGAAGAGGAGCTGGCCGAGCTGATGCGCCGGAGTGGGGGAGCGGCGTACGATCCGCATCCGCGCGGGATGCTCGCGGCCCGCGAGGCGCTCGCCGCCGAGCTGTCGGGGCCGGACGATCCGGTCTCGCCGGACGATCTGGTGTTGACGGCTTCGACGAGCGAGTCCTATTCGCATCTCTTCAAGCTGTTTGCCGATCCTGGTGACGAGGTGTTGACCACGGCGCCGTCGTATCCCCTCCTCGACAGTCTGGCGGCGCTCGACGGGCTCGGGCTCCGCCACGTCGGCCTCGCGCCGGAAAGGCGCTTCGCGATCGAGCCGGAGGACGTCGCGGCCCTCTCCGCCGCCGTCGAGCCGTATACGAAGCTCCTCGCGGTCGTGCATCCGAGCAATCCGGCCGGCACCTTCCTGTCCATCGAGGCGCAGGCCGGTCTGTCCGCACTCTGCGCCTCCCGCCGCATTCCCCTGGTCTCCGACGAGGTCTTCGCTGGCTATCCGCTCACCGATCCGCCCCCCGGCACGCGGCGTGCCGGTCCGGCGGCGATGTCCGCGTCGTCGGGAGATGCGATCACGTTCTCCCTGGGTGGGCTCTCCAAGGGTGCCGGCCTGCCGTCGTGGAAGCTGGGATGGATTCGCGCCGGCGGCCCGCCCGACCTGCGGCGGCGGGTGATCGACGCGCTGGAGCTGGTGACCGACAGCTATCTCTCCGTGGCGTCGCCGGTGCAGCGGGCATTGCCGGGCATCCTGGCCCTCGCGCCGCGCATCCGCGCCACGATTCTCGGCCGGCTACGCACCAATCTCACCGCTCTGCGGACGGCGTTGGCGGGGCTGGAGGGCGTCACTCTGTACGAGCCGGAGGGCGGCTGGTCGGCCGTGCTCTCGGTGTCCGGCCGGGGGACCGACGAAGATCTCGTCCTCGATCTCCTCGAGCGCACCGGCGTCCGCGTCCATCCCGGCTATTTCTTTGACTTCGCGGCGGGAGACTTTCTCGTCATCTCCCTGCTTCCCGAGCCGCACGCGTTCGCTGAAGGGGTTCAGCGTCTCGCCGGTTTTCTTGGCTGATTACCCGGCCAGCAGCCCGGGGTGGCTGAGCAGCGCACCCAGCAGCTTCTGCACGCCGGCCGCGGCGGTCCTGCCGGCGGCGAGGACGTCGGCGTGGTCGACCGGGGCGTCGGAGAGGCCGGCGGCGGGGTTGCTGATCATCGAGATGGCGACGCAGCGGATGCCCATCGGGTGCGCGGCGAGGACTTCGAGGACGGTGGACATGCCGGCGACGTCGCCGCCCATCGTTTGCAGCATCCTCACCTCGGCCGGGGTCTCGTAGCTCGGGCCCGCCAGGCCGGCGTAGACGCCTTCGGGCAGGGCGATCCCCAGATCCCTCGCGAGATCCTTCGCCAGAGACCGGAGCGCCGGATCGTAGGCAGCCCCCATGTCCGGAAAGCGCGGCCCCCACTCCGGCGGGAGCTGGCCGCGGAGCGGGTTGAGACCGGTCAGGTTGAGATGGTCGCGGATCAGCATCAGATCGCCCGGCTTCCGCTCGACCTGCAACCCCCCCGTGGCATTGGTGAGGATCAGGACCTTGACGCCGAGGAGCGCGGCCAGGCGGATGGGGAAGACCGTTTCGTGGGCGCTGTACCCCTGGTAGGAGTGGAGGCGCCCGCGATAGTAGAGGACCGGCCGGTCAGGAAGCGGCAGCAGCACCTCGGCTTCATGCGGATGACCCTCGACCGGATGGCAGGAGAAGGGGAGGAGGTACTCCAGGGAGATCGGACCGTGAATCCGTTCGCCCAGATCGACCGCCAGGCCGGAGCCGGAGACGACGGCGACCTTCGGGCGTGCCCAACCGAGCGCGTCCCAGCGGTCCACCGCCTCCTTCAAGGGAGTGATCAGGTCTTCGTCCATGGGCGGGGATGGTAGCAGGTCGCGGCGGGGAGATGGCCGGAGGGGATTCCCCTCCGGCCGGAGATCTTCCGGGGTTGGCTACTTGTAGCCGTCGATGGTGATCTTCGAGAAGCGCCAGCCGTACGGCGGCGAGTAGGCGCCGTCGCCGATGCCCGGCAGGCCGAAGCCGACGACCAGGGTGTTGTCACCCTTCTTGCGCAGATCGTCGTTGAACAGTCCGCTCCGCATGTCGGTGACGACCGCGCCGCCGGCATTGGTGACCACCTGGCGGATCATCTCCTGGTCGGCGTTCACCTCGATGTGGAAATGGTAGGTGCGCCCGCCGGAGAGGGGGGCTTTGTTCTTCTTGATCATCTCCTCGATGTAGGGGGTGCCGAGGTCGATCAGCAGCTTGCTGCGGTCGAAGCGCTCGTTGACGCCGAAGTAGAGCGTCTTGCCGAAGCGCTGACCCGGCTCATTGCGCCACATGCCGAGAATGCCCCGGTAGTAGGCGGTGTTCGAAGGCGACGCGACCGTGGCGTCGAAGTCAATGACGATCGAACGGTACGACACGTTGGTGTCGAGCGGCAGCTCATACGTCGTCACCGAGCTGTCGAACGTCACCCGGAAGCTGGCGTTGGCCACCAGCGACTGCTTGACGCCGGTGGTCGGCGGGGTGTTCGACGGATAGAGCAGCCGGATGTCGTCGAGAATCGCGGCCGGGAAGCTGCCCATGGTGTAGAACGGATGATCGCAGGTGACCGCGACGCTCTGTCCGGAGGAGGCGCCGACCAGCCTCATGACGTCCGCCAGGCGCACCGCGCCGAGAGCCGGCACGGCGATGCCGGTCCGCTCCTCGATCAGGGCACCCTTCGCCGACAGGAACTTCGTGCTGCACACGGCGGCGGTGGTGTCGAAGTTGAAGATCGACACCTCGCTGGCCACCGTGGCGCTCTTGACCAGGCTCAGCACCCAGGCGGTGGAGTTGGCCTTGTAGGCGTCGTCCTTGGTCAGCATGGGCAGCTCCCAGGCCGACGTCGGATCGCCGCCGACCTCGACGGCCGTCTCGATTCCGAGCAGCCCGTTCTCACCGGCCATGCGCACGAGGCCGGGGCCGCTGACGTACCACTTCGGATCGCAGCGGTCCGGCGGACGCCGGAAGTCGCGGCTGCGGTTGTCGGTGAGCAGCGGGTGGTTCAATGCGGTGGAAGGGCCGGGAAGGACCGCGAAGTGTTGGGCCGGCTGGCCGACGCCCGATTTCCCCTCCGCCACGTAGGTGAACGTGACGTCGCCCTTGCTGAAGTCAGTCCGCGAGAACTCTGTCCGGTAGGTGAAGGACTTTCCGAGGTTGGGGATGGGTACGAAAAACTCGACCGCGCTGGCGCTGCTCGCCACAAGGCAGGCAACGACCAGGGACCACCACACGTGCTTCTTCATGCTGAATGCCCCTTCTTTTGTGTTCTAGGCGAACCTAGTCAACCGTTTGGCGGGGATTCTAACATGAGCTGTGCACGGCAGACATCGCCAGCCGACAATTTCTTTGCCTGCTGTGCTGAGCATGAGATCGCTTCGTTGCCGTGTCCTGATAGGCTACGGCCCCGATGAGCGGTCTGTTGTTGCGCCCGTATCCGTTTCCGGTCCTCCTCGCCCTGCGCTACCTGCGCAGCACGCGGCGGGACGCGTTCGCGAGCTTCCTGTCGGCGGTGGCGGCCGGCGGGCTGGCCCTGGGGGTCGCGGCGCTCATCCTGGCGCTGGCGGTGATCTCGGGATTCCAGGACGCCCTGCGCGCCGAGCTTCTCGGGCGCACGCCGCAGATCGAGGTCGACCTGCCCCCCGGGCTGCCCACCGCGGCCGCGGAAGCGGCCCGCGAGGCGGTGCGCAGGGTGCCGGGCGTGCTGGCGGCGCAGGTGCAGGTGCGCGGCGGCGGCTGGGTGGTGGAGGCCGGCAAGGTGCAGGCGGTGGACCTGGTGGGCTTCGAAGGGAAGGTGCCCAAGTCGTTCCCCGGCGCCGCCGGCAAGGGCGAGGGGCTCTATGTGCCGGCCGCCTTGGCCGCGCGCTGGGGCCTCGTCCCCGGCCGCACGGTGGACATCGTTTCGCCGCGCCCGACGCTGACCCCTTTCGGGCCGCAGCCGCGGGTGCGCAGCGTCGCCCTGGCCGGCACCTACCAGAGCGGACGCACGCAGGAGGAGCGCGAGCGGGTGGCGCTCCCCCGCGCCGTGGCCGAGACGCTCCTCGGCGGCTCCGACCGCCGGCTGGAGGTGGTGGCTGCCGATCTCGATGCGGCCCTCGACGTCGCCGGCCGGCTGGGACCGGCCCTGCCCAAGGGCAGCGTCGTGCGCACCTGGAAGGAGCTCAACCGGCCGCTCCTCTTCGCGCTGCATCTGGAGAAGGCCGTGATGTTCGTCGCCGTGTCATTGATCATCGTGGTCGCCGCGCTCGCCCTGGTGGCGGACCTGGCGCTGATCATCTCCAGCAAGCGCTCCGAGATCGGCATCCTGGGCACCATGGGAGCGACGCCGGCCACGCTGCGGCGCGCCTTCCTGCTCCTCGGCGGCATGGTGGCCGGACTGGGCATGCTGATCGGCACGGTCCTCGGCGTCGGCGGCGCCTGGATTCTCGACCACTTCAAGCTGCTGCGGGTCCCCGGCCGCGTCTATTTCCTCGACTACATCCCGTTCCTGGTGCAGCCGGGCGACCTCGCGCTGGTGCTCGCCCTGGCGATCGCGCTCGCTCTCGCGTCCGCGTTCTATGCCGCGCGCCGGGCGGCGGCGCTCGATCCGGTGGAGGCGATGCGCCGATGAGCGTCACCGTCCGCGCCCACGGCCTCAGCAAGACCTACCAGGACGGCGTGCGCCGGGTGGAGGTGCTCAAGGCGATCAACCTGGCGGTGGAGCCGGGGGAGCTGGTCGCCGTCGTCGGGCCTTCCGGCTCGGGCAAGTCGACGCTGCTCCACGTCCTCGGCGCGCTCGACCGGCCGGACGCCGGCGTGGTCGAGATCGGCGGCCGCTCGCTCGCCGGCCTCTCGGGCGCGGCGCTGGCGGCGTTCCGCAACCGCACCATCGGTTTCGTCTTCCAGTTCCACCAGCTCCTCCCCGACTTCACGGCGCTGGAGAACGTCATGGTCCCCGGGCGCATCGCCGGCCTCGATCCGCGGGCGGTCTTCGACACCGCGCGCCGGCTGCTCTCCGAGGTGGGCCTGGAGGAGCGCCTGGAGCACTTCCCGAACCAGCTCTCCGGCGGCGAGCGCCAGCGCGTCGCCCTCTGCCGCGCGCTCGCCCTGGAGCCGCCGCTCCTCCTCGCCGACGAGCCCACCGGCAACCTCGACCCGGAAAGCGGCGACCAGGTCTTCCGCCTCCTGCTCGAGCTCCAGGCCCGCCACCAGACGACCGGCATCCTCGTCACCCACAACCCGGAGATCGCCAGCCGCTGCACCCGTATCCTCCGCCTCGACGGCGGCACGCTGCATGCGCCGCCTGCGGTGTGACCGGCAGGTGTTTCCTTCATGGGAATTTTGTGCCGGTCGGGTATGCTTCACCGTGTAAGATCTGGAAGGCCGTTGAGGGGTTCGCGGCGCGGCGTCCCGAGGCGGTCTGGGGGAGTCACGACAGTGTGTTAAAATCCCTGCGCCTGATAGCTCGCGCGCCGGGGCGTTTTGTGTCGACGAAACCCTGGGGGATGGCACGCTGGCGCTCTGAGGGACCGAGAGGAATCGCATGTTTGAGAAGTACAATGAAAAGGCCCGCCGAGCTCTCTTCTTCGCCCGCTACGAAGCCAGCAAGTTGGGCAGTCGCGTCATTGAATCCGAGCACATCCTGTTGGGTATCCTCCGCGAGGGGGAGGAGACGGTCAGCGAGATCTTCCGCCGCTTCCAGGTGAAGCCGGAGGACATCCGCCGCGAGATCGAGGGCGAACGTGTCTTCGTCGAGCGTATCTCCTCGACCGCCGAGCTCCCCCTGTCCGAGGAGTCGAAGAAGATCCTCGCCTACGCCTCCCACGAGGCGGAGAGCATGCTGCACCCCACGGTCGGCTCGGAGCATCTGCTGATCGGCCTCCTCCGCGTCGAGGGGTGCACGGCGATGCGCATCCTCTCCCAGCACAGCTTCGACGTGTATACGGTGCGCGAGGAGGTTCTCGCCATCGCCAAGGAGCGCGAGGCGTCGCAGCAGAAGAAGGAATTGCCGTTCCTCTCGGAGTATGGCCGCGACCTCACCTCCCTCGCTTCCGAGCAGTCGTTCGATCCGCTCATCGGCCGTGATGAGGAGGTCGACCGCATCGTCCAGATCCTCTCCCGCCGCACCAAGAACAACCCCATCCTCCTCGGCGAGCCCGGCGTCGGCAAGACGGCGATCGTCGAGGGGCTGGCGCAGCGCATCGTCGAGGGGCGGGTGCCGATCTTCCTCGCCAACAAGCGGATCGTCGCCCTCGACCTGTCGCTCATCGTCGCGGGCACCAAATACCGCGGCCAGTTCGAGGAGCGCCTGAAGGGAATCCTGAAAGAGCTGAAGGAGAGCAAGGAGCTGATCGTCTTCATCGACGAGATCCACTCCCTGATCGGCGCCGGCTCGGCCGAGGGGTCGCTCGACGCGGCCAACATCCTCAAACCGGCGCTGTCGCGCGGCGAGATCTCCTGCATCGGCGCGACGACGCTCAAGGAATACCGCAAGTACATCGAGAAGGACCGCTCCCTCCTCCGCCGTTTCCAGGCCATCCAGGTCAATCCGCCGACGCCAGAGCAGACGCAGGAGATCCTGGAAGGGGTCAAGGACCGCTACGAATCGTTCCACAAGGTGCGCTATCGCGCCGAGGCGCTGCGCACGGCGATCTACCAGTCGAGCCGCTACATCCCGGACCGCCATCTGCCCGACAAGGCGATCGACGTGATCGACGAGGCCGGCGCGCGGGTGAAGCTGCGGCGGGTGCGCGACACGCAGAACCTGCGCCGGCTGGAGCAGGAGATCCGCCAGGTGGTCAAGGAGATGAAGGTCGCGATCTCCGACAAGGACTTCGAGCGCGCCGTCTACCTGCGCGAGCGGGAGATCGAGCTGCGCGAAGACCTCGAGAGGATGTCGATCGCGGCGGACGAGACGGGCGTGCTGGAGGTGACCCGCCACGACATCGAGGAGGTCATCTCGTCGTGGACCGGCATCCCGGTCGCGGCCCTGCAGAGCGAGGAGGCGGAGCGGCTGCTGCGCATGGAGGAGATCCTCAAGCAGCGCGTCATCGGCCAGGACCGCTCGATTTCAGCCATCAGCCGCGCCATCCGGCGTTCGCGCCTGGGCGTCTCCAACCCGCAGCGGCCGGTGGGCTCGTTCATCTTCCTGGGCCCCTCGGGCGTCGGCAAGACCGAGGTGGCGCGCCAGCTTTCGCAGTTCCTGTTCGGCAACCAGCGGGCGCTGGTGCGCTTCGACATGAGCGAGTACATGGAGAAGCACGCCGTCTCCAAGCTCATCGGCTCGCCGCCGGGCTACGTCGGGCACGAGGAAGGGGGCCAGCTCACCGAGCGCGTGCGCCGCCAGCCCTACTCGCTGATCCTGTTCGACGAGATCGAGAAGGCGCACCCGGACGTCGCCAACCTGCTCCTCCAGATCCTGGAGGACGGCACGCTGACCGACGCCTACGGCAACCAGGTCGACTTCAAGAACACCCTGATCCTGATGACCTCCAACATCGGCAGCAAGCTGGTGCTGCGCGGTGGCCGCATGGGCTTCGGCGAAGGGAACGCGCAGGAGAGCTTCCAGCGCCTCGAGGAAGAGATCCTGGGCGAGCTGCGGCGCTCGTTCAGCCCCGAGTTCATCAACCGCATCGATGAAGTGATCGTTTTCAATCCCCTGGGAGAGAGCGAGCTGCGCCGGATCGTGGACATCCTTCTGGACGACGTCAACGAGACCCTGGCGGAGCGCGGGCTGCACGTGGAGGTGACCCCGGAAGCGCGGGAGTGGCTGCTGCACAAGGCCGACATCGAGCCGTCGACCGGAGCCCGCCCGTTGCGCCGCACCATCCAGCGTCATGTCCAGGACGCCGTGTCGGAGATCCTGATCAACCAACATGGACATGGAGAGGCGATCGACCGGATCTATGTGGATCTGGAGAATGACGCGCTCACGTTCAATCCCCACGCCCAGGAGATCGTCGTTCCCCAGCGCTGACCATCCGGAGCAGTAACACTTCCGAAGACAGGTCTGTTTTCCGGCGGCCGGGCCGCCGAAAGCGAGGACACACGAGAATGAAGGCTGATCGGATCGTCAGTCGGCAAGAGCCTCGCCGGTCGGGCGGCTTCCGCCGGACTGGTCGCATGGCTCTGCGCCGTTTCCTGGTGCTGTGGCTCCCCCCGTTCCTGGTCTCCCTGGGCCTTCCCGCCCAGGAGCGCGCTTCGGCGCAAGGCTCCGGCCGCATCGAATCCCCGACGCCCAAGGCCCCCGCCCCAATGGCTCCGATGACCCCGCCGCCACCGCCCGCTCCGGCGGCAGGTCCCGGCGTCGAGGCGAATGCCGGCCGTATCGTCCAGGCGGTCGAGTTCCATGGCACCAAGGCCCTCGCCGAGGAGACGCTGCTCTTCTACCTCGGCATCCAGATCGGCAAACCGCTCGACGAGGGGCAGCTCAACCGCAAGATCAAGGAGCTGTGGGACCGTTCGCTGGTGGACGACATCCGCGTCGACGCCGAGCCGGCGGCGAGCGGCGGCGTCAAGCTGACCGTCACGGTGAAGGAGCGGCCGATCCTCCGCTCGGTCTCCTACGACAACCTCAAGCGCATCGCGAAGACCGACCTCCAGGACAAGATGTCGACCCAGCGCATCCACGTCCGCGAGGGCGAGCCGATGAGTCTCGGCGAGCTGCAGCGGGTCAAGACGCTGATCGAGCAGCTCTACGCCGAGAAGGGCTATCGCTTCGCCCAGGCGCGCTACACGGTCTCGGACCTCGCGAACAACGAGAAGAAGGTCAGCTTCACGGTCGACGAGGGGAACCGCGTCCGCATCCAGGACATCGACTTCGAAGGCAACACGGTCTACAACAACATCCACCTGCGTTTCGTGATGTCCAACACGAAGAAGAGCGGGATCATCACCCGCATCCTCAAGAAGGACATCTACGATCCGGCGAAGCTGCAGGAGGACCTGGACAAGATCCGCAAGCTGTACAAGGCCGCCGGCTACAAGAACATCGTCATCGGCGACCCGAAGATCGCGGTCAAGGCGCTGCACCCCGACGCCAAGACGATCAAGGACCAGAACCGCCGCATGTTCCTCACCATCCCGATCGAGGAGGGCGAGCGCTGGAAGTTCGGCGAGGTCAAGATCGAAGGCAACAAGATCTACCCGGACAAGGCGCTGACCCGCGTCTTCAGCCACAGTCAGGGCGCCTGGCTGCGCCAGAAGCTGATCGACGACGGCGTCAAGGCGATTTCCGACCTCTACCACAACACGGGCTACATCTACGCCCAGGTGGAGCCGGAGCTGGTGGAGAAGCCGAACCGGATCGCCGACATGGTCATCCACGTCACCGAGGGCGACCAGTTCCGCGTCGGGCGCATCGAGTTCGAAGGCAACTCGCGGACGATGGACAAGGTGCTGCGCCGTGAGCTCCGCCTGTGGGAAGGCGGCCTGGTGAACATCGGGGCGATCCGCAACAGCGTCCTCAAGGTCAACCAGCTCGGCTACTTCAAGCTGAACGAGGAAGATCCGGTCGAGATCGCCACCAACAGCGAGAAGAAACAGGTCAACCTCACGTTCAAAGGCGCGGAGTCGGACCGTACGCAGTTGCAGTTCGGCGGCGGCTGGAGCGAGCTGGACGGCTTCTTCGGCCAGTTCTCGGTGGAAACCAAGAACTTCCTCGGCCGCGGCGAGCAGGTCGGCCTGACCTACCAGAACGGCAACTACCGCGACTACTTCGACCTGTCGTACTCGGTCCCCTGGTTCCTCGACAAGCCGCAGAGCGTCGGCATCCGCGCCTTCAAGCAGTACATCGATTATGGGTTCGACACCTACAACCAGCGTCTGATCCGCAACAGCAAGGGCGCCATCCTCACCTACGGGCGCAACTTCAAGCTGTTCCAGTCGGCGAGCATCAGCTTCAACCGCTCGGACTACGACGACCAGACGAGCTTCGTGGTGCCGGAGACCACGCCGCCGCCGCCGGCCACCGACCCGCAGCCGGGGACGACGGTCACCACGCACACGCGGATCAACAACTCCTCGTTGCGGCCGGTGTGGGGCTTCGACAGCCGGGACAATCCGTTCGAGCCGACGCAGGGGCAGAAGCTCAGCCTGTCGCTCGAATACGCCGGCGGCTTCCTGGGCGGCGACAACTACTTCTGGCGGCCGGAAGCGTCCTACAGCCTCTTCCTGCCGACCTTCAACAGCCCGGTCAAGCAGGTCTTCGCGGTCAACGTCGAGGCCGGCTGGATCCACCCCAACGAGGGGCGGTCGATCCCGATCCTGGAGCGTTTCTACCTGGGCGGTGAGAACAGCATCCGCGGCCACCGCTTCCGCTCGATCTTCCTGCGCGACTCCAAGGGCAACCCGGTGAAAGATCCCCTCACCCAGACCATCCTCGGCGGCGACAAGTACGACCAGTTCAACGTCGAGTACCACTTCATCCTGGGCGGTCCCTTCCGCCTGCTCGCCTTCGTCGACGGCGGCAACGTCTACGGGGAAGGCCAGAATTTCGATCTGTCGCGCCTCCGCTACACGGCGGGAGCGGAGCTGCGGGTGCTGCTTCCGGTGTTCGGAGCTCCCCTGCGATTCATCTACGCGCACAACATGAACCCGCAGCCGGGCGACAGCTTCGAGAGCTTCCAGTTCAGCATCGGCACCAGCTTCTAAATAACCAAGGAGATGAGATCCATGGCGTCCACTTTCAATCGTTGCTCCCGGGCCTCGCTCGGCTCGTTTGTCCTGATCATGGGGTTGGCCCTCGCCCTCCCCGTCGTGGCGGCTGCCCAGCCCGCTGCTCCCGCTCAGCCGGGGATCATCAAGATCGCGGTGATCGACACCGAGAAGATCCTCATGAACTCCGCCGCCGGCAAGAAGGCGCTGGCCGAGCTCAAGAAGGTGCAGGAAGCCAAGGAGAAAGACCTGGGCTCCCGCCAGCAGGAGATCAAGGACCTTCAGGCCAAGCTCTCCGACGGCCGCCTGTCGCTCGCCCAGGAAAGCTCGAGGAAATGCAGAAGCAGCTCGAGGACAAGGTCATCGCCCTGCGCCGCCTGCAGGACGACGCGCAGCGCGACCTCACCAAGAAGCGCGACGACGTCCTGGGCCAGATCGATCAGCAGGTCATGCCGGTGATCAACCAGGCGGGCAAGCAGCTCGGCTACACGCTGATCTTCCGCAAGTTCGAGAGCGGCCTGATCTACGCCGACGAGGCGATCGACATCACCGACTCGATCATCCAGCGGCTCGACGCAACGGGCAAATAAGAACGTGGCGTACCGGCTGGCGGAGCTTGCCGAGCTGGTCGGGGGCCGGATCGAAGGGGATCCGGAGCACGTCGTGGAGGCGATCCGGACGCTCGACGCGGCCGGACCCCGGGACCTCTCGTTCCTCACCCATTCTCGCTACCGCGCGCAGGCCCTCGCCAGCGCGGCGGGAGCGTTGCTCGTCGGGCGGGACTTTCCGCCCGAGCTGCGGTCCGACGATCAGAGCCGGCGTCACCTGCTGGTGGCCGACGAGCCGCAGCTCGCCCTGGCCAAGCTGATGGAGCGGCTCGGCCCGGCGGCGGTGCCGCTGGAGCCGGGCGTGCACCCGACGGCGGTCGTGGCGGCCGGCGCCGTGGTCGACCCGACCGCATACATCGGTCCGTATGTGGTGATCAGCGCCGGCAGCCGGATCGGCGCGGCGGCGGCGGTCCACGCCCTGGCGGTGATCGGCCGCGACTGCGTGGTCGGCGAACGGGCGGTGCTCTATCCGCACGCGGTGCTCTACGACCGCACCGAGGTCGGCCCGGGCAGCGTCGTCCACGCCGGCGCCGTGCTCGGCAGCGACGGCTTCGGCTACGCGACCCACGGGGGTGTTCATCACAAGGTGCCGCAGCTCGGCCGGGTGGTGGTGGAGGAGGACGTGGAGATCGGCGCCAACTCGACCATCGACCGCGCGACGCACGGCGAGACCCGTATCGGCGCCGGCAGCAAGATCGACAATCTCGTCCAGGTCGGGCACAACGTGCAGGTCGGCAAGCACTGTATCCTTTGCGGGCAGGCCGGCATCGCGGGCAGCGCCCACCTCGGAGACTACGTCGTGCTCGCCGGGCAGGCGGGGGTCTCCGGGCACATCGAGCTGGGCAAGGGCGCCCAGGTGGCGGCGAAGTCCGCGGCTCTCGGGCCGGTCCCGGCGGGCGGCAAGGTGGCCGGCATTCCGGCGGTCGACCTGCGCCGCTGGAAACGCCAGATCGTGATGATCAACCGCCTGGAGGAGATGAGCCGCCGCCTGCGCGCCCTGGAGCGCAAAGTGGGCGCCGGTGAAGCGGTCGAAGCGGTCCAAGAGAGAGACGGCAGGGACGAGGAGGGTTGACGTGAGCGAGCCGAACGCGAAAGCCGGTCCATGGGACATCGGGTGGATCCTGTCGGTGCTGCCGCACCGCTATCCGCTCCTGCTGGTCGACCGGGTGCTGGAGATGGAGCCCAAGAAGCGCATCGTGGCGATCAAGAACGTGACCATCAATGAAGAGATGTTCCTCGGCCACTTCCCGGGCCGTCCGGTGATGCCCGGCGTGCTGATGATCGAAGGGATGGCGCAGGCCGGCGGCCTCCTCCTCCTGCACGACCTGCCGGATCGCGAGAACAAGCTCCTCCTCTTTGCCGGCATCGAAGAGGCGAAGTTCCGCCGCCCGGTCATCCCCGGCGACCAGATCCGCTACGAGGTCGAAGTGTTGCGACTGCGTTCCACCTTCGGCAAAGTCGCCGGCAAGGTTCTGGTCGACGGCGAGCTGGCGGCGGAGGCGATTCTGTCCACGGCCATGGTGGACCGGGATCGTGCGGAGCGCGCGGCACGATGAGCGCGCAGATCCATCCGCTCGCCGTCGTGGACCCGAGCGCCGTGCTCGCCGACGGCGTCCGCGTCGGTCCGTTCGCCGTCATCGGTGCCGAGGTCGAGATCGGCGAAGGCACCGAGATCGCCGCGGGAGCCAAGATCGAAGGGCCGTCCAGAATCGGCCGCGAGAACCGCATCTTCTCCCACGCCTGCATCGGCTTCGAGCCGCAGGACCTGAAGTTCGGCGGCGAGCGGGTCACCGTCGAGATCGGCGATCGCAACCAGTTCCGTGAAGGATGTACCGTGCACCGCGGTACTGCGAAGGGGGGCGGCGTCACCCGCGTCGGCAGCGACAACCTCTTCATGGTCTACACCCACATCGCGCACGACTGCCAGGTGGGGAGCCGCACGATCTTCGCCAACAACGCCACCCTGGCCGGTCACGTCGAGGTGCACGACGACGCGAGCATCAGCGCCTTCACCTCGGTGCACCAGTTCTGCCGCGTCGGCCGCCATGCCTACGTCGGCGGCTACAGCGTGGTCACCATGGACGCCCTGCCGTTCGTGAAGACGGTGGGCATCAAGCCGGCCTTCTACGGCGTCAACAAGATCGGCCTGTCGCGCAAAGGCGTCGGCGCCGAGACGATTCGCCACCTCGAAAGGGCCATGCGACTGCTGGTGCGCTCGGGGCTCAACACCGCGCAGGCCCTGGCGAAAATCCGCGAAGAGCTGCCCGGCGATCCGGACGTCGACTATCTGATCGCGTTCATCGAGAGCGCCAAGCGCGGCGTGCACAAGTCCGCGCCGCGCGGCGGACGCACCGGAGGCGGGGAGTCCAACGCGGATGACTGACCGTTTGAGGGTGGGGGTGATTGGCTCCGGCGCCATGGGCCGCAACCATGTGCGCAACCTGGCCGCGCTCCCCGGCGTCGAGCTGGTCGGGCTGCACGATCCGCGCACCGAAGCGGCCGAGGCGCTGGCCGTCGAGCACGGCACCCGCGCCTTCGCAAATCTCGACGACCTCGCCGGGCGCATCGACGCGGCCGTGGTCGCCGCGCCGACCGTCATGCATGCGGAGATCGGCTGCGCCCTCTTCGCAAGAGGCCTCCACGTCCTCATCGAGAAACCGATCGCCGCGAGCCTCGCCGAAGCCGACCGCCTGATCGCCGCGAGCCAGGCCGCCGGCCGCATTCTGGCGGTCGGCCACGTGGAGTTCTACAACCCGGCCGTGCAGGCACTCGTCCAGCTCGGCGTCCCGCCGCGGTTCCTGGAAGTCCAGCGCTTGGCCGTGTTCACGCCGCGCAGCCTGGACGTCGACGTCGTCCTCGATCTGATGATCCACGACCTCCAGATCCTCCACGCCCTCGACCCCAGTCCGGTCGCCGAGGTGCGAGCCACCGGCATCCAGGTCCTTTCGCCGCGGGTGGACATCGCGAACGCGCGAGTCGCCCTCGCCTCCGGCTGTGTCGCCAACGTCACCGCCTCCAGGGTCTCCGCGGAACGGGTGCGCAAGCTGCGCGCCTTCCTGCCCAGCCGCTACTACTCGCTCGACTACCAGGCTCAGGAGATCCACGGCTACCGCCTGGTGGACAGCGACGACGGCCGGCGCATCCTCCCCGACAACCTGCCGGTCGAGAAAGCCGAGCCGCTCAAGCGCGAGCTCGAAGCTTTTGCGGCAGCCTGCCGCGGCGAGAAGATCCCGCTGGTGGACGGTGCCGCCGGGCGGCAGGCGCTGGCGACGGCGCTGGCAGTGGTGGAAGCGATCGGCTAGCGCAGCGGCCCATCAGACCTTGACCACAAACCTCTATCCAGCCGCGTTCCACAACCGCTCAGCCGTTTGACCGCGGCAGCGAAGTATTTCCGGACAGAAATGAAGTATCGGCGGACACAAGCGAAGTATTATCGGGCTCGCCCGAAGTAAGTCCGGACAGAAACGAAGTAGGCGCGGACAGCCCCGAAGTATCTTCGGACACAGACCAAGTATTATCGGGCTCAAGTGAAGTATTTCCGGACAGAAACGAAGTATTACCGGACAGCCCTGCTCGTTTGCCGTCTCGGAGCAGTCTCCGGAGTGTTGGCCGCGGGTGGCGCGGCGTCCTGTGGGCTGTCCTGAGTGACGGGACGGCTGGAAGGGCCGGCCCCGGCCTGCTAGACTCTGCCGGCTTCACCGGGGTCGTTGAGTCGAGATTTCCCTTTTGAGGAGGAGTTGTGATGAGTGATATCCGCATCGGTGTGATCGGCGGCAGCGGTCTGTACGCCATGGAAGGTCTGAAGGTCCGCGAGGAGAAGCGGATTCAGACCCCCTTCGGCGACCCGTCGGACGCCTATGTCATCGGCGAGCTCGACGGCCGGCAGGTGGCGTTCCTGCCCCGCCACGGCCGCGGCCACCGGCTCACCCCCACCGAGCTGAACTACCGGGCGAACATCTTCGGCTTCAAGACCCTCGGCGTCGAGCAGCTCATCTCCGTCTCCGCCGTGGGCTCGCTGAAGATCGAGTACAAGCCGACCGACATCCTGGTCCCCGACCAGTTCTTCGACCGCACGCGCCACCGCGTCGACACCTTCTTCGGCGGCGGCCTGGTCGCCCACGTCTCGCTCGCCAAGCCGATCTGCCCGCGCCTGATCGACCCGTTCGTCAAGGCAGCGCGCGAGGCCGGCGCCACCGTGCACCGCGGCGGCACCTACGTCAACATGGAAGGGCCGCAGTTCTCCACCCGCGCCGAGTCCGAGCTCTACCGGTCGTGGGGGATGGACATCATCGGCATGACCAACCTCACCGAGGGGCGGCTCGCCCGCGAGGCCGAGATCTGCTACGCCACCCTCGCCATGATCACCGACTACGACTGCTGGCACGAGACGGAAGAGGCGGTGTCCGGTCACTCGGTGATGGAGGTCATCGGCCAGAACGTCAAGATGTCGCAGAACGTCGTGCGTCAGATCCTCAAGAGCCTCCCCGACGAGCGGCCGGCCGACTGCCTGTGCGCCAGCGCGCTCGCCCATTCGCTGATCACCGAGCGCGACAAGATTCCGGCCGAGCTGAAGAAGGCCTTGCAGCCGATCATCGGCCGCTACATTCCGGCCGAGTAGCCAACGGCCAAGACACCGAGAGACGGAGACCCTTTGGCGCGCATCCTGGTCACCAACGACGACGGCATCTTTTCCGAGGGGATCAAGCTCCTGGCGAATGCCTTGACCCCGCTGGGCGAGGTCTGGGTGGTGGCACCCGACCGCGAGCAGAGCGCCATGGGCCACGCCTTGACCCTGAGCCGCCCGCTGCGCATGCAGAAGGTGGAGGAGAGGCGCTACGCCGTCGATGGCACGCCGACCGACTGCGTCAACCTCGCAGTGCTGTCGCTGCTCAAGGAGGCGCGGCCCGATCTTGTGGTCTCGGGGATCAACTTCGGGCTCAATCTCGGCGACGACGTGACCTATTCGGGCACGGTGAGCGCGACGTTCGAGGGATCGCTCCTCGGCATCCCCTCGGTCGCCTTCAGCCAGGAGGTGTCGGAGGGGTTCTCCTTCGCCCCGGCCGCGGCGCTCGCCGCCGAGCTGTGCAGCCTGCTGCTCGGCGGCTCCGAGGGACTGCCGAGAGATCAGTTGCCGAAAGACCTGCTGCTCAACGTCAACGTGCCGGCCGGGCCGTTCAAGGAGGTCCGCCTCACCCGCCTCGGCCGCCGGGTCTACAAGCAGTCAGTGATCGAGAAGCTCGACCCGCGCGGACGGAAGTACTACTGGATCGCCGGCACGCCGCAGTGGGAGCGGGCGAGCGGCACCGACTACGAGGCGGTCGTCACCGGCTGCGTCTCGGTGACGCCGCTGCACCTCGATCTCACCTACTACCCCGGCCTGGAGAGCTTCGGGGCGTTGCGCGACAGCCTGGCCGCGTTGCGCCTGAGCAACGAGACTCCATGAGCGGGCCCATGAGCAGGCTGATCCCATGAGCGATTTCGGCCACCAGCGCGAGCGGATGGTCCGCGACCTGATCGCCGCGCGCGGGATCAAGGACGAGCGTGTGCTCGCCGCCATGCGCAAGGTGCAGCGGCACCTGTTCGTCAAGGAGCACCTGCGCAGCCAGGCCTATGGCGACCATGCGCTGCCGATCGGCGCGGCGCAGACGATCTCACAGCCGTATATCGTGGCGCGCATGACCGAGCTGTTGGAGGTGGGGCCGGAGCATTCGGTGCTGGAGATCGGCACCGGCTCGGGGTACCAGACGGCGATCCTCGCCCAGCTCGCGCGCCGGGTCTACAGCCTCGAACGCCTCGCCGAGCTGGCCAAGGAGGCCATTCCGCGCATGCGCCAGCTCGGTCTCGACAACGTCAAGATCCAGGTCTTCGACGGCACGGTGGGATGGAGCGAGTGGGCGCCGTACGACCGCATCCTGGTCACCGCCGGCGCGCCCAAGGTGCCCGAGCCGCTGCTCGACCAGCTCGCGCCCGGCGGTACCCTGCTGATCCCCGAGGGACAGCTCAACATGCAGAAGCTGGTGCTCTACCGCAAGTCGGCCCGCGGCGAGATGCGCCGGCGCGAAGGCGAGGACGTCGCTTTCGTCCCGTTGCTCGGCCGCCACGGCTGGAAGGAGAAGAAGTGAGCGAAACCCGCGCTCTTCATCTGGTGGTCGGCGGCCGCGTGCAGGGGGTGGGGTTCCGCTGGTTCGTGCGCAACGCCGCCCGCGCCCTCGACCTCCACGGCCGGGTGCGCAACCTGCCGGACGGCCGCGTCGAAGTGCGCGTCTCCGGCCACCCCGAGCGCCTGGTGACCTTTCTGGACCGCCTGCGGGAAGGGCCGCCCGCGTCGCGGGTCACCGAAATCGACGAACGCGAGCTGTCCCCGGTGCCGGACTGGACCGGGTTCGACATCGACCATTAGGAGCTTTAGGAGAGGGACCGTATGGACGACCTGAAGAAGTACATCCGCGAGGTGCCGGACTTCCCGAAGCCGGGCATCAATTTCTACGACATCACCACCCTGTTGCAGCACCCGCTCGCGCTGCGCATGGCCGTCGACCGCTTCGTCTGGCTGTTCGCCGAGAGGCGGATCGACAAGGTGGTGGGGATCGAGTCCCGCGGCTTCATGTTCGGGCCGATCGTGGCCTACGATCTGAACGCGGGTTTCGTGCCGGTGCGCAAGCCGGGCAAGCTGCCGGCGGAAAAAATCCGCGAGACCTATGAGCTCGAATACGGCAACGACACCCTGGAGATGCACAAGGACGCCGTGCAGCCGGGCGAGAACGTCCTCATCGTCGACGACCTGGTGGCGACCGGCGGCACCGGCCTCGCGACGTCACGCATGGTCGAATCGCTCGGCGGCAAGGTCTCCGGATTCGGCTTCATCATCGAGCTGACCTTCCTCGACGGCCGCAAGAAGATCGAAGCCGCGGGCCACGAGGTGGTCTCGCTGATCAAGTACTGAGACCGCTCCACGAGGGAGGCGGCGCGGGGCGGTCCGGCTCAGCCGCCCTGCGTCGCAGTCACCTTGAGCGTCATCTTCATCCCCTTGATCTCGTGGCTGCCGACCGGGCAGTAGACCTTGTACTCGCCGGGCTGCAACGTCACCTTGAGAGTGCCGCTCGCATGCGGCGGCACCGGCTTCTCCAGCAGCTCCGCCATCCCCGGCCCTTCGATCTTGAAGCTGTGGACCTTCCCGCCGTCGTTGTACACCACGAACGTGGTCGGCCCGGCAGGCAGGGTGGCCGGCATGTCGACGGCATACTCGTGCAGATGGACCTCTACCGTGCCGGCGGCTTTGTCTTCCTTCGGCGTTTCCGCATGGATTGCCCCGCCGAGGGGGAGCAGCAGGAGCAGGCAGCAGGTGGCGGCAACGTCATTGAATCGTTTCATGGGTTTTCTCCTTCAGGATCGCCAGTCAGGATAGCGGTCACTCCACGGCAGGACAAGCGACCTGCAAGTCACCCGTATGGAGCTCCGCCAGGAAGGTCGCGAGCTCGACGGCATCGTCGATCCGCGCGCAGCGCTCGTGGAAAACGAATCCGATGGTGCGGCTGGGCGACGGCGCCGCGAACGGGATGTAGCGCACCAGGCCCGCGCAGTCCGAGCCGCCGGTGACCGCCATCTGCGGGAGCAGTGCGCAGCCGGTGCCCGCGGCGACGAGATGCCGGAGCGTTTCGAGGCTCGCCGCCTGCACCGCGGAGAGCGCCGTGTCCGATGACGCGCCGCAGGTCTCCAGCGTCTGATCCCGTAGGCAGTGGCCGCGGTCCATCAAGACCATCTCCTTCAGCTCGAGCTGGCCCAGCGCGACCTCGGAGGCCGCCGCGAGCGGATGGGTGGATGGCACTGCGAGCAGGAAGGGCTCCCGGAACAGCGGCCTCTCGGTCAGCCCGGGCTCGCCGGTCGGCAGGCAGACGAGCGCCGCGTCCAGCGTACGCTGCAGCAGCATGCGGAGCAGCGCTTCGGTGAGCGCCTCGGTGAGCACCAGCTCGAGCTGCGGAAAACGCTGGCGGAGAGCGGCAAGGAACCGGGGCGCATAGTAGGGCCCGATCGTGGGCACGAGGCCGAGGCGGAAGCGGCCGGTGAGAAGGCCCGCTTGCGCGCCGCGCTCGCCGATCTCCGAGATCTCCTCCAGCGCCGAACGGATCCGCCGCACGACCCGCTGGCCCGCGGGCGTCAGCGCCACCCGCCGCGACGTACGCTCGAAGAGCCGCTCGCCCACCGCCCGCTCCATCTTCTGCACCGCCGCGCTCAGCGACGGCTGGGCGATGGCGAGCTCCTCCGCGGCCCGGCCGAAGTGGAGCCGCTCCGCGAGCACCACCACCGCGCGCAGGTCCCGGACGGAGAGCCCGTCGAGTCGATTCATAGGAAATTCCGATCGCATTGATAAAGATCCTCTCCTTGTTCTATCGAACCAGCGCCCGTAGAGTAACCCATGTCAAGGAGGAAAGCACGATGGATTGTTACGAATGCCAAGGACGGCCCGGGCCCGGAGGCATGAGGTTCACGGAGCGGAGCGCCGTCGGAATCTGTCACCGCTGTGGCAAAGGGCTTTGTAAAGAGCACGGCGTGTGGGCCGAAGCGACGCGCGAGCTTTTGTGCAGCGTTTGCGTAGCATCCCGCACCCATGGAGAGGAGTAGAGAGATGGCGGAACGGAACACGTTGACGACGGCGTTCGGCATTCCGGTGCCGGACAATCAGAATTCATTGACCGCCGGTCCCCGCGGACCGGTTCTTCTGCAGGACGTCTATTTGCTGGAGAAGCTGGCACATTTCAACCGCGAGCGCATCCCCGAACGCGTCGTGCACGCCAAAGGGGCCGGCGCCTACGGATATTTTGAGGTGACGCACGATCTCACGCGCTTCTGCAAGGCCAAGCTGTTTTCCGAGGTCGGCAAGCGCAGCGAGGTGGTGGTCCGTTTCTCGACCGTGGCCGGCGAAAAAGGCTCTGCCGACGCCGAACGCGATCCACGCGGTTTCGCGGTACGTTTCTATACGGAAGAGGGGAACTACGACCTGGTGATGAACAACACACCGGTCTTTTTCATCCGTGATCCGCTCAAGTTTCCCGACTTCATCCACACCCAGAAGCGCCATCCCGAGACGAACTGCAAGGACGCCAACGCGCATTGGGACTTCATCTCCCTATCCCCCGAATCGCTGCATCAGATCACCATCCTCTTCTCCGACCGCGGCACGCCGCGCACCTACCGCCACATGCACGGCTTCAGCGGCCATACCTTTCTCTGGGTGAACGCGGCCGGTGAAGGATTCTGGGTGAAATATCACTTCCGGACCGAAACCGGAATCGCCAACTTCACCCGCGAAGAGGCGGTCGAGATGGCGGGCCAGGATCCCGATCACGCGACGCGCGACCTGTTCGACACCATCGCCGGCGGTGGCTCGGCGGCCTGGAGCGTCGAGGTGCAGATCATGCCGGTGGCCGACGCGGCGACCTATCGATTCGACGTCTTCGATCTCACCAAAGTCTGGCCGCACGCCGACTATCCGCGCCACAAGCTCGGCCGCATGGTGCTCGACCGCAATCCGCAGAGCTACTTCGCGGAGATCGAGCAGGCGGCTTTCTCACCCGGCAACCTCGTCCCCGGCGTCATGCCGTCCTTCGACAAGATGTTGCAGGCGCGCCTGATCTCCTACTCCGACGCGCACCGTTATCGTCTCGGCGTCAACTACGTCGATCTGCCGGTCAACTGTCCGCACGCGACCAAGGCGAGCAACTACTACCGCGACGGAGCGATGAAATTCAACGGCAACAGCGGCGGCTGCCCGGTCTACGAGCCGAACAGCTATGCCGATGCGCCCAAGCAGGCGCCCGAATTCGCGCAGAGTCCCTTCGAGCTCCACGGCCCCGCCGCGCGCACGGCGTATCAACACCCGAACGACAACTACACGCAGCCGGGCAATCTCTATCGATTGATGACCGAAGAGCAGAAACAGAGGCTCGTCCACAACCTCGTCGAGCATATGAAGCTCGCCCGCCGCGAGCTCCAGCTGCGCCAGCTCGGCCACTTTCTGCGGGCCGACCCTGACTACGGCCGGCGCGTCGCCGAGGGCTTGGGGGTCAGCGTCGCTGAAGTTGGTGAAAGCACCCAGGAGGCGGTTCTGGCGGGCGCCTGAGCGCGGACAGCCAAAGCAAAGGACATAAAGGACTGCAAGGACATCAAGGACGAAGGACACCGTTGAGACTGGTGTTTTCCTGTCCTTGTCGTCCTTTGGGTCCTTGATGTCCTTTATGTCCTTGTTTCGGTTTTCTGCCTCCGTCCCGCCACCGCCACGTACACCGTCGGCAACGCATACAGCGTCACCAGCGTCGACAGCCCCAACCCCCCGATCACCGCCAGCGCAAGCGGCTTCTGAAGCTCGGCTCCGGCTCCGAGCCCCAGAGCCAGCGGAAGCAGGCCGAAGAGGGTGCAGAGGGTGGTCATCAGGATCGGCCTCAGGCGGACCCTGGCGGCGGAAGCGACGGCCTCGGGGAAGGGGGTGCCGTTGTCGCGCAGGTGGTGGGCGTAGTCGAGCATCACGATGCCGTTCTTGACCACCAGGCCGACGAGGAGGATGAGGCCCATCGCGGCGGAGACGTTCAGCTCGGTGCCGGTGAGGAGGAGAAGAAGGAAGGCGCCTCCCAGTGAGAGCGGCGCGGCGGCGAGGATGAGGAGCGCGGGCGTGAAGGCGCGGAATTCGAAAAGCATGACGAGGAAGACGAGCGAGGCGGCGATGCCGAAGACCATCAGCAGCTCGCGGAAGGCCTGGCGTTGTGATTCATATTGACCGCCGACTTCGATCGAGTAGCCCACCGGCAGCCGAATCTTGGTGAGCTTGGTTTTCAGCTCCTGCACGGCGCTTCCTAGGTCGCGCCCTTCGAGGCGCGCGGTGACGAGGGACATCTGGCGCAGGTTCTCGCGGTTGAGGATGTTCTCTCCCGCCGAGGGGACCATGTGGCCGAGGCTCGCGAGCGGTATGAGCTTGCCGTCGGCGCCGCGCACCGGAGTGGCGGCGAGCGCGGCGGGATTGAAGCGGACGGCGTCCGGAAAACGGACACGCACCGGGATCTGGCGGTCGAGGCGGCGCACGCTGGTGGGCGTTTCGCCGAGCCAGGCGCCGGCGAGCTGGGAGGAGATCTGGTCGACGGTCAAGCCGGCGCGGCCGGCGGCGATGGGATCGATCTCCCAGACGACTTCCGGACCGCCACGCTGCACGCCGACCACGTCGACGACACCTTGCACGGCTGTGAGGACCGGCTCGGCCTGCTCCGCAAGCTGATCGAGCTGGTCGGGATCGTCACCGAAAATCTTCACTTCGATCGGCGTCGGCGCTCCTTCGAGGTCGCCGAGCATGTCCTGGAGCACCTGGACGAACTCGATGTCCACTCCCGGCAACGTGTCGTGCAGCTTGCCGCGCAGATCGTCGATCACCTCTTCGGCGGTGCGCGACCGTTCGCTCCGCGGTTTGAGGCGGACGAGGATGTCCCCCTTGTTCTGCTGCGTGGCGAAGAGGCCCAGCTCGGAGCCGGTGCGGCGGGAGAAGCTCGACACTTCGGGCGTCGCGGCTACCAGCGTCTCTGCTTTGCGGATCAGCCGGTCGCTCTCTTCGAGCGCGGTGCCGGGCGGAGTCAGATAATCGATCACAAAGCCGCCTTCGTCCATCGCGGGCAGGAAGCCGGAGGGCATGCGGAGATAGAGCACGACGCCGAGGACCGCCAGGACGATGACGCCGAGGATCGCCACCAGCGGCCGGCGCATGACGGCCGCGAGGCTCCGGGCGTAAACCCTTTCCAATCCTTCGCCGCGTGCGCGTTGCGGGGCGGCTCGACCGTGCCCATGGTGTCGGTAGGCGAAGCGGGCGAGGAGGGGGATCAGCTCCAGGGCGAGGCCGAGGGAGATCAGCACCGCGACCGAGAGGGTGAGCGACAAGGCGCGGAAGAACTGGCCGACGACGCCGGAGATCAGGCCGAGTGGCGCCAGCACGACGACCGTCGTGAGCGTCGAGCCGACCACCGGCGCCACCAACTCGGAGGTGGCGTCCCACACCGCGTCCGCTCCGGCTCCGCTCTCCATGCGCCGGAAGATGTTCTCGACCACCACCACCGCGTCGTCGATCACCAGGCCGATGGCGACCGCGAGGCCGCCCATCGACATCAGGTTGATCGATTCGCCGAACAGGCGCATGAAGAGAAAGGTCGCCATCACGGTGAGCGGCAGGGTGACGGCGGAGACGAGCGTCACCCGCCAATCGCGCAGGAAGACGAGGAGGACGATCACCGCCAGCACGCCGCCGATCAGAATGGCGTCGCGGACGTTGGTGATGGCGGTGGCGACGAAGTCGGCGAGGTCGTAGACCTTGGAGAGGCGGAGGCCCGACGGCAGGGTGTGCGCGAGGTCTTTGATCGCCGCGTCCACTCCCTGCTCGACGGCGAGGATGCTGGCGCCGACCTGCTGCGAGATGTTGATGATCGCCGCTTCGTGCCCGTCGCCGGTGACGACGTTGGAGCGGTCCGGCGTGCCGGGGAAGACGGTCGCGACGTCGCCGACGCGGATCGCCGCGCCGTGGCGCACGGTGACCGGCGTCTCAGCGATCTGCTCGGGCGCGGTGAAGAGGCCGGAGACGAGCACCAGGGTCTGTTTTCCCGCCGCGGAGTAGCGCCCGACCGGCGCGATCTGGTTGGTCTGCCGTAGCGCATCGGCGACGTCATGGACGGTGAGGCCGGCGGCGAGCAGCTTGCCGGGGTCGGTGACCACCTCGAATTCGCGGCGGTCGGTCGACATCACCTCCACGCGGCCGACGCCCGGCACCCGTGACACCGCCGGGCGGACGACGTAGAAGGCGTGGTCATAGAGATCGGCGCCGGGGAGCTTGCCGGTCAGGTTCAGGCTGAGGACGGGGAAGGAGGCGGCGGTGAGCCGTTCGACGGTCAGCTCGGTCTCCGGCGGCATGCCGCTTTTCGCCTCTTCGACGCGGCTCTGGAGGAGCTGGAGCGCCGCGGCCATGTCGGTGTCGGGCGCGAACTGCGCCGAGATCTCGGTGGCGCCGCGGAAGGTCTTCGAGCGCACGCGGCGGATGCCGGGCACCTCCATCGCCGCCTGCTCCAGCGGCTGGGTGACGGCGAGCATCATCGAGCGCGCCGGCAGGATGCCGCTGTGGGCGATCACCAGGATGCGGGGGAACTGGAGCGACGGATAGATGCTGCTCGGGAGGGATGGCAGCACGAGCATGCCGGCGCCGGCCAGAAGGACGGTGAGGAAGACCACCGCGAGCCCGTGCCGGCGGGCCAGGTGGCGGACCGTCAAGGTTCCTTCTCCGGGACCGGTTTTTCTACCGTGACCGCGGCGCCGTCCGGCAGGCCGTTCTGTCCCTCGACGATCACCTGCGCGCCGTCCGTGAGGCCAGAGAGGATCTCGGTTTCAGAGCCGGCGGTGATGCCGAGCTTTACGGCCACCCGGTGCGCATGGCCCTGCCCGTCGACTGTATAGAGAAAGGTCTCCGCCCCTTCCTGCACGACCGCAGCGGACGGCGCGACGACGGCGTTCGGATGCTCCTCGCCGGAGATCTCAGCCTGCACGGGCGTTCCGGAGGGGAGATTGGCCGGCTGGAGGAAGGCGAGCCGGAGATTGGCCGACGAGGTCGCCGGATCGACGGACGGCGGGCGTGCGATCACCCGGGCCGCGAAGGCGGCGCCGCCCGGCCCGATCACGCGCGCCGGATTGCCGACCGCGATGCCGGCGAGCTGATCGACGGGCACCGCAGCCTCCACCTGGAGCCGCGAGGGATCGATGAGGCGGAGGATCACGTCGGTCGCCGAATCGACCATGTCGCCGGGGTTGTGCGCTCGCTCGGCGATCACGCCGCTGAATGGCGCGTGCACCACCTCGCGGCCGAGGAGCTTGGCCGCCGACTCCTGCGAGGTCCGCGACTCGCGCACGCCCGTCTCGGCGTCGCTCAGCTCACGCCGGGCGTCCTCGACTTCCTTGCGTGCCGCGATGCCGCGCTCGAAGAGCCCCTGCACGCGCTCGAAATTCGATTTCGCCAGGGTGAGCCGCGCCGCGGCCCTCGCGGTGTCGGCGCGGCGGGAGGCCGCGTCGGTTTCGAGCGCCGGAACCTCGAAGCGCGCCAGCAGATCGCCCTGGCGGACGTGGTCGCCGACCCCCTTCGGCAATTCGGCGATCCGCGCCGCCTGTGGCACGGTGACCAACAGCTCGGCGCCGGCCGCCGGCTTCACGATGCCGGTCGCCGGGATCAGACGGCGGATCGCGCCGCGCCGCACGGCCTGGGTGACGACCGGCACCGGCGCCGTCGTTTCGACCTGCTCGCCGGGCGGTTTGGTGCAGGCGGCGAGGAGAGCAAATGTGATCAGAAGGAGGCGGGGCACAACGCCACCCCCATCGCGTTCTCCAGATCCGCCAGGCTCGCTTGGTAGTCGGCTTCCGCCTGCAGGGCACGGAGGCGCACGTCGCGCGTCGCTTGCAGCGCCTGGAGGAGAGCGGGCAATCCGGTCTGTCCTGAGCGGTAGGAGTCCTCGGCCATGCGTTCGACCTCTTCTGCCTGCGGCAGGATCTGCCCGCGGAAACGTTCCAACTCGCGCCGGCGGGTGGCGGCGGTCTCAGCCGCGCTGTAGATAGCGCCCGCGATCTCGGCCGCCCGTGCGTCGCGCTCGGCCTGGAGCTGGCTGAGCGTGCGTTCCTCGACCTGCACGGCGGCGCCGCGGTGAGTAAAGATCGGCAAGGTGATGGTGAGCCCGGCGCGCCAGCCCCAGTCGAACTCCGGGGGCGAGCGGTGTGTCACGCTGCCGGAGAGGGTCGGATCGGGCGTCTGCTGCGCCCGGGCGAGCGCGACGCGCGCCTTCTGCTCGGCGATGCCGCGGTCGAGCACGGCAAGCTCCGCGTTGGCGGTCAATGCCAGACGGGCGGCTGTCGCACCGTCTGGAAATCGATCCGGAATCGGCCCGGTCTTTTCCTCGGCCAATGTGGTTGGAGCCTCTGGCGGACGGGCGAGCAGGGTGTTGAGATCGATCCGTGCCGCGGTCACCTGGCCGGCCGCGGTCTGCGCCTCGTTGTCGGCCTGCGCCATCGACAGCTCGGCTTGCAGCACGTCGAGTCGCGGCACGTCGCCAGACTCGAAACGGGCTTTCGCCGTATCGCGCGTGCGTTCGGCAAGATGCAGGAGATCGGTCGTCTCGGCCATCCGGCGCCGGGCGAAGACGAGCGTATAGAACGCGCGGCGCACCCGGTTGCGCACGTCGGTGACGGCGCGCGCGAGCTGCGCCTCGCGCCCCACGACCCCGGCTTCCGCCAGCTCGATCCGGCGGCGCCGCTTACCGGCCGTCTCCAGGGTCTGCGACAGCGTGGCCGCGTCGTGTGGCGTCTCGCGTGCCTCTTCGAGAGCAAGCCCCGGATTCGGCCGCTGGCCCGCGACGTCGACGCCCGCCCGCGCGACCTCGGTCTGCAACCGGGCGCCGACGAGACCTGGATTCGCGGTGAGAGCGAGATCGATCGCCTGGCTCAGGGTGAGCGGAGCCGTCTCCTGAGCGGAGACGCTCACCGCCGCAAACACGGCCAAAAACACCAAACCGCGCAACCGGCCGTCCCTTTCTAGCGGCTGACGACCAGCACGACGAAGCTGCCCGGCACGATCGCCGGCCGCGGGTGCGGCTGCTCCGCTGTCGGGGCCGGCGGCGGACCGAACTGTGCCGTGGGCAGGAAGACGTTGTGCGTCTTCTCGTCGAGCGCCATCGTCCGCGCGCCGCGCCGTGTCGCCGCGTTCTCGACCACGGTGAAGTGGTCCGGGCTGTCCTCATGGATCACCGTCAGCGTGCCGTCGCCGCCGTTCGAGCTGAAGACCAGCCCGGTCTCCGGATCGAACGCGTTGGCGTCCACGCCCGGTCCGATCGGCACCGTAGTGACCACCTTGCCGCTGTCCGCGTCAACCACTGCGACCACCTTGTTGGAGCAACCGGCGAAGAGCCGCTTGTGCTTGCGGTCGAACGCCAGCCCGCTCGGCTCCTCGCACGGCTTCAGCGACCAGCGTGCCTTGACCGTCAGGTCTTTCACATTGATCACCGCGATCTCGCTTTTGTCTTCGATGTTGACGAAGACGGTGCCCTTGAGATCGGTCACCGCGAACTCGGGCTTGCCGCCGAGCGCGATGGTGCCGGCCACGGTGCCCGTCTTCCCCTCGATCACCGTGGCGTTGCCGCTGCGGCCATTGAACGCGAACACGCGGCTCGACGGCGGATCATAGAGGATGGCGTCCGGATTCTCGCCGGTCGACTTGACCTCGCCGAGGGTCGCGAGCGTCTTCAGATCGAAGATCGTCACCGTCGAGGTGCGGCCGTTGCTGATGAAGCCGCGGCCGAGATCGGGTGCGAGAGCGATGCCATGGACGCCTGACAGGTTTGCGATCTCGCCGACCGCCTTGCCGCTGTCGGCGTCGACGACGGCCACCTTGGTCGCGTGCGAGACATAGACCCGCCGTGCCGCGGCGTCGACGGTCAGATAGTCCCACCCCCCCTCGCCGCCGAGCGGCAATTCCTTGCTGACGTGGTAGCTCGGAGCGGCCGGCTTGGCCGCGGGAGCCGCTGCCTGCGCGGCGACCGCAGTGACTGCAAGACAGACAGCACAGGTAACGATCGGCTTGATCATCGGAGTCCCTCCTTCCAGCCACCGGCGATCATGGCATAGAGACCTTTCACGGCTTCCTTGAACCTTCATCATCTGTTCATCCGGTCAGGCCAGATCTCAAAATGACCTCAAAATAGCCATCACGCAGCCGTGCTTCCTTCTCGATCTCCAGCAGATCGCACAGTGCCGCGACCAGGGCGAGCCCGAGGCCGATGTGCCGCCCTCCGGAACGTGCCGGATCCTTGCGCCAGAAGCGGTCGAATATCCGCGGCAGGTCGTCGGGGGTCAACCGCTCTGTAAAATTGCCGATCCGCAGAGTGAAATCCCCGCTGGCCGCGCAGACCACCGGCTTCCCGGGAGCGCCGTGGGCGACGGCGTTCGAAAACAGATTGGAAACGATCAGCGACAGCTTCTCGCGGTCGGTGGAGACGGTCATCCTGTCCGGAATGTCCAGATCCAGGGGCATGCCTTTCTCTCCGGCCTCCGCGGCGACGTTGGTCCAGCAGCTCGCGGCCAACTCGCGGAGCGGCACCTCCGAGCGCTCCACCGTGTGCTGCCGGGCGTCGCAGCGGGCGAGCGCCAGGAGACTCACCACCACCTTCTCCATCTGCAGGCCGATGTCGCGGATCTCGCGGAGCGATCCCTCCCAGGAGGCGAGATCATCCGGCCATTTGAGAGCGACCTCCACGACGGTGCGCAACTCGGCGAGCGGAGTCCGCAGCTCATGCGCCAAGTTGGCGGAGAACGAACGCTCGCGCAGGAACGACGCATCGAGCCGTGCCAGCAAGCCGTTCAGATGTTGGATCACGGGAGCCAGCTCGCTCGGAGCCTCAGCCACCTCCAGAGGCTCGCTCAGCGACTCGGCATCCATGCCCTCCAGCCGGCCCGCAAGCCCTTCCAGCGGCGCAAGACCGAGGCCGATCGCCGCCTTCACGAGGACGGCCGTGCCGGCGAGCAGTGCCAGGATGACGAGAGCGAGCGTCACCCGCAGCGAGGCGAGGAGAGCGTCGAGGTCCTCGCGGCTCTGCGCCACCGCCAGGGTGACGACCGGCGTGGTCAGCGCGGGATTGGCGGCCTGCGGTTTCTGATCCTCGTCGATTTCGGCGCGCGGGTGGAAGCTGATCTCCGCCTGGCGTCCGCGCCGGCCGTCCGGCAGGATCAGTCCGCTCAGCCGGGGCTCGCCGAGGCGGCTGCCGGTCCGCGCGAGACTCCGGGTTCCGAGAGTCCGGGAGCGCTCGATGACCGAGCCGTCGCCGAGCCAGATTTCGAAGTAGCTGGGTTCGCGTGCCGCCGAGAACTCGGGGAGGAGCTCTTCGGAGTACTCCAGCCAGACCCGGCCGTCCTTCAGCTCGGTCAGATTGACCAGCGACCGTGCCTTGTCGAGCAGAGCCGCGTCGTGCTCCCGCAGCAGGCGCGCGCTGAAGACACGGTCGAGCAGCAGGCCTCCAGCCACCAGCAGGAGGCCGGTCCCGGCGAGCAGCCAGACGGTCAGGCGTCCACGCAGAGATCTCACGGCGCGCCGGGATTCGCGATGTCGATCAAGTACCCCTCACCGCGCTGCGTCTTGATGAATGCCTGCGGATTGTGCGGGTCGAGCTTCTTGCGCAACGAGCACACCAGGACGTCCACGACGTTGCTGCCGGCATCGGAGTCGAACGAATAGAGGTGGTCCCAGAGCACCCGGCGGGTGACCACCTGGCCAGCGCGCATCACAAGAAATTCGAGCACGCTGAATTCGCGTTTGGTGAGCTTCACCTCGCGCTCCGCGTAGATGACCCGCCGTGTCGCCGTGTTGACCTCCAGGACGCCGAGGCGGATCCGCGGATTCTTCGCGTGATATCTCCGCCGGACGAGCGCTTGCAGGCGTGCGCAGAGCTCGTTGAACGAGAACGGCTTCACCAGGAAGTCGTCGGCGCCGAGCGAGAGCCCCTCGACCCGGTCCTCCACCATGTCCTTGGCGGAAAGGATCAGGACGTGCGTCTCCTTCCCCCGGTCGCGCAACGTGCGCAGGATGGTCAGGCCGTCCACCGTGGGAAGCATGAGGTCGAGCACGATGACGTCGTAGTCGGTCTCCGTCGCCATCCAGAGTCCCTCGCTGCCGTCCCCCACCGCGTCGACCGCATAACCAACCCGGCTCAAGCCCTGCACGAGGGCCGAACGCAACCGGACGGAATCCTCGATCAGCAGAAGTCTCATCGGTGCGAGTGTACCCTCGCCCGTTCCAGGCTGGAAATGCGGTCTCGCGGTCAGCCTCTACGAATTGCCGTGCTTCTCTTCCTTCATCTCTTTTTTCGCGCTCTCGTGCTTCTTGCCCAGAATCTTGCCGTTGATCGCGCTGACGTGGACCTCTTCGACCCCGGACTTGCCCGGAACCTGGATGTCGAACGAGTAGATCAGCCTGCCGTGCTCGCGTTCAAGCTCCTCCGATTTGATCTCGCCGCCGGGAACTTTGGCGAGGGCGGTGGTGCGGGCGGCCTCCAAGGTGATCTTGGCCTGCTTGGCCAGATCGGCGGGGACGTCGCTCTTCGGCGTGGCGGCAAAGCTGGCTCCCGCCATCAGGGCGCCGGAGGTCAAGGCAATCATGAGCGTCCGTTTGATCTTCATCAGGAAGTCTCCTTTCGAAGATCCAGCACGGCAAGAAGTGTGCCGGTCAAGAGACGATCAAACCAGCGCGGCGAGGCGTTTGGGAGCGGCGAGCCGGAAGCTGTCGGCGGCGAAGCCGGCGACCTCGTCCCAATCGACGTCTCCCACGTCGAGGCGCAATGCGACCCAGCCGCGAGGTCCAATGTACGCCGGCAGGTAGAACCTGGCGGGGTCGGAGGCGACCAGGTCCGCGTTGCCGCCGAGCGCCACCTTGAAACAGGCGGCGACGATGCCGTCGCCGTGATGGTTGGCGAGGTAGTACGCGAACGTCTTCTTGCGCACCAGGAAGCTCGCGTGGCTTGCCGGTGTCCTGGCGCGTAGCTTCCGGAAACGCGAGGCAGATCGCAGCGAGCCGGCGGAGACGCGGGTCTTCGGCGGTGGGGGGCATGCCGGCATTGCATCACAGGTCCGAAGGCAGGTCTATGTCTCGACCGGCCGAGCCGCTATGATCGGGGCGCCATGGTGCCTGCCGTCGACCTGCAGCAGCTTTCTCTCCGGGAGAGCGAGCAGACAGAGTGGAAAGAGAACGTCGCCGATATCGACGACGTGGTGGAGACGCTCTGTGCTTTCGCGAACGATCTCGCGAACCTAGGGGGCGGCTACGTCGTTTGCGGCGCCCGCGAGGCGAAGGACGAGCACGGCTTTCCGTTGCTGGTCACGACGGGCCTGACGGCGTCCAGGCTTCGCGAGGTGGAGGGCACGGTGCTGACGAGGTGCCGAGAACGTGTGTCTCCTCCCATCGTGCCGCGGGTGGAGGAACTACCGGCGGCGACGGAGGACAGGCGCATCCTGGTCTTCATCCAGCCGGCGATGGGCCAGGCGCATACCTTCCGCCGCGGCGATCACGGAGCCAGGCACTTCGTCCGCGTGAGCCGCACGACGATCGAGGCACGCAACGGTGTGCTCCGCGACCTTCTCGTGCGCAAGGGAGCTCTGGAGCCCTGGGACCGCCGGCCGTGCGGCGCCGCGACGGTGAACGATCTCGATCTCTTGGCGCTCCGGGATGCATTGCAGCGGATGGGCTTGTTCTCCGCCGCGCTTGGCGTCGAGCCATACCTCTCCGCTGAAGCCCAGCTCAGCCCCTTCGTCCCGGCTCTGTGCTTCCGGGAGCCACTGACCGGCTTGCTGCGACCACGCAACTTCGCGATGCTGCTCTTCGGCCGGGAGACGCAACGGTTCATCCCCGGCGCGTTCAGTCTCTTCTCTGTCTACCCGGGAGTGGATCGATCGGATTCCCATGCCAAGCGGCACGAGCTCGCCGGCAATCTCCTGGATCAAGCCCGCAGGCTCGCCGCGCTCCTGGATGATCAGGCGTACACGGTGTTCGACAAGACCGACACGGCGGCGCCGAACTTTGCCAGATATCCGCAGAGGGCGCTTCTCGAAGCCATGGGAAACGCCTTGGCGCACCGCGACTACGGGTTCGACGATCCGACGCGGATCACGGTCTTCGCCGACCGGATCGAATTCCTCTCGCCCGGCTCTTTGCCGCTGGGAGTCGATCCGGCCGCTTTCAAAGCGGGCCACTCAGGACCGAAGTGGCGCAATCAGGCGCTCGCCTGGTTCTTCAATCGGTTGCAGATCGCACAGGCGGAGGGTCAGGGCATCCCCACGATGTTCCGGCTCATGCTGGAGGAAGGCTGCCCGCCGCCGGTTCTGGAGGCCGACGGGGGGCGAGTCCTCTGCGTCCTGCGGATCAACCCCCGCACCTTCTTCAGTGCAGCCGAAGCTCGCGGAGCGAGCTGACGACGAGAACCTGCTCGGCGAGACGGGTCAGCCGGCGGAGGGAGCTGATAGCTTCTACTTGATCTTGGACCGCCTCCGGGAGAGGCCCGAAGCGTTGGTCAAGCAAGCGTAGTAGAATCTGTTGAAGAGAGCGAATACCCTCGCTCTTCCCTTCCTTGAGGCCTTCTCGCTTGCCGAGCCGGAGACCTTCCTCCCTCCCTGCCGCTTTCTGTTTTTCTGACCAGGTCATCCACATTGCTCGGGTCCCCCGACGGTTTCGCCTGCTGAGAATTTTATACTCCGTGGCCTCAGACGGTGTCAATTCCGGATACGCCTCCACGCAGCAATGTCTTGAACAATCGATCGTGCTCGGGTGGCATGGCGCTCCACGGGAGCGCCCCTCCGGCCGTCCAGTCGACTGGAATCGCGTTCCACCCCCTTATAAGACGGATTTTGGGTCGCCAATCTCACAACTTTTTTCGAAAAAGGGGCGAATTCGCCCTGAGACATCCCCTATGCGGGTGCTCCGGCCCCTCTCGCCGCGGCCGCCAACTCCCCCAACCGCTCCAACCACGCCTCCATCCCCACCCCCGTCCGCGCCGAGGTCTCCAGCACCTCGATGCCCGGCCGGACTGCTTGCAGGTTCGCCAAGGCGCCGGCGCGGTCGAAGCCGACGGCTTCGGCGAGGTCGATCTTGGTGATCAGGGCGAGGTCGGCGCCGTTGAAGATGGTGGGGTACTTGAGCGGCTTGTCCTCTCCTTCGGTGACCGAGAGAAGGACGACGCGGAGATCTTCTCCGAGGTCGTAGCTCGCCGGGCAGACCAGGTTGCCGACGTTCTCGACGAAGAGGAAGTCGAGCGCCGCGAGGTCCCAACCCGCCAGCGAGGTGCTCACCATCTCGGCGTCCAGGTGGCAGACGGTGCCGGTGGTGATCTGGTGCACGCGGGCGCCGGAGCGGCCGAGGCGCCGGGCGTCGTTGTCGGTCGCAAGATCTCCCACCAGGGCGGCGACCCGGTGGTGCGGGTGCAGGCGGCGCAGGGTTTCTTCCAGAAAGGCCGTCTTGCCGGCGCCGGGGCTCGACACCAGGTTGACAACATAGACGCCGGCAGCCTGGAAACGGCCGCGCAGGTCGTGGGCGAGAAGGTCGTTCTTCTTGAGGACGCCCTGGCGGACCTCAACGATCCGGGGTTGCATGGATCTCTTCCTCCGGAGCTTCTTCCAAGTCGGTCACCTCCAGCGCGGACAGCTCGAGCTCGCGGCCCCGCACGACGTCCGGTGTCGGTGTATCACAGAGCGGGCAGCGGAAACACTGAATGCCTGGTAATTGCTGCTCGGCCTTGCAGTTTTGACAATAAACGACGACCGGAATGTCCTCAATTTCCAGGCGCGCTCCTTCGATGGGCGTGCCGGCCGCGGCCAGGTCGAAGGAAAAGAGCAGGGCCTCGCGCACCACCCCGGAGAGCGCTCCGAGCTTTAAATGCAGCACTTCGACACGGACGGCGCCAAGCTCCTCGGCCTTCTCGGTCGCGGCGTCGATCAGGCTGAGGGCGATGGAGAGCTCGTGCATGCTTTTTGCACCTTGTGAGGGACCGAACCGATCCTCTCGCGGAGGATACACGAAGGGAGAGAGACCGGTTTTGTCCACGGTGCTTTGTTCGCTCTCTGAAGAGAAGGAGGTCGACCGATGGCGCAGGCAGCGAGCCCTCCCGAAGAACCCGTCGTCCATGTCCTTTGGATCAACGCCGGATTGAGCTGTGACGGCGATTCGGTGGCGCTGACCGCGGCGACGCAGCCGAGCATCGAAGAGATCGCCATGGGCGCCCTCCCCGGGCTGCCGAAGATCGCGGTGCACTGGCCGCTGATCGACTTCGAGTGCGGTCCGGTCGGCGGCGCCGACGACTTCATCGAGTGGTTCCACAAGGCGGACCGCGGCGAGCTCGAGCCGTTCGTCCTCGTCGTCGAAGGCTCCATCCCCAACGAATCGATCAAGAAGGAAGGCTACTGGTGCGGCTTCGGCAACAACCCGGCGACGGGCCAGCCGATGACCACCAGCGAATGGCTCGACCGCCTCGCTCCCAAGGCGCTGGTCGTCCTCGCGGTCGGCACCTGCGCGACCTATGGCGGCATCCACGCCATGGCCGGCAACCCGACGGGCGCCATGGGGGTGCCGGACTATCTGGGCTGGGGCTGGAAGTCGAAGGCCGGCATCCCGATCGTCTGCGTGCCGGGCTGCCCGATCCAGCCGGACAACCTGTCAGAGACCATTCTCTATCTCCTCTACCAGGCGACCGGCCAGGCGCCGATGATCCCGCTGGACGAGGAGCTCCGCCCGACGTGGCTCTTCGGTCAGACTGTGCACGAAGGGTGCGATCGCGCCGGCTATTACGAGCAGGGCGACTTCGCGCACGAATACGGCTCGCCCAAGTGCATCGTGAAGCTCGGCTGCTGGGGACCGGTGGTCAAGTGCAACGTGACGAAGCGCGGCTGGCTGAACGGTGTCGGCGGCTGCCCGAACGTCGGCGGCATCTGCATCGGCTGCACGATGCCCGGCTTCCCCGACAAATTCATGCCGTTCATGGACGAGCCGCCCGGCGCCATGGTCTCCGCGCTGGCGAGCGGCCTCTACGGCAAGATGATCCGAGGGTTGCGCAGTATCACGGCGCGGACGATGGACAAGGAGCCGAAGTGGCGCCATCGCGGCAAGGAGCTGACCACGGGGTACGAGAAGAACTGGTGAAGTACGTCTCAATGCGGACCTAACGAAAGGGGATCAACGATGGCGACCGCTACCCAGGGATCGAACCCGAATCTCGTCGAAATGCATTGGGACCCGATCACGAGAATCGTCGGAAGTCTCGGGATCTACACCAAGATCGATTTCGGCCAGCGCAAGGTCGCGGAGTGCCACAGTACCTCCTCGATCTTTCGCGGCTACAGCATCTTCATGAAGGGCAAGGATCCGCGCGACGCCCACTTCATCACCAGCCGGATCTGCGGCATCTGCGGTGACAATCACGCCACCTGCTCCTGTTACGCCCAGAACATGGCCTACGGGGTCACGCCGCCTCACCTGGGCGAATGGATCGTCAACCTCGGCGAGGCCGCCGAGTTCATGTTCGATCACAACATCTTCCAGGAAAATCTCGTCGGCGTGGACTTCTGCGAGAAGATGGTGCGTGAGACCAATCCCGGAGTCTGGGAAAAAGCCGCGCAGACCGAGTCGCCGCACTCGCGCGACCACGGCTATCGCACGATCGGCGACATCATGAAGTCGCTCAATCCGTTCGAGGGCGAGTTCTACCGCGAAGCGCTGCAGATGAGCCGCATGACGCGCGAGATGTTCTGCCTGATGGAAGGGCGGCACGTCCACCCCTCGACGCTCTACCCGGGCGGCGTCGGCACCGTGGCGACCATCCAGCTCTTCACCGACTACATGGCCCGCCTGATGCGCTACGTCGAGTTCATGAAGCGGGTCGTTCCGATGCACGACGATCTCTTCGACTTCTTCTACGAGGCGATGCCCGGCTACGAGCAGGTGGGAAACCGCCGCATCCTGCTCGGCTGCTGGGGGAGCTTCCAGGACCCCGAGGCCTGCAACTTCGAGTACCAGGACATGACGGACTGGGGGCGCAAGATGTTCGTCACCCCGGGCGTCGTCGTCGACGGCAAGCTGGTGACCAACGACCTGGTGAAGATCAACCTCGGCATCCGCATCCTGCTCGGCAGCTCCTTCTACGACGACTGGAAGGGGAAGGAGATCTTCGTCAAGAACGATCCGCTCGGCAACCCCGTGGACGAGCGCCACCCGTGGAACCAGCACACCCTGCCCAAGCCGCAGAAGCGGGATTTCGATGAAAAGTACAGTTGGGTGATGTCGCCGCGCTGGTTCGACGGCAAGGATCATCTGGCGCTCGACACCGGCGGCGGACCGCTGGCGCGCCTGTGGTCGACCGCCCTTTCCGGCCTGGTCGACATCGGCTACATCAAGGCGACCGGCAGCAGCGTGGTGATCAATCTGCCGAAGACGCAGACCAAGCCGCCTGCGACGTTCGAATGGAAGATCCCGCAGTGGAGCAACACCATCGAGCGCAACCGGGCGCGCACCTACTTCCAGGCCTACTCGGCGGCGGCCGCTCTCCACTTCCTCGACGAGGCGCTCAAAGAGGTGCGGGCCGGCCACACCAAGACCTGGGAGCCGTTCACCGTTCCGCAGGACGGCATCGGCTGCGGTTTCACCGAAGCGGTGCGCGGCGTGCTGTCGCATCACGTGGTGATCCGCGACGGCAAGATCGCCAACTATCACCCGTATCCCCCGACCCCCTGGAACGCCAACCCGCGCGACGTCTACGGCACGCCCGGACCTTACGAGGACGCGGTGCAGGGCTGCCCGATCTTCGAGGAGAACAGCCAGGACAAGTTCAAGGGCATCGACATCATGCGGACGGTGCGCAGCTTCGATCCGTGCCTGCCGTGCGGTGTCCACATGTACCTCGGCAACGGCAAGATCCTGGAGCAGCGGCACTCGCCGATCATGGCCAGATAATCTCCAGATAGGGGGGACACGTGCCGGAAACCATCTCCATGCGCGCGGTCGGTGACCGCATCGAAGCGATGCTCGCCGAGCTGCGGACGATCACCGATCCGCGCGCCCGCAAGACGGCCGAGGAGCTGGTGCGCCTGCTCCTCGAGCTCTATGGCGGCGGCCTCGAACGGATGATGGAGATCGTCGACGAGAGCCCCGCCGGCGGTCCGCTGTTCTCCCGCTTCGCCGCCGATGATCTCGTCGCCAGTCTCCTTCTTCTTCATGGTCTCCATCCGGAAGACGCCGAGGTGCGGATCGCCCGCGCACTCGACCGGGTGCGGCCATTCCTCGCCTCGCACAGCGGCGGCGTCACCGTGCTCGGCATCACGGACGGTGTCATCCGCCTCCGCCTGGAAGGGAGCTGCCACGGTTGCCAGTCGTCGATGGTGACCATGAAGCTGGCCATCGAAAAGGCGATCGAGGAGGCCGCTCCGGAGCTGACCGGGATCGAGGTCGAAGGGGTTGTCGATCCCACGGTGCCGGTCGTGGCGACGGACGGCGAGGGCCTCGTCCAGATCGGTCTCCGGTGTCCGGGGGAGATCGAGAGCGCGGCGCATGGCTGAGAGCGACGAGAGCGACGAGAGCGACGAGGAGGGCGCGCGCAGCGCTCAGGTGATCCGCCAGTTGCGGAGCTTTCTCGGCCCCCGGCCGGCGGCTCCGGTCGAGGAGCGCTGCGAATTCTGCGGCCAGGCCCTGCCTGCACGGCATTCGCACGTCGTCCACATCGAGCGCCGCAACCTGCTCTGTGCCTGCCGGCCCTGCTATCTCCTGTTCTCCTCGGCGGGAGCTGCCGGCGGGAAGGTCAAGGCGGTACCCGAGGACGTTGTCGATCTCGGCGCAGGCGTCTTCTCCACAGCACAGTGGGAGCGCTTGCAGGTCCCGGTCAATCTTGCGTTTTTCTTCTTCAACAGCTCACTTGGACGGACCGTGGTCTTCTATCCCAGCCCGGCCGGAGCCACCGAGTCGCTGCTGCCGCTCGAAACCTGGCAGGAGGTGGTGCGGGAGCACCCGCGGCTCGCGGATCTCAGTCAGGATGTCGAAGCCCTCCTCGTCTGGCAGCGTTCCGAGACATCAGAAGAACCTTCCGCTGCTTTTATTGTTCCGATCGATGCCTGCTACGAGCTGGTCGGGATCGTGCGCCGCACCTGGAAAGGTTTTCACGGCGGCGAAGAGGCGTGGCAGGCGATCGCGGCCTTCTTCAGCGCCCTCCGCGCGCGAGCCTCGACCGCATGACGAATCTCAGCTTCACCGTGCTGGGAGCCCGCGCCGAGCCGTATGCGGCGGTGCCGACGTTGGTTTTCCGGCTGGGGATCACGGAGTCGACCGGCGAGCGCATCCACGCTCTCGCTCTGCGTTGCCAGATCCAGATCGAGCCGCGCCATCGCCACTACACCGGGCACGAAGAAGAGCGCCTGCTGGAGCTCTTCGGCGAGCCCCGGCGCTGGGGCGAGACCTTGAAGACCCTTCTCTGGACCCACACCTCCACGATGCTGCCCGGATTCACCGGGAGCATTGAGATCGATTTGCCCGTCGCCTGCACCTACGATTTCGAGGTCACGGGGACCAAATACTTCCACGCCCTCGACGACGGCGAGATCCCGCTCCTGCTGCTGTTCAACGGCACCGTCTTCACCCGCGGCCAGACCGGCTTCAGCGTCGAGCCGGTGCCCTGGGAGAAAGAGGCACCGTTCCGCCTGCCGGTGAAGATCTGGCGCGAGCTGATGGATCAGTATTTCCCGGACAGCGCCTGGATCCGGCTGCGGCGGGAGAGCTTCGACGCGCTCCATCGCTTCAAGGGCCGCCGGGCGCTTCCCACCTGGGACGACACCATCGAAGCGCTGATCCGCGAAGCGGGGGAGGAGCCCTCATGACGGAGTCCCGTTTCGATCTGGCCCAGAAGGTTGCCGACGCGGTGCTCTACGAGGGTTATGTGCTCTATCCGTACCGCGCCTCGGCGGCGAAGAACCGGGTGCGCTGGCAGTTCGGCGTCGTGGCGCCGCGCGCCTACAGCGAGAGCGGAGCGAGCGAGCCGTGGGCGCAGCAGACCGAGGTGCTCGTGGAGGGAGCAAGCTCCGAGGCAGCGATCGATCTCCGGCTGCGCTGTCTCCAGGTGCAGGCTCGGATCATCGAAGAGAAGATCGAGGATGATTTCCGTCCGGTCGAGACTCTCGACGTTGGTGATCGGACGCTGGTGACCTGGGAGGAAGGGGTCGAGCGCCGCCTCGACGCGACGGTGATCCGGCTGGTCGATCTCCTCGCCGACGAGCGGCGGATTCCGTTCGACGTGCCTGGTGGAGAAGAGATGGAGCCGGTGCATTCGCCGGATCAACAGATCGTGGGCCGCATGGTGCGCCGGCGTTGGCCGCTCGCCGCCGCCGTTCTGCTCTCCGCCGAGCGTGTGGACCATGGATTGATCAAGCTGCGCGTGCGGGTCGAAAACCTTGCAGACTTCAGCGGAACCGGCCGTGACGAGGCGCTCCGCCGGTCACTGGTGGGAGCCCATACGCTGCTTGCCGTGCAGGGCGGCGCATTCGTCTCGCTGCTCGAACCGCCCCCAGAAGCGGCGGACGCAGCGACGGAATGCGTCAACCAGCATACCTGGCCGGTCCTGATCGGCGAAGCTCCCGCGCGCGATGTGCTGCTGTCGTCGCCGATCATCCTCTACGACTATCCGGCGGTGGCGCCGGAGAGCGCCGGCGACTTCTGCGACGCGACCGAGATCGACGAGATCCTGACCCTGCGCGTGATGACCCTGACCGAAGACGAGAAGCGCGAGGCGCGCGGCACCGACGAGCGCTCCCGGCAGATCATCGAGCGCTCCGACACCATTCCGGACGAGCTGTTTGAACGGTTGCACGGCGCGATGCGTTCGCTACGTCCTGTTCCGGCCACGCCGGAAAAGCCGGAGCTGGAAAAAGAGCTCGCCGACTGGGAGTCGTTCCTCAATCCGTCCGGGATGGTGCAGCCGGAAGAGGCTTCGCTGGATGTCGGCGGCGTCCGTGTCGCGCTGGGCTCGCGCGTGATTCTCCGTCCGAGCCGGCGGGCCGACTCGATGGATTTCTTCCTGGCCGGCCGGACCGCCCGTGTGCAGGGGGTCTATCGCGACGTCGAGGACGCCACGTATGTGGCGGTGGGCCTGGAGGGTGATTCAGAGTCTCCAGACATCGGGCACGGACGTTTCATGTATTTTTACCCGGACGAGATCGAGCCATTGGCGCTCTCAGACATCGAAGGGAGATCGTATGAAAAAGATGATCCTGGTCGCATTGGCAGTGGCCGCGATGGTGATCGTGGCGATGGGGCTGCCGGACATCATCCGCTATCTGAAGATCAGCCGGATGTAACGACGGCGACGGACCGCCCGCACACCCTGATCGCCGGCGTGGGCAACATCTTCCTCGGCGACGACGGCTTCGGTGTCGAGGTCGCCCAGCGGCTGGCCGGGCGTGAGCTGCCGGCTGGCGTGCAGGTGGCCGACTTCGGTATCCGCGGTGTGCACCTCGCCTACGAGCTGGTCGACAAGGGCTACGAGTCGACGATCCTGGTCGACGCGACCCCCCGCGGCGGCGAGCCGGGGACGGTCTATCTGATCGAACCCGATCTGAATGGAGACGCCGCGCCGGAGGATGGCACGGACCTGGCAGACGCCCACGAAATGGATCCGCGAGCGGTCTTCGGCCTGGTCCGGACCCTCGGCGGGTCGCCGGGCAAGATTCTGGTGGTGGGATGCGAGCCGGCTTGCATCGAGGACGCGATGGGGTTGAGCGAGCCGGTCGCGGCAGCCGTCGAGGAGGCGATCACCCTGATCCTCGGCCTCGTCGGCTCCACGTCCAACCGAAAGGAGACAAGCTCATGCACTGGTGGACCTGGCTGCTGATCGTCGTTGCCTGCGGAATCCTGGTTGTGTTGCTGATGGGAGTCCCCGATCTCCTGCGCTACCTCAAGATCAGCCGAATGTAGATGGAGGAGAGCCGTTCTATGTGCCTTGCCATTCCAGGAAAGATCGTCGAGCTTCCGGCCGAGCGTCCGCAGTTCGCGGCGGTCGAGGTCGGCGGCGTGCGGCGCCAGGTAAATATCGATCTATTGAGCGACGAGCCCCTGCAGAGCGGCGACTGGGTACTGATTCACGTCGGTTTCGCGATGAGCAAGATCAGCGAGGAAGGAGCGCAGGAGCAGATGCGCCTGCTCGCCATGCTCGGCGAAGATGAGCAGGCGATGCAGGAGATCGAAGGCTACGATCCCGATCTCGGCGGGCTGGGTTGGGACTCGGAAGAGAAGAAGGCCTCATGAAATACGTCGACGAATTCCGCGATCCGCACCTCATCCGCCAGGTGGCCGACGAGATCCGGCGCCTGGTCGACCCGCACCGGCACTACCGCATCATGGAAGTCTGCGGCGGCCACACCCACGCCATCTACCGCTTCGGCCTTGCCGACGTCCTGCCGCCCAACCTCGAGCTGATCCACGGTCCCGGCTGTCCGGTCTGCGTGCTGCCCATGGGGCGCACCGACGACGGCCTGTCGCTCACCGCCCGCGGCGGCGTCATCTTCACCGCCTTCGGCGACGTCATGCGGGTGCCCGGCACCCACGGCAGCCCTCTGGAGCACAAGGCGCGAGGCGCCGAGATCCGCATGGTCTACTCGCCGCTCGACGCGCTCAAGCTCGCCCGCGCGAATCCCGAGAAGCACGTGATGCTCTTCGCCATCGGCTTCGAGACCACCGCGCCGTCGACCGCGCTCACCATCCTCCAGGCCAAGGCGCAGAACGTCACCAACTTCTCGGTGATGAGCAACCACGTCACCATCATCCCGGCCATCCGCGCCATCCTCGATTCGCCGGACATGCGGCTCGACGGCTTCGTCGGCCCCGGCCACGTGTCGACCGTCATCGGCTGCCGGCCCTACGAGTTCATCGCCCGCGACTACGGCAAGCCGGTCGTGGTCTCCGGCTTCGAGCCGCTCGACATCCTGCAATCCATCCTCATGATCCTGCGCCAGCTCGCCGCCGGCCGCGCCGAGGTCGAGAACCAGTACGCGCGGGTGGTGCCGTGGGAAGGCAACCTCGCGGCGCTCAAGGTGCTCGCCGAGGTCTTCGAGCTGCGCCCCTACTTCGAATGGCGCGGCCTCGGCTTCATCTCGCAGTCGGCGCTCAAGATCCGCGACGCCTACGCGGAGTGGGACACCGAAAAGCGCTTCTCCCTGCCCGGCATCCGGGTCACCGATCCCAAGGCGGCGCAGTGCGGCGAGGTGCTCAAGGGGGTCCTGAAGCCGCACCAGTGCAAGCTCTTCGGCAAGGAGTGCACCCCCGAGCTGCCGGTGGGAGCGCTGATGGTCTCCTCCGAGGGTGCCTGCGCCGCCTACCACAACTACGTGCACCGCAAGACGGAAGCGGCGGCGGCCCTCGCTTGAGCGTCCGGTTCCGCGATCCACAGATCGAAATGGCCCACGGCGCCGGCGGTAAGGCAAGCCGCCGGCTCGTCGAGGGTCTGCTCGCGCCGCTCTTCGGCGGTCCGCTCCTCGGCGCGCTCGGCGACGCCGCCACCCTCGACGTCGACGGCACCCGCCTCGCCTTCACCACCGACAGCTACGTCGTGAGCCCGCTCCGCTTCCCCGGCGGCTCGATCGGCGACCTGGCCATCAACGGCACGGTGAACGACCTCGCGGTCTCGGGAGCGCGGCCCCTCGCGCTCCTGGTCAGCTTCATCCTCGAAGCGGGCATCCCGTCGAGCGTGCTGGAAGCCGAGGCGCGAGCCCTCGCCGGCGCCGCACAACGGGCAGGCGTCCAGATCGTGGGAGGCGACACCAAGGTCGTCGAGCACGGCAAGGCGGACGGTCTGTACATCACGACCTCCGGCATCGGCCGCGTCGATCCAAGGGTGCAATGCGATCCGCGCTCGGTGCGGCCAGGAGACAAAGTGATCCTCTCCGGCCCGATCGGCGATCACGGCATCACCATCCTCCTGGCCCGCGGCGAGATCGACCTCGAGGCCGAGATCCGTTCCGACACCCGCTCCGTCCTGCCGCTCGTCGAAAGCCTCCTCGACGCCGCGGCCCCGGGGCTGCGCTGGATGCGCGATCCCACCCGAGGAGGCGTCGCGACCTCGCTCAACGAGCTGGCCCGCGACTGCGGTCTCGGCATCATCCTCTGGGAAGAAAAAGTCCCCACCCGCGAGGCCGTGCGAGGAGCCTGCGAGCTGCTCGGCCTCGATCCGCTGCACATCGCGAACGAAGGGCAATTTCTCGCCATCGTCGCGCCCGATCTGGCCGACGCGGCACTCGCGGCGCTGCACGCCGTGCCGGGAGGCGAAGAGGCGGTGCTCATCGGCGAAGTACGCGAAGAGCCGGCGCGCACCGTCCTCGGCGTCGCCTCCTACGGCGGCACCCGGGTGGTGGACATGCTGGTGGGTGATCCGCTGCCCAGGATTTGCTGACGAAGCCTCAGGACACGCCGGCGAAGCGACCGACCGCAGCCGAGCCCTGGTCGTCGCCGTTACCCTCCACTCCTGGATCGACGCCCTGTTCGAGGCTCCGGCCCTCCTCGGCGTGGCGCCTGGGAGGGTATATGCGGTGTTCGCGGCTTCGCTGGTGTTCTGGGGGTGGATGCTGTGGCGGTGGCGAGGCTCGATCGAGGAGGCAAAGAAGCACTCTAAGCCGTGAGGACGACCTTACCCGACCGCCCCGGAATTTCTCCAAGACTCACGTCCCGTACCGGCGCGTTGCCTCTCGCTTCGTCCGCCAACTCGCTGACCGGAACGGTCTTCAAACCCATCGCGTTGTGGCGGGCAAGGAGAGCCTGGAAAAGACTCCGGTACGCCAATCCCTCGGTTTCAGCGTGGACGGTCAGGACTTCGTCGCAGCCGGGACGGTATCTCGCGGTCAGGCGGTCGACGTAGTTTTCGGGGGTAATGCCGTCGCGGCCTAGATCCTCGTCGAGGGTGGGCACGGTGGTGGGGATGTCCAGGGTTTTCAGGACGTGGCCGCGGACCCTTGGATAGTAGGGGGCCTCGGGGCCGCGGGCGATCGAGATGTAGTCGAAGTTGCAGGCGTCCAGGGCTTCGAAGCCGTCGTCGGTGCAGAACCAGGCCGGGGCGGCGAAGACTTTGGGGGGACGGCCGTAGAGGTTGCCGAAGGCTTCGATGCCTCTTTTGAGCTGGGCGTCGATGGCTGGACGGCTCAGACGGTGGAGACGATCCTGCCAGAGGACGTGGTCCCAGGCGTGGAGACCGACCTCGTGACCGGCTTTTTCGATCTCCCTGAGCTCCGCGGCGCAACGGCGGCCGATGCGTGGCGCGGGAAGGAGGGTGCCGTAGAGGGCGGTTTTCCAGCCGTACATCTTGGCGGCGTTGGTGCGCATCATCTTGCGCAGGAAGCCGGGCTTGGTGAAGACGCGGAAGATGGCACGGCCCGAGTTGTCCGGGCCGAGGGTGAGGAAGAAGGTGGCCCGCACGCCGGCCGCCGCGAGGTCTTCGAGCATCGCCGGCACGCCGTCCCGAGTGCCCCGGAACGTGTCGACGTCGACCTTCAAGGCGACACGGGACGCGCGGGCATCGGTCACGACTGACCCTCTCCGGAGGTCACGTTGCCCTTCTCGTAATCCTTCTTGAACCAGTCGATCGTCTTGCGCAGGCCGTCGACCAGGGAGATCGTGGGGTCGACGCCGAGAATGGTGCGCATGCGCGTGATGTCCGGCACGCGGCGCGCGATGTCCTCGTACGAGTTGCCGTAGATCTTCTCCTGCGCCACGAACTTGATCTTCGAGCCGGTGCCCGGGAACGCCTGCATCATCGCCTCGGCGAGCTCCAGAACCGACGTCTCTGTGTCGTTGCCGATGTTGAAGATCTTGCCCACCGCCTCGGGGCGGAGGCCCGCCTGGATCAGCGCCGCGACGGCGTCGTCGACGTAGGTGAAGGAGCGGGTCTGCTTGCCATCGCCGATCACCGTCAGCTCTTCGCCGCGCAGGAGCTGGCCCATGAAGATGGTGATCACGCGGCCGACGTCGATGCGGTCAAGACGCGGACCGTAGACGTTGAAGAAGCGGACGATGACGACCGGCAGGCCGAGCTTGCCGTAGGCGAAGCAGAAGTGCTCGCCGACCGCTTTCGAGGTCGAATAGCACCAGCGGTCGATCTCGGTCGAGCCGAGCAGGCGGTCGCCGTCCTCGCGGAACGGCGCGTCCTTGGACTTGCCGTAGACCTCGGAGGTGGAGGCGAAAACCATCTTCTTGTCGTAGCGGTGCGCGAACTTGAGGACGTTCTGGGTACCGTTCACATTCACGTTCAAGACGTGGAAGGGGTCTTCCACGTAATGCTCGACGCCGACCACGGCGGCCAGGTGGTACACCATGTCGCACTTGGCGATCAGGCTCTCCAGCAGGTCGATGTCGAAGATCGAGCCCTTGATGTAACGGAATTTCGGATTGTCCATGTTGTGCCGGACCTTGAGGTCCGGCGAGGTGTCGAGGGCCGTCACTTCATGGCCCGCGGCGAGGAAGCCGTCGCCGAGATGGGAGCCGAGGAAGCCTCCGCCTCCCGTGATCAGAATTTTCATGGGTTGAATCCTTTTCAGGAAAAGTTGGTGAGCAGAAACCAGCGATCGCCGGTGGCGACGAAGAGGTGATCATTTTCGCGGCGCACCGTTCCAGGAGCGGTGCCGGTCGGCAGAGGCCCGTCCGGCTCGCCGGCCGCGACGGTGACGCGCCGCCCTTCGATCTCAGCGAAGGCGCCGGGCCAGGGGGGAGCGACAGCGCGCACCAATGAATCGATGCGCGTGGCCGGCCACGACCAGTCGATCCGCCCGTCGTCAGGACGGCGGCGGCCGAAGTAAGTGGACTTGGAAAGGTCTTGCTGGATGCGCGGCGCGGTTCCGGCCGCGACCCGCGGCAGCGCCTCGGTGAGCAGCTCGATGCCGGCCTGCTCGACTTTCAGATAGAGGGTCAACGCCGTGTCGCGCGGCTCGATCGGCACCCGCCGCTGTGCCACGATGTCTCCGGCGTCGGCCTTGGCCACCATGTGGTGCAGGGTGATGCCGGTCTCCGTCTCGCCGTTGACCAGCACCCAGTTGATCGGCGCCCGGCCGCGGTAGGCGGGGAGGAGCGACGGGTGGAGGTTCAGGGCGGCGAGCCGGCCCGCCGCGAGCACGCGGGCGGAGAGCAGGTCGCGATAGAAGACGCTCAGCACGAGATCCGGCGCCAGCCGCTCCGCCAGCTCTTCGGCGCCGCCCGGTCCAAGATCGTCCGAGTGGATGATTTGAAAGCCGTGCTCCGCAGCGGCCTCAGCCGGCGTCTTGTACCAGCGGTTCTCGTGCGGATCGTCGCGGTGGGTGACGACGGCCAGCACCTCGTCGCCGCGCTCGGCGAGGAGCTTCACGGCGCGGTAGCCGATCTGACTGTAGCCGAAGAAGAGGATCTTCATCATTCTTCTCCGGAGGGCTCGAAATTGATCGTCTCCGCCACCACGCTGCGCGGCCGGTGGCGCACCTCGTCGTAGATCCGTCCCACGTACTCGCCGAGGACGCCGAGGGCGAAGAAGACGGCGCCGATCAGGAAGAAGAGGATGGCGAACAGGGTGAACAGTCCCTCGGCTTCCGGGCCGTGGATCAGCCGGCGCACGAAGAGGAAGATGCCGAAGCCCACCGACACGGCGGCGACGAGCAGGCCGGCCCAGGTGGCGAGGCGGAGCGGCGCCGAGGTGAAGCCGGTGATCAGGTCCGCCTGGAGCTTGAACAGCTTCCACACCGAATACTTGGACTCGCCGGCCGCGCGGTCGGCATGGCCCACCGGCACCTCGGCCACCCGGCGGGCGAACTGGCAGGCCAGCGCCGGGATGAAGGTCGAGCGCTCCTCGCACTCCAGCATCGAGTCGACCACCGGCCGCGAATAGGCGCGCAGCATGCAGCCGTAGTCGCGGAACTCGACCCCCTTGAGGATGTGCCGCATCATGCCGTTGACCCGCTTCGAGGCCCAGCGGCGGAACGCGGTGTCCTTGCGCTGCTGCCGCCAGCCGCCGACAACGTCGAACCCCTCGTCGTACTTGGCAAGGAGCTTCGGGATGTCCTCCGGTTGGTTCTGCAGGTCGGCGTCGAGCGTCACCACCACGGCGCCGCGCGACATCTCCAGGCCGGTGAACACTGCGGCGTGCTGGCCGTAATTGCGGTTGAAGGAGACCACGCGTACCCGCCGGTCGCGCGCCGCCAGCTCGCGCAGGATTTCGAGCGACCGGTCCGAGCTGCCGTCGTCGACCAGGATCACCTCGACTCCGCCCGCGGGCTCCAGAGTGTCCATCACCGGCGCCAGCCGGGAATACAGAGGCGGCAGGTTCTGCTCCTCGTTGAACACCGGAATGACGATCGACACCCGTGGCGCGCCGGGAGAGCGCCGCGGCACCACCACTCCGGGAGCGCGATGGACGGCGAGACTAGACGGCATGCACGACCTCACGGACGGTTTTCATCACGCGCTGAATGGCTTCCACCACGTCGGCGGCGTCGCCGTCGGTCATCGACGGGAAGAGCGGCAGCGAGACGATCCGCGAGCAGACCTCTTCCGCCACCGGCAGCATCCCCTCGCGATAGCCGAAGCGCTCGCGGTAGTAGGTGTGCAGGTGGACCGCTTCGAAGTGGAGGCCGGTGCCGATGCCCAGCTCCTTGAGGCCGTCCATGAACGGCGCCCGCTGCGGCGCGAGGACGGTGAACAGGTGCCACGGATGGACGTGATCGTACGGCGCCGTGCCGGGCAGGCCGAGACCTTCGATCCCGGTCAGCTCTTTCTGATAGATCGCCGCGATCTCGGCGCGCCGGGCGTTGAAGCGCGGCAGCTTGCGGAGCTGATGCAGACCCAGCGCGGACTGGATGTCGGTCAGGTTGTACTTGAAGCCGGGGAGCACCACGTCATAGGTGGCCGGCGCTTTCTCCGACGCCGAGTAGGCCTTCCAGGCGTCGCGGTGCACGCCGTGGAACTTCCACAGCTTGATCCGCGTGGCGAGCTCGGCGTCGTCGGTGGTGACCATGCCGCCTTCGCCGGTCGTCATGTTCTTGATCGGGTGGAAGGAGAAGCAGGCGGCCACCGTGCCGTTCGCCGTGCAGTTGCCGATCGGACGGCCTTTGTAGGCCGAGCCGGCGGCGTGCGCGGCGTCCTCGAGGATCATCACGTCCTCGCGTCCGGCTTGGTTGAGCACGGCGCGGATCGCGTCGAGGTCGGCCGGCTGGCCGGCGAAGTGGACCGGGATCACCAGCTTCGTGCGCGGGGTGAGCGCCGCCGCGACCGCCGCCGGATCCAGATTCCAGGTCACCCGGTCGATGTCGGCGAAAACCGGAATCGCGCCGCAGGCGATCACCATGTTGGACGTCGCCGGCCAGGTGAGGCCGGGAACGATCACTTCGTCGCCCGGTCCGAGCCCGAGTGCCAGCGGCACGGCGTGCAACGCGCCGGTGCACGAAGAGAACGACAGCGCATGCTGGGCGCCGGTGGCGGCGGCGAAGTCTTTCTCGAACTGCGCGGTCAACGGGCCGGTGGTGATCCAGCCGGAGCGCAGGACGCGGACGACCTCATCGATTTCCTCATTCCCAATTTCCGGCTTGGAAAACGGGAGAATGGATTCTCTTGGCAACATGGATGGAAGTTCCTTTCAACCCCTCGGCAGGACCCTCGGCCGCGGCCGGTTCCTCTGGAGCTGCGGCAGACGATAGAACGCCCGCATGAAATTATCATGAACGCGCCGGTGTGAGCCCTGTGAGCGGACGATGAATGTTGTAGCGCGCGATTGAAAGCGTCTATGGCATGATCTCGCGCCATGCGCGCCCTGCCGGTCTCCTCGTGGAAACGCGACCTCCTCCTGCTCACCCTGGCGATCGGCCTTCTGCTCGGCGTGGCGCTGGGAGTGCGGGCGCTCTGGGGGCCGGACGAGGGGCGCTACGTCGAGATCCCGCGTGAGATGGTGACGACCGGCGATTATGTGACACCGCGCTTGAACGGCGTCAAGTACTTCGAGAAGCCGCCGCTGTTCTACTGGCTGCAGGCGGCCGCCATCCATCTCTTCGGCCTGCGCGAGTGGGCGATGCGCCTGGTGCCGGCGCTCTCCGCTCTCCTCGGCTGCCTCGCCGTCTACGCCGCCGGCCGCCGTCTGTTCAGCCGCCGCGCCGGCCTGCTCGCCGCCGCGATCCTGGCCACCACGCCGCTCTGGTATTTCCTGGGCAACGCCATCACGCTGGACATGACCGTCTCCGCGCTGCTCACCGTCGCCCTGCTCGCCTTTCTGGTGGCGGTGCAAGAGCCGGAGGATGCCCCTCTCCGCCGGAATCTCCTCTGGGCGTCCTACGTCGCGCTCGCCCTCGCCACGCTGGCCAAGGGGCTGATCGGCATCGCCATCCCCGGCATGGTCATCGTCGTCTGGATGGCGCTGCTGGGCGATTGGGACCTGCCGCGCCGCATCCGCCTCGGCTCCGGCACCGTGATTTTCCTGCTCATCGCGGTGCCCTGGCACGTCCTCGTGGCGCGGGCGAACCCGGAGTTCCTCTGGTTCTACTTCATCCACGAGCACGTGCTGCGCTACGTGACCAAGATCCACGCCCGCTACGAGCCGCCCTGGTTCTTCATCCCCGTCCTGCTCGGCGGCATGATCCCGTGGACCGCGTTCCTCGTCCAGGCCGTGCGCGACGCCCTGCCGGCCGGCTGGCGGCGGCGGCACGAGACGAAGGAGACGCTGTTCCTGCTCCTCTGGGCCGGTCTGGTCTTCGTGTTCTTTTCGCTGTCGAGCTCGAAGCTGGTCCCCTACATCCTGCCCGTCGTGCCGCCGCTGGCGCTCCTCCTCGGCCGGTACCTGGACGAGCGGATCGTCGCGCCTGCCGCGGCAGGCGATCAGCGGCTGAATTCCCCATCTCTGCGGCGGGCGACCGGCGTCCTGCTCGTCCTGGCCGGCGGTTTCGGTGCCGTCTTTGCCCTGGCGCCGCGTCTGCTGGCCGGCAAGCCGAAGCTCGAGGCGTACGCCGATGCGTTCGGTGGCCGCCTCTATTTGCTGGCGGGCAGCCTGTTGCTCCTGGGCATCCTTCCCTTCCTCTTCGCCCGCCGGCATCGGCCGGTCCGCTCCCTCGCCGCGATCTTCGGTGGCACCGTGCTCTTCTTCCTCGCCTTCCTCGCCTGCCTGCCCATCTTCAACGCCGAACGGTCCACCCGCTCGCTCGCCCTCTGGCTCAAGCCGCGCCTGCGTCCGGGAGACCAGGTCGTCACCTACCGCGCCTACTTCCAGGAGCTGCCCGTCTACCTGGAGCGGCGGATCACCATCGCCGGCTGGCGCGGAGAGCTGGAGATGGGGACCAAGGCCGAAGACACCCGCTCCTGGATGATTGATCTCGGAGCGTTCGACCGCCTCTGGAGAGGGCCGGGGACCGTCTACCTGCTCACCGAAGAGGACCGCTACGAGGATCTGGAGCGGGTAGGATTTCCGCTCTATCGGCTGGCGAAGTCGGGAAAGACCGTGCTGGCGGTGAACCGGCCGTGAGTGAGCCGGGGGCCTGTTATGATGCTTCCGATGGTGGACCTCGATGAGATCAAGGCAAAGTTCCGGCGCGATGAGTTCGAGTACTCCAAGCATGCGGTCGATCAGACACTGCTGAGGCGTATTTCCGTGCAAGAGCTTCGCGAAGCCGTTGCCACGTCGGAGGTCATCGAGGACTACCCGACGGATAAGTACGGCCCGAGTTGTCTCCTGATGGGATTCACTACGGCTGCCCGCCCTCTCCATTCCCAGGTCAGCTATCCATCACGGCCTTTGATCAAGGTCATCACCGTGTACCAACCAGACCCAGAGCGCTGGATCGACCACCGCTACCGGAGGGCAACCGATGTCTAAGGATCTTCCTGAAGAGCGGTTTACCGAGCAGCACGTCACGTACACCCTGCAAGAGGGCGAAAAATTCATCGTCGTCGAAAACGTGCCGGCGCGGGTGTCCACCCGGACAGGAGAGCGTTTCTTCTCTCCCGAGACTGTTGAGCGACTCCAGTCGATTGTCTGGGGCGAGGCGCAGCCCGTCAGAGTCATCACGACTCCTGTCTTTCGATTCGCGGCGTAGTCAAGGGCCTCGGTGAACCGGCCGCCTATCCCGCCAGCTCCCACTCCGGCAGGGTGAAGGAGAACGTCGTTCCTTCCCCCTGGGAGGTTTCGAACCAGAGCTGGCCGCCGTGCCGTTCGATGATCGCCTTGGAGATGGTGAGGCCGAGACCGGTGCCGCCCTTGTGGCGGGTCGAGGAGGCGTCGGCCTGGGCGAACTTTTCGAAGACGCGGGCCTGGAAGTCCGGCGGAATGCCCCGGCCGTGATCGGTGACCGAGACGCGCACCCAGTCTCCCGCCCGTTCGACGCGGATCTCGACGGCGTTGCCGCGCGGTGAGTGCTTGGCGGCGTTCGAGAGGAGATTGGCCAGCACCTGCTGGATGCGGTCGGTGTCGGCGCGCACCCGTGCCCCCGGCTCCACGGTGACGATCTGCAGATCGACGTCGTACAGGTTGGCGTAGGCCCGGTTGCTCTCGACCGACTGCTCGACGAGCGGCATCAGCTCCACCCGGATGGGGCGGAAGGCCATCGTGCCGGATTGGATCTTCTCGATGTCCAGGATGTCGTTGACCAGCCGCACGAGGCGTTCGCTGTTCTTGGCCGCGACCTCGGTCAGGGTGCGGGCTTTTTCCGGCAGCTCGCCGGCGACGCCTCCCAGGATCAGGCCGAGGGAGCCGCGAATGGAGGTCAGCGGCGTCCGCAGCTCGTGGCTCACCACCGAGATGAAGTCATCCTTCATCTGTTCCATCTTCTTGCGCTCGCTGATGTCGCGGGCGGCGGCGTAGATGAGCTCCTGATCGAGGATCGCGGTCGCTCTCCAGGAGAGCCAGACGTAGGCTCCCTCCTGGGTCCGGTAGCGGTTCTCGAAGTCGACGGTGACGCCGCCGAGGGTCAGCTTCTGGGCTTCGCGGAACGTATCCTTGAGGTCGTCCGGATGGATGAAGTCGACGTACGGCCGGCCCATCAGCTCGGCGGAGGTCCAGCCGAGCGTCTTGTGCCAGGCGGGATTGACCTGCTTGAAGTAGCCGTCGAAGCCGGCGACGCACAGCATGTCGAGGCCGAGCTCGAAGAGCTGGTTGCGCTCCTGCTCGGCGCGCGTCCGCTGCTCGATCTCTGCCTTGATCACCGCCTCGCGGTCGGCGAGCACGCCGGAGAGAGTGGAATAGGTCCCCTGCAAGCGAGCCAGCAGGCGGCTCGTCGTCTGGATGATGACGTCGACCTCGCGCGGGGCGCCTGTACGCAGGGGCTCGAGATCCGGCGGCGCCGCTCCGAGCTCGATGCGGTCGAGGTGCGCCGAGAGCTCTTCGAGCGGGCGGGTGACCCGGCGTGCCAGGAGGCTCGCGAGGAGGCCGGCGGAGAGGAAGGCCGCAGCCATCCACGCCAGGGTGATCCAGGCCTGGGGGATCGCCCGCCGGTAGATCTCGCGCACCGGCTGCTGGATGACCACCGTCCAGCCGAGGCTGGGGATCTGGGACCGTCCCAGAAGCACGTTCGGCACCGGCGCGCCCTTGAGGCGGGCACCCTGGCCGTCGATCCGCACCGGCGACAGCGGCGCGTCCAGGCGGGTGGGGCCGCTCCACAGCAACTGGCTCCGGCCGTCCACGATGAAGATCTCCACCGCCGGCAGGGGTTTATAGATGGCGCCCACGGCACCCAGGCGGCTCAGGTCGAGAGAGCCTTCGACGATGCCGCCGAACAGGCCGTCGCGGGTCCTCCAGGGCGCCGCGATCGCGACGATCGGATCGTGCCCGAAGCCGCGGCCGAGGAAGACGTCGGACAGGTAGGGCCGGCCGGTCGCGCTCGCCTGGCGGAAGTACTCCCGGTCGCCGACGCCCTGCGCCACGTCCGCCGGAAGCGGACCGCCGCCGAGGGCGAGCTGGCGTTCGCTGGCGACGATGTTTCCCGCCGTGTCGGTGATGATGAGGGTGAGGATCTGCGGCGACCGGCGATGAAACTCCTGGAGGCGGCGCTCGAGCCGGGAGCGGTCGCCGCCGATCTCTTCCACCGTGGCGGTCAGGTCGAGGATGCCCTGGCGATGCGCCTCGACGTCGGCGTCCACCAGTTGCGCGATGGCTTCCGCCGATTCCGCCAGGCTGGCCTTGCGGCTGTTGATCGTGTCCAGGAAGTAGAACAGGAAGCACACCGGGCCGAGCACGACGACCGAGAGCGCGAGCGCCAGCGTAATAGGGACGAAAAGCTGTCGCCGGAGCGAATGCCGCTGTCGCTCGCCGGTTCCGTCGGCAGACGGAGGTTCAATACGCGCATCCATGCCGGTCGTCGTCTCTCGTCCTGGAGCAGAGGTTGGCTCATGATAGCGCCTCTTGGGCGTTCCGGGGCATCCCATGGATTTGTCCTTCCCCGAAGGACAAATCTTCGCTAATCTATCCTTCATGGAAGGACAAATCGGACTTGCCGAGCTGATCGACGCTCTGATCGCGGACTTTCAGGAGAGGGACCTGCCGCAGGTGACGCCGCGTGCCCTCTCTCTGCCCGGGTTGCCCGGCAAGGCCGACGTGGTGATCGGGATGCGGCGGTCGGGCAAGACGTGGTTTCTCTATCAGCAGATCCAGGAGCGGCTGGCGAGCGGGGTCGAGCGCGAGCGGCTCCTGTACCTGAACTTCGAGGACGAGCGGCTGCTGCCTCTCGCCGCGGCGGATCTGGGGCGCATCCCGGAGGCGTTCTACCGGCGGTTTCCGGCCAGCCGGGAGCAGCTCTGCTGGTTCTTCTTCGACGAGATCCAGAACGTCCCCGGATGGGAGACGTTCATCCGCCGGCTCCTGGACACCGAAAAGGTTGCGCTGGTCCTCACCGGCTCATCGGCCAGGCTGCTGAGCCGTGAGATCGCGACCAGCCTGCGAGGCCGGAGCCTGTCCACCGAAATCCTGCCGTTCAGCTTCGGCGAGGCCGTGCGTCACGAGGGGATGGAGCTGCCCGTGAGCTGGCCGCCTGGAGCGAGGGCGCGGTCGCTCCTGGAGCACAGGCTCGACCGGTATCTGGAGAGCGGCGGCTTTCCGGAGGTGCAGGCAATCTCTTCGGACCTTCGGGTCCGAGTCCTTCAGGAATACATCGACGTGGTGATCTTCCGCGACGTCGTCGAGCGCCACGGAGTGGACAACCTGCCGGCGCTGCGCTACCTGGAGCGGAGCCTCCTGGCAAACCCGGCCGGCCGGTTCAGCGTCAGCAAGGTCTTCAACGATCTCAAATCCCAGGGAATGCGGGTCGGCAAGGACACGCTGTACGAGTACCTTGCTCATCTGGAGGACAGCTTCCTCCTCTTCACGACGACGGTCGCCTCGCCGTCGGCCCGGGTGCGCCAGGTCAATCCGCGCAAATGCTATCCAATCGATCCCGGCCTGGCTTCGGCGGTCTCCTTCAAAGCCTCCGGCGACATCGGCCACCTCCTGGAGACCGCCGTCTTCCTGGAACTGCGGCGGCGCGGGCGGTCACTGGCCTACGTCTCCACCCGCTCCGGCTATGAGGTCGACTTCCTGGCGGAAGGCCCGGCTGGCGCTCGCGAGCTGGTCCAGGTCTGCGCCAGCCTGGAATCCCCGGAAACCCGCAGGCGCGAGCTGCGTGCCTTGGAAGAGGGGATCGAGGCGACCTCCTGTGAGCGCGCCACGCTGGTGACCCTGCGCGAAGAAGGCACTGCTGAGGTCGCCGGTGGAAGTGTCAGGATCGTTCCGGCCTGGCGCTGGCTGTTGGAGCCCGGTACTGTGTGAGAGCAAGCCCTCCGCCATTCCGGCTCGGGGATCACCAGACGAACAGCAGATCAAAACGATTGTCCGCGGCAGCTCCGGCCGCGTTGAAGCACCGTACCGTCGCCGTGAAATCCGCGCTGCCGGTCGACCAGCTCTGCACCTTGCAGTTGTCGGGCGTGCCGCCGTAAGCGGTCACCTGAACCTGACCACCGAAGCTCCACGTGCCGCTGCCGGTGAACAGAGCGCCGCCGCCGACGCCGCGGCAGGTCACGGAGTAGGCGCCGGTCCCGGTCTTGGTCACCGTGATCCCGGCCGCCCGGGCGACCGCGTTGTAGGAGTAGAGAGTGCTGGGGACGTAGGGAGTATTGAGGGCTGGCGAGGGGTCGTTGGCCCAGAGGTAGCACTGCACCGCGGAGCCGCGGCCGGGATCGGCCATCGCGGCCGTGGCACCACAGAGGACGAGGGCGAAGACGCAGGCGGCAGTCATTTTCTTCATGGGTGGTTCCTTTCCTTGGGTGAAGACGGAGAAGATCTGATCTGCCCTAGAGGCGCTGGGCACGGCCATTCGTTACACCTTTTCGACGCGGCGCTGAACCAATCCCCCCGTCCCACGTATCATTGTCTTGAGCCCCGGCTCTCCCGCCGGGCTGGTCCGAGGTCTGCCCCCATGAAGCTCCGCACCCAGATTGCCCTGGCCTTCATTCTTCTCGCCGTGCTTCCGCTCGGCGGGATCGTCCTCTATTCGTATGTGTCCTCGGAGCACGCGTTCCGGCAGGCGGTGTGGTCGGAGTCGCAGGCGCTGGCGGATGAGATGACGGGCCGCATCGCATCGACGCGGCAGACGATCCGCGAACGGATCACCCGGTTGGGGACGGTCGAAGATGCTTCGCCGGATGGGCTCAAGGTCGCCCTCGATCGCATCAACACCGCCGAGCTGCCGTTCGTGGATTCGCTGGAGCTCCTGCCGGTTCAAGCCGCCGAGCCGGTCCTCAAGGGGCCACCGCCGGAGCCGGCGCAGGCAATGGTCAACGTCAACAGCCCGCAGGGCCTGGCGCAACTCGAAGGTGTCATCGGCCGGCAGGTGGCGGTCGAGATCCACCGCGAGATTGTCAGGGCCCACGAGGCGGCGCGGAAGGCGCTGAGCGAGAAGGAGATGCAGGATCTCAAGGCGCGCCGGGAGGAGTCGAAACGGCTGGTCGGCGACCTGAGCTGCCCGCTGATGACCAGGGGGGAGGTCGTCGGCCGTATCAATCCGCACATCCGGGCCGAGGCGTTCCTGCAGGACGCCTTCGCCGTGCGCCGCGAGCAGGGGGAGGTCCCGTTCGCGCTCGACGCCAAGGGGAACCTCTTCGTCGGCCGTCCGGAGGACCGGACGAAGCTCTCCGGCGTGCCGGTCTCCTGCGATCCCAAGGTCCAGGAGCGCCAGCGGAAGCCGACCTGGGTGGTGGTGACGAAGATGGACGCCGAGAGCGGCCTCTGCTTCGGCGTCGCGCGGCCGATCCGCAAGTCTCTGGCCGAGATGCGCGGCGCCGCGGTGCGCAACTTCTCCTATGGTGTCGGCTTGGTCGGCCTCTGTTTCCTCGGCATCTTCCCGCTCTCCGGGCGGATGACGCGCAACCTTTCCCTGCTGACCGACGGCGTCGAACGGCTCGGCCATGGCGACCTGACGGCGCGCGTGCCGGTGCGGTCGAAGAATGAGATCGGCCGCCTCGGCGCGGCGTTCAACCGGATGGCGGCGGAGCTGCACGAGAACCAGGAGCGCCTGCTGGAACAGGAGCGCCTGCGCAAGGAGCGGGAGATCGAGCGCCGTCTCCTGGAGGCCGAGAACGCCCGCAAGAGCGGCGAGTTGGAGCAGGCGCGGCAGTTTCAGCTCTCCCTGCTGCCGCGGGAGCTGCCGCGGCGCCGCGACCTGGAGCTCGCGGTCTACGTGCGCACGGCGACCGAGGTGGGCGGCGACTACTACGACTTCCTGCAAGGCGAGGACGGCGGCTTGACCCTGGCCATCGGTGACGCCACCGGCCACGGTGCCGCGTCGGCGACGATGGTGACGGTGGTCAAGGGGCTGTTCACCGCCCGCGCCTCCGAGGTGGCGCCGGCCGCCTTTCTCGGTCACGCCAACGAGGTGATCCGCCGCATGCACCTCGGGCGGATGGCCATGGCCCTCTCGGTACTCCGCCTGCACGGTGGGCGTCTGACCGCCTCGGCCGCCGGTATGCCGCCGCTGCTGATCCACCGCGCGGCGACCGGCGCCGTGGAAGAGGTCTGCCTGAACGCCACCCCGCTGGGAGCCCGCGCCGAGACCGCCTATCCCGAATGCGAAGCGGATCTCGCCTCGGGTGACACGCTGCTCCTGATGACCGACGGCTTCCCCGAGCTCCTCGGCCCGGCCGGCGACCCCCTCGGCTACCCGCGGGTGACCGAGCTCTTCGCCGCCGCCGCGGGCCAGGATCCCGAAAGCGTGATCGCCGACCTCACCGCCGCCGGGGAGGCGTGGTCCGCCGGCACGGCGCTGCATGACGACGTGACGTTCGTGGTGGTGAAGGTGAGGTGACCGGGTCCGTGGAAGTCCGTGATCGTCCGTGAAATGTCCGTGTCGCCCTCCCCCCAGGCTATATTGGTGCCGATGCCTCCTCCCACCCTCGCCCAGCTCGGCTGGAACGACTTCTTCGCCGCCGGCTTTGTGCCGCATGGCGAGCTGGGGATGCTGCCGGGCCGGGTGATGCGCGAGCTGCGTGGGGCGTATGAGCTGGCGATGGGCAATCCGGAGCGGCCGGAGATGACGGCGTCTCCGGCGGGCCGGCTGTGGCATGGAGAACGCGGCGAGGAGGGGGGCGGCGCGCCGGCGGTGGGGGATTGGGTGGCGGTGCGGCCTCCGGGATCACCGGGCGAGCCGGGGCTGATCCGCGCCGTGCTGCCGCGGCGCAGCAAGCTCTCCCGCAAGACCGCCGGATTGCGCACCGACGAGCAGGTCATCGCCGCCAACATCGACACCGTCTTCCTGATGGTCGGGCTCGACGGCGACTTCAATCCGCGGCGCATCGAGCGCTATCTCGCCGCCGGCTGGGAGAGCGGCGCCGAGCCGGTGCTGGTGCTCAACAAGCTGGATGTCCTGGACGTTGCCGGTTGGGAAGAGCGGGTGCGCGAGGTCGAGGAGATCGCCATCGGCGTGCCCGTGCTCGCCATCAGCTCGCGGACCGGGCAGGGGATCGATGCGCTGGCGCCGTTCCTGCTGCCGGGGCGGACGATGAGCGTCCTCGGCTCGTCGGGCGTCGGCAAGTCGACCCTGATCAATTATCTCCTCGGTCATGAGGTGCAGAGCACCGGACCGGTGCGCGAGAGCGATGACCGCGGCCGCCACACCACGACGCACCGGGAGCTGTTCATCACGCCGTCCGGCGCCCTCCTGCTCGATACGCCGGGCATGCGCGAGCTCCAGCTCTGGGAGGCGGACGAGGGACTGGGCACCGTCTTCGCCGACATCGAGGAGCTGGCGGCCGGATGCCGCTTCAACGACTGTGCGCACCAGGGCACGCCCGGTTGCGCCGTCGAGGCGGCGGTGGCGGCGGGCAGCCTCGACCCGGACCGCCTGGAGAGCTGGCGCAAGCTCCAGGGCGAGCAGCGGCAGATCCGCGCCAAGCAGGACGTGATCGCCCGCCTGCGCGAGAAGCAGCGCATCAAGGCCCTGGCCAAGTCCGCCGACCGCTTCCGCCCGCGGGGCTGAATGCGCTTCGACGCCGAGCTGCGGTCCACCCTCCGTCTCCATCTGGAGCGCTTCGAGCGCCGGGAACTGTCCGGAGACGGCCTGGAGGACAGGCGCCCGGCCGCGGTGGCGGTCGTGGTGGTGCCGGACGCGGCCGGGGAGTCCGACGTGCTCCTCACCGTCCGCGCCTCCGGTCTGCGGCGGCACGGCGGCCAGTGGTCGTGTCCGGGCGGCCGGCGCGATCCGGGGGAGAGCGCGGAGGACGCGGCCCGGCGCGAGCTGGCCGAGGAGATCGGCCTCGCGCTGCCGGCGGAGAACGTCCTCGGCCTGCTCGACGACTATCCGACCCGCTCCGGCTTCGTGATCACCCCGGTCGTCCTCTGGGGCTCGGCCGATCCGCTGCGCCCCGATCCGTCCGAGGTGGCCCGCATCGACCGCGTCCCCCTCGAAGCGCTGCTCGCGCCGGATTCGCTGGTCCTGCAGACCATTCCGCAGAGCGACCGTCCGGTGCTCGCCCTGTCGCTGCCGCCCGGCCTCCTCTATGCGCCGACCGCGGCGATCCTTCACCAGTTCGCCGAGGTGGCGGTGCGTGGCCGCGAGGTGCGGGTGGCCCACTACGAGCAGCCGCTGTTCGCCTGGCGGTAGGTCTTTCGGCGGCCCCTCTACTCGCCGAAGAAGAACTGGAAGGGGATGTGGGCCCGCATGGACCAGTCCTCCTCGGTATGCCGGGCGCGCGGAAAGGCGAGATAGAAGAGGTCCTTGCCCTGCTCATAGCCCTGGGCGCGCAGGGTGTTGCGCATGGTGCGGGTGACTTCATAATTGTCGCCCGGCCAGCCGCTGTCGAGATAGATCTTGATCGGCCGCTTGGGCTCCGCCTCGATTCGTTCGTGCAGGTCGTCGCGGTAGCCGAAGGTGCTGGAGAGGCAGCCGGCGTAGCCGAACACCTCCGGCCACTGCCAGGCGAGGAAGAGCGAGACGACGCCGCCCAGCGACGAGCCCATGACCACCGTGTCCGCGGGTCCGGTCTTGGTGCGGTAGTTGGCGTCGATCCAGGGCTTGACCTCCTCGACCAGGTAGCGGCCGTAGTCCGCGTAGCCGGGCTGGGTGTAGTCGGCCATCCGGTCCTGCGGATAGATACCGACCACCAGGACGGGGCGCACCAGGCTCATCGCGTCGAGGATGTCCAGGGTCTCGTCCACCTTCCACTCGTGGCCGCCGAACGCCTCCTGGGGGAAGAAGAGGTTCTGGCCGTCCTGCATGTAGAGGACGGAGTAGCGGGCCAGGGTGTTCTCGGTGTAGCCCGGCGGATGGAAGATGCGCAGCGCATGGCTGCGCGGTCCGTTCGGCGAGGGAAATTGGGAGGGCAGGGTCAGGAGGTCGCTCACGCCGCTTCCGGTGTCGGGCAGGAAATGAGGATAGACGTCCTTGGTCTCCGGCCCGTCAGCGAGGACGAGCCAGTTCTCACCCTGCGACCAGAGCAGGTCACCGCCGCGGCGGAGCACCGGTTTGAAGTAACGGAACGGCCCGGGGAGATCGACCAGGAAATCGAACCGGGTGCCGTCCTCGGAGACCGCCGCGGGCTCGACGTCGCTATACCAGTCCGCGTCGGTCCGCAGGGCGATCGTCCCCTCGGTCAAGGGGTCGATCAAAGGATAGTGGATGCGGATGGTGACCGTGTGGCTCATGAGGTCCGTCTATCATGACCTACTTCGTCGGTTTTGGCCCCGGAGGGGCCGCGGCACCTAGCCCAGGGTTTTAACCCTGGGGAAGATGCGAAGACCGCCGCTCAACCCAGGGATAAATCCCTGGGCTAGGTGCTGAAGCCCCTCCGGGGCAGATCTGGCAAAGTAAAGCACTGGCGAAAGCCCGGAGGATCCATTTGTGAGCCAGGATCTGGAATGGACGATCGGAGCGGACGTCTGCGGCGACTTCGAACGCGGAGCCGCCCTCGAGTGGCTGGAGACCGACGGCCTCGGCGGCTGGGCGGGCTCGACGATCCTGGGCGCCCACACCCGCCGCTACCACGGTCTGCTGGTGGCCGCCACCCAGCCGCCGGTGGGCCGCATGGTCCTCCTCTCCCGGCTCGATGAGACGGTGACGGTCGAAGGTGTCGGAGGCGGCGCGTTCGATCTCGCCTGCAACCGCTTCCCGGGCGCCATCCATCCGCGCGGCTTCGAGCATCTGGCGAGCTTCCGCAAGGCGGTCTTTCCGGTCTGGGACTACGCCTTCGCCGGGGTGACGCTGCGCAAAACGGTCGCGGCGATCGATGGAGAGCCCACCCGGCTCGTCCTCTATGAGCTGCTCGAAGCGCCGGGGCCGGTCCGTCTCGCCCTGCGGCCGTTCTTCGCCGGCCGCGACTTCCATGCCACGGCCCACGCGAACGATTGGGTCCGTCGCGAAGGGACATTCAGTGAGGGTTCTCTGCTGTATCGAATGTACGACGGCCTGCCGGAGGTCTTCATCCACGTTCCGGGCGCCGCCTGGCAATCCTCGCCCGACTGGTGGAACCGCTTCCAGTACGACCGCGAGCGCGAGCGCGGCCTCGACTTCGAGGAGGATCTGTTCACGCCCGGCGTGCTGAGCGTCGATCTCGCGCCCGGCGCGCGGCTCGGCGTGATGCTCTCGACCATCGATCCGGCGGGGCGGGACGCCTTCGCGCTCCTGGAGGCCGAGCGCCGCCGCCGTGCCGCGGTTCTCGATGCCTTCGGCAATCCCGACCCCTTCTGCCGTGCGCTCGTCGCGGCCGGAGACTCCTTCATCGTGCGCCGGGGCGAGGATCTGCGCACCGTCATCGCCGGCTATCCCTGGTTTTCGGATTGGGGGCGGGACACCATGATCGCGCTCCCCGGCCTCTGCCTGGTCACCCGCCGGTTCGCCGAGGCGCAGGGGATTCTCCGTGCTTTCGCTCGTGCGGTGAGCGAGGGGATGCTGCCGAACCGTTTTCCGGACCAGGGGGAGACGCCCGAATACAACACCGTGGACGCCAGCCTCTGGTACTTCGTGGCGGTGTGGAAGTACCTCCAGGCGACCGGTGACGAGAGTTTCGTGCGTGGCGAGCTGCTGCCGGTGCTGGAGGACATCCTCGCCTGGCACCGGCGCGGCACCCGGCACGGCATCAAAGAGGATGCGGACGGCCTGCTGGCCTCCGGCGCGCCCGGCGTGCAGCTCACCTGGATGGACGCCAAGGTGGGCGATTGGGTGGTGACGCCGCGCAGGGGCAAGCCGGTGGAGATCCAGGCGCTCTGGATCAACGCTCTGTCGATCCTCGCCGCTTTGCGCGAGCACCTGGGAGGCGACGGCGGCGATCTGCGGCAGCGGGCGGAGATCGCCGCGGCGCGTTTCAACGATCTCTTCTGGAACGAGGCGGCCGGCTGTCTCTACGACAACGTCTCGGACGGCGAGCCGGACGCGAGCCTGCGGCCCAACCAGCTCCTCGCCTTGTCGCTGCCGTTTCCTCTGGTCACCGGCGAGCGGGCCGAGCGCGTCCTGCGCGCCGTCGAGGCGAAGCTTCTAACTCCGTTCGGTCTGCGCACCCTGGCCCCCGATGATCCCGCCTATAAACCGCGTTGCACCGGTGGCGCGGCGGAGCGCGACGGCGCCTACCACCAGGGGACGGTCTGGCCGTGGCTCCTCGGTCCCTACCTCACGGCCCTCGCCCGGGTGCGCGGCGAAGCCGGCCGGCGGCAGGGGAGGGAGCTGCTCGCCGCCTTCGTGCCGCACCTCGGCGTGGCCGGCCTCGGCTCGGTCTCCGAGATCCTCGACGGCGATCCGCCACACACCCCGCGCGGGTGCATCGCGCAGGCGTGGAGCGTCACGGAGATCTTGCGGGCCGCAGTGGAGGAGATGGGCCAGAGGCGTTAACTCACCGATGTCGAGACATTCCTGCAATTCTCCGCATTCTCTCTGCAATCTGTCTGAGTCGCGCTGCAATCCATGTCCCCCCTCGCGCAGTTCTCTGCATTTGAGCCGGGTTTCTCCGCAGAACCGCACGGTTTCTCTGCAAAACCGGAAATTTTCTCTGCGTTTCACCGAAGATTCTCTGCTTTTTGGCTTCGGGGCCGCACGAAACCCGGGACAAATGTAGAGAATTGCTCTGGTGTCTCGACATATTTCTCGAGTGTCTCCGCGGTGCTCGCGGGTTTCTCTGCAAAACCGGCGGGTTTCTCTGCGTTTTTTCCGAGTGCGGTGACGGCCGTCCAGGGTGTCTCGACAGCACTGGCGAGTGCTGCGGCAGCACGGGCTTCCCGCGGGCCGCGGTGGAGGACTTGCTCAAGCTTGGGCCAGCAGCTCCCTGAGGCCGGAAGCGAGCCTCTGCAGGGAAGGACAGCGTTCGAGAGCGGTGGTCAGGTCGACTTTTTCGGCGAAGGCCGGTTGATCGTCTACCTCTATATAGCGACGGTTTCCGTCCATGTTGGCGGTCAGCCGCTCCTTGGCTCCTCGAATCCCCTCGGGATTGGGCGGATTGGCGGCATTGAAGCGGATCGCGCGCACACCCCGCAGCGATTCCTTGGCGCCGAGGAACCACGCTTCAAGCTCGCGGGTCGCGGCCGCCACGGCGACCGGCAGTGGAGTCGCCTTCGCGCATTTGGCCCGCACAGCCGCCTCCAGCGCCAAGGGCTCGTCGTCGTCCGCGTCGAGCACGATGACGATTCCGGTCACCTGCGCGCGGGTTCTCAGCCCTTGGAGAATGGCCCGTTCGATCTCGCCTCCGTGCAGGACCCGGGTGCGATGGACCCGAAAAGGCTTGGCAACGAGGACGTGCGGATGGCCCAGATGGGGAAGAAGCCGCCGCAGGAGGATGGGCAGCCCCCCGACTTCGGATTGGCCTTCGACCAGAGGGAGAAGGGTCGGCAGCACGGTTCAGGATGAAACCGGTAGGGGAGGGAAGAGGTCGAGCTTTTCGGCAGCGGCGACCGCCTGATCCGCATCCTCGTCGAGCTCGTTGATCCGCAGCAACTCTCCCGGCGTGTAGAGCCGGTCCCGGATCGCTTGGCGGCTTGCCTTCGAGAGCGGAGCCACAATCGTCCGTCCATGCCTCTGGGTCACCACCCGGATCTGGTCGTCGGACAGCTCCTTGGCATCGAGGATGTCCGGGCTGTGAGTCGTGACCAGGACCTGCCGGTCGTGGGCGGCGTCGAGCAGGATCTCGGTGACGAGTTGGGCGACGGCGGGGTGGACGGTCGCCTCCGGCTCCTCGACGACAAGCACCGAAGGGCGATTCGGCTGATAGACCGCCAGCAGCAGGCCCAATAGGCGAAGCGTGCCCTCGGACATCCAAGAGCCCAAAAACCAGCCCGGTTCCTCGAGGCCAATGTTCTTGTGGAACTCCAGATGCAGTGAGTTGTTGTTGCTGCTCTCTTCAGACACCCCGACGGAAGTGATCCCCTCTACAGCCTGACCCAGGAGCCGGACAATGCGGGCGTGGTCTTCCGGGGACCTGTCGATGATGACCTTGAGGACGGAAGCCGCGTTGCCGCCTGCCCGCTCCAGCGAGAGTCCGGAATCGGCTTGGCGGAGGAGCGCGCCGACCTCCTTGGGCAAGATCGAGTACACACGGATCGAACTCAAGAAGTCGTAGACCGGACGGAACTCCTCAGTCGCCGAGGCGGCAAACAGTGCTAGACGGTCGGGCACGAGTTGAGCGCGGATCCCTGCAATCTCATGTACAAAACGCCCTTCGGCCACTTCGAAGGCCGCCTCCAGACCCGAAGCTCGCCCAACTCGGCAACGTTCGCGTGAGACCGTAGGCCGATCTCCCCGGCCAAATCGGATTTCGATTGCATATTCGGCCCGCGAACCGTCTGCCAAGTCGAGCTCTACATGCAATCCCAGAAGGCGCTCCTGGTAAAGGTCCCATCGCACCCATTGCGGCAACAGATTGGAGCGGTAACGAAACGCCTGCTCAATTCCTGTGCTCACCAGCTCTTGGAGAAACGTCAGCGTCTCGACGAAGTTGCTCTTTCCGGCTCCGTTCGGACCCACGAGCACCGTCAGCGGCGCGAGGTCGACCACGGCGCGCTCGATGCTCTTGAAATTCTGGATTTCGAGGTGACGGATGCCGGGGATCATCGATTCAGATCGTATCCCAGTCTCTTCCAGATGCCTCTACTTCACCCCCAGCGCCGCCGCCAGCCAGTCGTCCCGGTCCTTGCGCGCCTGGTCGTTGAAGCCGTGGTCCGTGTCGTACCACTTCTCTTCTTTCGGGGAGCTCGCCGCCTGGAAGTACAGCGCGGCGTCCACCGGGCTGATGTACTCGTCGCGGCGGGCCCACTGGAAGAGGAGCTTCGCCGGCGCGGCGTGGCCGATCCAGTGGACGGCGTCGAGCGGACCGAGGGTGTTGGCGTAGGCGTCCTGCTGCGCCGGGGTGAGGAACTCCTGGAAGACCAGCGAGCCCGGGTCGTGGCCGTGCCGGTGGGCGCGGCTGAGGGCGGGGTAGCCGGCCATCAGCACGAAGGCGACCGGTCTTTTGTCGAGTCCCGCCAGCGTGCCGCCCACCGTGGCGCCGAGGCTGTGGCCGACGTAGGCGAGGCGCGCCGCGTCCACCTCCGGACGGCCTACCAGGAGATCGAAGGCGGCGCGCAGGTCGATGACCGTCTGGAGCTGATCCTTACGGTCGACGTCTGAATCGAAGACGGTGCGCTCCCGCTGTTTGACTTCGGGCCGGGTGAAGGGCGCGCCGATCGTCAGGCTCGCGATCCCCCGCCGCGCCAGCCCCACCGCCTCGTCCACGAACGTCGAGCGGTCTCCCTGGCCCGGGTGGAGGAAGACCACGCCCGGATGCTTTCCACCGCCCGGCGGCAGGATGAGGTAGGCCGGCACCCGGCCGCCGAGCGGGCTGGCGTAGTGGAGGTCGACCACCTTGACCCCGCCGCGGTCCTCACTGCCGGCTTCCGTCACGTCGAGCGATCCGGTGCCGTAGGCGAAGAGGTCGCGGCTCTGCTCGAACGTGCGGTCCCCGCGATAGGGCTCCAACTCTTTCCTGGCGACGTCGGCCGGACGGAGAAACTCGAGGACGACGCGGTTGAATTCGTCCGGCTTTTCGAAGTGGGCGAGGTGGCCGGCGCCGGGGAGCACCACCCGGTGGGCGCCGTGGATGCCGGCTTCGAGGACTCCCGATTGGGCGTGCACGTCCGGGATGTCCGAGGCGCCGACCACGATCAGCGTGGGGACCCGGATCTCGCCGAGACGGCCGGCGGCCGGCCGGTCCGGCGCCTTGGCGTCGGCGAGACCGCGGACCGGCAACGGATTGGCGGTCAGCAGCGTGCGTAGCTTCACCTTCGCCGCGGTGCTGCCGGCGTCGGTGAGCCAGTGGTCGAAGACCCAGTTGTCGATCGCCTTCTCGAGACTCTGCTCGCGGTACAGCGGCAGGAAGTTGACGATGCCGCGGCGGGTGAAGTGCTCGGACAGCGGCAGGCCGCTCACCACCGGCCCCACCAGTACCAGAGACTCCACGCGCTCCGGATGGGCGAGCGCGAAGTCGACGGCGAGCGCCGCGCCGCTGGAGCAGCCGGCGACGACGGCGCGTTCGACGTGGAGAGCGGCGAAGACGGCGGCGAGGTCGTCGACGTCCGACCAGGTCCCCTTGCCAACCGGCGGGGTCGACTTACCGAAGCCGCGGCGGTCGTAGCGGATCACCCGGAAGCTCTCGGCCAGGACCGCGACCTGGCCGTCCCAGGTGGCGCTCGGCAGCAGGCCGTCGTGCAGGAGGACGAGCGGCGGCCCGTCGCCCCGGACCTCGTACGCCAGGCTGCCGCCGGGAACCTGCACGAAACCGGAGCTCTCCGGCGCACCCGCTCCGGTGGCCGGCCGGGCGGTCAACAGACTGAGGAGGATGCAGCAGCACAGCAGGGCACAGCGGATCGCAGCAGGCATGGTCGTTCTCCGGAAGATCGTTCGTGCTTCATCTTATATGGGCTCGTTCTCCCGCGCGGAGGGTGATTGAAGAGCTGCGTTCTCGCAGCATTAATTTGATGATTGGGCAGAGTGTGTGGCGAAACACTCTTCCTTGTTCCCGTCCGCTTCCGTTTGGTGTAGAGTCATGAGCAACGAAGTGGAAGAGGAGCGTCTCCGGGTGCCGTCTGCCTGGAGGATCTTCGTGCAATCTTGGAGTTGTGAACCTGGTGGATCGGTTCCCGTGTGAGCCTTGACGAGACATCCTAGCGCCATCTGCGGCTCGGCCCGCGGCCTGTACTGCGCGACTTTCAGGAGAGTAAACCCATGGCACTGAAGAACAGGCTGAATTTCGCCAAGGTGAGGACGGTCCTTGTGGGCCTGCTGCTGCTCGGTTTCGCGTCGTCAGCCTCCGCGGTGACGTCCACGTTCAAGATCCTCATGGACCTTGACAACCACCAGAACACCGGCTGTGACGTAACGACGCTCACCGGGACGTTTCAAGGCGTCGAGCGGATCCTCATCATCACGGTCGATACCGGGAGCTCCTCAGGCAATGTGAGCGCCGTTCAATATCAGAGTTGCACGACTCCCCCCAACACCTTCAGCCTTCCTATCGCGGTGGGCGCCCCGCCTGGGCACCCCCTGCCCTGGCCGGTGGGAGTCGGCAACGGCACGGGTGGCACGAGCGTCATCGAGAGCTACATCCCCCTGAGCCTGGCGCCGAGCGGCTCGCCGCCGATCATCCGGCTGGGAGTGTTGGCCTTCGACAACAGCGGTATCTTGAGAGACGAGTTGCTGAAGACCATGCCGACACCGGGGAACGGGCCGCCGATTCTCCTGCAAGCGGGGACGATACTCGAAGTCCCGACTCTTTCGGAGTTGGGCTTGCTCCTGCTCGCGCTGCTCCTGGCGGTGGCGGCGGTCGCCGTGCTGCGGCGGCGCACGGCGACAGCCTTCCTCGGCGCTCTCCTGCTCCTGGGTATGGCCGCCGTAGCCTGGGCCGCTGTGACGTGCGACTTGAACGGCAACACGCTCACGGAATGGACGGCTTCTTCCTCCCTGGCGGTGGACGCCAATCCCGACACGCCGCCGGCCCCTGCGGGAGCCGACATGCGAGCGTTCTTTGGCTTCAAAGACGTGACGCTCCAAGCTCTCTCTTTCCGGATCGACGCGCTGCTCCTGTACAACACGCCGCCCACAGCGGCCAATGACAGCGCTGCAGTGACCGAGGACTCGGTGGCCAATCCGATCAACGTTCTGGCGAACGACACCGATCCGGATCCGGGCGACACTTTCACCGTCGGTTCGGTGACGCAGCCGGCAAACGGCACGGTCGCCATCACCAACAGCGGCGCCGACCTTGTGTACACGCCGAACCCCGACTACTGCAACAACCCGCCGGGCACGGCCTTCGATACGTTCACGTATTCGTTGAACCCGGGCGGGTCGACCGCCACGGTGACGGTGACAGTGAGCTGTGCGGACGATCCACCCGTGGCGGTGGCCGACGCCGCGGTAGTCAGCGAGGGCTCGGTCGCCAACGCGATCAACGTGTTGGCCAACGACACCGATGTCGACGGCGGGCCGAAAAACATCGCCTCGGCGACCTCCCCAGCCAATGGGACGGTGGCGCTCACGCCCGCGGGGCCTGGCCCGTACACGGGCCTTACCTACACGCCCAACGCCAACTACTGCAACAGCGTCTCGGGGATTCCGGACACCTTCAACTACACCCTGACCCCGGGCAGTTCCTCGACCACGGTCTCCGTCACCGTGACGTGCGTGGACGATCCGCCGGTGGCAGTGGCCGACAGCGCGACGGTGAACGAGGACTCGGGCGCCAACGCCATCAACGTGTTGGCCAACGATACCGACATCGACGGTGGGCCGAAGAACATCGCCTCGGTCACGCAGCCGGCCAACGGTGTCGTGGTGATCACGGGCGGCGGCACGGGCCTGACGTACCAGCCCAACCCGAACTACTGCAACACCCCGCCGGGCACGACGCTCGACACGTTCACCTACACGCTGACGCCGGCAGGGCCGACGCCAACGGCGACGGTGACAATGACGGTGACCTGCGTGGATGACGCGCCGGTGGCGGTCAACGACGCGGCGACGGTGGTTGAGGACTCAGGCGCGACCGCGATCAACGTGCTGGCGAACGACACCGATGTCGACGGCGGTCCGAAGAGCATCGGGTCTGTGACGCAGCCGGCCAACGGGTCGGTGGTGATCACGGGCGGCGGCACGGGCCTGACGTATCAGCCCAACCCGAACTACTGCAACACCCCGCCGGGCACGACGCTCGACACGTTCACCTATACGCTGACGCCGGCGGGTCCGACGCCGACGGCGACGGTGACAATGACGGTGACCTGCGTGGACGACCCGCCGACGGCGGTCAACGACGCGGCGACGGTGGCTGAGGACTCAGGCGCGACTGCGATCAACGTGCTGGCGAACGACACGGACATCGACGGCGGCCCGAAGAGCATCGCCTCGGTGACGCAGCCGGCGAACGGATCGGTGGTGATCACGGGCGGCGGCACGGGCCTGACGTACCAGCCCAACCCGAACTACTGCAACACCCCGCCGGGCACGACGCTCGACACGTTTACCTACACGCTGACGCCGGCGGGTCCGACGCCGACGGCGACGGTGACAATGACGGTGACCTGCGTGGACGACGCGCCGGTGGCGGTCAACGACGCGGCGACGGTGGTTGAGGACTCAGGCGCGACGGCGATCAACGTGCTGGCGAACGACACGGACATCGACGGCGGCCCAAAGAGCATTGGCTCGGTGACGCAGCCGGCGAACGGGTCGGTGGTGATCACGGGCGGCGGCACGGGTCTGACCTACCAGCCCAACCCGAACTACTGCAACACCCCGCCGGGCACGGCGCTCGACACGTTCACCTACACGTTGACGCCGGCGGGTCCGACGCCGACGGCGACCGTGACGGTGACGGTGACCTGTGTCGATGACGCGCCGGTGGCGGTCAACGATGCGGCGACGGTGTCGGAAGACGATCCGGCGACGGCGATCAACGTGCTGGCGAACGATACGGACGTCGACGGCGGCCCGAAGAGCATCGCCTCGGTGACGCAGCCGGCCAACGGATCGGTGGTGATCACGGGAGGCGGCACGGGCCTGACCTATCAACCGAACGCGAACTACTGCAACAACCCGCCGGGTACGACGCCCGACACGTTCACCTACACGCTGACGCCGGCGGGACCGACGCCGACGGCGACGGTGTCGATGACGGTGACCTGTGTGGATGACGCGCCGGTGGCGGTCAATGATTCGGCGACGGTGGCCGAAGACGATCCGGCGACGGCGATCCCTGTCCTGGCGAACGATACGGACATCGATGGCGGTCCGAAGACCATTGGGTCGGTGACCCAGCCGGCCAATGGCTCGGTGGTGATCACGGGCGGCGGCACGGGGCTCACCTATCAGCCAAACGCCAACTACTGCGAGATCAAGGTTTCCACCGCCGCTCAGTACCGGCTCGGTGAGAACGACTCCGGCGCCATCGCGGGGAACACCGGGAACAACCCGACCACGGCTCTGGTGGGCGGTCCGAACCTGCCGCGTATCGGCAGCCCGGTCTACACCTCGACGGTTCCGGCGGCCGTCACGAGCTCTCTGGCGATGAGCTTCAACGGCACCAGCGACGCCTATGCGGCTTCGACCCTCGCCTCGACCGCGGTGAACAACTTCGGCATCGAAGCCTGGGTGCGCTCGAACGGCAGCGTCACCGGCAACGCCGTCATCGCCTACAACGGCAGCACCACGGCCTCGGGCTGGGGCCTCTACCGGATCGGCGGCAACTACGGCTTCTCCTATGGTGGTGTCGTCACCACCGGCTTGGCTCCTGTCGTGCCCGGCGTCTGGACGCACCTCGCCCTGGTGCGCCAGAGCGGGACGACCACTTTCTATGTCAACGGCTATGCGGTCACGACCTCCGCGGCGGTTCCCAACACGCCCGCCACGGCCTCGTCGGGCGGCATGATGATCGGCGGCAACCTCGCCGGCACCCAGTTCTTCGACGGTGCCATCGACGAGGTGAGGATCTTCACCTTCACTGCGGGCCAGTTCTCGCCGTCCGATCTCACCCTCTCCGGATCGCCCACGAGGACCTCGCCCGACACCTTCACCTACACGCTGGCGCAGGGTGGTCCCACGCCGACGGCGACGGTGTCGGTGACAGCCACCTGTGTGGACGATCCGTCGGCGGCGGTCGACGATGCGGCGACGGTGACCCAGAGCGCTCCGGCAACGGCGGTCGACGTGCTGATCAATGACACCGACGTCGACGGCGGCCCCCGGAGCATCGGCTCGGTGACTCAGCCGGTGAACGGGACTGTGGTGATCACCGGCGGCGGCACGGGCTTGACCTATCAGCCGAACGCGGGCTACTGCAACACTCCTCCAGGGACCTCGCCCGACACCTTCACCTACACGCTCGCGCAGGGTGGTCCTACACCGACGGCGACGGTCTCGATGAACGTGATCTGCGATACGCCGCCGACGGCGGTCAACGACGCGGCGACGGTGGTTGAGGACTCGGGCGCGACCGCGATCAACGTGCTGGCGAACGATACGGATCCGGACGGCGGCCCGAAGAGCATTACCTCGGTGACGCAGCCGACCAACGGTGTGGTGGTGATTACGGGTGGTGGCACGGGCCTGACGTACCAGCCCAATGCCGACTACTGCAACACCCCGATTCCGCCGGGCACGGTGGATACGTTCACCTACACCCTGACGCCGGCGGGTCCGACGCCGACGGCGACGGTGTCGATGACCGTGACCTGCGTCGATGACCCGCCGACGGCGGTCAACGACGCGGCGACGGTGGCCGAGGACTCGGGCGCGACCGCTGTCACCGTACTGGCCAACGACACCGACATCGACGGTGGTCCGAAGAGCATCGCCTCGGTGACGCAGCCGGCCAACGGTGTGGTGGTGATCACGGGTGGCGGCACGGGGCTGACATACGCGCCGAACGCGAACTACTGCAACACCCCGATTCCGCCGGGCACGGTGGACACGTTCACCTACACGCTGACGCCGGCGGGTCCGACGCCGACGGCGACGGTGTCGATGACGGTGACCTGCGTGGACGACGCGCCGGTGGCGGTCAATGACGCGGCGACGGTGACCGAAGACGCTCCGGCGACGCCAATCAGCGTGCTGGCGAACGACACGGACGTCGACGGTGGGCCAAAGGGCATCGCTTCGGTGACGCAACCGGCGAACGGTTCTGTGGTGATCACAGGCGGCGGCACGGGCCTGACGTATCAGCCCAACCCGAACTACTGCAACACCCCGATTCCGCCGGGCACGGTGGACACGTTCACCTACACCCTGACGCCGGCGGGTCCGACGCCGACGGCGACGGTGTCGATGACTGTGACCTGCGTCAACGATCCGCCCACTGACATCGTTCTTTCCAAGAGCGACGTGGACGAGAACCAGCCGATCAACACTGTGGTCGGAACCTTCTCCACCACCGATCCTGATGTCGGCGACCCCCATACTTACACGCTGGTCGGCGGCGCCGGCTCGACCGACAATGGGTCGTTCAACATTTCGGGCAGCCAACTGCGCACCAGCGCGGTGTTCAATTTCGAGGTCAAGAGCAGCTACAGCATCCGCGTGCGGACGACCGACTCGGGCGCCCTCTTCTTCGAGAAGATCTTCACCATCACGGTGAACGATCTGCCGGAGGCGCCCGTCGCCAACAACAACACGTACGACACCATCGGCAACACCGAGTTGCGCGTCGACCGCCCCGCGGGGACGACCCCGAACGTCCCGGTCACCTCCCCCGCCTCGCCGCCCAATCTGGGCGTGCTCGACAACGACACGGACGACGACACCGGGCAGACCAACACGCTGAAGGTCTCCGCCATCGTGGGCTGCGCCGACACCTCCGCACCCTTCGGTGACGGGCCGGCGTGCAGCACGGTCAACGGCGGTACGGTGCTGATGCAGGACGACGGCAGCTTCTCCTACTTCCCCAAGGCCGGCGACACCGCGGCGAGCGACAGCTTCCAGTACACCGTGAAGGACACGACGTCGCTCACCGCCATCGGAACGGTGACGATCAACCGCAAAGAGCGCGTCTGGTACGTGAAGAACAACACCCCAACGGCGGGCGTGGCAGGGACCTCGGTGGATCCGTTCAACACCCTGGCGGCGGCGCAGACGGCTTCGAGCGCCAACGACTACATCTTCGTCTACTTCGGCGACGGCACGAGCACCGGTCAGACGGCCGGCATCATCCTCAAGGCCGGCCAGCACCTGATCGGCGAGCACGCGGGGCTCGATGTGCCCATCACCGGCACATTCAATGGCGCTTCGAACCCGACGATCCACCTCGTCGATGCGGCCTCCGGCAACCGGCCTCTGATCGACAGGTCCGGTGCCGGCAACCACACGGTCTCGGCGACCAACGCGATCCCCGTCGAGATCGTCGGTCTGAGCCTCCAGAGCACCAACGCCAACGCGATCGACCTGACGAACGGTGGGGCGCTCCCCTCCAATGCGACGCTGTCGATTCTGAACAACGTGATCCGCAGCGCCGGGGGGAAGGGCATCAGCACAGCTCTCAACGCCGGCACCACCGGAACGTTGACGCTCAACATCACCGGCAACAGTTGGAACACGGCCGGCACGCACACCGGCAACGCCGTCGATATCAACCGCGCGGCGGGCACGCTGAACCTCAACTTCAGCAGCAACACCAACATCGTTTCCGCGGCGACGGCCGTGAACATCGTGGGCGGAGCCGCCGCGAATATGTTCATCACCAACTTTGCCGGCAACACCGTGCACCAGAACACGGCAGGGAGCGGCATTGTCATCAGCAACGCGACGTTCGACCAGACACCGGGCGGCTCGTTCCAGACCGTCTCCGGAGGCTTCACGCAGGTCGGTACCCCTGGCAACGGCGTCGGTCTTTCGGGCATCCAGATGACCGGCGTGTCCGGCGATCTGTCGTTCTCCGACCTCCTAGTCGTGGCAGACGGCGGCGCCGGCCTGAGCGTCACCGGCAGCGGCACCTTCACCGGCTCCGCCGGCTTCCAGATCGCGGTGAGCAACGGCGGCGCCAACCGGATCGTGACGGCGACAGGTGGCCCCGCGGTGTCCGCCACGAGCGCCACGATCAGCCTGCCATTCCAGACGATCACCAGCACGAACAGCGCGTCGACCGGCGCCGCCTTCAACAGCGTCACCGGCGCCTTCTCGGACAGCTCGGGGAGCAGCATCTCCGGCTCGAACGGCACCGGCTTCCAGGTGGGGAGCAGCAACGCGACGATCAGCTACGCCGGCACCATCAACACGACGACCGGCAAGGGCGTCGACCTCACCAGCAATACCGGCTCGACGGTCAGCTTCACCGGCGCGCTGACTTTGAGCAGCGGCTCCAACACCGCGTTTAACGCCTCGGGCGGGGGCACGGTGACGGCGACGAATACCTCCAGCACGCTGATCTCGACGACCGGGACGGCGCTCAACGTGGCGAGCACGACGATCGGTGCCGGCGGATTGAAGTTCCAAAGCATCACGGCCGGCACGGCGGGGTCGGGCCCGACGAATGGCATCGTGCTCAACAGCACCGGCACCACAGGGACCCTCACGGTTTCCGGCACCGGATCTGCGGCCTCAGGAGGCACAATTCAGAAGACGGGCGCCGAAGGCATCCTGATCACCGGCCCGGCGAATGCCAGCTTCTCGTGGATGTCGATCCAAAACCCCGGGACGCACGGCATCTCCTCGACGACCGCCAACAATCTGACGGTTGCCAACAGCACCTGCACGGATGCGCTGGGGAACTCCTCCAGTGATGACTGCCTCCACACAAGCAACACGACCGGGACCCTGACGATTACAAACTGCACAATGAATGGTGCACGCCACCAGGGCATCACGATCGACAACTTCAACACCAACATGGCCGCCCTGAACATGACCGGCACGACCGTGACGAACACTCCGGGCGGCGACGGCATGCTCATGCAGATGCGCGGCACCTCGGTGCTGGCCACTGGAACGATCAGCGGCAATACCTTCTCGAACAACTCCGCGACGGGTCTGCAGGTGAACAACGCCGATACCGGCAACATCCAGAGCCTCACCGTCCAGAGCAACACAGTCACGAGCAACAACGCCGGCATGGACTTCGACCTCTCTCAGGCCTCAAGCATGACCGTTGTCGTGCAGAGCAACACGATCACGAACTCGCACTCGCAGGCGCTGAACCTCGTGACTGCCACGTCGGCCACCGGCGGTTCAATGACAGCCACGCTGCGGACCAACAACATCGGCACCGCCGGCGTGAACGATTCGGGCTCGGCGATCGGCAACGGCATCCGCGTGGCGAACGGCGGGTTGAACATCAGTCTCACCATCGATGGCAACGTCATCCGCGAGGTTCCGAACGGCAGGGGCATCGACATCGAAGCGCAGGCCTACAGCTCGAACCTCAATCTGAAGGCGAAGATCATCAACAACCAGATCGTAAGACCCAGTGGCACGAACCAGAACATCGGATGCGGTGCCAACGTCCCCTGCCCGAGCGCCTCGATCTTCGTGCTCTCCGACAGCAATAACCTCGGCGGCTTCGATCACGTCTGCACGGTCATTACCGGCAACACGGCGTACGACCCTACGAGCTGGCCTGCCGGGGGAGAGGGGGCGTTCTACTTCGCCCGGCGGACGAGTGCCTCGAACACTCTGAGCCTGGAAGGAACTCAGGCCAACGTCACGTCTCAAATCCAGGGCACGAACACCATCACGAACCTCACGGCGGCTGGTGTTGTCGACGAAAACACCTCGGGGACGGTCACGATCGTGCCGGCGGGCACCTGCGGTGGATTCCCCCCATGATCGTCGTTTCGCTTTGAGCGGAGGTTCCCGCCACCGGCGGCGGGAGCCTCATCACTCGGACAGAGAGAGAGGCATGAAATGGCAGAACCTTTTTTGAGTGAAATCCGGATTATGAGCTTCGGTTTTCCGCCCAAGGGCTGGGCACTTTGCGATGGCCAGTTGCTGCCAATCAACCAGAATCAGGGGCTCTTCTCACTGCTTGGAACCACGTACGGTGGAGATGG